>Ga0307443_1002504_pt1 | contig 10182 bp, 7 predicted proteins | sample SalMarSW160220MG_FD_202148 | JGI IMG/M metagenome (GOLD analysis project Ga0307443, IMG submission 202148) | Salt marsh sediment microbial communities from the Plum Island Ecosystem LTER, Massachusetts, United States - SW1601-220 | ecosystem: Environmental > Aquatic > Marine > Intertidal zone >... | reverse complement strand
CATAAGGTTCCACTATTTCAAGGGTCTTAACCGCCAATCTACCCGCTACCTTTATTGCCTCTATATCGGATTCCTCTTTTAACCTGATGTTATATTTTTTAGAGTAATCTTCCTTTACATCTGCGTTCTTTGCTAAATTTTCCTTCCCCATACAGCATTTCTTATATTTTTTCCCGCTGCCGCATGGACACGGATCATTTCTTCCTATCTTCATCTTACCCCCTTAACACCCCCTGTTCAATTCTTCCCGACGGTCTCTGTATAATCAAATGTGTTTCATCCGGTTAATGACGCTAATTAATGATATCTAAATATTTTGCGCTATATGGTCCATTAAGGTACTTATAATGGAGCCCCACGGGTAAACCCATGGTCACATTAAGATACCCGTCTTTCCATCCTCCGTAGCCCGTCCTCCGCAGTGGCCTGCTACGGAGGACGGGCGCCTCCGGCTACGACGCGGTTATCCGCCTAAACCGGGGGCGACATCGCGCCGTAGCAAGCGATCCTTTGCGCATTCAACCACGGGCAAGCACGTGGTCTTCTGCGAAGGCGGATAAGGTTTAATCTTTGACTTTTTTACGTATTTATTAATCGGATGAACCTCAAATATGTCCTAAAAAATATCTGTTATTAATATCAGAATAATCCGATCAAATCAATTCCCAATTAAGATAATTCATAAGGTAATTGCCAAGGAGTGTTAAAAATACATGTTGAATGTTTCCGTATTAAAAGGTATTTAAAGCCTTAAATGTCAAATTCGTAACTTGTCAAAACAGATTTCCTTTGAATAATCGTAGAAAAAATATACTCCAGACGCCTCATGTATGGTGTTTTACCACATATTTTGCCGAAGGATTCCCCTATACCATAATCCGCATCATCTCATCCGTCTTTTTCAGGGATATGAGAGTCAGCCTTGAAGCTATCGGGCTTACTTCACTTTTCGGCCTGCCTTGGGTATTGAAATTCCTGTGGGGACCCCAGATAGACCAATTCGGTACAAAGAGACGCTGGATGCTTTCCATGCAGCTTTTGCTGATCATTTTGGTGATATCTGTGGCCTTTCTGGCTCCTCTACAGGGAGGAATAAAGATCATTGCCATATTATTCTTTATAGGATCATTTGTTGCCGCTACTCATGATATGGCTATTGACGGTTATTATATGGAGGCCCTTGATGAAAAGGGACAGGCAAGATTTGTCGGCTATCGGGTTATGGCCTACCGGATCGCCATGATGACAGGAACCGGGATCATTGTAACCATAGGAGCTACAAAAGATTGGCTGATCGGATACTTATCAGCAGGGATCCTTATCCTTATTCTCTTCATATACCATCTATTCTTTCTGCCTAAAGTTGAGAAAGAAAAGGACCCTATTTCAAATTTCATCAAGGTGTTTTTAAGGTTCAAGGCCCTTTTTCCTCTTCTTTCTATAATGGCCGCCCTAATAATACTATGGTGGACCTTCACCCTTGGATGGTTTCAACATTTCAAGACAAGGTTTCCCATCTTAGATCGGATCAGCTTCTCCGGATGGATCGGAATAGGTCTTCTTGTTGGCTTGATGCTGTTGTCTATATTCAAGGAAAAAATAAAAGGCATTCTATTAGGTAGCAAAGAATCCTTTTACTCCCGGGCCTTTATATCCTACATGGACAGGGATAAGATCGGAGTGGTCCTGGCCTTCATCATCCTAATGCGTGCGGGTGAATCTATGCTGGCATCCATGGCATCTCCCTTTATGGTAGACCTGGGAATAAAGGTTCATTACGGTTGGATCTCAGGAGGTGTCGGCCTCCCCTTCTCTATCATAGGGGCTATGGTGGGCGGCTGGATGATTTCTCAATATACACTGAAAAAAACCCTATGGCCCTTTCTGCTGGCCCAGAACATGACCAATATAATCTATATGCTCCTAGCCCTCTTTCTCAATAGGTATATCATCATAAACACCGGTGCCGACACGGTGGTTCCACTGGGCTCCTATAATCTCTTTCTGGTGGCATCTGTTCACGCCTTTGATCAGTTTGCCGGCGGGCTAGGCACTTCCGTCCTTGTAACCTTTTTGATGAGAACTTGCCTTTCGGATTTCAAGGCCGCCCATTTTGCCATAGGGACCGGTCTCATGAACATCAGCGGAGTTTTATCAGGTGTAATTAGCGGTTTCTTAGCGGAATGGCTTGGCTACTGGCCTTTCTTTGGAATCAGTTTTATAGCGTCCATTCCCGGCATGATAGTAGTATTCTTTTTACCTCAGTTTCAAACCAATTCAGGAGAAGGCAAGCCTCTTAAAACACAAAAAAATTGATGCCTTATTACTCCGGATTAAACCTAAACACTTGCCAAGAAGGTATTCGGATCGAGCTTTATACACGCAGCCTCGGTTACAGGGCTGTCATGGTCCTTTAAGAGTCTAAGGAATATCCCCTCTGGTGTTGGCTGCAATTGAATAATAATACCAAAAAGATCGTCCATCCTGCTGCATGGGTAGGGGATTCCTCTTTCATTGACATCGTTAATATGCCTGTGGGACAGGGCTGAAAACCATATCTCCACATTGAAATCTGCAGCGATTTCAATGAATCCTTCAAAAGTGTCTCTTCCCACTTTTTCGAAATCAATACCATCCACTATCAAAGCATCAGGCAAAAACTCTATCTTATCAACAAGGGTCCTGAGATTTTCCTTCAGCCTCTTAATCTCAAAGCTGTTGTTTATATATCCCAGTATCATCCTGTTTCTATCGAATAACATCCTGCTCTCGGTTTCGTCCTGGATATCCAACTCCTTGACAAGATCCGAAAATATAATGTGGTAATATGAAGTCACTTTTTCCGGCGTGTCTTCCAAGGATATGTGGACGAGTTTCTCTCCGCGAAATAGTTTGTCAAAAGCTATGTTGATCAGACAGGCCGTTTTACCTACACCCGCGCGTGCCATAAGTACTCCCAGCTTGCCGCGCCCTAATTCCTTTCTTGATGACATCTCCAATAGTTTTAATGGGCTGACTTCAGTAAAATTATCCATTTTTATCTACCTCCTCCTTTTACTGTGTCCGCGAAGCGCTTTTTCAATTCCTCTGCCTTGGATTCCGGGACCTTTGAGTATCTCGAAAATTCCATAGTAAATTCGGCCTTGCCCTGTGTTAAGGATCTCAGTACAGTAGCATATCCGAACATCTCCGCAAGAGGCACTTCCGAGTCCACTGCAGTAAAAACGCCATCCTCCGTGGAACTTATGATAAACCCCCTGCGCTGATTAATGGATGACATTACGTTCCCAATGTATTCTGACGGACATTCCACCGATACTTTCATAATCGGCTCAAGCACCACGGGTTTGGCTTTCAAATACGCCTTATTAAATGCCCCTCTGGCAGCCTGAGTAAAGGCCAATTCAGATGAATCGACGCTGTGATACTGACCGTCGTTTATGACGATCCTCATTCCCAAAATGGGAAAACCGATTAACCGGCCCTTTTTAAGGCAAGAGCGGAACCCCTTATCAACAGCAGGTATATAGTCGGAGGGTATTACCCCTCCTTTTATCTTATTGATGAATTCATAGGTCCCGTCTTCCGATGGTTCCATGTATCCAGCCACCCTGCCGTACTGACCTGCGCCGCCTGTCTGTTTTTTATGAATATAATCAAATTCCGCCCTCGCTGATATAGCCTCCCTGTATGAGACCTGTGGAACGCCTGTCTCCACCTCGGCCCCGAATTCCCTTTTCATCCGTTCTATGTAGATATCAAGTTGTAATTCACCCATGCCGGAGACAATCTTCTCTCCGGATTCGTTGTCCACGTAACTACGAAATGTGGGGTCTTCCTTTACAAATCTGTTAATGGCCTTGGCCATCTTGATCTCGGATTTATTGTCCTTTGGCGATACGCTGAGGGAGATAACAGGTTCCGGGACAAAGATGGAAGTCATGGTATATTTTAAACTGCCGTCCGTGAAGGTATCCCCTGAAAAACAGTCAACACCGAAAAGTGCCACAATATCCCCTGCCCCGGCATCAGGAATATCCTCCATCTTGTCCGCATGCATCCTTGCAAGTCTGCCTACCTTTATCCTCTTCCCGTCCCGTGTGTTTACAATCTCATCACCCTTCTTTATGGAACCTTGATATATCCTGAGATAAGTAAGCTGGCCGAATGGAGTTACTTCCAGTTTGAACACCAGCGCTACCAGAGGAGATAAAGGATCAGTTGATAATATAACCTCTTTTTCTCCCTGATTAAGGTCCTTGGCTTTATTTTCAACCTCCATGGGAGAAGGAAGATACATTGTAACCCCGTTAAGAAGAAGTTGAACGCCTATATTCTTATAGGCCGAACCTAAGAATACAGGGGTAATTTCGCGGCGGAGGGTCCCTCTTCTTAAGGCACTGTGAATCATTTCTTCACTGACATTGTCCTCAATAGCAGCTTCCATTAATTCGTCAGAAAACATAGAGGCTACATCCAGCAGATGTTCCCTTGCCGTTAGGGCTTCATCAAGCAGGTGATCGGGGATATCATCCACGGTCAGATTCTCTCCGTATGGGCCTGCAAAATGGAGTGCCTTCATGGATACAAGGTCCACAACGCCTGAAAGTTTTCCTTCCAGCCCTATGGGTATCTGCATAAGCACCGCATTATGATTCAACTTGCTGCGAAGCTGGTCGAGCACCCTTTGCGGGTTCGCCCCCGCTCGATCACATTTATTAATAAAGGCGATGCGCGGCACCCTATACCTGTTCACCTGCCTATCCACCGTAATAGTCTGTGACTGAACTCCGCCCACCGCACATAAAACCAGAATTGAACCATCCAAAACCCGCAGTGCCCGTTCAACCTCAATGGTAAAGTCCACATGCCCCGGTGTATCGATTATGTTTATCCTGTGATTGTTCCACTCACAATAGGTGGCTGCCGAAGAAATTGTTATACCCCTTTCCTTCTCCAGCTCCATGGAGTCCATTGTGGCACCGACGCCGTCTTTACCTCTGACCTCGTGTACGGCCAATATCCTTTTGGTATAATATAATATCCTTTCAGTAAGGGTAGTTTTCCCTGAATCGATATGCGCGCTGATCCCAATGTTCCGAATTTTTTGAATATCTTCTGCCATCTTTGTTAACCTGTTTAAATATCTCTATACAAGGGTTGGAATCGATTCTTATACACCTAAGAGAGGAAAAATAAAAGGAAAAAAGGATCGTCCGGCAAATGGGTACGCTTAATGATAAAACTATAGCAAGATTGGTGATGTTTGGCCCATGGGGCTCTCTTTGCAGCGGCGAAAAGGTTAGAAGCAAGATAATAGCATAAGGTGCCTGCCAGGCGGGCGGGTAACTTCTGAGATGATAGCCGGATTTCCGGTCCTGGTATATTATTCCAATAGCCCGCCGCCCGCCTCCTCCGGCCTATTGCCTACGCCTTGCACATAAACAAGTTCGCCTGTCGCAAAGAGAACCCCATGGGTCGAACCAAGTATCTATATAAAGTGCTTTCCGTACTCATTAACCGGATGAACCGGAAAAAAATGGGTTTTAATAGACTAAATTCTCTCTTTTTTCTTGACGATTAACTTATTTTGATATATTTTAACATAAATTATTAAAATTCTTTTTCTTCCTCCTTGCCGAAAATGATGGGATTACCCTCTGAGTTAAACCCAAAACGTCTTTTTCAAAGATCAACATATATTTTTATTGAGAGATTAATCAATGTGGCTTTACAGAGAAAGGCTTAATTACTATGAAAAACTGAGACGCTCACTTTATGAGATATTGAGAGATGCGCTGGAATTGAGGTTGATGAAGGTCTCTCTCGTGGATTCTTTTTATAATTACCTCAGGAATAACATAGAGTACAGTTTCGTCGATAAAAGCGAACTCAAGCCAAAGTCAAAAAGGATGAAAAAGGAATCCGAATTATTCAAGACCTTCATAGTTATCTTTTGTGAAACAAGACTTGGCCCGGAATTAAAAAATTACATCCGTTTTTTTCCTGAAAATAAAGTTGTAAAAAGCAACGTCAAATACCTGGCAGATTTTACCCCATACAAAAAATTCCATAATAACCTTCGGTATTTTGATAAGCCGGCCTTTCTGGATCTTGTCACTGAATTGATTGATGTGGATTACGCGCTCCTAATTCAGCAAGATCCAACAGTAACAAAGAAAAACAGATATGCCTTAACACATTTCCATGTAAAAATTGATTGGCCTATCTCCGATGCTGCGGAGGATCTCGCCAAGTGGCTAAGATATATACAAAACAGTCTATATGAAAACGGTAATCAGACGGCCCGCATACTACAGAATAAGCTTTTTGAATATTATGGTTGTCATCATACTGTTGGAGGAAGAAGAACAGCCGCTCTTATTGCAGCACAGTTATTGAGAAAACTGGATTTAATAAGTACTATCTATGTCTCCAGTTCAGAATCCCGTTCCATGATCAAGTATTCAGAAAGGGGCGTCTCCAAATATTTTCTTATCCAGCTTACCAACAACCAGATCAGGGCACTGGCCGAAAGAGAGAACATGGATATCGAAACATTCAAGGTCTCTTATCTATATCCCGCAATAGATTATTATGTAGGTATTTCAGAAGTGTCTTATAAACATACCAGCCATTCAGAGCCGCCGGAGGACGGAAAAATCAGGAAGCTAAAACCGGCCTATAACTGGTTAAGGCTTACAGATGAATTCTTGCATCCCAAACCTGACTCAATCCAACTGAGGCCCATAAACTACAATTGGATATATACATCAAAGTAATTCATCTTGTTACCATGATTCTCCTATAATACTTCTGTCAGCTTTCGCCCCTTTCCTCATCGGCCCCGATAAGGGGCAATATATTCTCCACCTGAAATACCACCAGGAATCTTGTTCCAGACTTATCATTGTTGTATTTCCTGCGACTTAGAGAACGAACCAGTTCACCATTCTCCTCTTCGCGGGTCTTACTCAGATAAAGCCTTTTCCCCTTGTATCCGGGGCCTTCTTCCATAAAAAGAAAGGCAGCATGGGGGTTTGACTGAAGATTATGGTAGGTCAAACGATCACGCATGATAAAGGCGATTGAACCGTCCTCCACGAAATGGGGTCTGGAGTAAATTGCCGAGTTAACCTTCCCCTCCTTGTCTGCTGTAGACATTACCCCGATTCCTCTGGCGTTTTCAAAATAGTCTTTTAATGTTTTCATAAATGTTTCCTTTTGATTCTCAAATGGGTGCTATATTGTAATTATGATACATATTTCTAAAAGTCATAATTCCGCAATCACTCCATAATGCAGCTTATTTGGACCTTCCAGGAACATAATGGATTCAACTATGATTTTTACCGGCTCGCTCTCCGGATTTTCAAAAAAATCTCTTAACTTTGAATGTTTTCGAGATAATTCCTTTCGTATTCGTTCTTGTTCAGAATCCCCTATAATTCCCTGAAATCGACCTGAAACGGTAAGGGCTATTATTTCATTATGGTCTTGATTTGATGTATTCTGTCGGGTGTCAATCAGTAAACTGACGGCCGGGTTTTCAGGCATATTTTTATACTTCTGGCTGTCCCTGGCTGTTATCAGGTAGATTTCGTCGCATGAATCATTGGTGGAATAGGCCATTAGAGAACAGTGGGGCCGGTTTTGCGAGGCAGTTGCCAGGACGCAGGTACCTTGGTCCCGTATTAGAGCCCCAACCTTTCCGCGAATGTCATCATCCATTGTTTACCTTGTTTCAGTGCTGAGCCATTGATTGGAGTTATTCTTAAAACACTATATATTATTATGAAAAGAGAAAAAACTGCAATCTTTGATCAACAATCAAAAATGGACAAAAAAAGGTTAATGAGTTAAAGTCCGTCATAAAGGCTAAGATCAGTTTATGGAAGTTTTAAGCTAGGGCAGGAGGAGACATGAATACAGAAGCGGCATTTGATAATGAAAAGTACATAGCGGAACAGGCATCCGAGATCCTTGAACGGGCCAAGCGATTTAATGATAAACTATACTTGGAATTCGGTGGAAAGCTCCTCTATGATTTTCATGCGGCAAGGGTCCTGCCTGGATACGATCCAAATACCAAGATGCGACTCCTACAGGAATTGAAAGACAAGGCGGATATCCTTCTTTGCATCTATGCGGGGGATATTGAAAGGAAAAAGATGAGAGCGGATTTTGGAATAACCTATGACTCCGAAGCCCTTAAATTGATTGATGATCTCAGGGGATGGGGGATTGATGTCCTCGGAGTCGTCATTACGCGCTACGACAGTCAGCCCGCCTCTAAACTATTCAAAAACAAGCTGGAACGCAGAGGTATAAAGGTATATACTCACAAATTTACAAAAGGGTACCCGACGGACGTCGATCTGATAGTAAGTGACGAAGGCTACGGGGCAAATGATTATATAGAAACGGAAGAACCACTGGTTATTGTCACAGGTCCAGGCCCCTGCAGCGGAAAACTGGCAACCTCTCTTTCCCAGGTCTACCATGAATACAAAAGGGGCATCAATGCGGGATATGCGAAATTTGAGACCTTCCCCATCTGGAACCTGCCTCTCAATCACCCCGTAAACATAGCCTACGAAGCAGCCACAGCCGATATCAAGGATTTCAACATGATTGATCCATTCCATCTGGAGGTCTACAATGAAAAAGCCGTGAATTACAATCGCGACGTGGAAGTATTCCCGGTGCTCAAAAGGATACTGAAAAAGATAATCGGGGGGGAAGCTTCCTATAAATCACCAACAGATATGGGTGTAAACCAGGCAGGTTTTGCCATTATGAATGATGCCCTTACCAGGGAGGCTTCAAAGCAGGAAGTTATAAGAAGATATTTTCGGTATCGATGTGAATATGCCATGGGATTAACGGACAGGGAAACCGTGCAAAGGGTGGAATTGCTGATGAAGGACCTTAATATAAATAAGGACTACAGGAATGTTATCGAACCAGCCCATCAGGCCGCCCTGGAAGCAAGGGAAAGGGATAAGGGGAATGAGGGTATCTATTGCGGTGCAGCCATAGAATTGAGGGAAGGTACCATCGTGAGTGGCAGCAATTCATCCCACCTTCACGCTGCATCCAGCCTGATACTTCATGCTATCAAGCATCTGGCCGGAATCCCTGAAAAAATCAAGCTGCTGCCTCTCAATATCACGGAATCCGTCAGAAACCTGAAAACCGAGATACTTAACGAGAAAACTCTTAGTCTGGACGTTTTGGAAACCCTTATCGCCCTAAGTATCAGTGCTACAACCAACCCTGCCGCCCAGCTTGCCATGGAAAAATTGACTGAATTGCAGGGCTGCGAGGTCCACATGACCCATATACCCACACCAGGCGATGAAGCGGGTTTGAGGCGATTAGGAGTCAACCTGACAAGTGATCCCAACTTTTCATCCAAGGATCTATTAATAAGCTAGCCCCAGGTAAAAATTTTGTAATCTACCATTGTCTTTTCATTTTTATATATTATATTAGTATAAATTCCGGCCTAGTTAAAGGACGACAGCGACCAAAGATACCAATGGTCAAGAGGATGTTGATATGCCGATTTATGAATACAAATGTAATAGTTGCGGGCACCGTTTCGAACAGCTCGTTTTCCCTTCTGATAACGAGAACGATTTTAACTGTCCTTCCTGTGGAAAACAGGATATGAGCAGGCTTGTATCTTCCTTCTCTAGCATTTCATCAGGGACAGGTTCAGGCCTAAATAGAGGGGTTTCTTCAGGCTGTTCCTCATCTGGAGGTTTTTCCTGAGCAACTTAGAGGACATAGCCGTGAGCTATGCAACAATGGCTGATAATATAGGTTCATCCGCTTAATGAGTACGTAAAGAAGTAAAAGATTAAACCTTATTATAAGTACCTTAATGGCCCATGGGGCTCTCTTTTAAGTAACGAAAACATTAACAGCATGCTAACTACGTAAGGTGCCACCCAGGCGGGCGGAAGAGTTATGAGATAATAGAGAATTCTCTAGTCCGGCCAAGTCTGGAAAAGACTACCTACCCGCCCGCCTCGTCTCGTTTTGTGCAGGGTCATAGCACATAAACAAGTTCGCCGCTTAAAAGAGAACCCCATGGGCCATATAGCGCAGAATATTTAGATATCATTAACTAACGTATTCATTAACCGGATGCACCATAATATATCCTAAAAG
>Ga0307443_1002470_pt1 | contig 10264 bp, 7 predicted proteins | sample SalMarSW160220MG_FD_202148 | JGI IMG/M metagenome (GOLD analysis project Ga0307443, IMG submission 202148) | Salt marsh sediment microbial communities from the Plum Island Ecosystem LTER, Massachusetts, United States - SW1601-220 | ecosystem: Environmental > Aquatic > Marine > Intertidal zone >... | reverse complement strand
TGGCCATCGGGGCTAGCTGCCTTTATTCCGGCTATTTGAGAGACCGAATCGGCTATCTCGTCCTTCCCCCCATCGAGGGGATGCTCTGGCTGTGCGGCTGGACGGCCTTCGCACCGGAAACATTATTTAGCTCCGGGGCGCCGTGGCTGCTATGGCTGTTTTCGACGGCTTGGCAGGCGGGGCATATCATGGTCTACTCCCCCCTGCACCCCGTCCAGCATGTCAAGGGGGCTAAACTTACCCAGGTGCCGGCCTTTATCAAAAGGACGTCTCCGCAGGCGGCAACCATTCTTGGTTTTGTATTTTTATGTCTGGCTGCGGTGATAAGCATTTACCTGGGCATCTTTTTCCACCTGGGTCTGCTTTACCTGTTGCCTACCGGCATAATGGCCCTGCTCGCTTTGGCGATTAGTTATAAGTATATGCGGGACTCTGAAAATTTCGCCAGAGGCATTAAAGCTTTTTCATTCGCCACTTATTTTATGCTGGTCGCCCGTATATTCGTGTTGGTCAGCGTTTTCTTATTCTTTTAGGAGACTATTGTTGTCACAGTCTAAGCCGGGAAGACGGGTAAAATCGCTTTTCAATCCGCCCTCGCTCGTGTTCAAGCAAGCCCTCTCGCTGGCGTATCATGGATGGATAACCCGCTGGGCCGGACTCCCCGGGTGGATGCTCAAGGGCAAAAAGGTCCTCGACTCGGCGGCCGGCGCCGTTGCCATCGGCTGCACCGGTTATCCCTATCATGTGGTCTGGGAAGTGACAACGCGCTGCAATCTGGACTGTATCCACTGCTACGCGAGTTCGGTGGATTCAGCGCAGGCGGAGCTAACGACTTCCGAAGGGAAGCGACTTCTGGAACAAATCGCCAGGATTGAAGAGTTCCGCATGATTGTCATCACCGGCGGGGAGCCTCTTCTTAGAAATGATATCTTCGAGCTGGTGGAATACGCCGGGAAACTGGGGTTCCACGTTATCTTCAGTACCAACGGAACACTGTTAACGCCGGACGCGGCTAAAGACCTGGCCAGACTGGGTGTGGCCAATTTTTCTATCAGCCTGGACGGCTATACCAGGGAGGTCCATGAGTCTATCCGCCGTAAACCCGGCTGTTTTCAAAGCGCCATTGATGGTATCAAAGCTGCGGCTCAAACCGGCGTTTGTCTTCAGGTCAATTTCACGGCGATGCGGCAGAACCTGGCGGAGTTGCCGGGTTTGATAGATTTTGCCGAATCGCTAAAAACAGATATCATCATGGTTTTCCAGGCCATCCCGCCCCGACAGGATAGAGGAGCCCTGGAACTGGACGCGGAAGAACAGATGGACCTCATCAAGACAATCGCCGAAAAACAAAAGAAAACCCGCGCCCTGATAATGCCGGTCTGCTGTCCCGAATACTGGGCGTGGCTGGTTGAACATAGACGGGGCTTGTTAAATCGGGGCATACAGAGCAGGGCCTTTTCCGGCTGTGGCGCAGGCAGCGGATTCAGTTACATCCGATTTGATGGAGAGGTGTGGCCCTGCAACTTTATACCGCTCTCGGCGGGAAATATACGCCAGAAGGCATTCCCAGATATCTGGAATAATTCTCCTTTATTGCAGGAATTTCGCGGCCGGCCGCGACAATTAAAAGGTGCCTGTGGGGAATGTAGCCATAAAAGGATCTGTGGCGGTTGCCGCGGTCGAGCCTTTGCCCACACGTCAGATGCTTTTGCAGCTGACCCGGCCTGTCTTTTGAGTCATTAAAAAGGGATTCATATCTAAAAATGAAGTTTATTGGAGGGTCGCGCATCCCCTTGAGTGAAGATTCATTCGTGGGTGCAAATATTGCGCAACTTTATGATGAACATGCCCGGCGCTTCATGGGGCTGGTTTACCGCCGATTTGCCGCGAGGATTGCTAGAATCAATCCCGCTGGAAAGAGGGTACTGGATATCGGTACCGGCAGCGGACTTCTGGCAATCGAGCTTGCTAAAGCTCATCCTGACTGGCAAATTACCGGTACCGATATTTCAGACTATATGTTGAATTTAGCCCAACAGAACACCGCTCAAAAAAAGTTAGACAATAGAATCGATTTCCGGCAGGCTTCGGCAGAGGTATTGCCCTTCGCAGACGGTCAATTTGCTTTGGTGACTAGCAATGCTTCCCTCCATCTCTGGTCAGACCCCCTCAAGGTATTGAAAGAAATCGATAGAGTAACCTCGCCAGGTGGTTATTGTCTAATATGGGATAATTTGAGGCTAACCATGTTCAGTCCTGTCATTAACTTGATTGGCTGGGTAATGGGCATGAATATATCGCAGCGCAGGCTATGGATGCAGGCTATACACTCGTCTTACACTATTGGTGAAGTGAAGGCTCTATTGAGTGAGTCATCTATCAAAGATGCCCGCATTTTCATTGATCCCAGGATTTTATACGTTGGCATTGAATGGGGGGGAAAAAATTAGATAAGGCTTGAAACACAGAAGATTGATGTGCCTCCTAGAGCCAAACCCCTAACACGTAATCGTTCGACCTTGTTTTGCTTAGAGAGACTCACGGCCTCAACTAATTAATTATCAGCCGCAATATAGTGGTAAAGCTCCTATCTCGGTCAATATCTGCAGATGTTCACCATTACAAACAGGGCATTTCCTGTTTTTGTTCTCGGAAGGACTACGAGGGATGGGCATTTTAAACTTATGGCCACATTGCTGGCATTCATATTCCCATTGGTTAGTCTCAAAGATGTTGGAGCCAGAACCCAGCGGTGCCCAAGCGGGAGCCTCTGCGATATCAGTGCAATTACACGACGGGCAGTGTATTTTCCTGTCTATGGAACAACTGATCGTAGGGTCAACGTCAAAGACCAGCCGGCAATTTAAACATAAAACCCTGTCTATCATTTCAAATACTTCCCTTCACTGATAGCACGGAAAATTTAGTAGTAGAAACGCTTTTATATTTCATTAAAAATTATCGCTTCAATTATCAGATTTATCAACTCGCATGTCCCTTATTCTGACCTGCCCCCAATAGTGATACCACTTGTTTAGTCATCACCACACTCAAAATAGCCTCAGGAGCCGGGGGTCTCAATCCCGGAGCACTGTGTGGTCGTACTTGATTATATTCCCTTCTCCATTGCTTTATCAAGACTTTTTCTTCCTTAATATATGCTTTAACTCGGACAATGAATTTCAGGCTTGGTATTATGGTCATTGGTTCATAAGCCGAGGCCGAAGTCGGAAGTGGTGAGTTATATTATAGAACCCATGAGAATCGGCATTACGGTAAATATCTAACTACACCTCAGAATAGGATAGACACGAAAGGAGCACATGCTATTCGCTACGAGTATGATAGAATGTTCACATGGCTGAAACATTTTCAAAGGAGCCGTCATCACCTATAAATGAATCACCGTCTTCAAAATTAATACCTACTTCTAATCGAACCTCGATATTTTTCTTTCTTATCGTCAATTTTCTCTGGTGGATCGGGCTTTATCTCTATGTCCCTATATTGCCAATATACATACAAGCAGCCGGGGCCAACCTCAACATGGTAGGAACGGTGCTTTCGGCATATGCCATTCCTCAGATTCTATTACGCATTCCCATAGGTATCTGGTCGGATAGACTGGGCAGGCGAAAACCCCTGGTGGTCGGGGGCATTATCTTCACATCATTGGGGGCCCTTGGTCTTGGTTTATCGACAACAACCTGGTTTTTATTCCTATCAAGGATGACTACCGGCATTGGTGCAGCCGCGTGGGTTGTCTTTCCCTTGTACTTTACTGCCTATTACTCACCAAACGACAGTGGCAAGGCAATCGGATTGATAAACTTTATCCGGAGTGTCGCTCTAATAGCTGCAACTGTTGGAGGAGGATTCATCGCCGAAGAATTTGGTTTGAGTCAACCTTTTTTCATTGCTGCTCTGCTCGGGGTGATTGCTCTGTTTGCCTTGTTGTTTACGAAGGAATTGCCGGTCCGCCGGGTGCAAACCGCATCACAGCGCGGCTTCCTGTCCGTGGCTACTCGCCCTCTACTATTAGTCGTATCCATAATGGCTATATTACTGCTTTTTACAACCTTTACGGGGGTGTTCGGTTTCATTCCTATTTACGCAACAGAAATAGGGGCATCCAGTAGCGAACTCGGCTTGATCACCATGATAAACCTGGGTTTTTCAGCCCTGGGGGCACTCGGCGCGGCATGGGCCTGGGAGAGATGGGGGTACCGTTCAACTATAATCGGGAGCGCCCTGCTTATTGGTGGTAGCCTGCTAGCCGTCCCATTTATCACTGCAGTTCCGGTATTGATGATCGTCCAGGTCAGCTATGGGGTAGGTAGTGGGGTGCTCATGACGTTATTTATGGTCCTCAGCATTCGCGGCTTACCACAAGAACAACAGGCAACTGCAATGGGAGTCTTTCAAGCGATCTATGCCATCGGTATGTTTGCCGGTCCCCTTACCTCCGGATTTCTGGGTAGCGAATTAGGCTTGTCAACCGCATTCTACCTGGCGGCCTTATTAAGTCTGTTGATTGCGGTATTGGCATTTCTGCCTGTATTTTCCAGACATAAAATCGGTTAGTTCGATATCGGCGGGCATGCAGGAGCGCGCTCAATTCGTCGGGGGGACGCTTAAGGCGGAGTCCGAGCCGGGCCAGGGAACGACCATCACCGTGGAGGCGCCGGGGTAGTCTTTATGGGGTGTGGAGCGGGAGACGGGACTCGAACCCGCGACAACCTGCTTGGAAGGCAGGGACTCTGCCAACTGAGTTACTCCCGCGAGAGATTTACAGGTAGATTTTACGCCAAAGCGGGTGGGAAAGCAAGGTTAAAACGAGCTGTATTGACTTAATTAATACTATGGTATAATCTGCACATAGTTTTAGTTAGTGGATGGTAATAATGCCTTTTAAAATGGGTCCCTGGGAGATTGGTCTCATATTTCTAATGCTGCCATCGCTGACGGTTTATTTTGTTCCGACCATAATTGCTATTGTCAGACACGCAAGAAATGTTATAGGTATCATCTTACTTAACATATTTGCCGGTTGGACATTCGTGGGGTGGGTAATTGCGCTCATCTGGTCAATACGTGATGAAAGGCAAGCTTAATCACAAGTATAAAAACGGGCCCCGGAATCCCGGAGCCCGTCATCTTAACTTAAACCCTAATACTCCAATATATTAGCTGTTAAGTATCGCCATTGCCTCGTCGCGGTAGGCTTCCATCAGGTACGGTATGCCGGTGACATCGGCGCACTCACGGGTAAGAGACATGACTTCTTTCCGCGTAATCGCCGGCAGGCTGAAACAACGCGCCCCCGCCATGAGCTGCTGGAGTCCCACCCTTATCTTCTCGCTGTAGCTGTAAATGCCGATGGCGCCCAGCGGGATATTTGCTATCTCCTTCGTGCCCACTATATTTTTCACGTCCTCGTAGTTGATGAAAATTTCTTCCGCCGTGGAGCCGTACTGGCCGACGGTGTTGGGCAGCTTGCCCTCCTTGAGCCACAGGGCTATGTTCTTGCCCACCATGCCCGGAATCATCAGGGCGCGGCCCATGCAGACCGCCCTCGTGAACGGCGCGCCCAGCGCCAGCGCCTTGAAGACGCCGTCTTCGCTGCTGAACGCCCCCGCGAAAGCGATATCCGGCACCCTCTCGCCTTTATCCGCCAGCTTCCGGCAGAACTCGGCGGCCGCGGCGTGCAGGTAGAGGCTGGGCATGCCCCACTCCTCCATCATGCGCCAGGGGCTCATCCCCGTGCCGCCGGGAGCGCCGTCGATGGTCAGCAGGTCTATCTTAGCCTTGGAGCTCCACTTGATAGCCATGGCCAGCTCGCGCAGGCCGTAGGCGCCTGTTTTCAGGGTGACGCGCTTGAAACCGATATCACGGAGTCGCTTGACCTCCGCGTAGAACGCCTCTTCCTCGACGAAGCCCAGTCGACTGTGCCTCTCGAATTCTGTAATGGCGCCGTCTTTAAAGGCTGCCTGGTTGATGGGGTCGGACGGGTCCGGCGTGACGATATAGCCGCGCTTCTGGAGTTCCAGCGCCCTCTCCAGGCTGCCGACCTTAATCTCGCCGCCGATACACTTGGCGCCCTGTCCCCACTTAAGCTCGATTGTATTCAGTCCGTGTTTCTTGTGGACGTATTCGGCCACGCCCAGGCGTGTATCCTCGACATTCATCTGCACCAGTAATTCCCCATAGCCCTGGTGATAGCGACGGTACGTCTCGATACGGCGGTCCATGTCCGGCGCGGAGACGACCTTGCCGTTCTTATCGCGCACCAGCTCCGGGTCGATGCCGCAGACGTTTTCGCCGCAGACCAGGGTCACGCCGCTGATGGCCGCCCCGATGGCGAAATGCTCCCAGTTCTTGCGGGCAATCTCGGTGGAGCCCAGGGCGCCGGTAAAAATGGGCGCCTTCATTTTAACCTTGATATCCCAGCCGTATTCCGTCTCCGTGTTCACCGATGGAAAAGTGGCCGTATCCGGGTCGCCCACAACCCCCTCGGGCAGGCCCCTGGCACCCAGGGCATATCCCTGGATATTCAGGTGCGAGTAATCAACCGGGTAATCTTTGTCTCCTCCGGCGGTAATTTCCCCAAAAGGTCCGGGATAAATGAGTTCCCTACCCCTGAAGGTGGCTTTGAATACCTCGCAGTTTCCGGTGCAGCCGTCGATACAGCGGGTGCAGAGTCCGCTCATCGGCACGACACTGCGACTGCGGTTGGCAGATCGGGTGGCATCATTGGAATTGGGGCGTTGTAAGTTCATTCTTTTTCCTGACTCCTTTCAGAATTTTATATTTTTAAGGTAATCCCCTCTTACATTCAGACGGACACTTCCCAGAATCTTTCTAGGTCACGGTAATTGATAACGGCATCACGGAAATTAACCATGTCCTCGTATTCCATAACCGTGATCATGCCCATGTTATCGGCTCCGATACCGACTTCCTCGGCGGCGGCTATCGGGTTCAGGCCGCCGAGTAAAATCATCCCCATTTTATTAAATCCTACCGGAATCTCACATACCGGATCGCTGGTATTGCCGATAATAACCAGGCCTTTAAATCCGGCCTCCTCTAAGTCCGCAAGGACCTTAGTGGCTACGGTACGGCATATAGCCGGGATTTCTCTAAAGTTAGCCAGTAGCTTGCCGTCTCCGTTCCGTGCGGCTTCACCAACCGATGTCATACGGGCATTTATAAAGATATCCGACGGGTCCAGCGAACATCCTGAATAATCGATAAGCTCCGTGAAACGCAGGGGCTGTTTATTTCTTACCTGCAATATCCCGCCGAACCGCGAGTCCATGGGCACACCCGCCTTGAGTAATGAGCCGTTGAAAACAATACTGCAGACTGTAGCCAGCCCGAGCTTCCCTGGAGGTATAGTCACCTCTCCCAGCTGTTCACCCTCTGATGCTATTGCGACGCGGTCGCTGGTGCAGTAGCCGCTGTCGAAAGCCGGTTTCATCGCTTTCAGAGCGCGTTTAAAGTCTTCTTTGTTAAAAAGCGAGATATTAACCGGCACCAGGCCGGAGCGTTTTTCCGGGTCGAAAGTGGTACGGAAAGACAAATTTTCTATCTTAGAGATAGCAAAACCGACCTTGTCATTGACCAGGGCAGAACGCACTTCTTCCATGCCTTTATCGGTAAGGACTCGCCCGTCGCGCTGCCCCATCAGGTAGGTTAGCCCGCGTTCATCCATGAGCCGGAGATGGTATCTCACTGCCCTTTCGCCAAGCTCAAAGCCATATTCTTTCAGATGATTGGCAATGACCCTGGCGCCGAGTGACTCCGTGGATTCACTCAAGATCCTTAGAATTGCCAGCTCTTTCCGTTCGACGCTCTGTGATTCAAATGACATGATAATGAAATAAGGTAATAGGAAACCGTTTTCCGTATTTTACAATTTTTACGGTATCTTTGTCAATACTTATATATCCTGCTTCAGTTGTGACAAATGGCATGCCGCCTGTAATGTAAAGGCAATATAGATGGCATATAATTGACAATTGTCCAATTTCATTCTATAATGCATGGTTGTATGTAGCTGTTAAGATAAGCCCTCGCTTGCAATAGCTTATGGAGGTTATCGTGGAAGGACTTAAGAGAAAAGTCAGAGAACTGCGCCGGAAGAAGGGATGGGCACAGGAGGACATGGCCAGGGAAATTGGGGTCAGCCTTTCGACGGTACAACGATGGGAGACAAAAGGCGGCACCCCTACCCGGCTTGCCAGGAGAGAACTGAAAAAAATCTTTCAGGAGGCGGGAATCAGGGTAGACGACGTTACAGTATAGGGACTGTTGGGTATATCGTGGCGTTACTGGGGGATGTGAAACAGTATAAATAAATATATACAGTATAAATGTCTTTTAATATTATGTAAATAATACTCTGATAAAGTGGTCGGGGTGAGAGGATTTGAACCTCCGACCTCAGCGTCCCAAACGCTGCGCGCTAAACCAGACTGCGCCACACCCCGACTGGTTACAGTATAACCGAGCGCTAATAGGTACGCAATACCAGGGGCGAATAAAAAAGAGGGGCTTAACGCCCCTCTCTAATTATATTTAAAATATGATTCTAGTCACGGCAGTCGGGGCAGACATCGTAATCTGAAAGTGGCGTCCCCGATGTTTTGGCTATATATTCAATCTGCTTTTCCGGGGCCCAGTATTGCCCGCAGACGGAGCATTTCTTCATCTTGAACTCCATCCTGTTGTGCGGCCATTTGATGACACGGGTGCCTCTCCTGTCCTCCAGGGTAATAGCGCCTGTGGGGCAGCTGTAAGCACATGAGCCGCAGCCGATACATGCCTCGGTAAAATCCTCGTTAAACGGCGTGGTGATTTCTCTCTCAACGCCGCGCTTCGCCAGGCTGATAGCCGCCACGCCGACCACCTCCTCGCAGGTGCGTACGCAGTTGGCGCAGAGGATGCATTTGTTATTGTCCTTTTGCTTGACGAAACGGGTTTTCGTAACGCCGACCTTCTCTGCTAAATCCTTGATTACCTCGGAGTCCGGGCAGCGCGCCAGCAGGAGTTCCAGGAGCATCTTGCGGATTTTCTGGATTCGCTCGGTATCCGTCTGGACGGTAAGCCCCTCCTCTACCTGATAGATGCACGATGTGACCAGTCTCTCCCGGCCTTTAGCGGTCTTTATCTCCACCAGGCAAAGCCGGCAGGCGCCGTAGGGAGCGACGGCCTCGTTCTCGCAGAGTGTGGGAATGTAGATATTATTATCGCGGGCGGCATACAGTATCGTGGTGCCCTCTTCGGCTGTAATTTTACGTCCGTTTATCGTTAAATTGACCATTTTTATCGTATCCTTACTTTACTTTTACCGCCTCGAGATTGCAGACGCCGGCGGGGCATATCTTATCCTTGATATGAGCTTCATACTCGTCGCGGAAATATTTAATCGTGCTTAGAACGGGGTTGGGCGCCGTGCTTCCCAGGGCGCAGAGGGCGGCATCGATAATTACAGCCGAAAGCTCTTCCAGCAGCTCGATGTCTCCTTTTTTGCCGCGTCCCTCCGTGATACCGGTTAGAATACCTTTCATTTGCCGCAATCCCTCGCGGCAGGGAAGGCACTTGCCGCAGGACTCTCCCTCCAGGAAAGAGACGAAATAGTTGGCGATGTTGACCATGCAGGTCTTATCGTCCATGACAATCATACCGCCGGAGCCCATCATCGAGCCGACCTTGTCCAGTGCGTCGAAATCGACCGGCAAATCGAGCAGGCTTTCCGGGATAACGCCGCCGGACGGGCCGCCGGTCTGGACGGCTTTAAATTTCCTCCCCTTGGGAATGCCGCCGCCGATATCGTAAATGATTTCACGCAGGGTAATGCCCATCGGCACCTCGACCAGTCCGGTATTGGTGATATTGCCCACCAGCGAGAATATCTTGGTGCCTTTGCTGTTCTCGGTGCCTATCTGGCGATACCAGTCGGCGCCGTTATTAATAATCAGGGGCACGTTTGCCCATGTCTCCACATTATTAAGGTTGGTCGGCTGTCCCCAGAGTCCCTGCTCCGAGGTGTGAACGTACTTGGCTCTCGGTTCCCCTACCCTGCCTTCCAGCGAAGCCATTAAAGCGGTGGACTCGCCGCAGATGAAGGCGCCGCCGCCTCTCTGTATCTTGATAGTGAAATCGTACCCGGAACCTAAAATATTCTTACCCAGCAGACCTTGAGCTTCCGCCTGCTCGACGGCTGTCTGCACGTGCCTTACGGCCAGCGGGTACTCGT
>Ga0307443_1002461_pt1 | contig 10306 bp, 11 predicted proteins | sample SalMarSW160220MG_FD_202148 | JGI IMG/M metagenome (GOLD analysis project Ga0307443, IMG submission 202148) | Salt marsh sediment microbial communities from the Plum Island Ecosystem LTER, Massachusetts, United States - SW1601-220 | ecosystem: Environmental > Aquatic > Marine > Intertidal zone >... | reverse complement strand
TTTGTACGATTTTTTCCAGAGCCGGCAATATATCGTTTATGGCGGAAATCTTCTTATCAGTGATGAGGATGTAGGGGTCTTCTAGCTCTGCCCTCATTTGTTCGGCGTTGGTGATGAAATAAGGGCTAATATAACCACGGTCGAACTTCATCCCCTCGACAAATTCAGTCTCGAATTTCAGCCCTTTGCCTTCTTCGACAGTGATAACGCCATCTTTGCCCACCTTTTCCATAACGTCAGCAATCAAGTTGCCAATTTCCTGGTCAATAGCTGATATAGCGGCTACCTGAGCTACCTGCTCTTTACCAGCCACCGGTATAGACATTTTCTTGAGCTCATCAACTAAAGCCTCTACCCCTTTATCAATCCCACGCTTTAGAGCCATGGAATCAGCTCCAGCAGCGATGTTCTTGAAGCCCTCACTAATAATAGCCTGGGCTATAATAGTGGATGTACTGGTGCCATCGCCACACTGGTCGTTAGTCTTGGTGGCTGCCTGCTTTACTAGCTGCACCCCCATATTCTCAAACGGGTCAGGTAAGTCTATTTCTTTGGCTATAGAAACACCGTCGTTGAGAACCGAAGGAGCGCCCCATTTCTTATCCAATGCTACAGGCCGCCCGCGTGGTCCCAGAGTCACCCTGATAGCATCAGTCAGGGTATCCACGCCGTTCTTTAATGATTTTCTTGCTTCTTCTCCGAAAATAATTTGTTTTGCCATTCGCTTACCTCCTTTTCTTAACTCTTCTTAGCCAGAATGTCGCCCTCACGCATGATAACCACCTCTTCGTCATCTAGCTTAAACTCGGTGCCAGCGTATTTGGAATAAATAACTTTGTCTCCCTTCTTCACCTCCATGGCAATACGTTTGCCATCTTCAGTCAACCTACCTGGACCTACAGCAATAATTTTCCCCTCCTGGGGCTTCTCTTTGGCTGTATCTGGCAAAACTATCCCTCCTTTGCTGACTTCTTCCTTGGCTGTGGGTTTTATCACTACCCTGTCTCCCAAAGGTTCAATTTTAGCCATATTCCCTCCTTTCCTATATTTATTTTAGCACTCTGCCCTTGAGATTGCTAACTTTCTATTATATCAAGAAAACCCAAAAATGCAAGAGGTTTTTACTAAAATTCGGCAAATTTTCTTGAATTATTACACTAAACCGTGTATAATTTTTGAAAGATGGAGCGAAGAAAAAAGGGGAAAAGGCAATGGAGTAAAGAGGAGGTCCGAGCGTTGAGGCAACACCTGAACTTAACTCAAGTGAAGTTAGCCGAAGAATTAGGCACACGGCAGCAAACGATCAGTGAATGGGAAAAGGGGATGTATCGCCCTCGCGGGGCATCGGCTACCTTGCTCAGCATAGTTGCTGAGCGTAGTGGCTTTACCTACAAAGCTGGAGGGAGGCATGATGAACCAAATTAAGGTTGGCTGCTGCGGTTTTCCTCTTGACAGAAGATATTCGAAAGAGAACATAAGAACGCCCATAAGCAGATAGGTGTAATGCATGATCACAAGAAATGCAAGTTTTCTAACAAGAATAGGTGGAGTAGAACATAAACTGGATGAAGGGTATAAAAAGGATAATGGTGTTTTTTATACTGATCCAATAATGGTATGGCTGATACTCCAGCAATTGCCCATCTCACGAGATGATATTATTGTTGACCCTTGTTGCGGTACAGGGAGTTTTTTATTAGTGGCTAAGAAATTGGGATGTGCTAATGTCTTCGGTGCTGACAAAGATTCATATGCGCTAGAACAGTGCAAGGAATCGGCTGGCATCCATAATGTTGTATGCATGGATACCCTGGGTAATGCCGCAGACGCAATATTAAGTTCTTTGAGTCTAGAAGACAAAGTTGATTTTGTCGTAGGCAATCCACCTTATGCACCTATAGCTGAAAATGTAACACTCAATACTGATGATTTAGGATTCCGTAATCAAGTAAGATTATTCGGTAACAACCTGTTTGTTGCCGCATTAGTAAGAGCATTCCAATTAGCAAAAGAAGAGGGAATTATATCTTATATCATTCCTAAAAACTTTCTTCATGTGAGTTCATATAGCAAATTTAGAAAAGAAATACTAGAACATAAGACAATTATTTCAATTGTAGATATTGGAGCATACTTTAAAGAAGTGCGAGGAGAGCAAATAGTTATCACTCTTAAGAATAGGGCACCTCAAAGGGATCATAGGATAATATTTAAGAAATTTGACGGCAAAGAGTTTATCCCTACCACAAAAGTGCTTCAAGAATTTTATACTGATGAAGTAGTAATATTTTATTCCGACGAGGACCATACAATATATCAGAGGTTGAGTACAATGTATAGGAATTTGGGTAATTTTTGCGCAGGCAACATCCGTAGGGGACGCTCAAGATCTGATACAGCTATCTCAGGTAAAGATCTGAGGAAATTTGGTTATAAGAACAAAGCACTACCCCAGAAAGGAAAGAAAGTATTCCTTCAGAACATTTACAGTACCGAAGCAGGTATTATAGGTGCGTTCGGCGGCGACTATGAGGCGTCTGAGACAATAACGGTAATAACTAGTGGCAATGAAAATATGTGCCATTATATTCTAGGGCTCATCCATTCAAGGTTGTGTAATTTCTTCTTGTATAAGTATTGCTATAACAATTCAAAACTTACAATGCATACTGATGCAAAATACTTGGCCAAAATACCTTTTGTAGCCGCCAATGATAGTGATATTAGTCGAGTTGTTAAGGTAGTTAAAGATCTTGAAGACGCTGAGTATCTTAGCATTCGATGGTTTCAATTAGTTGAAACACTTAACATTCTTATATATTCAATTTATGGTCTCAATAAACAGGAAATTACTTACGTTGATAGTGAGACAAAAAGAATACAGTCGAGAAGATGGATGAAAGAAACTGTCTGGAAGAACGATGAATGATTTGACCGGTAAAGAATGGTTCCAATATTCTTTCAGTATTTGGCGTGATTTTAGGAAAACCCAAGAAGAATGGGAGCTTAAACATCCTGCTTCTTTTCCTATATCGCTTTGCGAGCGATTAATTCGCACATTTTCGAAAAAGGGAAGCAATGTACTAGATCCATTTAATGGAATAGGCTCCACTATGGTCGCTTGTAAGAATCTCGGTCATACCGGAGTAGGGATCGATCTTTCTCTTGAATTCTGTAATATGGCGAAAAAACGTATCGGTGAATATGATGCAGTCCAGATCATAAATAGAGATAGTCGTGAGGTATTAAAGGAACTAAGAGAAAATAGCTTTGATCTTTGTATTACATCTCCGCCGTATTGGGATATCCTAAATATGAAAAGAAGCGTTGATAAGAGAATATCGACAAACTATTCCAAAAATGAACTTGATATTGGTAATATAGAAGATTATGATGAATTTGTTCGCACGTTACAGGGTTTGTTTTCTGAAGTTAAGCGAACACTCAAGAAAGGGGCATACTGTATTGTCAATGTAATGGACATTCGTAAGAAGAGTGTTTTCTATCCCTTGCACAGCGATTTAGCAGCCGCTATGCAAGAAGCTGGATATTTATATGATGACCTCATTATCTGGGATCGGCAGGGTGATTATAATAATATGCGCCCTTTGGGATATCCCTATAGATTTCGAATCAACAAAGTCCATGAATATATTATGATCTTTATAAAACAATAGGAGTTATAAGATGAATCAAGCAATTACTAAACTAGCTACATATTTGACCTCCCATAATAGAAGTATAAGATTGGAAGCCGAAGGAAAAAGAGGAAGACTTCAACGTTTTTTTGAAGATTATAGTAAGATAACTGGTGAACGCTTAGATTTCGACACTGACGGTATTGTCTTATTACAGGATGATGCAGATAAATGGGGTTTAGAGCTAAGAATTTATATTTCTGATATTACTAATTTCCCTCAGGAATACACCACATACCTAACAGGAAATACCAGGTTCGAGGAGAAATATCGGGTTTATGCTGCTAGGCTTAACAACAATCGCTTGATCATGCAGCTCATCAGAACTGGATTACGAATTGGAGATTCATAGGTCGTGCAATTGAATCTTCATCATACTTACTTAGCAAGTCTGGGGGTATTATTTTGAACAATGAAATGGCATACCTCCTCGGTATGATATTCGGAAACGGGGAGATGCAAAGAGGATTAACAGAAACTACTGTCTCAGTTGAAATACCTCATAAAAAGCTGGAAACTGAATTTTCTAAAGACGTTAGAATATATGTAAAAGCAAGTATAGCCGATATCCAAGCAGTTATTGAACCGCTCATCGTAACCCCTATTCATTTCATACAGAATCCAAATGTGACCGTATTGTCATTCAGAAAGACTAATGATGATTATTTAATGAGAGAGATACTCAGATATACTGGAAGTGCTTCTTCACACGAAAATATACGAATTCATCCTGATGTACATTCCTTTAGCAAGGATGAGAGGCTGCAGTTGTTGAAAGGGTTCGCTGATGTTACAGGATATATCCGCCGTAGTAACTATTTCTTTGATAAGTTTATGCATAGAATATATCTCGAGGTTCCTCATAACTGGGAGCTTGTAGTTGATATATGCAATCTGTTGAAATCTGTTGACATACCTGTACAGACAATAGATTGGGCGCATCCAAATATGAGAGATCCGCGATTAGTCAAGTATAATCAAGGATATCCTAGTTTTTGGAAAAAAGAACACCAGATAAAAATATGGGCAAATGAATTCTTGTCTGTTAGCTTTGCAGTCTTACACAAGAAGGAAGCGCTAGACCGATTTGCGAATGAACTTGAAAACGGATTGAGAAAATCCGGGAAAAGAATCGAGGATGTAACCCATAAATTTTACTGGGAAGCGACTCGCGATGTTAAAAGGTCAAAACCTAGCCATCCATGTGAAAATGATGGTTTCATAACCAGTACTATTAGAGGGAAACACTACGATTCTTGGAGAGAAATAGCTAGAGATCTAGGGTACAAGGAATAGGTTATGAGAGAAAGTGATCTGTATGAGCCAATGCGTGAATGGCTCGATACGTATCTAAGAGATAAATACAGAGGTCATGAAATCACCACAGTAGTTACTAACAATGAGAGATTAGACCGCGTATTGCAACGGTATGGTGTTGTCAATGAAATGGCTAACGGAATTGACATTCAAATAGATATATTAGGTATTGCCACAAATATAAGGGGGTCAAAACTATTCTTTATTGAAGCCAAAATAACAAGACTCACTCTACGTGACCTGGGTCAACTCTGGGGTTATTGTAAGCTCGTTGATCCAGCAGAAGCCTTTCTGATGACGTCTTCGGATTTGGGTAGTTTAAACAAAATATTGAATATCTTCAAGCGTGAAGACCTTCTTGATTTCGGTAATGGCAAGACAATAAAAAAGATGAAGATTGCCATTTGGAATAGCACTACAGGTGCTCCTGACTTAGGTACGATTATTCCTAAGCTATAGAGATAAAATGCGAGGCTGCTTATGTCTGAAGTGATTTTCCATGCTAATAAGACACTTGCCGCATTCATCTTCAATGTAGAGGAGGGTATTGAAACTTCAGTAAAAGACAATGCAAGGCTGATATTCAGTTCTTCCAGTGTGCATAATGAGCAGTATTTTTTGTGCCATGATTACACGTAATCGGATAAAATTCTCGGAAAAACAAGCAGTTCTAATATGGCAACAAGCGGTGGGAAGGGAGCTGACCTCCTCAGAAGACGAGATATTCAGTGTAATCTATCCTGGAAGGACTAATGGTGATAACGGCCCCGATTTTCGGGATGCAGTTATTGTAAATAAATCTCATTTGACGAAAGGGGATGTAGAGGTTCACGTTAAATCCAGCGATTGGTATAGCCATAAGCATCATGCTGATGCTGAATATAATAATGTCATCCTTCATGTTGTGATGTGGCATGATTGTAATTCAGCTACCTTACTACAAAGCGGCAAGCCAGTTCCTGTGCTATGTCTGGCGAAGGCATTGCAGCACCAAGCTTATTTGCTGCCTCACCAGCTTCCTTGCTTCCGGATACTGGACCACGTGGATAGGCAAAGTTTAGGAAAGCTATTGAACACTGCCGGTGAAGAAAGGTTTAAGCAGAAGGCGATGCATCTTAAAGCAGAGTTAAAACAAGAGGAGTCGGGGCAGGTGCTTTTCCGGGGCATGATGAGGGCTCTGGGTTATGCTAAAAACACAAAGCCCTTTGAAGACCTTGCCGACAGAATGCCCCTCAATTCCGTCGAATCCCGAGAAGGCTTGGCCACGAAGCAAGCTTTGTTGTTAGGCGCAGCCGGGTTATTACCTTCTCAAAGATGGCAAGGAAAATTTGCCAGGGAAAAAGAAGTCCGGGAATTGGAGCAAATATGGCAGTCGGCGGGTAAAAAAGTTAAAACCATGAAGGAAGGTGACTGGAACCTCTCACACATATACCCCAACAATTCTCCGGTGCGACGCATTGTTGCCCAGAGCTACCTTCTTGAGCGTTACTGCGAAGGAAAACTGTTAGCAGGGATATTGCAGCTAGTGAAGGAAGCACCTCTGCCCAAGGGGTACCATGTGCTGGAGAACGGTTTGACCGTGGCTGGCGATGGCTACTGGCGGGACCATTTCGATTTTGATGTCAGAAGTAAAACAAAGATATCGGCCCTTCTGGGAAACAGCAAAGCAGGTGAAATTGCAATAAACGTTATATTGCCCTTCGCTTTCTCCTGGGGAGAATTAGCTAATGAGGAGAAGCTAACAGAGCACGCTATAGAACTTTACCGTAATTATCCCAAATTATCTGAGAATTGCCTAACACAGCATATGAAAAAGCAGCTTTGCCTTGAAGAATCTTTTAATTTCACTGCCTGTCATCAGCAAGGGCTGATTCACATCTTCAGGAACTACTGCCGAGAGGGAAGATGCTCACAGTGTCCTCTAGCTAGTTGAGGAATACTGAGGCGTAAGCTCAAAAATCGTCGACCCAGCCGACAATCCCCTCACCTGCGTTTACGCAGGTGAGGTCAAAGTCCTTAGTGGAAACCAGGCCGGACCCGGAAATATCGTTAAGGTCGTCCGTGGATTTCTGTCCCCTGTTTATCGCCTCCTCGATTGCCGTTTTAAGAGTCACGACCTCGTCATGGAGGCGTTTTGCTTCCATCTCCAACTTCTTACTCCCTAGATTATTATCCTCGTGAAGGAAAGGATTCCTTCACGCCTCAATTATTCCTCAGATTGGTTATCCCCTTCAGTATCAAAATCTTAATAAAAATTCTACAGCTTGTCTATGACCCAAAAGTCCTACACCTGAGCATCAAGGCTTTCTGTCTATAATCCAAAAGTACCAGGAAGAGTGATTTTTATCACTAACCTATAGAAAACGCGATTTTGATTGAAAAAAGTCAATGTCTAGAATAGTCCTAGCAGCAAGATTTCAAAATGGGGTCTAATTATTTAACCTGAAAAACGAAGTTTTTCAGGGAACTACTGAAGAGTTCAACCAAGGCTAAGGCTGGGCACTACATCCAGGTCATAACCGCTTATCCTGCCAGCGGGGTTGGAGGCACCCTTATTGTTTTACACGAGGAAAATAGGTCGGGTAAGCATATAATTCAAGATAGCTAAGTATTAAGGATATATGACCAGAGCCAATCGCGTATAGCTTCATTTCTTGGCTTGTTTGACTAAGAACCCTGTATGTTGCTCACCGAAGATTCTATACCCCAGAAGTTTCACTCGATCTTGAATAAGGAACAGGATCAGGCAGTAGCCCCAGACGAGCCCTGCCAAAGCCCAGCCTAAGGGGGCCATCAGCAGTCCGTGGACGGCGATGAGCGTGGCTGCAAGTTGTGTGCCCACCACTGCGATCAACAAGATCGGCGCGGGCCTGATGGACCAGAATGGGCCACGGGTACGGGCGGCAAAGAGAGTGAGGTGCCCTCCCACTGAGAGGTTTAGATATACCAGCGTTCGAAGTGTGTCATTGCTGAGGTGGAATACGGTATCACCCAGGTAGAAAATACCAAAGGACCGAAGCATTGCAAACAAACCCAGTACCGTAGCCACGCCAAGCACCATGTGCATGTTCCACGTTTGAGGCTCGTTACGGTGGCGAACATTGTCATAGGCAATGGACAGGATAGCACCATCGTTCAAAATCGCCAACAAGACTATCATGATCGCAGTTACTGGGTACATCTTGAAGAGCAGGATAGCCAGCGTTAGGAATCCCAGCAGGGCAACTGTCTCAGAAATCCGGTAGATGGAATAATTGATCATACGCTGAAAGATTTTACGGCTCTCCTTGATGGCGTCAATAATTACGGAGAGGCCTGGGAGCATCAGCACAATGCTGGCTGCTGCCCGGGCGGCGTCGGTAGCGCCAGCGACAGCAATGCCAGCATCAGCTTTTTTCAGCGCCGGCGCATCGTTCACCCCATCGCCAGTCATGCCCACGATGTGGCCCCGTTGCTGCAACACATCGACTATGTGATACTTGTGCTCTGGGAAGACCTGAGCAAAACCATCGACACGTTCAATGGCATCGGCCAACTGCCCGGCTTCATGGGTTTTGGTCTCGTCGAAGAGACTGGCATCAATAATGTCTTTGCCAAGATCTAACTGGCGTCCGATCTCCTTGGCAATAGCTACCTGATCTCCAGTTACCATTTTTATGCTGAGACCCATCTCTTCGGCCGCATTGATAGTAGTCTTGGAATCCTCGCGGACTGGGTCGTAAAGTGGTAGTACACCCAGAAACTGCCACTGGCCTTGCTCGTTGGTGCGTGCTACTCCCAGGGAACGAAAGCCACGGGCGGCGAAGTCGTTCACCGCTTTATCAACCTGGGACTGTATTTTAGTCGCATTGGGGTCAAGTCCTAGAATGACTTGAGGTGCGCCCTTGGTGACCTTAAAATCGTGCCCATCCGGGCTCTTAACAGCAGCTTCCGTACGTTTGTGAACGGGATCAAAAGGCTGGAAGTGAGTCACCTGATATGGTTTTAATTTCTCACTATCCTTTACTCCGGCAAGCACAGCCAGGTCGATGGTGTCCTGGTCTTCCGCCCGGGAAGCCAGTGCTGCATCAAGAATTACCTGCTCAGGGCTAATGCTATCTAGTGTGAAAGGGTCGCCCATCGTCAATTTGTTCTGGGTCAGCGTACCGGTCTTGTCGGAGCAAAGAACATCAACACCGGCCAACTCCTCGATGGCTGATAGCCGGGTAACAATTGCCTGCTTCAGAGCCAGTACCTTGGCTCCAAGGGCCATGGTGACCGACAATACCGCCGGCATGGCAACGGGAACCGCGGCAATGGTCAAAACCAGCGCGAACTGCAGCACGACGAGTATCGGGTCATGCCGGTGAAATGCCACTCCAACGATCAGAATAGCCAGGGCCACGGCGATGATGAGCAGATAATCGGCGATCTTAAGCACGGCGTGCTGCAAATGGCTGCGGGTTACTGCAGACTCAACTAGTTCCGCGGTCTTGCCATAGTACGTGCTTTTGCCTGTGGCATAGACCGCTGCGTCAATTTCGCCCTGCTTCAGTATAGAGCCAGAGTAGACAGCGTCACCTGGCTTGCGCTCCACCGGCAGGGATTCGCCAGTAAGTGCAGACTGATCCACCTGTACGGGATCTCCGTCCAGCAACTTGGCATCTGCCGGTATAATATTGCCAATCCTGAGACGGATGATATCCCCCGGTACCAGCTCTCGTGCAAGTATCGTGGACCATTTACCACCTCGCTTGACATTGGCCTGGACAGCGAGCTTTTCCTTGAGCGCGGCAATGGCGCTGCCTGCCTGGTGCTCTTCCCGGAAACCCACGACGGCGTTCATTATCAGCAAGGCCAGGATGACGCCGAGGTCGGGCCAGTGACGCAGCACTCCTGACAGGATTGCCGCCACTGTGATCATCCCGGGAATAGGCCCCCAAAAATAGGACAGGAATTTCAGGACTGGATTGACCTTCTTCTCGGGGAGTTCATTATAGCCGTATTGGTCTAGTCGGCGCTGTGCCTCAGCTAGGCTGAGGCCGTCCGGGGAAGTGGCCAGATGGGGCAGTAGCTCTGCCACGGGTAAATCTGCTGGTTGCACCTCTGTCGGTTTGGATGCCTTGGCTCTGGCTTGAGATTTACTCTGTTCCCTGCCTGATGAGTTCCCCATGCCCTTTTTCCTTCTTCGTTTCCTAAACGCCTATTAGAAGGAGCAGGCTTTTTTGAAAACGCCACCTACTGGATACAAAACTAACAAAGAGACCACCTGCTGTCAAGGTCAAGTTATGTGTAAAGCCCTCTGATTCTTT
>Ga0307443_1002442_pt1 | contig 10360 bp, 9 predicted proteins | sample SalMarSW160220MG_FD_202148 | JGI IMG/M metagenome (GOLD analysis project Ga0307443, IMG submission 202148) | Salt marsh sediment microbial communities from the Plum Island Ecosystem LTER, Massachusetts, United States - SW1601-220 | ecosystem: Environmental > Aquatic > Marine > Intertidal zone >... | reverse complement strand
TATGCGTGCCGATACGCTGGCGGTGTTAAAAGAGCTCAACGCTCCAATGTATCGCTGGCCTGGCGGAAACTTCGTCAGCGGCTACGACTGGCGTGACGGCATCGGCGATCGGGACAAGCGACCACCTCGCACAAATCCCGCCTGGACCGGTGTAGAGCATAATGACTTCGGCTTCCACGAATTTATTCGCTTTTGCCGTCTGGTCAAGGCGGAACCGCTGGTAACCGTCAATACCGGTTTTGGAGATGCATACTCCGCGGCCGCTCAACTGGAATACTCCAATGGCTCTACCGATACACTAATGGGAGCTTTACGGGCCAAGAACGGCGACCGGGAACCTTTTAATGTTCGCTACTGGGCTATCGGCAATGAAATGTGGGGCAGGTGGCAGCTCGGTTATATGAGCCTCCGGCATTACGTCCTCAAACACAACTGGGTTGTGGACAAAATGCGAGAAGTGGACCCGGATATCGTCCCGATCGCATCCGGAAATGCCGGCTCCTGGAGCGAAGGCTTACTGCGCGACTGCTCAAATCATATCGACCTTATCGCGGAGCATTTTTATTGTCAGGAAAAGCCCAACCTGATCGAACATACCGCCCAGATTGCCGACAATATCAAACGAAAGATTGAATTCCATCAAAAGCTACGTGAAAAACTGGATTCCCTGAAAGGAAAAGATATTCAAATCGCCATGACCGAATGGAACTACTGGTATGGTCCCCATGTGTTTGGCGAGTTGGGAACCCGGTATTTCCATAAAGATGGTCTGGGAATCGCCAAAGGCCTGCACGAATACTTTCGACATTCGGATATAATCTTCCTGGCTAATTATGCCCAGACCGTCAACGTCATCGGCTGTATCAAAGCCAGTAAAACCGCCGCCGCCTTTGAGACGACGGGACTGGTTTTGAAACTCTACCGAAACAATTTTGGAACTCTGCCGGTCACTGTCACTGGTGACACTGCTCCGCTCGATGTATCAGCCGCATTGACCGAAGACCATAAGGTTTTAACAATCGGTGTAGTTAATCCTACCGAGCATGAGCGCGAGCTTGCGATAGACCTAAAGGGCGCGCAATTAACCGGCACCGGAACGCTTGGGCTGATTGCACACTCCGACCCTATGGCTTACAACGAGCCAGGCAAAGAGCCTAACGTAGTGATTGTAGAAAAGCCGGTTAGCGGTATCTCGAATACGTTAAGTATTCCGCCGTTGAGTATCAGCCTTTATAAATTGGCCGTGCAGTGAAAAAAGTGACCGCCGATGCAAAAAGTGACTAAAGTGAACTAAAGTGACACATTGTGTCATTGCGAGGAGCTTGCCCCTTAGGGGCGCAGCGACGTGGCAATCTCTTTGCTCAGATTTGAGATTGCTTCGCTTCGCTCGCAATGACAGACACTTTAGTCACTCCAAGTTTACTGCGAGGTTTTTATAATAAGGATAATGCGAACTATGGAGTGCAAAAAAGAGCAGAACCTAAAAAATTGTAACTGTACATATCCCGGCTGTGACAAAAAAGGGATGTGTTGTGAGTGTATAAGGTATCATTTGTACCTGAAGGAACTGCCGGGTTGTTGCTTCCCCAATGACATCGAGAGAACTTATGACCGTAGCTTCAAAGCCTTCGCAAAGGCATGGAAATTGTAGTTTTTTAGATTACAGGTGAATGGACAAAGGATAAGGCCGAGTGCTGAATGCGCTCGGCCTTTGTTTTTGCCTGCAAAAGGAGTATTGGCAATCAGTAATCGAGCAGTTCATCGGGCCAATTTTTGCTCAATATTTGTTTCAAATTTCCATCGGCATCGAGGATGACAATTTCCTTTCGACGGGCGGGAGTGTTTGGATCGGGACAGAGATAGTGGGACTTTTCGGCAACGAGGCAGGAAATCTGGTCTCTACCCTTCCACTGTGAGACGAGCTTGGGAGGTGAGTCATCTCCGAAAGATTCATTTTTGTCGATGAGGATTTTTGATGAATCAAGATCCTGACCGAGTGCATACATGCCGAGTGTGTTTTTATTACCAGGCAGGAGAATTTTTTTGCTGTCTTGCGAAAGTGTAAAGAGATAACAATTGCCTTCTGTGAAGTCGAGGGCGATTTGCGGGAGGATTTCACTGATGGCTCCGGTAAGTGTGTCGCAGCAGAAGATGGTTGCCTTTTCTTCATCAAGCTTGCTGGATGGTAATGACACTTTTGCAGATGTAAAGAAGATACGGTTGTCGCGTGCATATAAGATATACATCCACGGGTAATAACCGACGCCGGCGAGCTCTTTTGCAGGTCCAGTGCAGTTATGTGTTGCCAGAGATGTATCTTCGTTGTCGTCAAGGTTGACAGGTGAGGCAAGAAGTTTCCCATTCGGGTCGGTGACAGTTTTCTCAACAAGTGAGCCAAGGACAAATTTATCCTTGTCGAAATCTTCTACTTCGGGCTTCATATATGCAATTGCGCGGCCATCGGGGCGGAAGTCATAACCGATGGCTACGGCTCGCTCGACTAACGCTGCGGTGATGTTTTGGGATGGCGAAGCGATATAGAGTTCAAAGCCAACTTCAAAAGCATCACCATTGATGGGATCGGTGACGTAAGCAAGGAATTTTCCGTCGGCTGAGAAGGATATTTTCCATATCTTCTGGATGCTCGTAGCAACAACGGTTTTTTTGTTTAAATCGTCTGACGGCGTAAGAATCAGCCTGTAGTAATTCACTGATTTTTCAAGGGCCTTTTCAACAGTTTCAGTTCCCAGCTTTTTGGTAATTGTGCCGTCATCGTCAAGTTTTTCGAAAAGATAATGAACAACCCAGTTGCGGTACTCTTCGTTGTAGGACTTGAGGACATCGTCAGCAAACAGACCTCCACTAAGAACCTCTTTCTTAAATATGGATTCTTCGTCAACTTTTTTTCGTATGTTCTCTTTTACCGCAGCAGCATGGGTTCGAAGCATCTTAATTTGACCGGGTGGGAGGAGATTCAGGGTGTCGACAAAGTTTTCAACGAGGATTTTCTGGCCGTAGGCGAAAGATTTGCCATCGGTTGTGATGGCAGGCCAGTTAGTAGTGGTTTCTTTGGGAGCGATTTGGGTGAGAGAGCCGGTACTGCCATCAACGAGAAAGAGCGCACCATCTTTACTATAGATACCAATAGCACCGTCTGCAGACCATTGGAGCGAGTCTTCAGGTATGCAGCCTATGATAAAAGTAATGGCGATGTATGAGGTGATAAGTAAAAAGCTGATAAGTTTTCTTTTAGTCATAGTGTTTCTCCTTAAGGTACTGTTTGTAGGCGTCGATCAAATTGGTTTTGTTGATTTGGTTTTGTACATAAGGTTTAGGCTGCATTGCAGCGAGTGCTTTTCGTCGCCAAAAGCTATCTTCAGCCTTTGGGGCGGTCGGGTATACCGGAACTACCGAGGTGTAGCCGGTGACATCAAGCGAGTGAGGCGCCGGTCGAGCTGGATTCGACCGTCGTCCCGTGAAGAAACCTATACCGAAGGCGATGAGGATAGCTGCTGCGATGGCAAATTTTACAGCGCCTCCTTTTGTAGTGCTTCGCTTTATGTTCGGTTCTGCACGAGCCAATTCTGTCCCTTCGACTTCGCTCAGGGCATGCTTTTCAGATTCGGCCAGCGTTCCGGAAATATGGTCATGCACTCTTCTATCTAATTCAGCGCTGGCTTTTAAGTGTATTTTCTTAATCATTTTGTGTATGTCATCTTCCGGCCTCATTTTTTTACCCCGTTAGAAACCTCTTTTGGAATTATATTTACGCTTCATTGTCACCCCGTTTTTTGTTTAGTTTCTAACGGGGTCAACCTCACTATTTAACAGTGACCGCAATTTATCCAAAGCATACCGGTATCGGCCTTGCACCGTATTGATTGAAATGCCTTGTGATCTGGCAATCGCCTTAAATTTCAACCCGCTATAAACGTGCAGCATTAAAACCTCCCGCTGCTCGTATGGAAGCTGTCTAAGAGCCCGGCTCAATTGACGCAATTCTTCGCCAAATATCACAGCAATATCCGGCTTGTTTGCACCTGATATAACCTGATCTGCTTCATCTAATCCGGTGCTCTGGTGTCTCTGCCTTGCTTTATTTATGTTACGCGCATTATTGGCAACACAGGTCGCTAAATAGCCTTTCAGGCTGCCGGTCAGCCGAAACTTTTCAAACGATTTAAGGAAAGATACAAAGACATCATGTACCACATCCTCAGCGGAACTTACATCATTTAGCAGCGCAGCCGCCAACGTTACCAAATCGTCTTTGTATTTTTCGTAGATGTGCCGCAGAACTTCTTTTCTGCCGTGATTAAACTGCCATACAAGTAGTTTGTCCTGCAGCATTAAAGTTACTTTCTCAAACTTTGAACAATCGATTGTCTCTTATATAACAATTAAGCTGGCCGTTTTAGTATAAAAAAACAAACAAAAAATCCCACGTAAAACGTGGGGTTAAACACAATAAATATTTAGGTACTTATCGCTGATTTCGCGGATGGACGCGGGGGCAGGCGGAAACCTTTAATTTTCACCACGATTGAAATTACTATGTAGTCTTAAGACTACATGGCTTGGCAGCAACATTGAGTTCTAAAGAATTGTTGAAAGGATCATTGGAACAAGAAAATCGCTTGATTTTCAAGAAAGTCATTACGCTACTTTTTGTTAGATTCTTATATGAACATACGTAAAGCGCGTAGCTCTGCCACAGGTACGCGCTTTACGTATGAGCTTTTCTCCTTCTGTCGGTTGTTAAGTTTTGGTAGGGTGCGATACTTCGCACCATTTATTTTATATGTCACCAAACACAGAAAAAGTACCCCCTATGGAGCAGGCGGACTCCTTTAATTCCTCGCAATACGCTATACGCAATACGCAATACGAATTTATTTTCTGCTTCAGCCTGCTTTTTCTTCCTCGCACGCCTTACTCCGGACTACAAATCCTGGATGTCTCGCTTCGCTCAAGTTTGTTGTTTCACATTATACCCGCACAAGGAGAACCCGCAAATAAATTTGCGGGCTAAATATTTTGGGAATGTGTTTTCTGTGGCTAATTCGTATCTCTTGAAGCATATCTCACGTGTGGATTTCGTATTCCTTCGACCATGCTCAGGACAGGCTTTGCGGAATAACAACCTTTTTTTGTCATGTCGAGAGCAGTCGAGACATCTGGCTGCGGACGGTAATTGACTTCCATTCGAGAGCAGGTCTCTCCGCTCCGGCCTGCCATTGGCAGTCCTCCGGTCGAGATGACAGGAAAAAAGATTGCCGCGTCAGCCTTACGGCCTCCTCGCAATGACACCGAGAGTCAAGATTGGAATTGCGTTAATATTCTTTGACTCCGTTAGAATGCCCCGTGTGAGTAACGTTAGCTCTGCCACAGGTAGAAAGACGGAAGGGTTTCTAATGGGGTTGACTTAAATGTCGCCTTTAGGTAACCTACAGCCCGTGAGATAAATCAAAACATATCTCACGGGCTAAATTATGAAAAGATTGCTTGCATCCTGTTTCGGTCTTGGCTGGCTGCCGGTTGCTCCGGGGACGTGGGGGTCACTACCGCCAGCAGCTATCTTTGCTATTATACAGCACTTTAACTTATCGCCGCCCCTGGTATGTCTGGTAATGGCCCTGTTGATTCTGGTCGGTTCTTTTCTTTGCATCGAATGCGCTTCGGTTACAATAACAGCTACCGGAAAGACAGATCCGCCGGAAGTTGTGGTGGATGAGTTTGCAGGCCAGGGGCTTACTTTGGTTTTCACATGCGCACTAACCAATCCTCCGGTCTTAGCTGCTACTATAGGCGGTTTCCTGTTATTCAGGTTGTTTGATATTGCTAAGCCCTGGCCTATCCGCAAACTCGAAAAACTGCCTCAGGGATGGGGCATTCTTGCCGATGATTTATTGGCCGGCGTGTATGCCGGGATAGCGTTATTGATTTTCCTAAAATTGTGGACTCATTTCATAGTCGGTTAGACGGGAAACGACAGTGGCAGCAGAATATTCCGTTGAAGTTTGTAAAAAACTTGAAGAGAAATTCCTCGATGCTCAACTACATCGGCCAATGCGGGTCAGCCGCTATGAGCCGGGCACTGAGCTTGACTTTAATGTCACGGGAATCAGCCGAGCGAACACGGCTCGGCTGCATTTAGTTATTGAGAAATTTGTAGGCGGAGGTTTTGCCGGGCAAGTCTATAAAGTAAAGGTCTTGGGAATCGAGGTAAATGACGGGACAATGGATGGACTTAAGACAGGTCGAACTTATGCGATGAAGATTCTCATTCCGCCTTCGACCTTCAGTCGGCTGTTCCGTAATTTTCTGTATTGGATTGGCTTTCAGGGACCATTTCAATTGCAGGTCAATCCTGCGGCGGCCAGGGCCGGCGCACTCTGGCAGAAATTTATCCGCCGTGGAGCGAAGATTCGATTTGGTAATGAAAATACCGTTGTCGATATTTATGCAACATTTGTTGACAGCGCCTTGGGCAGTTGTGGAGAATTGAGTGAGTGGATTGATGGGCGCACCTGGCGGCTCGAGGTCGATGACCATCTGGACATCCTTTCGCGTTGGCGCAAGGGTATAAAGGTAGATTCCGGAAAGCTCGGTTCGCTTGAGTACCGATCTAAATACGAGTTCATGCACAAATTTGTCGAGCATCTGCACGATATGGGAGGCTACGAGTTCGCCAGGCAATATGAATGGTCAACATGCAAAAGTCAGCCGAACTGCCTAAAACCACAGGTGCGGGGGCTAATCCCTCGTCCGGCTTAGTGGCGGTTGATTTCAGAGCGGGACTTACACTGCTGCCGTTTTTACCGATGAGTCCGGGAGATTTCAAGCTCATAATCGCTGGGTTTATGCGAGGCTCATTAGTACAATTCGACCGAGGCAGCATCACAAAACTACAAGCCTTTATGAAGGCATATCCGAATGAATTCACCGATTGTGAAAAGATGCTTAGTGAGCTAAAAGCTGCCGAGCAGGTGTATCGCAACTCGGTTCCCGACATTACACACAATCATATTCGTCTGCTGTACAGCCGGCAACTCTGGTCAACCATAGTTGATAGTGCAATAACCGGTTGGAAGGTAAGAAATCTTATTGATCAACAGAACGAGCAGAAGTTACGAGGAAGTAAAATATTGGCGCTATTGTTTTGCCTAATCAGCCTTATACCGCTGCTCGGAAAGTTCATACTTAAGATTTGGGGTCGACCTGACTGGCGCAGGCATTATTTATCACTGCTTACAAGCTGGGCATATCTGAAACGAGCTGTACGAGCACGAATTGCAGAGAAAGTAATTATATGGCACAGAGCAGGGAGAGTTGACGAGCGGCGAGCACTAAGAATAACTGATGGGGTTTGGCGTTTCTTCTGCCACCTGCCTCTTTCGATTCTGCCTGCCGGGCTGCACAGGTTTCTGACCGACCGGAATTTTAGAAGAGAAAAACTTGTGTATATATTTGTTCGCCCGGTTCGGCTGTATTTTAACGCAGAGATGCGCGAACAGTGGCTGCGAGACATGATTACCGAGGGGCAAAAAAAACATATACTTGGCGATGACGACGCCAAAATCATCCTTTCACGGATCGATGAGCCTTTTATACAAAAATATCTCAAGAGCTTAGCGGTTCATGTTTGCACTTTGCCGGTGACGCAGGTAGTTTCGGTGACATTAGCTGTTATTTATGTTCTGATACATCCTGAAATGCCGAGGGCCCAGGCATGGGGTATAGGGCTTGGCATAATCGCCCTATTTCAGGTTGTACCGATTTCGCCGGGGTCGCTGACGCGAGGGCTCTACGTTTTATATCTGGTAATCCGTGAGCGGAATTTCAGGGACTATAATATTGCGGTTTTCTTAGGCTTTTTCAAATATGTCGGCTATCTGGCTTTTCCTATCCAGATGGCGTATCGCTACCCGGTATTGGCGAGATTTATGGCCAGTCACTGGGCGACAGAAGTTGTGCATATCGTGCCGGTATTTGGTGAAAGCGGAGCGCTATTGGAGCACTCCGTATTTCGCCTGTTCTATAACTGGCCCCTGACGATTCGGCGTCGAATGCAAAGGCGGGCTGAGATTCGGGCAACGATTAAGCCGCGATATTGGCACGCAGGCCTGTGCGTTATTGCGGCAGTTACAATAATGGGCCTTGCGGATTTTATTTACCTTAATAAGATTGGAGAGCTGCCGAGCTTGAAGAACATTTGGTTGCTTGTCGTAGCTTTGCCGCTGGTTTGCGGAGGAGCAGTAACATTAGGCTGCGGCGGAGCATCGGTGGGCAAACGCATAATTGCAACGGCTATTTGCGGCGTTTTAGTCGGTATTCTTTATACGGTAGTTTCAGCTATTTTGAGTCAAAACAGCGGAATTGAGGCTCATAACATTATGGCGAGGGGTGTGTGGCGGACATTTATTTTTGCCATTTTATCAACTATCGGTGCGATAGCTACAGAATTGAAACTGCCCGATCCCGATGCGAAATAAACCATATTAAGCCAAATCATATTTTGAAAAAATCCAGCAAAAAACGAATTTGCCAGATTCGAAAAAAACTGGATTTTTTTCTATTTTTTGTTATATTTACCATCTCGCTTTTACTGTTATAACCATTGAGATAAAGTCGGAGTTGTGAAACAAACAGTGTTTGACTAAGACGTTTCTTTGCAGGCTATCTTATAAAAGGTTTATTTAAGAAAAAGGGAGCTAAAAATGAAACCGCAAGTCTTGTCCTCAACGCTAATCGCGATGGTAAATCATAAGCATCTCAGAAAAATATTGGCAAAAAAAATCGATGATTACATCTACAAGAGTATTGTTGACAATGATTCAGAAGATTTAAAAGAAGTAGCAATAAAAAGATACCAATTCCTATCGGCAATGCTGCACTGCATGATTAAAAATATAGATAGAGGATGCGTCTCACCGGAAATTATAAAGGAAATCGTTAATGTCTTCGTCCAGAACAATTTGATTCGTGAAGACCAAATTTATACGCAGGCTGTTGAAAAATTCAAAGAGAAATACGGCGAGTATCCACCAACTTTTATTGTTTTCTCTCCTACACAAAAATGTAATCTGAAGTGTATCGGTTGTTACGCAAATTCAACATCTGACACATCCGCCACGGTACCTTATTGCTATGTAGATAAGGTAGTCGGCGAGGTGCACGACTGCTGGGGAGTTCGGTTCATAACTATCAGCGGCGGTGAGCCTTTCACATATAAAAGTGAAGATAAAACACTCCTGGACATCTATCGTAAATACAACGATATGTTTTTCCTTGTATATACTAACGGCACCATTATTAACGAGCAAATTGCCCAAAGCTTAGCTGATTGCGCAAATGTCACGCCGGCAATCTCGGTGGAAGGCTTCGAGGAAGAAACCGACCAGAGAAGAGGACGCGGAACATTTAAGAAAATCCTCGAAACTCTGGAACGTTTAAGAAACTTCGGTGTACCTTTCGGCATTTCCGTAACGTCTACAAGCAAAAACGTGGAGCTGCTGTTAAAAGACGAGTTCTATGACTTTTTCTTCGAGGAGCAGGGCGCCTGCTACATGTGGCAATTTCAACTTATGCCTATCGGTAGAGGCAAAGACGAGATGGATTTAATGGTCCGTCCTGAACAGCGGCTCAGCTTATACAGAAAGTGGGAAAAGCTACTCAGAGAAAAGAGATATTGTCTGGCTGATTTCTGGAACAGCGGTGTGCTGTCCAGGGGTTGCATTGCCTACGGAAGAAGCGGCGGTTATGCCTACATCGATTGGCACGGCAACGTAACACCCTGTGCATTTATTCCATATTACGTTGACAATATCTATGATTTGTATAACAATGGAGGAACCTTGACGGATGCACTGTTCTCCGACTTTATGAAAAATGGACGAAAATGGCAGAGAGAATATGGTCTCGACAACTGGAAAAAACCGGAAAACTGGCTGATGCCTTGCTCGATAAGAGACCATTATGAAATTTTTAGAAATTCGGTTCTACCGAAAAACGCAAAGCCAGAGGATGAGAAAGCCAAAGAAGCCCTTGAATCCACTGAATACCTCGAAGTGATGAAAAACTATGACCAAAAGCTAAAGAGTCTAACTAAAAGAATCTGGGAAATCGAATATCTGAATAAGGACGCGACCTCAAGTAAAATCAAATATCAAAATGTAAATATCAACATACGAAATTAAGGAAATCGGAGCAGTACGCCTTACGGCGTTTAGGGACAATTCCATTCCCGACCCTTCGACTTGGGTTCCCGCAAAGCGGGGTCCCTCGCTCAGGGCAGGTTTAATTGTGATTGACTTTTCAGTTTTTCCCCGCCGAAGCCTCCTACGGCGGATGCTACTCT
>Ga0307443_1002437_pt1 | contig 10368 bp, 9 predicted proteins | sample SalMarSW160220MG_FD_202148 | JGI IMG/M metagenome (GOLD analysis project Ga0307443, IMG submission 202148) | Salt marsh sediment microbial communities from the Plum Island Ecosystem LTER, Massachusetts, United States - SW1601-220 | ecosystem: Environmental > Aquatic > Marine > Intertidal zone >... | reverse complement strand
GAAATTGGGTATCAGCGTTAGCGATGAGGAGGTTGACGAGGAGTTTAGGAGTCATGACCTGCCACTGAGTAAGGACTATCGGGATGTGGTTAGAACACAGATGCTGGCGGAGAGACTGTTTGACGAGTATTTTGATGAGCAGGTGCCGACCTACGCTGAGCAGAGGTATATCTTGGCCATGTTCCTTGAGAGTGAGAGCCAGGCGAATGAGGTCAGGGACAGGCTTGAGGCTGGCGAGGATTTTACTACTCTGGCTGGCGAGCTTTCCCTGGACGATACCAGCAAAGAAAGGGAGGGCGATTTTGGTTGGCGACCTGAAGGGATATTGCCGTTGCTGTTAGAAAACAGTATAGTTGATGAATACGCTTTCACTGCTGAAGCAGGGACGTTAAGCCAGCCAATATATGATGAGACCAAAATCAAGATGGTAGGCTACTGGCTGATTAAGGTGTTAGAGAGGGATAAGGAGGCGGGAGGGGCTAATGTTAAGGTAATGCTGCTGGGTAGTGAGCAGGAGGCGAATGAGGTCAGGGACAGGCTTGAGGCTGGTGAGGACTTTGCTGCCCTGGCTGGGGAGCTCTCCATGCACGGTACGTCTAAGGCAGATGGGGGGGATTTTGGTGTGTCTGAAGGTATGATGAGTGAGGCGTTTGAGGAGTTTGTTTTTAATGCTGAGCTTGATGTGCTGAGCCAGCCAATACGCGATGATACGGAGAGCACTCTGGGAGGCTACTGGCTGGTAGAGGTTACCGATATGGATGATAATAGGCAGATTGCAGATGAGGACAGGGGTTTACTGAAGGGTAAGGCTTTGAACGAGTGGGTTGCAGGATTATTTGATAACCCTGATAACAAGATTGAGAGCTATCTGGATGAAGGGAAGAAGTTGTTTGCCATTTCTCATGTTCTTGGGTACTAGAGTCAAATCGGGAGGTTAAGGTAGTGAAGAAAAAGAGCATCGGGGTGGGGTTAATGGGGCTGGGGGTTGTTGGTGGTGGGGTAGCCAGGGTTCTGACTGGTAAGGCGGAGGTCCTGGCGGAGCAGGTGGGTTGCCCCCTTGTCCTGAAAAGGGTAAAGGTCTTAGAAGCGGACTTAGCCAAGCCGCTGGCGAAGGAGACAGGCCTCAAGCTTTTTACCACCAATGACGCTGAGTTTTTTAACGAGCCTGAGATAGATATTGTCGTTGAAGCCATCGGCGGTGAGATGCCAGCCCTGGATTACCTGAAGCGGGCGATAACCGCTGGCAAGCATGTGGTTACCTCAAATAAGGAGGTTATCGCCAAGCATGGGGCGGAGCTATTTGCCCTGGCTCAGCAGTATGGGGTTGGTGTGCGCTATGAGGCTAGCGTTGGCGGCGGCATTCCCTTAATCTCCCCCTTTCAGCATGACCTGGTAGCCAACAAGATAAGCGGTATTTACGCCATAATAAATGGTACTACTAATTATATTCTTACCCGGATGGCGAGGGAGGGCGCTGATTTTCCTTCAGCGCTTAAGAGAGCCCAGGAACTGGGCTATGCCGAAACTGACCCCAAAAATGATATAGAAGGCATAGATGCTACCTATAAACTGGCTATCCTTGCCTCTCTAGCCTTTCACCATCAGGTTCAGCCTAAGGACATCCACTGCGAAGGCATCTCCCGGCTGGATAGCCTTGACTTCAAGTATGCACGTGAGCTGGGCTATGCCATAAAGCTTTTGGCTATAGGTAAGCAGGGCGATAGCCTGATTGAGGTGCGGGTCCACCCTGTTTTTATCCCCGAGGAGTCCCTGCTGGCTAAGGTTGACGGTGTCTATAATGCCATCCTGGTTGAAGGCGACCTTGTAGGCAAGGTTCTTTTCTACGGTGAGGGGGCTGGTGCTCTGCCTACGAGCAGTGCCGTTATCGCTGATGTGGTGTCAGCCGCCCGTGACATCGTTACTGGCGCCGGTAGCAGGGTAAGGTGGAGATTAGAGCCGGGTAAAAAGATTAAACCTATGGCAGAGCTTGAGGCCAGATACTACCTGAGGCTGAATGTTGCTGACCAGCCGGGGGTCCTGGCTCAGGTGGCTAAGGTTCTTGGCGGGCATAAAATCAGCATTTCCTCGGTTATTCAGAAGGCGATGGATGCTGCGGCACAGACGGCGGAGATTGTTATCATGACCCACCCGGCTAAAGAGGCGGCCATGCAGAAGGCTCTTGGCGAGCTTGAGCAACTGGCGGTGGTCAAGGCGATAAGTAATTTTATTCGGGTTGAGGCTTGAGGGAAATGCCCCACCCGTTTTGTATCTATTCCCGCCCACCGCCCTTATATGGAAGGGTTAAAAGAGAGTTTTAGAAGCGAAGCCCAAGTGGGTGGGCTGGGTGGGAAGTAAGAGAAATTTTAAAAGTGGAGGTGAGGTAGAGGAATAGCGATGAAAAGCGGCGTTTTAGTTAAATATAAGGAGTTTCTTCCCATCACGCCCAAGACACCCCTGTTTTCACTGGGGGAGGGGGATACCCCCCTGGTCCGGTGCCGTGCCCTTGAAAAAGAAGTCGGCTGTGGCGAGCTATATTTTAAGCTGGAGGGGTGTAATCCCACTGGCTCCTTTAAGGACAGGGGTATGGTGGTGGCGGTAGCTAAGGCAGTAGAAGACGGCAGCCAGGCACTCATGTGTGCCTCCACCGGCAATACCAGCGCCTCAGCCGCAGCCTATGCCGCCTACTCGGGGCTTAGCGCTATTATCGTTGTCCCTAAGGGCAAGATTGCCCTGGGCAAGATGGCTCAGGCTATTGTCTATCGGGCTAAAATCGTGGCTATTGACGGCAATTTTGACCAGGCGCTGAAGATAGTGCGGGCACTGACCGAAAAGCATCCCATTACACTGGTGAACTCGCTTAACCCCAATCGAATAGAGGGGCAGAAGACGGCCGCCTTTGAGATTATTGACGTCTTAGGTGATGCCCCGGACTACCTTTTTATTCCCGTGGGCAATGCCGGCAACATTACTGCCTACTGGAAGGGTTTTGTAGAATATCACAAGGCGGGCAGGGCGAAAAAGAAGCCCAAGCTCATGGGTTTTCAGGCGGAGGGGGCGGCTCCCATTGTGCGGGGACATGCCATTGAGAAGCCGGAGACAATTGCCTCGGCGATAAGGATTGGCAACCCGGCGAGCTGGCAGAAGGCGGAAGCCGCCAGGGATGAGTCCGGCGGCGTCATTGATATGGTCAGTGATGACGAGATTCTAGCCGCCCAGAGGCTCATGGCAACCAAGGGGGGTATCTTCGGCGAGCCGGCGTCAGCCGCTTCTTTAGCCGGGCTGATAAAGCTTTCCCCGAAGACGGACTTCTCTCGGAGCCGGATAGTCTGCGTGGTAACCGGCACCGGGCTTAAGGATACCGAGACCGCAGTAAAGGATGCCGAGCCCTTTCTTGAGCTCCCGGCTGATTTGGCTGGGGTGGAGAAGGCTCTGGGGCTGGCAGAAGGAGGCAGTCATGGCTAAGGTAGTTAACGAAGACATAGGAGCCTATTGTCACCACTACCCGAGGGTAGTGGCTATAGTCACGGCTCAGGCTGGGGGCAAGGAGAACGCCATGGCGTTAGCCTGGCATGCCCCCATATCATTTTCTCCGCCTCTTTATGGAATAGCTCTCTCCACGAAGAGGTTTACCTATAAGCTTATTGCTGAGAGCAAGGAGTTCGGGGTTAACTTCGTGCCCTTTGATGAGGCGGAGCTGGTTGCCGCCGTCGGTGGCAGCAGCGGTGAGGAAGTAGACAAGTTCAGCCGGTTTAACATTGAAAAGGAAAAGCCGTTAAAGACGCAGGTGCCCATTCTACAGGCTGCCTACGCCGCCTATGAGTGCAGGGTGGTTGATGACCATATCTATGGCGACCACAGGCTGGTGGTGGGGGAGATTGTGGCCGTTCATTTACTGGAGGAAGCCTTTACTCCTGAGGAAACACTGGATATAAGCAAGGCTAGCCCCACCCTCTACATAGGTAGCGAGCGCTATATTACCGCCTCCTGCGAGGCGATAAAGCATCTAGACCGCAAGGTCTATGGTGTTGGTTAAAGGAGGCCCGCAGTGATTGATGAAAGCGAGATTAAGGCGGCGGTAACTTCTATCATCAAGGCTATCGGGGAAAACCCGGAGAGGGAGGGGTTGAAGAAGACCCCTGATCGCGTGGCTGAGATGTATGCTGAGCTCTTTGCTGGACTTAGTATGAACCCCAAGGAAGAGCTGGTGGTGGGCTTTGAGGAGGGGCACCGGGAGATGGTAATCCTCAGGGATATTCCCTTTTATTCCATGTGTGAGCATCACCTTTTGCCCTTCTACGGCACGGTTCATGTCGGCTATCTGCCTAACGCCAGCGGGCGTGTCGTCGGGGGGAGCAAGCTGGCTCGGGTGGTGGAGGTCTTTGCCAAGCGCCCTCAGATTCAGGAGAGGATGACCACCCAGATTGCCGATGCTATCGTTGATGGGCTCAGGCCTGACGGGGTGGGGGTAATTGTCCAGGCGGAGCACATGTGTATGATTATGCGGGGCATAAAAAAGCCGGGAAGCGCTATTGTTACCTCCGCCCTCAGGGGTACCTTTCGGCACAAAACGGCAACCAGGGCTGAATTTTTCTCTTTGCTTCAGGGTAAATAGCGGTTAGTCCGAGGAGGGAATTGGTCTTGGTTCCTGGACTTCCATCTCCTGGCCGCAGCAGGTTGGTGTGCCCTCTCCGGCTTTAGTACACAGTATTTCAGTGCCACACTTGGCACAGCGATATCTTTTACCCAGTTGACTTGGCATCTATTTCTTCATCTCCATGGGTTGACCGCAGCAGTGTATTGTGCCTTCGCCGGCACGGGTGACGATAAACTCGGCGCCACACTTGGCACAGCGGTATCTCTTGCCTATCTCGTTTGCCATCTCATGCTACCCTTCTACGGTTTAGTTTACCGCCATCGAGTGGCTGCTGTCAAAGCATTTTACTCGCCCATAATCTGGACTATTATTTGCCTTGACCTTGGCCTGTTATCAAAGTCCACCAGCACTATTTGCTGCCAGGTGCCCAGAGCCAGCTTCTTATTGCTGAAGGGTATTACCAGCGACGCCCCCAGCAATGAAGCTCGGACGTGGGAGTGTCCGTTGCCATCCCCCCAGGCGCGGTCGTGCTTATAGGGGATGTCTCTGGGGATGTTTCGCTCCCACATGTCTTTGAAATCAGCAAGTAAGCCCGATTCAAATTCAATGGTGGAGACGCCGGCGGTGGAGCCGGAGACAAACAGGGTAACTATGCCGTTTTTAATATCGGTTTTAGATAGTTGCTCTTGCACCTCTGGGGTAATGTCAATAATATCGCAGTTCCCCTTGCTTTCAAGGCTGACCTTTTTAGTTGCTACCATGTTCTACCTCCCCCCTTGTTTAAATTAAAGTTTTTCTTCCCACCCAGCCCGCCCAAAAGGGTTTGACCCTCTTATACCCTTCTGTTCTCCCCTCCCCACTATTCAAGGGAGTTTAAAGGCACAGCCTTTGAGGGTGGGAGGGTGGGAAGTAGCACAAACGCTAAAAACCAGCCAGTTCCTCCCAGAGTACCTCGTCTAAATCAAACACCGGTCCGTCCTTGCAGACCTGCTTCAGGCCGCTTTTGGTCTTTACCGTGCAGCCGTAGCAGACGCCAAGCCCGCACCCCATCCTCACCTCCAGGGAAATCTGGACTGGCTTTTTCTTAAGGAGCTTCTGGGCAGCCATGGTCTGGTACATTGAGGGCGGGCCGCAGGCGAAGACTTGGTCTGCTCCGTCAATGTAGTCGGGGAAGAGGTTGGTTACCATGCCCTTTTGGCCGCTGGTCCCGTCCTCAGTGGTGGTGATAAGCTTGACTTCAGGAGGTATAAGGTTTTTGGGGTAAAGCTGGGGGGTGGTTGATGCCCCTAAGAGCAACGTTATCGAGCACCCCTGTTTGAGGGCTTTTTGCCCCAGGAAGAGTAAGGGGGCAACGCCGATGCCGCCCGCCACCAGAAGCAGGTTTTTAGAATTAGGGTAAATGGTGTAGCCGTTGCCTAACGGTCCGAGGAGGTCAAGATTGTCGCCGGCTTGCCGTTGGGAAAGCCAGTGAGTACCCCTCCCCACCACATTGAAGAGCAGGGCGAGCCTCTTTCCGTCTATCTGGTGGATGCTGAAGGGGCGGCGGAGCTGAAATTTCTCCCCATCCCCGCAGCGGACCATGACGAATTGCCCCGGCTTGGCTTCGGGGGTTAGGGTAGGGCAGTCAAGCCAGATAAGATAGACCCCGGGCATGATTTCATTATTGGAAATAATAGCGGCTTCAGCTTGCCTCAATCTGTTTTCTCCCTCCGATACTCCGGCAGTGGCTTGGCGCTATAGATATGGCTCCCGCTTAGAAGTACCTTCAGGGCAGCCTGGACGGTATCAAGGGAGGTGAAGCAGGGGATACGCCTCTCGGCGGCAGCACGGCGGATGCGGAAGCCGTCTTTTAGCGGAATACGCCCGCCGGTGATGGTGTTGACGATGCCGCTCACGGTATTGTCGGCGATGATGTCAATGACGTTGGGGTGTCCCTCGCTCAACTTCTTGGGTATCATTGTTACCGGTAGTCCGGCTGACTCAATCATCTTTGCCGTGCCCTCGGTGGCATAGAGCTTACAGCCTATCCCGGCGAGCTTCTTGATTATGGGCAGTGCTTCAGTCTTGTCCCTGTCAGCGATGCTGAAGAGTATTGCCCCCTCGGGCAGAAGCATTAACCCTGCGGCTTGGAGCGCCTTGGCTAGGGCAGCATCATAGGTATGGTCAATCCCCATTACCTCCCCGGTGGACTTCATCTCCGGTCCGAGGTAGGTGTCAACGCCAGCCAGCTTTGACATGGAGGAAACGGGGGCTTTAATCCCCACCAGCTTTTTGCTTTCTCGCAGGCCGGTGCCATAGCCCTGCTCCTTGAGGGTCTTACCCAGCATGACCTTGGTGGCTACGTTAACCATGGGCACGCCGGTGACCTTGGAGATAAAGGGGATGGTGCGGCTGGCGCGGGGGTTCAGCTCCAGTACGTAGACCGCCGAGCCTTTATCGCTCGAAGGCATAATAACGAACTGGATGTTCATTAAGCCCTTAATCTTGAGCTCCAGCCCTATCCTGACGGTATACTCAACGATGGTTTTTATCTCGGTTTTACTAAGGTTTATCGGGGGATAGACCGCCATTGAGTCTCCACTATGGACTCCCGCCCGCTCAATATGCTCCATTATTCCCGGGATGAGAACATCTGTTCCGTCGGCGATGGCGTCAATCTCTACCTCTTTGCCTTCAAGGTACTTATCAATGAGGATGGGGTGCTTGGTATCCAGCTCCATAGCCTGTTTCACCAGCCGTTTCAGCTCGTTTTGGTTGTGGACTATCTCCATAGCCCTGCCGCCGAGGACATAGCTGGGGCGGATCAGCACTGGATAGCCGATAAGCTCAGCCACCTTGATGGCTTCATCTACCGAGGTTACTCCGGCTCCCGGCGGCTGGGGGATGCCTAATTCGCTGAGGAATTGCTCGAAGCGGCGCCTGTCCTCAGCCAGGTCAATGGCTTCGGCGCTGGAGCCGAGGAGGGGCATCCCGCTGCGGAATAGCGGTTCAGCCAGGTTTATCGCCGTCTGACCGCCGAACTGGACTATTGAGGGCGGGGCGGCGCCGTTTCTGTATTCGTTCTCCAGGATATCACGCAGGCTCTCCTCGTCCAGGGCTTCAAAGTAGAGGCGGTCGCTGGTGTCAAAATCGGTGGAGACTGTCTCCGGGTTTGAGTTTGCCATAATGGCTTTATAGCCGGATTCCTGTAACGCCCAGGCTGAGTGAACGCTGCAGTAGTCAAATTCAATCCCCTGCCCGATGCGTATGGGACCGCTGCCGATAACCACCGCTTTATTTTCTTCAATAGGCTCAGCCTCATTCTCCGTCTCGTAGGTGCTATAAAAGTAGGGGGTGGCGGCATCAAACTCAGCGGCGCAGGTATCCACCATCTTGTAAACGGGGCGGATATTCCAGTCGTGGCGCAGTTGTCTTACCTGCTCGGGGAGGCGGTCAGCCAGAGTGCCGATTTGCTCATCGGAAAAGCCCAGTCGCTTTGCTTGCCGCATAAGCTCCGGCGTCAGCGTCTCGGACAGGAGCGTTTTTTCCATGTCTATAATGTTCTTGAGCTTGGCGGTGAACCAGAGGTCAATCTTGGTGCGCTCGGAAAGCGCCTCCGGGGTTATCCCCCGCCTCAGTGCCGCCATTAACGCCCACAACCTCAGGTCGCTGGGGTGCAGGGGGTAGGCATCGATGTTTCCCCCCAGCTTCCAGCTCGGGTCCTCCCATAATAGTGAACGCCTGCCAAACTCAAGGGAGCGTACCGCCTTCTGCAGGGCGGCTTCAAAGCAACGGTCAATGGCCATTACCTCGCCGGTGGCTTTCATCTGGGTGCCGATAACCCTGTCGCCGGAGGCGAACTTATCAAACGGCCAGCGTGGAATCTTGACCACTAAATAGTCGAGCGCTGGCTCGAAAGAAGCCATGGTCTTGCCCGTTACCTGGTTGGGGATTTCATCCAGCCTCTTGCCGACAGCTATCTTAGCCGCCACCCGGGCGATGGGGTAGCCGGTGGCCTTACTGGCCAGGGCGGAGCTGCGGCTGACGCGGGGGTTGACCTCAATTACGTAGTAATCGTTGCTTTCGGTGTCAAGGGCGAACTGGATATTACAGCCGCCTTCGACGCCCAGGGCTCGGATAATCTTGAGGCTGGCTGTCCTCAGCATCTGGTATTCCTTGTTGGTCAGGGTCTGGCTGGGAGCAACGACGATGCTATCGCCGGTATGTATTCCCATGGGGTCGACGTTTTCCATGTTGCACACGGTGATGCAGTTATCGGCGGCGTCCCGCATTACCTCGTACTCTATCTCCTTCCACCCCGCCACCGATTTTTCTATGAGCACCTGGTGGATGGGGCTGGTTGCCAGTCCCACCGTTACCGCCGTGTCCAGCTCCTTCCAGGTGTTTGCCATCCCACCCCCGCTCCCGCCCAGGGTGTAGGCGGGACGGATTATCACCGGCAGGCCTATTTCTTTAGCCACCTTTCTCGCTTCTTTGAGGCTGGTTACGGTGGCGCTGGCTGGCGTTGGCTCGCCAATATTAGACATGAGCTGCTTGAATAGCTCGCGGTCTTCGCCGTTTCTTATCGTCTGAATGGGCGTTCCCAGAGACCTTACGTTATATTTATCCAGAACGCCGGCGTCAGCCAGGTCTACGGCTAAATTAAGCCCCGTCTGACCGCCGAGGGTGGGGAGGAGTCCGTCGGGGCGCTCCCGCTCAATAATGCGCTCTACCATCTCCACCGTCAGCGGCTCAATATAGACAATATCGGCGATGCCCTCGTCGGTCATGATGGTGGCCGGGTTGGAGTTGACCAGCACCGAGGTTACCCCCTCCTCCCGCATCGCCTTGCACGCCTGAGTGCCGGCGTAGTCAAACTCAGCCGCCTGCCCGATGATGATGGGTCCTGAGCCGATGATTAGGACTTTTTTAGGCTTCAAGTTTGCTCCTTAGAATTCGTTACTACTAGTTTGCCCTCTTCAGCTATTTTCATTAGTAGGCTTGCCAAACCTAGATATTCTAATGTGCGATACGGGTCATTTTGGATAATATTTTCATGCGCTTTTGGATTTCTTATTCCTTCCATTGCTCCCATGAACAGGAACATAAATCCTTCTTGCTCATCCCTATCAGACTGTGTTTGTAGCGAATTTAATTTAATGATGGGTTTTTCAAGGCTGAACACTGTTGACATTAGTTTCTTTCCGTCTAGCTGGCTATTAGCTTTATCTTTGACGAAGTTATTAACTTCAACAAAAGCTCTATAAATGGCATCCCGATAATGACCATCTTTAAATAGTTTTCTGCTCGCCTCCACTACCTTTGGGTGAAATTTTAGCGAATCAAATAGCTGAAGAGGCAATTTAACCGCATCTTTTGGTTTCTTGGGTAATTCAACTTCCCGACTTTTACCTTCCACTTCCAATTTGCCAATCGCTTTATTCACTATTGGAATTACCTTGTTGAGTGTTCTTAGCCTTCCCTCGATTCCATCGCTGGTGAGAGAGTCAAAAGCAAGGTAAAACGTATGCTGATCAAAACCTGCTCCACCGTACCGCTTTATCGTGTTCTCCAGTCGTGCATAGCCTCGTTGGAGTTCCGTTCTTACACTTTGAATATTTCCTCCTAACTCATCAGAAAGGGACAAACTCCTATACCACTGCTGTAGTAGTTTTTTATATTCAATTATTTTTTCGTAAAACTGTTTTAAATCATTTAGCGTGTCCATCTTTGTTCTACCTCACCCCCTCTTTTGCTCTTCCCCTCACCCCCTCTTTAACTTAACCTCTTCTTAC
>Ga0307443_1002423_pt1 | contig 10408 bp, 11 predicted proteins | sample SalMarSW160220MG_FD_202148 | JGI IMG/M metagenome (GOLD analysis project Ga0307443, IMG submission 202148) | Salt marsh sediment microbial communities from the Plum Island Ecosystem LTER, Massachusetts, United States - SW1601-220 | ecosystem: Environmental > Aquatic > Marine > Intertidal zone >... | reverse complement strand
CTCCGCCCACGGCTCCGATGGCGGGCGGACCGATGAGCCCTCCGGCGTAGCCCATCGTGGAGACCGCGGCGATGCCCACGGACGAAGGCACGCCGGGCTGGTTGCCGCCTGCTCGGAAGTAGCTCGGCACCACACCCGCCAGGCCGAGCCCCAGGAGAGCATAGCCCGCGAGCGCAAGCGGCAGCCACTGGGGCCCCAGCACGAGCGCGAGCCCGACGGCGCCCATGGCCGAACCGCCGGCCACCAATCGCCCGGTGCCGATGATCCGGGTGAGCCTGTCGCCGATCAGTCGAGCGCCGGCCATGCAACCCGTGAAAACCGTGACGCCGATGCCGGCGGTGCCCTCATCCACGCCCATGTCCAGCGTCAGGTAGGTGCCGCTCCAGTCGGTCGCGGACGTCTCGGCCAGCAGACCCGCGGCGCACAGACCGCCGATCAGCAACAGCCGTCTGTTGGGCAGCCGGAATGCCGGCCCATCGCCGTGGTGCCGGTCGTGGATCAAGGTCCGAGTCATCACCGCGGCGGCGAGGCCGCTCAGGCCGAAGATCGCGGCGAACTCGGGCAGCACGGCCACTCCGAGAGCGGCCGATTGGGTGCTGACCAGGGCGCCGAGGAAGGCGCCGATGCTCCACATCGCGTGGAGCCGGGAGATGATCGGTCCGGCTCCTGCTCTTTCGACCGCCACCCCGTTGGCGTTCATCATCACGTCCATCGTGCCCTGGGCGATGCCGAAGAAGAGCAGGGCGACGACGAGGCTCCAGAAGTCCCAGGCGATCGCGATCAGGACGAGCGACCCACCGCAGGTGACGGTGGCGATCGGTGCCATCACGTGCGAGCCGAGCTTGCCGCCCAGCCAGCCCCCGACGCCCATGGTGAGCACCGCGCCGATCGTGCCGAAGATGAACGCGAACCCGAGTTCCCCGACGCTCAGGTGGGTCTGCTCTCTGACCAGCGAAATGCGGGCGAACCACGCGCCGACGATGATCCCGTTCATGAGGAAGATCGAGGCAGCCGCCATGAACTGGATGCGCAGGGTTCTGGATTTCATCGAGCGAGGCTAGCAGGTGGTCGGGGCGAGAGGATTGGCGCCGAGGCTATACGGGTGATCGTTCGGGGCTCGGCCGCGGCCTGTTCCAATGCGGAAAATCGTCTACGGCGAGGGCTAGGACGCCGCCCCGGTCCATAGCCAACCGACAGGCCCGGGCCTTGAACGAGGGCGGGCTGTATCTCGCAGCAGGAGTACGGCGCCTGGCTTATTGACGGCGCGAGGCCCCCTTCTACGCTGGCATGCCGAGCCTGGGCGACAGCTGACAGATCCTGCGGCGCCTAGCCAGAAACAGCGGTTGGCCCGAGGCAAGGAGGGCGGTCATGAGCGGGGTGAGGCCATTCGCATCCGAGGCGACGCGCGGCGCCAGAGTGGCGCTTGGCGGGGTGATTCTCGGCACGCTCCTCGGCGTCGCCGGAGTCTCATCCCCGGTCCTCGCCTACGAGGCGTCGTGCGTCCCCGGACGCGGCCACGACAACGCGGCGAGATACGCCGTTACTAGCGGGCACGTGAGCGGGATCAATGGCCTGTCGTCAACGATCCTGGAACTGAACCCATACTACTCCGGCTCCAACAGCACGGGCACCAACTCATCGATCATGTTGCTAAGGTGGTCCCCGACACAGTGGGCGCAGCTGGGCTGGATCAAGTCGAAGTTGTACGGCGGGACGGTCACACGCAAGGTATTCCTGGAGTTCTACCTGGGCCCGTCGCAGAACTACTACCGGTTTGGGGTGGCCGTCAGATCCAAACGCAGACGTGGTACGAGATCCTGTACGAGGCTCCCTCCACCTTCAACTTCTTCGTTGCCGGATCGTACGTCGCCACGATGTCGGGGTTCACGCCGTCCGACTACCAGATGTTCAGCGAGACCCACGACCTCGCGGACCAGATGCCTGGAACATCGAGCAATGTTGAGACGTTCCGTTCATCTGCCTACTTCACGGGCGCTCAGCACGGCCAGCAGCACCTGATCTCGGGGTCCATGAGCACGGACACCAGGTACTACGGCGCCCAGAAGGTGAGTAGTGGCACGTACTACGCTTGGGACAAGTGCGGAGTCACCGGTCTTGCGTCGGCGGGCGTGACGCTGTCTGGCCGGCCCTCCACTACCATCCCGTCGGGCGTGAGTTCGATCGCGCCTGACGCGAACGCGATGCTCGCTCCCGAAGACATGCCGGTATTCGGAATCGCAACAGCCGTGGACGTGACGGAGACGCCGGACACTGCACTCCCGCAGACTTCAGTGGGTCGGGCGTTGGCGTTGGCCGCAGCCCAGCGCGAAATCGGCGTCGGTGCGGGTACCCGCGTCTACTCGGGCACGGCGTCTCGGTTTCCCGGAAATCCAGTGCAGGCGGTCTGGATTGTGACGACGCCGGGCGGCGTAGCTCCCTCTGACGGTCCCCTCGGAGGACCCGGGGTCCCGCCGGTCCGCCTAAGCGGCGTGATCGTCGACGCCGCTACGGGTGAAATCTGGAGTGGCTTCATGCGCTGAAGTGGCAGCGATCGGTCTGCGTGACACAAGACGCTGGGAGGACGGCGATGTCTCGTTTCATCAAGACGCGTGCGCGGCCCATGCTTCTGTTGTGGGGCCTGGCTCTGGCCTTGACTGGTTGCGTTGTGGGGACTGGGGTAACGCCTTCAGGGACCGCTGCGGTTGGGCTCTCCTACTCGAACCAGACGACAATTGCGATTGACCTCTTCGTCAATGGTCAGAAGCTGCAGACCATGTCGCCGGCGACTGACGGGAGTGTTGCTGTGACCAGCCTGCCCCCGCTGCCATGGACAGTGGAAGCCCGCACATCCGGTGGAAGGGTGCTTGCGACCATGACGGTGCGCGATGGTGATGTGACCCAGGGGTCGGGCTGGATGCAGGGGGACGCCATTCGGGTCGATCTTTCCTGCGGCCGCCTGGACTTGTGGGCTGGCCCGCCTATCTTGGGCCCGATGCCTGGTTCTGGCAGTCCTGGAGACTGCGAGCCCTGACTCACCCAGACAGCGCTCCAGTGAGGGCTTAGGGTCATGCTGCCTGGCTCAGCTGCGAGTGGTCGGGGCGAGAGGAATGGGGCCGACGCTGTACGGGTGATGGTGCAGGGACCTGGCGGGCCTTCAGCCGTCAAGGTCGCCTTGCGGGCCTCCTCATGGTCGGAATACCACCGCTCCGGAGAGGGCATCAGTACCGTTCTCTCCTCCGGCGACAAGGACACGGCCGTCGGCCAGCAATGTGGCGGTGTGGCCTCGCTGCGCTGTCGTGATCGAGACGGTCGGGCTGAACCTTCCCAGGAGCGGGTAGTACAGCTCCGCCATGGAGGGGCCGCCGCCTGCGATGAGGGCACGGCCGTCGGCTAGCAAGGTGACGGTGTGGCTGTCGCGGGCGGTCGCCATCGAACCTGTGGCGCTGAACTTCCCGCTCTTTGGGTCGTATAGCTCAGCTGAAGCGAGGGGGCCGTTGGCGCCCCAACCCCCCGTGATGAGCACTCGGCCATCTGTCAGCAGAGTTGCGGCGTGGACCATGCGCCCAGACGCCGCTGAGCCAGTTGGACTGAATGTGCCGCTCTCGGGGTCGTAGAGCTCGGCCGAGGCCAGGTAGCTGGCCCCGTCGTAGCCTCCCGCGATGAGCACTCGGCCGTCCGCAAGCAGCGTCGCCGTGGCGCTGACCCGGCCTGCGGTCATGGAGCCAGTCGAGCTGAACTTGCCTGTCGCTGGGTCATACAGCTCAGCGGAAGCAAGTGCGGCCAGCACGCCGGGACCCCAACCGCCGGTGATGAGGACTCGGCCGTCCTCCATCACGGTGGCGGTGTGCTGAACCCGCATGCTCGCCATCCGCCCGGTTTGGCTGAACTTCCCCGTCGCTGGGTTGTACAGCTCCGCTGAGGCAAGTTCGCCGTCCATGCCGATGCCGCCGGCCACGAGCACTCGGCCGTCATCAAGAAGGGTCGCTGTGTGGACCTCTCGAGCGGTCGCCATCGAGCCGGTGGGGCTGAACCTTCCCATTGCTGGGTTGTACAGCTCCGCTGAGGCAAGGCCGATGTCGGGGCCGATGTCGCGCCAACCTCCCGCGACGAGTACTCGGCCGTCCGCCAGCACCGTGGCAGTGTGGTACCAGCGCGTGGTCGTCATCGAGCCGGTGGGGCTCGCAGTACCGCTGGTCGGCATTGCCGTGGGCGGAGGTGGCGTCCGCGATGGAGTGGGGGCAGGACTGGGAGAAGCAGTCGCCGTGGGCGGAGGTGGCGTCCGCGATGGAGTGGGGGCAGGACTGGGAGAAGCAGTCGCCGTTGCCGAGGGAGCGGCCGCCGTCCAGGAGGGGGTCACCGCAGAAGTGGCCGTTGGAATGGGAGTCGCCGGCGTGGGCTTGGCGGTGGAGGCAGAGCCGCAAGCCGCCAGACCCAGAGCCGACATCGCCAGCGAGAGTGCGAGAGCGGCACGCGTCATCAGATGCCTTCCTTCGCGAGTGCGGTGCCGGCCAGGCCAGGGTCTACCCGGCGAAACGATGGTTGCTCAATTGGACGGCCCGCCGCGGCAGACTGTAACTGCCCGCGGACGCGGCACTCTGCGATGAGAGGGAAGTGGTCGGGGCGAGAGGATTTGAACCTCCGACCTATCGGCCGGAGAAGGTCGTCTGCCCGGTGGCGCTAGTCGCCGCGGTGGCCGCCGGAGCGGATGCCGAACTCAGACCAGCGGCCGGTGAAGGGCAGCCAGTCGTCGATCACGTACTCCACGAGGGCCGAGGGCGGGCCTTCGCGCAACTCCTCCAGCAGGGCGTCCAGGTCGGCTCGCGGGCCTTCGGCCACGACCTGCACGCTGCCGTCCTGCTCGTTGGCCACCCAGCCGGTCAGGCCCAGGCGCATGGCTCGGGCGATCACGAAGTAGCGGTAGCCGACTCCCTGAACGCGGCCCCGCACGTTGGCCTCGAGGCGCGCCGGGTCGCCGGAGCGGGCGCCCATCTGGCTCATCCGGCGGCCGCGGGCGCGGCCTTGCGCCTGGCCGCTGGTCGCGGCCAGGACAGGGCCAGGACGTCCAGGGCCAGCTCGGGGTTGACGTTGTCCTGGAGCTGGGCCGCGATCCCCTCGACCCGCTGCAGGAAAGCGGCCACGGCGCCCGGGGCCAGAGACGCCCCGGCGGCAGCCAGCTCGTCGACGAGCTCCGGGTCATGCAGCTGGCGCCGGCCGTCCAGGCCCGCCACCGCCAGGTCGCGAGCCACCGAGGCCCAGATCGTCAGCAGGCTCGCCGCCGCGGCGCGCCTGTCGGAGGCCGTGGCTTTCGGCGCCGCCTCGTCCGGCGGCTGGGCAGCGGCCTCGTCCGGGTCCGAGGCAGGCTCGTGGCCGCTCGCGGCGGCCTTTCCGCCCCTCGCGGCGGCCTTTCGGCCGCGCGGCACCGCCCGCGTGGCACCCTCGTCCGGCGCCTGCGCGGCCCGGCGGCCCTCGGCCAGGGCCCCCACCAATGCTCCGGCCGAGGTCATCAGCGCTCGCACCGCAGCCAGCCGCTCCTGGCGGCCCTGGGCCAACATGTCCAGCAAGGCCCGTGAGACCTCGCCTCGTATGCGGGCAGCTTCGGGCGCCCGGGCGTAGGCGAGAGCCAGGCCCGGGGCACCGTCGGCCAGCCGAGCGAAGCGGGCCGCGGCCGGGGCGTCGGCGACTCCCAGCTCGCCCAGCCAGCGCTCGATCTCGCGCCCCGACACCGGGCCCAGGCGGACGCGAGCGCAGCGTGACCGGACCGTCGGCAGGAGGCATTCCTCGTCGTCGGCGCAGAGCACGATCGTCACGCCGGCCGGCGGCTCCTCGAGCAGCTTGAGCAGGGCGTTCTGGGCATCGTCGTTGAGGCGGTGGGCCTGCTCCACGATGGCCACCCGCGCCCCGCCCTCCATCGATAGCAACGCCAGCTCCGAGATCAGGTGGCGCACGGTCCCCGGCTCGGGATCTGTGGGCTTGCCGATGCGAATCTGGCCGCCCGGCCCCTCAGGGGCGAGACGGTGGACGTCCGGGTGATTGCCGCTCGCGACCTGGCGGCAGCCGCGGCAGGAGCGGCACGGCCGAGCGGCTGGAGCGGGGTCTCCGCACAGCAGACCGGCCGCCAGGTCCAGGGCCAGGGTCGTCTTGCCGCTGGAGGCAGGCCCGGTCAGCAGCACGGCGTGCGGCACGGGGCCCCGGATCATGGCCGCGATCGCGGCCAGCGCCTGGGGCTGGCCGCGTGTCGCTGCGTTCTCCATCGCCAGGGCTCCGGGAGCGAGGGCCTGGGGATCGACGGGCGCCCGGCTACTCGCCGGCCGTCTCCGTCATCTCGGCCGTCTCGGCGCCCTCGGCGACGGCCTTCTTGCGGGTCGTCCGGCGCTTGGGGGCCGGAGCCTCGCCTTCAGCGGCACCTTCGGCCTCTGCGCCCTCGGCGACGGCCTTCTTGCGGGTCGTCCGGCGCTTGGGGGCCGGAGCCTCGCCTTCAGCGGCACCTTCGGCCTCTGCGCCCGGCACCGCCCCGGCCTTCCGGCTCTGGCGCGCCGCAAGCTGTGCCCGGAGGAGCTCCTCGAGCTCCGGCGGGACTTCGCTCCACGGCTCGGCCGACGCGCGTTCCTGGCTGCGCGGGGCCTCGCCACGCTGGCGCGGCGGCCGCTCGTCGCGACGCCGCTGCGGTTGGGCGTCGCGACGCCGCTGCGGTTGGGCGCGACGGGCCGGCTCCGTGTAGCGCGAGGACGAGCGACCGAAGCGCTCGCGCTCCACCGCCGAGGCGTAGGCGCTGCGGGCACCGCGGCCCCCGCGGCCGCTCTTGGCGCTTCGCCGCCGCTCGGCGAGCAGATACTCGGGGATCTCCGGCTCGGCGTAGTCCTCCTCGTCGGGAGGGGGCTCGGCGCCCGGCTCCGGCCGCCCCGACATTCCGATCTGCGAATCCCAGACCGAGCCGAACTGGTTGGCCCTGGCGCCCGGGGTCGGTGCAGCCTCGCCTTCCTCGTCCGTCTCCTCGGCCATCGTTTCGACGCCGCCGTGACCGCGCCGGCCCCGGCCGCGACCGCCGCGACGCCGGCGCCGGTGGCCGGCAGCGCCCTCGTCGGCGCCCGCTTCGGTCTCGGGCTCGGGGCCCGATTCCTCGCCGGGTTCGTTGGCGCCCCCGGCCGCAGCCGCGACCCGGGAGAGCTTCTCGCCCGGCAGAGCAACCGGCTGCTTGCCCCGACCGCGACCGCCACGACCGCGGCGTCCGCCGCGGCCCTCGGTCTGCTTGTCGGGGACCTCCGTCATGGACAGGTCCTCGTCATCACTGGCGACTCGGCGCCCGGAGGCGGACGAATCCCGGTCCACCTTGGCCAGTGCGGTGATGTCGTAGAAGGCGTCGGCTACGTCGATCAGATCCGAGCTGGTGTTGCCTCGGAAGCTGATGACCTCCACCCGAACCCCCATCTCCTGAACAGCTCGGATAGCCGGGGCGAAGTCGCCGTCGCCGCTGACCAGGATTGCCACGTCCAGGTTGCGAGCCGTCTTCATCATGTCGACGACCAGCTCGATGTCCAGGTTGGCCTTGACCTTGCCGTCTCCGTACTTGCGGATGTCCTTGCTCACGACCTTGTAGCCGTGGCGGGCCAGGAAGGCATGGAAGTTGCGCTGGTTCTCGTTCTCGGGATCCAGCCCTGTGTAGGCATAGGCGCGGACGAAATCGCGACTGCCGACGGCTGCCTTGAGCAGCGTCACGTAGTCGATGTCCGCGCCGGCCGCCTTCGCTGCGTAGAAGATGTTCGCAACGTCAACGAAGACGGCGACGTTCTTGCTCACTGAGTACTCCTTGGCTCTTCGGGCTGGAAGGCCCTGCCGTCCGCCCGTACGCCGTGCGCCGGCGCCCTCTGGCTGCTCGGCTGCATCGGCTGGCTAGCGGCGTGCCGGTGCTTTGTTCGGGGCTGCCGCTCGGTATACGTTGGCTGCAACTGGGGCGAAGCCGTGCCGTGTCCAGCAGGAGCGGAGGGTGGCATCTTCCGTCATCTCGACTTCGACTGCGGGGCAGCCTTTTCTTCTGGCCGAGGTCATGATCTCGGCGATCATGGGTTCGGCGACCTTGGTGGCGGGGTGGCCTCGGGCTACTACGAGCACATCCACTGTGCCTATGAACCCGCCGGCTCGCACCGACGGCCTCAAGCCCAGCACCGCACCGCCTACTATCTGACGGCCCGCCTCGGCGACCACCACACTGGCGTTCGGCATGTAGACCAGCTGGCGAAGCAGACCGACCGCGTCCAATGGGGTCGCGCCCTGAGGGGCGACTCCCGCCTCGACGCACATCGCGTAGAACCGATCGACATCGGTTATGCGGGCCGGTCTGACCAGGTACTCCACTCGAAAGCACGAACCTCGTGTCGAGATGGCCTGCGGCTCGATGGCTGCGGCGTCGCACCAGTCTCTCCGCGCGCCGCGCGCTCTCGCGTCGCTACATCCGGGCGCCGGGCCCTCCTGGGCTCGACGGCCTTGCCGGGTTCCGGGCCGGCGGCCGCACTCAATGGCCGGCTCGCCGATAGCTACTATACGCCATCCGCCGCCGAAGATGCCGTCCCGGCAAGGCGCCCGATCGGGGATCAGAGCTGCCTGCGGGACTCCCACATCTCGAAGACGCCCCTGGCGAAGATGACCAGCGCCACCGCCGCCAGCCAGTAGCCGGGGCCGCGCAAGGGCTGCACGGGCGGCGTCTGGCCGGTGTAGAAGAGCAGTCCGCCCTGGTACATGGTGAAGGTGCGCAGGCAATAGGCGCCGAAGGCCGTGACCAGCAAGATCACGAAGGTGATCGGCTGGTCGATGGCGACGGGGCCCTCGGCAGCGTAGGGCAGGGCGACCAGCAGCAGTGTGGCCAGAGCGGCCAGGAAGAGGAGGAAACCGGCCCCGTCCTCGACTCCGATGCCCGTTTGGGCCGGAAGCTCGTTCTCGCCGCCGCCCAGCAGCCACCACTGCATGAATGAGGCGACGACCAGCGTCACCGCGCCGACCGCGACGATCCAGCGCCCGTGGGCATACTTGTTCCTCATGGCTGCGACGGTTCCTCGTAGGCCTCCGGGCGCAACACGCCCACGAAGCGCAGATTGCGGTAGACCTCGCCGTAGTCGAGCCCGTAGCCGACCACGAACCTGTCCGGCACCTCGAACCCAATGTAGTCGATCGGGATCTCGACCAGGCGCCGGGCCGGCTTGTTCAGCAGGGCGCAGATCTTGATCGATCGCGGGTTCTTCCCCCGAAGGTAGCGCAGCAGGTAGTTGAGCGTCAGGCCGGTGTCGATGATGTCCTCCACCAGCAGCACGTCCCGGCCGTCGATCGGGGCGCTGAGGTCTTTGAGGATTCGCACCAGGCCCGACGATTCGGTGGCCGCCCCGCCGTAGCTGGAGACCTCCATGAGATCGATCCGCAGCGGCACGTCGATCTGGCGCATCAGATCGGCCATGAATGGCAGAGAGCCCTTGAGCACGCTGACCAGGGTCAGCTCGCCGCCCGTGTAGTCGGCCGTGATCCGCGCCCCCAGCTCGGCCACTTTGGCCCGGATCTCCTCCTCCGTGAGCAGGATCTCGGCCACGTCTTGCTTCATGTCGGGCGAGGGTTTCATCTAGGCCTCTTGTGTCAGACGCTTGGTGAGCCCGCAGCGTACGCTGCCGCAGCTCGACGCGCAGCGCGGCGGCGTGCGCTGCGTGAGCGGCGCTCGGGAACTGCACGAGACTCGAGCCCGGAGAGGTCGCCGGCCGAACCGTCGATCGTCTCTTCGACGGGCCCGGGTGCGAACTGGCCAACCGTCCCGCTCAACTCCGAGACCAGGGCCGCCCGACCGTACTTGAGCATCAGGGCTCGGAAGTCGCGAGCGTAGAAGAGCTTGATGCGGACGTGGGGGTACAGCGCCCGGAGCCGCCGCACCTTGCGGTTCTTCTTGCGGACCAGCCGTTGCTGGAGGGTGGTGATCTCCACGAAGAGGTCCATGTCGGGCAGGTAGAAGTCCGGAGCGAAGCTCTCCAGGACGTTGCCCTCGAGATCCCAGAGGATGGGGAAGACCTGCGGCTCGTACTCCCAGGCAACCTGGTAGAAATCCAGGATGCGGGCCAGCTCGGCTTCGCTGGCGTGGGCAAAACCGTAGTCGGGTTTGGGCTCGCGGGGCGCCTCGGGCTCGCTCATCGCTCCAGCAGGGTTCGCAGGTCACCCTGGTAGCCGGCCAGGAAGGAGCGCATCTCCACGACGTCGTCCTCGGAGATGGCCGCAGGCTCGGCGGTGGCCTGGGCCTCATCGCTCATCGCTCCGATGCCTGTCACGAGAGCCAGGGTCTGGGTCCGGCAGGTCGCGCACATGAGCTGCACGAAGGCGATCTCGTCGCGCTGGGCGAGCACGACGACGCCCCCGGCGCCGTACGGACGGCCGCACCGGGCGCAGC
>Ga0307443_1002422_pt1 | contig 10408 bp, 9 predicted proteins | sample SalMarSW160220MG_FD_202148 | JGI IMG/M metagenome (GOLD analysis project Ga0307443, IMG submission 202148) | Salt marsh sediment microbial communities from the Plum Island Ecosystem LTER, Massachusetts, United States - SW1601-220 | ecosystem: Environmental > Aquatic > Marine > Intertidal zone >... | reverse complement strand
ACCTCGAAGAGAGGCCAGAAGCAAGTCTGCACTGCTAGCTTGGCCATCTCGATGGTCTCGTTGGTCTCGTACCGCCAGCCACGTGGGCAGGGAGCGAGTACATTGAGAAAAGCCGGCCCATCGGCGGCGACGCCCTTTTGCGCTTTGGTCATCAAGTCGCGCCAGCGCCAGGGAGAGGCCTGGGCCACGTAGGGGATGTCATGGGCGGCGAAGATCTCCGTCAGCGGCTTGCGATACTGCTGCTTGCCGGGGATGACCTTCCCCGCCGGTGAGGTAGTAGTGTTGGCCCCGTGAGGGGTGGCACTGGAGCGCTGGATGCCGGTGTTCATGTAGGCCTCGTTGTCGAAGCAGACGTACATCATCTTGTGGCCTCGCTCGAAGCAGCCAGAGATCCACTGCAGGCCGATGTCGTAGGTTGATCCGTCGCCGCCGAAGGCGATGAACTTCAGTCCTTTGTCCTCGATCTTGCCCTGACGCACCAGGGAGCGGTACATCGCCTCGGCCCCAGCGATGGTCGAAGACGCATTCTCGAACGCGCTGTGGATCCAGGGCACCCGCCAGGAAGAGTAGGGGTAGATCGAAGTGGCGATCTCCATGCAACTGGTGGCACAGGATAGCACCACTGGGTCGTCTATGGCATTGAGGATCTGTCGGGTCAAAATCGGCTCGGCGCAGCCGGCACAGAAGCGCTGTCCGGCCACGAGCCGTTCCTCCTTGTTCGCTAACTCCTTCAACTGTATAGCCATTTCGTCACTCCTTTATTCTCTCAGCCCAAGATAACTGACCGGGTTCTTCACCTCGCCCGTCTCGGCGATCTCGGCCAGGTCCTGGGCCACTTGCTCGATGTGGGCGGGGATGATGTCGCGGCCGCCCAGGCCAAAGACGTAGTCCGCTACCCTCGTCTTGGTGTTGCCGGCGGCGAAGAGGGCGGCGCATAGCTCCAGGTAGATTGGGCCAGGGCCGTCTCCGTTCATCGCTCCGAAGACGATGGAGCGATCCAACACTCCCACCGCTTTCACGTTGGCGAGAGCCTCGGCGAACTCCTGGGCGGGGAAGGGGCGGAACACCCGTGGCTTGATGAGGCCGATCTTGATCCCCTTCTCACGCAGCTCTCGCACCACCATCCGGGCCGTGCCCGACGCGGACGAGAGGACGACGATGGCCATCTCGTGGGTCTCGAAGATGCCGTATTGGCGCCCCGTCAACTGGCCGTACTCCTCGCCCACCCCCACGATGACGGGCATTGCCTTAGACAGCTTATCTGTCTGCTGGCGCTTGTGCTCGAAATAGAAGTCGTACATGTCCCAACTGCCGTAGGTGGCGGGGTTGTCCACGTCGAGTAAGGAGTGCTTGGGCTTGTACTCGCCGATGAACCCCTTGACCGCTCCGTCGTCGAGCACCTCCACTCGCTCCACGCCGTGTCCGGTGATGAAGCCATCCTGCATGACCATCACCGGCAGCAAGAGTCGCTCGGCGATGCGCACCGCCTGGATGACGTTGTCGTAGGCCTCCTGGGGGTTCTCGGAGTAGAGCTGAATCCAGCCCGCGTCGCGGGTCCCCATGGAGTCGGAGTGGTCGCAGTGGATGTTGAGGGGGGCCGAGAGAGCCCGGTTGACCACAGGCATGACGATAGGCAGATGCAGCGAGGAGGCGATGTAGACCACCTCCCACATGAGGGCCAGTCCCGCCGAGGCGGTGGCGGTCATCACCCTGCCGCCGGCAGTCGAGGCGCCGATGCAGGTGCTCATGGCCGCGTGCTCGCTTTCCACGGCCACGAACTCCGTGTCCACCAGCCCGTCGGCCACGAAGGTAGAGAAGGTCTGCACGATGGCCGTCTGGGGGGTGATGGGGTAGGCGGCCACCACGTCGGGGTTTATCTGGCGCATGGCCTCGGCTACCGCGTGGGCTCCGTCCAGAGCCGTTATCTTTGATTTTGCCATTTCATTTCCTCCTAGCGCGAGTAATGAGTAATGAGGCCACGAGTAACGAGTTTCCGCGTTTACTCGTTACTCATCCCTCGTTACTCATTACCCACTACCTCCGGTACCATTTGAATAACTTTGCCTGGCCGACCGGTGATGGCATGTACCTTCACCTTGACCGGGCACTCGGCGGCGCAGATGCCGCAGCCCTTGCAGTGATCGTAGTCGAACCCGATCACCTTGCTGTTTTCGACGAGGATGATCGAGTCGGGGCAGTAGACCCAGCAGATCATGCAGTGGGTGCACGCCTCGGTATCGCGCACAGGACGCGACGAACGCCAGGTGCCTGTGAGGTACTCAACCGAGTTTCCCGCCTCGAAGACCGTCCCGGCGATGGAGGCTTCCCTCCAGCCGGCTTCCAAATTCACTGCCATTTCATTCCTCCGTTTTTGATTGCTGGCCACTGATTACTGGTCACTGGCCACTTCCTCGTACGCTCGCTTGAGAGCGGTCACGTTGGCCTCCACTACCTCTGAACGCAACTTTTCCCCCAATCGCTCTTTGGTGAGGTGGACGACGCTATCCAGCGACACCAGGCCGGTGACCCTGGCCACGGCGCCCAGCATGAGGGTGCTGGGGATGTCCCGCCCCAGGGTGTCCAGGGCGATGCGGGTAGCGTCGAGGGTGGCCACCTTGCCGCCCTTCATCCTCAGTTTCTTGCGGACCTCTGCCGGGGAATCCGGGGTATTGATGATCGCAATGCCGTCCTCTTTGAGCCCTTCGGTGAGGTTCACCACCCCTATCAGGTTGGGGTTGACCACGATCACCACGTCAGGGTATAGGATCTGGTGATGCACCTCAATGGGCCCATCGCTGATGCGGGTGTAGGACTTGATGGGCGCTCCCATGCGCTCCGGGCCGTAGTCAGGGAAGGCCTGGAAGTACTTTCCCTCCTCCATGGCCGCCTCAGCCAGTAGTTCGCCGGCCGTGACCACGCCCTGTCCGGCGCGGCCATGCCAGCGAATTTCAGTAAGTTTACCCATGCGTTAACCTCCTTGTTTCAGCAATAGGCAATTAGCTGGGCGCTAATTGCCGGCCACTATTTTAGCACTAATGGACGCCTTTGTCAAAGAAGGATTTCACATTTTCCGCTCTTTCTGGTATAATCGCTTGTAGAGGTGATTCTCATCCCCAAGCGAGGAAGCTATGACTGAAGAACGCATGATTTCACCCAGATTAAAAGAGGAAGAGGTTGCTTTGGACTTGTCCTTGCGTCCCAGGCGGTTGGCCGATTTCATCGGCCAGGACAGGATCAAGGAAAACCTCAAGATCGTCATTGAGGCGGCCAGAGGGCGAGGCGAGGCCTTGGACCACGTCCTCCTCTATGGTCCCCCCGGCCTTGGGAAAACGACCCTGGCGCATTGCGCGGCCGCCGAGATGAACGTCAACATCAAGGTCACTGCCGGGCCAGCCATCGAGCGTGCTGGGGACCTGGCGGCCATCCTCACCAACTTGCGGAAGGGCGACGTCCTGTTCATTGACGAGGTGCATCGCCTGGGCCGGGCTATCGAAGAGACGCTCTATCCAGCTATGGAGGATTTCGCCCTGGACATCATCATCGGCAAGGGGCCCAGCGCCCGCAGCCTCCGTCTCAAGCTGCCTCATTTCACCATCATCGGGGCCACCACCCGACTCGCCCTGATGACCTCGCCTCTCAGATCGCGCTTCGGCGTGGTGTACCGGGTGGACTTCTACGACCAGGCGGCCATGGAAGCCGTCGTGCGGCGTTCGGCTGGCATCCTGGGGGTGGGTATAGACGAGGGCGGAGTGAAGGAGATCGCCCGCCGCGCCAGGGGCACGCCTCGCGTGGCCAACCGCATCCTCAGGCGGGTGCGCGACTACGCTCAGGTGCGGGCCGGTGGACGCATCACCGAGGCTGTGGCCGGTAAGGCCCTGGCCATGCTGGAGGTAGACGAGCTGGGCCTGGACGACATAGACCGCCGGGTGCTCGCGACGATCATCGAGAAATTCGAGGGCGGCCCCGTGGGCCTGGAGACCATCGCCGCTGCCCTCTCCGAGGAATCCGACACCATCATGGACGTCGTCGAGCCCTATCTATTGCAGTTGGGCTTCTTGAACCGCACCCCCCGCGGCCGGGTCGCCACCCGCCGCGCCTACGAGCACCTGGGCATTCCTTGCGAGGAGAAGCCTGGGCAGCCAACGCTGTTTTAATGCAAAGGGGAAGCAATGTTAGATCCCTGTTCTCCACCACCTAACCCGCCGCCTGTCTCCAGACCACGTGGTGGCGGTGCCAAGTCACTGTTCTCCGATCATTACCTGCGCCACCGGCTACCTGAGCACCCGGAGTGGGGCGAGGATGTCGCTGGGCCGTTCGAGCAACTCCGTGCACTGTATGAAGCAAAGCGGGAGATTCTGCCCAACCTCATCGAGGCCCAGACCGAGGCGGAGTTCATCCGACCGGCACTGGAGATCCTGGGCTTTGCCTACATTGTCCAGACTCCCACCCACCACGCCGGACGAGTCCAGCGGCCTGACTACGCTCTCTTCGCCGACGAGGACGCCAAAGCCGAGGCGTATCTGTTCCAGGACGACGAACCGGCCTTCTACGCCCGCGCCCTGGTAATCGCCGACGCCAAGTACTGGGAGCGCCCCCTGAGCGAGACCCGCCGCGATGATGCAAGGGACACGTTCCGCAACACCAACCCCTTGTTTCAGATCGTCAACTACCTCATCGGCACCGGCGTGGACTGGGGGATCATGACCAATGGGCGCCTCTGGAGGCTCCACTACCGCCAGGCATCCTCCACTGCTACCGAGTTCTACGAAGTGGACCTGGTGGAGGCGCTAGAATCGGGTGATCTGGAGAGGCTCAAGTATTTCTGGCTCTTCTTCTGCCGCGACGCATTCATCAAAGACGCCCAGGGGAATAGCTTCCTTGACCGGGTGCGGGAGGGGAGCGCCACCTACGCCCGAATGGTGGGCGACCGGCTCAAGGAACGGGTCTTTGAGGAAGTGTTCCCTTACCTGTCCGGTGGCTTCGTTGCTTACTGTGCTGCGCGCGGCGAAGACATGAATGGGGAGGAGGCTCGCCAAGCCATCTACGAGGCCACTCTCTCCCTGCTCTATAAGATGCTCTTTCTGCTCTATGCCGAGGCCCGCGACCTGCTCCCAATCGGCAACCCCGGATACCGGGCCCAGAGCCTGACCCAGATGGCCCGGGAGGTGGCAGGCCGGATGCGTCTAGCCGAGCCTCTGGGCCGCACATCAACTGCTATCTATGACCGCCTTCTCAATCTCTTTCGCTTGATTGACCAGGGCGATCCCGGTCTGGGACTGCCCCGCTACAACGGCGGCCTCTTCCACTTAGACCTCGACGACCCCGCCGACCAGGAGAAACACGCGGCCAACTGGTTCCTCACCCGGCACAGGGTGTCGGATGCTTTCCTGGCTCCGGCCCTAGACCTGCTTTACCGTACCGATGGCGAGCCGGTGGACTACGGCTACATCCGCGTGCACCACCTGGGGGCCATCTACGAAGGATTGCTGGAGCATCGCCTGGCCGTGGATGACGCCACTGGCGGCCGGGTCCATCTGGAGACCGACAAAGGAGAGCGGAAGGCCACTGGCTCCTACTACACCCCCGATTACATCGTCAAGTACATCGTCCACCACACGGTGGGACCAATTTTGGAGGATCGCGCCTGCCGCTTCGACGAGTTGATGGAGCAGATCGCCGAAGTGCGCCGCCAACTGGCTGACAGTCGCCGCAGTGCCAGCATCCCCATCCTGCGGGATAAACTGGAGCGGCTGGAGCACCAGGCCCGCGAGACCCTGCTCGACATTAAGGTCTGTGACCCGGCTATGGGCAGTGGCCACTTCCTGGTGGAGGCGGTGGACTTTCTGACCGATGGATTGATCAAGATCCTGAGTGAGCACCCCAACCCAAACCCGGTCCTGACGATGCTGGACCGCATCCGTCGGGAGATCATCGCCAACCTTGAGCGCCAACAGATTTCGATAGACCCGGCGCGGCTGGACGACACACAGCTCCTCCAGCGGGTGGTGATGAAGCGTTGCATCTACGGAGTGGACCTGAACCCGATGGCGGTGGAGTTGGCAAAGGTGAGCCTCTGGCTGCACTCCTTCACCATCGGCGCACCGCTCAGTTTCCTGGATCACCACCTGCGCTGTGGCAATTCTCTCATCGGGGTCACAGCTCGCGAGGTAGATCAAGCTCTGCGCATTACGGAGCAGGCCCAAAGGGTGGGCAGAGAGGCCCGCTTGCTCGCAGAGGGCCGAGGTGAGGAAGCGCTTGAGGTGGTGACTGCATACCAAGGGGAACTTTGGGGTGGCCCCTTTGCTGGGCTACTGCGGGCAGCGGAGGTCATGCGGGGCGTCAGCCTACTCTCCGATGCCACCTTTACCGAGTTAGAGGAGAGCGAGCGGCTGTTCCGACAGTTCGACGAAGCGGCGAAGCCCTACAAGAAGTTGCTGGACATCTTCGTTGCCCGGCACTTCGGGGTGAAGCGGGCTGACGAGTTCCTGCGCCTCTATGGAGCTGACGCCATCCAGGCTGGTCCCGAGACCGTGGGAGAGCCCTACGCGGAGGTGATGCGCCAGGCGCGGGAGTTGTACCACGAGAAGCGCTTCTTTCACTGGGACCTGGAGTTTCCGGAAGTCTTCATTGACCTGGAACGGGCGACGTGGAAAGAGGACCCAGGGTTTGATGCGGTAGTGGGGAATCCGCCGTGGCTTGGGGTAAGGACAGGGAGTATAGACTCCAAGTTACTCCATTGGATGCGGAGAAACTTTGTGGCAGCGGTCGGTCAGTTTGACCTCGCAGCTATCTTTCTGGAACTGGGCAGTCGGTTGATGTTTGGCTTAGGGCAAGTAGGATTTGTTGTGCCTAAACGCATCGCTACCAACGAGTCCTATGCTGCCTTGCGAAAAGCCATCGCGATTGAGCGACCTCTTGTTTCTGCTGTGGATCTGGGAGTTGCATTTGAAGGTGTGAACAATGATGCTCTTATCCTGATAAGTGGCTTTTCTGCAGGAGATGTTATCATCCTGGGGATGCGGGAGGGTAAGTCTGAGATCCGGACCTGGCAGGTCAATCGTACAGCGCTGGGGATAATGCCGTTTTATATCATTCCAGTCAACAGCCGGACACCGGCTGTGGCCTTGCTAGAGGATATCGCTGCTGTCCCGGCCATTTCGTTAGGGAAATTAGTCAGCATTGTACGAGGGGCCGAGTGCGGGATGAACCATCCTGCCATCCATCGCAAGTCTGGGGACAGGGGACTACCTCTGGTGAATCACCTGGATGCGAGCCGATATGCTGTAGATTATTCGGGTTGGCGCATTGACTCTTCAAAGATATCCTCCGCCAAGCTGAAGCCCACTTCTCTTTACAGGAAAGTCCCAAAGCTACTTGTCAGGTTCCTGGCCGCTGAGCTTGTTGTGGGAAAGGATGAGATAGGATATGCTTCCACTAACCTTGTCTATCATCTCCACCTTCTGGAGGGATTGGGTATAGAGATAAATTCCCTGTGTGCTCTTCTGTGTTCCCGGCTACTGAGTTTCTGGTATCGCACGGCTTTTCAGAACGAGGAAGTCAAGTTCCCCCATGTTCAGAAATCTCACCTGGAGTCTATCCCAATCCGCCGAATCGTCTTCACCACCCCACGCGGCGAGCGGGCGCGGTTGGCGGGGGTTGGAATCACTGAGGCCACCGAGTGGATTGAGCGCACTGAAGAGGTTGCCTCGGTGTCATTCAGTGCTTTCACTGCTTCAGTGTTTGGCCTGTGGCTGGACGAGCGCCTCTCCCTCATCCACACCCCCGATCCTGCCCTCGTCTGCCAGCACAACGCCGATCCGCTGAACGAAGATTGGCAACTCCCCGAAGAAGGCCCCGCCGAGCAATCCGACGTCATCCACGACCTGCTGGCCCATCTGGCAGAACAGATGATCGAGATGAATAAACAGAAACAGGCTGAGATCAAAGGCTTCCTGACTTGGCTGGAACGGAAAATCGGCGCGTCCATTGGTAATCTGACCCGAAGGACCCATCTCCTTAACTACCTGGGCGATTACCAGAAGGGGGAGTCCCACTTGATGCTAGACGAACTGCTGGACATCTTGCGCCAGAACCGCCGCCAGCTAGGTGTGAACCCCACCGCGCGGGATTTCCAGGAGCAACTGGAGCAGGAATACAGGGCCAGCCTGGAGAAACTCCTGCCCCTCAAGGCCCGCTTGGCCGCTACTGACCGCCTGATTGACCTGATCGCGTATCGGCTGTATAGGTTGACAGAGGAAGAAGTGGCAGTGGTGGAGGGTGCTAGATGAAGCCCACATCTGTCGTCGTCCTCGACGCCAACGGCCAGCAACTCTCGTCCACCACTGCAAAGAAAGCGCGGAAGCTCATCGCCCAGGGCAAGGTAGCGCTGGTCAGTGAGGATCCCCTCACCATCCAGCTCTCCTACAGCGTGGAGTTGCCGCCGGAGCCAGCGGAGGTCGAAAAGCCGGGCGAGGGGAAGCGCATCCTCCTCCACATCTGCTGCGGGCCGTGCAGTACTTACCCCATCGAGCGGCTGCGGGAGGAGGGGTTCCAGGTCACGGGCTTCTGGTACAACCCCAACATCCATCCCTGGCAGGAGCACCAGCAGAGGCAGGAAAGCGCGCAAAAGTACGCTGAAGCAGTCGGCCTGCCCGTGATCTGGCACGAGAAGTACGAGATGCCCCTCTACTTGCGGGCGGTGGCGGGGCACGAGAGGTTCAGGGAGCGCTGCCGCATCTGCTACCGGATGCGCCTGGAGAAGACGGCGCAAGCGGCCACTGAGGGCGGCTTCGACGCCTTCACCACTACCCTTCTCATCAGCCCCCACCAGGATCAGGCCATGATCCGCCAGATCGGCGAAGAGGTGGCTGAGGAGTGGGGGGTGGAGTTCTACTTCGAGAACTTCCGTCGTGGCTGGTCGGAACGGGGGCGACTCACCCGCGAGCACGATCTCTATCGCCAGCAGTACTGCGGCTGTATCTACAGCGAGTGGGAGCGGTACAATGAGGCGCACATTGACGTGCTGTTGACGCCCTAGGGGAGTGCAGACGCGAGTCTGCTTATAGGGCGGACTTGCGTCCGCACTCCTCAACCAAACTTGGCGAGGTGACGGAAATGCCAGGCTTCGAGACGATGGGCAAGATGCTCATCCTGATGGGGCTTTTCGTGTTGCTGCTGGGACTCGTTTTGACGTTCGCCCCCAGGCTGAGGATCCCCTTCTTGGGCCGCCTTCCCGGCGACATCCGCATCGAGCGGGAGGGGTTCAGCTTCTACTTTCCCATCGTCACCTGCATCCTGCTTAGCGTGCTATTGGCCTTGTTGCTCAATCTGATCGCCCGACTGCTGGGCAAGTAGGTTATCATGAGGAGAGAGATGAAAACCGTAGCAATTGCGGGACTGATCTTGGCAAACCTGGCCTCCACCGTGGTCAGTAACGTTGGGTTAGAGTGGTCGGCCGCCAGCTCCAGGCTGCGTGGGTTCCTGTGGTGGCAGGTGGTGGGGAATGTGACAGGGTTCCTGGGGGTATTGGCCTTTACTTTCCCCCTGCGATTCATCCCTCTTCATCTCGCTTATGCCTTCACCGCTGGGCTGGGCTTCGTGGCCGTTCAGTTCTTTGGCGCGCACCTTGTCTGCGGTGAGGTGATTACCACCAGCCAATGGCTGGGCATGGCCCTCATCACCGTAGGAGTGGTCATAGTCTCGCTGGGCCGCTGAAGGGTTTACTGAAGGGGATGAGAAATTGATAGGCTCTATCGGGAGGGCGGCAGTCTGTGGTCTCGATGTGCTCCTGCGACGAGCATATCACGTCCGCGAGTTCACCCAGGACGAAAGTTGCATCCTGAGGATTGCATTGGGGAGAAGCACGAGAGAGATAACCCTCTCCGATGGAACCAGGATTGAGAGGGGTGAGGTGGTGGAAGAGTTGCACCTCTGGAACGAGCACCTCCCCCGCATGGATGAAGAGGGGCCAAGTCTCGAGTGGGCGACGAAAGCCTATCGCCTGTGGGGAGCCTCCCTCAAGAAGCTGGTTGCTTACCTCGAAGACGAGCCTCAGTTCGCAAACGTCCGAGCCTTCCGCGGAGAGACAGCTTTTCTCAGGGATGACCTGGAGGAAAGCGGTTTGCTCGAACGGCTGGGGTTCGATGTGTTGAGGATGGATCGAGGGGATAAGCTAAGACGCTTTGAGGAGTTCTGGGAGAATCTCTACACCTGGTGGCTGATCTGGACGTTTAATCCCGGCAGTTTGAGAAGAAAAGACTTCTTTCGCCTGGAACGGGCTCAGCTTTGGATCTCTCGCCAGGCTTTGCTGGAAAGATATGGACGATGAAGACCGAGGAATTCGATTATCACCTTCCTAAAGAGCTCATCGCCCAATCCCCCATCGAGCCTCGTGACGCCTCGCGGCTGA
>Ga0307443_1002415_pt1 | contig 10425 bp, 6 predicted proteins | sample SalMarSW160220MG_FD_202148 | JGI IMG/M metagenome (GOLD analysis project Ga0307443, IMG submission 202148) | Salt marsh sediment microbial communities from the Plum Island Ecosystem LTER, Massachusetts, United States - SW1601-220 | ecosystem: Environmental > Aquatic > Marine > Intertidal zone >... | reverse complement strand
GGTCGGCAAATGCCTGCAGGTCGATATTCCATTCCGTCCAGGTCTCTATCTGTGCTGCATTTGGGTTATCATGAGTAACCACCGCATTGCCATTGAGAGCGACATATAAAGTCTCAGCAGCGTTGTCCGAATTGCCCCTGAACCAAATTGTTAATGTGCTAACACCATTCTCGGTCCAGTCACGCGGATAAGTCAATGTCAAAGTTGCCTCAGAGTACCCAACACTATTGTCGTAGTAAAGCGGCATCGACTGGTTGCCACTGTGAACGATAGTTTGCTCGGCAAACGGAGGATTATCATAACCAACGAGAGAGCCGTTTGTCGGGTCATCGTATCCGTCTATCCACGCGTTAAATATCCTGTTGCTTTCGGGGTCATCGGGGTCAAGGTTATTGTAGGATTCAAAATCGTCCACGACAAGGAAGTTAGCAGTCGTAAAGCTCCAGACATTTCCTGTCCACGGACTGTCGGGATTGACGTTATTGACCTCATCAATACGCCAATAGTAGGTGGCATCCCACTCGAGTTTTCCGGGTTCATAGCTCTCAGAACCAAGGTCACCGGTGCCTTTGTACTCTGGCGAACTTGTATCGGCATTTTTCACGGCGTCTTCATCAGCGCCGAAATAGACCTGATGCGAAGCGGCTGCTTCTCCCGCTCCCCACTTAAGAGTTGGTGTCTGCTTAACACCTGTGGCACCGTTAGAGGGCTTCGCGCTGCTTGCCTTTACAGGTAACGATAGTGCCGCCTGAGGAACCACTTGTTTTGACGTTTTTGGACCTTGCCAACGCAGCTGGGCCGCGGCGGCGAGGTCGTATTCAAAATATTCCATCACAAGGGAATATTCCCCGGCGACAAGTTCAATCGTTCCGCTATTCTCGACGGCCCTATGCTCAGTCCAGTTATCAACGACTAACTGGTCATTCACCAACAGGCGGACACCGTCATCGCTCGTAGTATAGAAGGTCCAGGTCCCGGAGAACGGTATCTCCAACTCGCCAGTCCATTGTATGGAGAATTGATCGATGTCGACCCTTGGATCCGGAGATTCCTCGACCCAGGCAAAGTTAATCTGGGCATCTTCGCGCTCCAATACCAGTGTCTGGAAGGGTTCCGTTGGAGGAACCGAACCGGACCAGTGATAGTACGACCCTCTCAGGCCGCCACCTTCACGAGTAGTAGTAAAGCTCCAGACGTCACCTTTATACGTCTCGATGGCATCAAACTCATCGACCCGCCAGTAGTAAGTCTTCTCAAATTCAAGCGTGCCGGGAGTATAGGTTGTAGGTCCCTGAGGGACACCGCCAACGGCACTGTTCACATCGTCAAAATTATCACCGAAGTACACAGTATGCAATTTCGCATCGAATCCGGGAGCCCAGCTAAGGATTACATTCGGGTTCACAAATTTAGCACCATCAGGCGAATAAGGGTCGTACGCAACCTTGGACGGAACCTTAAAGCTCCAAACATAGCCTTTCCATGGACTGTTCGGGTCCGTGTCATTGACTTCATCGATTCGCCAATAGTAAGTCGTTCCGAGGACAAGACCCTCCGGATAAGGAAATCCTGGAAAGCCGGCAACAAAAAACGTCTCGGTCCGATTGCCCTGGAACGTATTGGCGATACCTTCGTTCACATCATCAAAATTCTCACCGAAATATACATCGTGTGAGACTGCACAACCTCCCGGCGTCCAGCTAAGGCTCACCCATGTATCCTGATGTAGGCCACCATCAGCAGGGACGGGTCTACGGGCCTCATAGGTCAACAAGAGCCATTTATTATACATGTACTCCTCGACGGCCTCCATTTCCCCGTCAGTGAGCGCCCGGCTGTAGACCAGGATCTCTGCCACATCACCGTCCCAACCCAGGCCACCGTAAAAATCGAACCCGCCGATCCGCCCTTCTGACATGGCGTTTTGGATGCCGTGATTGATATCACGGCGTTCGCCAAGAAACTCTCCGTCGCGATATACGTCCATGACACCAGTCATGCTATTGAGCCGGACTATGTTGACAGTAAAGCCTTCTATCAGTTCCGGATGATCGTAATTCACCTCCCATCGCATGCCGGGCCCACCGCCCAACATAATGTAGGTATTGTCCATGTGGAAGCCCCCTGGAGTGGTTACGCCAAAGCCACCTACTTCACCCCAGGCGATATATCCTTGGTGGTAATGGGGCCAACCCTGACCTTCTCGTTCAATCTCAGTGTTCATTAAACTTTTTTGCATTCGGCTACGGCTGACGCCAATCACCGTTATGTCTTTGTTATTGGGGCTGTAATCAAACGCCATGGACTCACTATATATGCCATGGAATGTTACTGTACCGAGACCACGTAGCATGTACTCGCCGTACGTGGCACCACCATCGCCCCCGCTTGCATGGCGGTCATTGCCTGATGTGTCGTCCCAACTTCTGATGCTGTCGCCGGGAGCCAGGCCGGTGATGGCCGATGCGTCGAAACGCAGTTCCAGGCCGTCCGCTACCGGTAGCTCACGCGCACTCACGGTAGTCCCGACCAGAGACAGCACCAAAACAAAAGAGGCCAAATAAATCAATTTCTTAGACATAATAATCCTCCTTCACCCCGTCCCGTCTTTGCCGCAAGGTATCCTGCGGACGACGGGCGGGATTAAAAAAATAAAAATTTGGTTGTTAATTGAAAGGCAAAAACTCTATTTCGAAGCACAAAATTTTTGTTTAAGGCTCAGCGCCTTTCATGATAACTCCTCCTATTTTTGGAAAATTATAAGAATTGCACCCGCTGGACGACCTATGACTCACAGTTGCTCAACTGCACAGGCACAAGCTTCACTAATGTTATCTATACCAAATTATCTACCTTCCCGTCAAGGAAAAAACTGATTTTGAGAGGCATTTCTTGCTCTTTTTAAGACTTATTTTATGGCTTTTATAAAAAAGAGTTGAGATACAGACCTGCGATGAAAGACAGAGTTTAGCGTTTAGCTCAGAGCATGTAGTTTTGGGGGAGCAATTTTGCAAGATGTTGACCGGAAGGCAAAAAGCCTTTAGACTAAGAACATCAGAAGAAATTAAATTACCAAGAGGTGAAATATGCTGCCGGATGAAAAATGCGGTAAATGCCGGTTCTATAACGAAAAAATGGAAAAACAGGGCGAATGCCGAAGATATGCACCCAGGCCAAACGTTCTAAAGATAAATTGGAGCAAAGTTAGCATCGACCACTGGTGCGGTGAATTTGAGCAACAAAAGCCTGACCTGAGCGAATAAAAGCTTGCCCTGAATTAGCCGTAGCCCTGCCTGCCCTGAGCCCATTCGGCTGCGCTCAGGGTAAACTCCGCCGAAGGGTCGAAGGATCTAAATTGCTGCCCTTTGTTGTCTGTCCCCACTTCTCCCCATCAGGTGAGCTAAATATCTCCCGGCTCTTTTATTTCTTTAGCTTCTCTGCGTCCTCCCACAACTTGGCATTGGCAATCTGCATTTTCAGACCTCTATTTGCTCGTCCTGGTCGGCCACTATCTTGCCTGCATCGTACGTTCAATCCACGACCTTTTGCGTTGATCCACCACTTTGGTCTGAACCACCCTCGGCGGGGCGAGGGCCGGATTCCCAGAGTTTTATACTGCTGCCGAAACATCCTGCTGCAATGGTTTTGCCGTCCGGACTGAATGCTACTGAAAAGACATCATCCCCATTCCCAACAACGAGGGTCATCAATTCGGTGCCGGTCGAGACATCCCATACCTTGATCGTTCCATCGTTGCTTCCCAAGACGATTCTCTTGCCGTCCGGGCTGAACGCTACAGAGATAACCCCGTCACTATGCCCTCGAAGAGTCATTACTTCCTCGCCGTTCGCCGCGTCCTATACCTTGATTGTTTTATCGTAACTGCCTGAGACCATACGCTTGCCGTCAGGGCTGAACGCTACTAAGTTGATCGATTGCCCATGCCCGCGGAGGGTCATCAGTTCGGCGCCGGTTGCCGAGTCCCAGATTTTGATTGTTGTATCGTTACTGCCTGAGATGATATGCTCGCCATCCGGACTGAACACAATCGAATAGATTTCATTTGTGTGTCCTCGGAGTGTAATCAACTCATCCCCGGTGGCAACATCCCATACCCTCACTGTCTCGTCCAAACTGCCTGAGACCATACGCTTGCCGTCAGGGCTGAACGCAACAGATTTGACGCGTTCCTTGTGCCCAAGGAGGGTCATACGGGACTGGTCCGCGATATGCCGGAGGCGATACCATTCCCACCCGCGAAGGTCGTTAGGACATGACTCTAATAATTCGCGAACGCGGCGTATGTTTCCCTCGGCGTATTTGGCATCAGCCAACCAAATACTGTTTACATAAAGAGTACGACGCAACTCTTCGGATTTCTCCTTGGCTGCCTTTTCAGCCTGCTCAGCACATACCAGAGCCTGTTCAACTTGTGCACGCATAGCGGCCTCCTTATCCCGTGCCTGCTCGGCCCGGGTACGGGCAATAGCTTCTTTTTCGCGAGCCTGCTCGGCCCTGAAGGACATTGCTGTACTGACAATAAGGCCCAAAACTATCACCACGGCTATGAGTGCAACCGTGGCTACTGAGCCGGCGTGTTTACGCACAAACTTTCTGGCCCGGTACACCGCGGACTCAGGCCCGGCAATTAAAGGGGTGCCGGTAAGATAGTTCTGAATATCATCTGCCAGTTCGGAGGCCGACCGGTATCTTCTCGTTCGTTCTTTTCGCATCGCTTTCATGGGTATCCACTCCAATTCTCTATGAAGACGTCTGGTTAATGTGATGATCTGTGTTCTACGGCTCTCAGCAATCGCTTTGGCCTTATCGCCTAAGCTCGTCAGTCGTGTGCTTGGCAAGGGCGGTTCCTCCTCTCGTATCGTCCTCTGAAGCTCGGCGAAACCTGCGTGCTCTAATGATTCTCGGTCAAGTGGCAATACACCTGCCAACAGCACATAAAGCAGCACTCCTAACGAATAGATGTCCGAGCGGGTGTCGATGTCCTGTGTAGCCAAATCCACCTGCTCAGGACTCATGTATTCAGGTGTACCGAGTAACTGACCTTCATGTGTGTAAAAAGTCTCCTCTGTCAGAAGCTGCGTGCTAATTTTGGCAATGCCGAAGTCGATAATCTTCGGCACCGCCTTATCACCATGATTAGAAACTAAGATGTTTGATGGCTTGATATCCCGATGTATAATTCCTTTCTGATGTGCGTGCTGAACACCTTCACAGACGTTCTTGAAAAGCTCAAGCCTTTCCTCAATATTCAGCTTCTGTTCATCGCAATATTTAGTGATGGACATGCCCTCTACGTATTCCATAACAAAGTACGGCCGACCGGTCTTAGTCGTGCCCGCGTCGAATACATGGGCGATATTGGGATGGTCCAACACGGCCAAAGTTTGACGCTCGGCTTCGAAACGGGCAATAACCTGTTTTGTGTCCATACCTAATTTGACAATCTTCAGCGCTACGTTGCGACGAACGGGCTCCTGTTGTTCGGCCAGATACACCAAGCCCATCCCGCCTTCACCAATCAACTCAAGCAGCTTGTATCGACCAATCATCGTACCCGGGCCTTCAATCATAGGAGATTTATCCAGGGTGGCGTCCGGCTCAAGAGCCGGGACCTCAAGAAAGCTGTCCTCAGTATAGTGGGCCTTGAGTAAGGCCTCGACACGATTCAAGAGATTGATATTATGCCCGCAAGCTGCTTTGATATAAGCGTTTCGTTCAGCTTGGGATTTCAGTTTGAGGGCGGCGTAAAAGATCGCCTCTTCGTCTTTATGCTCGGTACCCATGATTATCTCCTTGTTTAATTTGTTCCACTATATAATGCGTAATTCGAGCATGGGATACCCCAGAAAAAATCTGAAAATTCCTGAAAAAATATGGGAAATATTTCCTGAGCGGCGGCAAAAAGCGAGCTAAGTCATTATGAAATGAGTGGTTATTATCCACATACTTTTCGCGAGCACATCTGCTGTCAAAATCGCTGTGCGAGCAAATTACAACTTAGTATCGCCGTGTTTGGGATCTTCCGTTAAAGAATGGTGTCAGATCTGACTTGCCTCGTCGCCTTTTGTGATCTCCAAACGTAACCAGGAGCGTGCGTAGGCCCAATATTGGTCAGCTGTGTTTTGCGAGATACCCAAAACCTCAGCCGCTTGCTTGCAGGTTAGCCCGGCGAAATAGCGGAGCTTGACCAGATCAGCCTTGACCTTGTCTCTTGTTGAGAGTTTCTCAAGGGCTTCGTCGAGTGCAATGAGCTCGTCCAGACGTGCTTCATTATTGCTTGCCGGAACTGAATCGTTTAGAATACCTGATTATAAAATGTTGACAGGTTCGCCAGACAAGTTGAGTTGTCGTTATAACTGTTAGTGCAAGGGGATTATGATATATTCGTCCGGCTTTAGGCGGTGTTCAACAAAACTCTTGCTTTCAGAGAGTCTAATTGGTTTCTATTGAAGGTACCTTTTGCCTAAAGAAAGGATGTGATAATGAAAGTAAGTAAAAGAACGGTTCTCAAAACTGTTATCGGCTTGCTCGTTGCTTTCGCCTTTGGTCTGGTATTTCTTTATCTAACGCCTGGCGGGAAATTTCTCAGACTAATGAAAGCAGCAATTAAAGTGGAAAAACAGAGAAAAGTGCGCCTATTGTCTGAGACAGACCACCAGGCTCTCTTGGAGGCTTGCAGAGAACTATCAAGAGAAGTCTTAGCAGGGAATCTGGCGGCGCCTAACCGCTATATAGTTCGTCCTGAGCCTGTTCAGGAGGTATCACGATTCCCTCAACTGATTCTGGATCTTGATCCGATGTTCATAGAAACAGCCATCGATGGGAGCGTAGCGGTGGGAATGCAGGGAGGATTTCACCATTATGGTGTATCGGCATATCCTGAGAACTTTGAAAAACCCTCCCAGAGTTTTAAGTATGGGGACAAAAAAATTATTGACGGGCTATGGTATTATGAAGATGGATACAATCCCAGGTACGATAAGTGGATCGAGGCATTAATACAAAAAGGGAAAATGAGAAGACAGGACAAAAAAACTCAAGGTAACGATTAGGAGGATTATCGCTTGCCGATGCTGAACAGGAAACCGTCCGTTGAACAACGCACAAATCAGGTGAATAATATGAATATAGAAATACAGACCAGACGTGATTTTCTAAAATTCTTGGGTCTGGGGGCTGCATCTGTGGCTTTGTCCGAATGCTCGAAAGCCATGGCGCGGAAAGCCACTCTTCGCTCTGCCGACAAGCCAAATATTGTCCTCATCATGGCCGATGATTTGGGATACTCCGACATCGGATGTTTCGGGGGAGAAATCAAGACGCCGAACCTCGATGGATTGGCAGCATGCGGAATGCGGTTTACGCAGTTCTATAACAGCGCCAAGTGCAGTCCGACACGGGCGTCCCTTCTGACCGGCCAATATGAGCATGCCGTGGGTGTCAAAAATATGGAGCATGGCGCTACCTTCGCTGAGATTTTGGGTGCTGCCGGTTACCGAACAATCATCTCCGGTAAGTGGCATCAGAGACCGCTTCCCACAACCCGGGGATTTGACCGTTATTACGGCCTGGCAGACGGATGCTGTAATTACTGGAACCCCGGAACCAGAGCCAGACCCGGCGAAGGAGAACCCGGTCGAAAAAGGCCGGCACCACGTCGCTGGGCCATCGAGGGCAAAGAGATTATGGGATACGTCCCTGAAGACAAGAACTTCTACACCACCGATGCCTTCACGGATTATGCGATTGAACAGCTTCAAGAGTACAAGGATGAGAGCAGGCCGTTTCTGCTTTATCTGCCGTACACGGCACCGCATTATCCGCTGCACGCCTGGCCGAAGGATATTGCCAAGTACCGCGGAAAATACAAAATCGGATGGGACAAGCTTCGCCGACAGCGCTACCAGCGTCAGATAGAAATGGGCATGCTCGATGCGAAATATAAGCTCTCTCCACGGGATGAGCGCGTTGAGAGCTGGGATTCGCTCAGCGATTCTGAAAAGGACCAGGCCGATTTGAAAATGGCGGTCTATGCCGCGATGGTGGACAGAATGGACCAGGGGATTGGTAAGGTATTGGCGAAAATAAAAGCGCTCGGCAAATGGGAAGATACGCTTGTGCTGTTTCTTGCCGACAACGGCGGCTGCCCCGAAACGCCCGATACGACGCCCAATATTCCACCCGGACCTGTTGAGGGCTATCGTGCGCTGGGCCCGGCCTGGGCCAATGCCAGCAACGCGCCGTACAGGAAATACAAGTCCACCGACTATGAAGGAGGCGCCTGTACTCCTTTCATAGCTTCCTGGCCGGGCGTTATCAAGCCGGACACTATCACCGACCAGGTGGGACATATTATCGACATTGTTCCGACATTCATAGATATAACCGGAGCTGTCTATCCAGAGCAAATCAATGGTAGGAAACTTAAGCCCCTCGCGGGCAAATCGCTGCTGCCGATTTTCCAGGGAAAACAAAGACAGGGACACGATGTGCTGTACTGGCAGTTTAACAGGGCCAAAGCCGTTCGGACCGGTAAATGGAAACTTGTCCGTAACGGCCAGGCCGACTGGGAGCTCTACGACCTTGAGAAAGACAGAACAGAATTGAACAATCTGGCCGCGCAATATCCACAGAAGGTCAAACAAATGACCGGCCTGTGGGAAGACTGGTGGATGAAATGTACCGGTAAAGGTTAAGTTGGGTAAGTTTTTCAGGTTTTTGCTCATTTTGGGCTTTTTTGAAATTGGCCCATTCGACTGCGCTCAGGACAGGCTTTGAATTGGGTTTGTTTTTGATCCGCCTGAAGGCGGTTTTACTGTTATATACCTTTGTATAATAGAAATTTACGTTCATTTTGGGCCTTACAGAAATTGGGTTTGAATTGGGTTTGATTGGGTTTGTTTTCACCAAGTGTCCAATCGCTTATATCTTCATAATCAATTGTTATCAGTGAGTTTACGTTCATTTGCAATCAGCCTACGGCGGACAAGATTGGGTTTGTTTTGCATAAAAAGAGCTGATTTGTAGAGGGTTCTCGACAGATGTAGAGGGCGGACAACAGATGACAGACGACAGAGGACATATGAAAGAAGACAGACGACAGATGACAGACTACAGAATACAGACGATTGATGATAAGATACTGTTGCATAAGGAGTTATCTGGTAGTTTGAAATCCGAAATCCTAATCCCTATCCGCCTACGTTAAGACTACGGCGGACAAGAATTCGAAACAAATCCAAATTACACAAAATTAAATGTTCAAAACCTTGTCTGGCTTGACAGATAATGCTTTTTAGCGTGTATCTGCTGATACGAAAACGTGCGGTTCTCCGCTATATCTTTCGCCTACGGGCTAAGAACCTATCCAAATAACCCAATCTATTGCGGTCTGCTGCAAAGGCCGATGCCTGCGTTGTCGGTGCAAAAATGTTCTCAACGTGGCTTAAGCCACGCCTCCGAGCCTTTTTGACCTGCCGCCTTGGCCTCAAACTTTTCGCTCGACCTCATAACGATCCGGTAATCCGGAGAGGTCCTATATGTTAGCCTTCTGGCAAACATTCGGGCATTTTAACATAATCACAAACATAGTCAACAAAAAAATGAATAAAAAAGCACTTTTTTTTAGCCAAAGAGGGCACATCCCCGCTACCCCCAACATTCTGATTCACAAAAACGAAGCAGTAGGGGTAAAACGCGGGGACAGGGAGGACTCAGAGAATTCAATAATATTTTAACCGCGGATCCATTCGACTTCGCTCAGGACAAGCTTCACTGATTACACGGATTATGTTTTAGCCAGCTTGGTGTTCTCGGCAAATTCTAATCCTAAAGCAAGCTTTATCATAGAACATTGCCTTCGTCCACAAGGCCATCGAAATGGCCTTTTACAGCAGCTGGCTAAGAACGGTTCTCGTTAGACACGGATTAGCACGGATTCACACTGATAGTTCAATAGTCAGTAAACGCGGATTAGCACGGATTCTTGAGTGGATTAGAGATTAGAGATTGGTTATTCGAAAACTACCATACACTTTGCTCACTAAGCTCGCTCAGTGGCTGCCACCCGTCGTGTGTACCTAAAGAAGCCTTGAGATGTTTTACGATGGGTTTACTTTATCAAGAACCGCAGAAATAACAGCTTTTATCGTTTTTTCGTATAGCTTCCAGTACCAAGTTTCTTTTGATTTTTCGTTTGGTGAATCCACCTTGCCGCCGTTGCTCTGTCCGTCTTTTTCCTGCTCAAGGTTAGCTTTTACCGCACGGATAGCTGTTTCAATAGTCTGCCGAACATCCTTGAATTCGTATGGTGTTTCATAACTTTCTAAGCGATGCCAGACTGACCGGCAAAGCCTTTCGGACAAACCCTCTCCTTCCAGTGGATTGAAATATATCCTTTCTCGC
>Ga0307443_1002414_pt1 | contig 10427 bp, 8 predicted proteins | sample SalMarSW160220MG_FD_202148 | JGI IMG/M metagenome (GOLD analysis project Ga0307443, IMG submission 202148) | Salt marsh sediment microbial communities from the Plum Island Ecosystem LTER, Massachusetts, United States - SW1601-220 | ecosystem: Environmental > Aquatic > Marine > Intertidal zone >... | reverse complement strand
TCTCATAATAGTGACGTTTTTGACTATGTTGAATAATTGAACCCCTTTCTTCTAACGTGGATAGGTAAAATCTGGGTTATCTTTTTCCTAATGGGAAGGACAAGACAGGACGCGCATAGGAAAAAATCCACGCCCTGAGGATGTGCCTTTGTTTGGAGCTCCCTGAAAGGGGACAACCGTGTGCCCTCAGATCATGGGATTGTCGTAGTAATGGAGTAATGGAGTGGTTGAGTAATGGTCTCAAATTGAAGGAAGGGTTTTGAAAGTCAGGAGAAAGTTACACCGACACTGTTTCCCCTGGAACGTGTGTAGAGGCTATCCGCTACGATGGTTTCCAATGCTCCAATCATCCATCACTCCGCGCGAAAGAAAGAACCATGACCGGCAGAGCCACCGCCTCTGACCACGCCCAGAGGACGTGATTTTCTGAGATGAAATAAAACTGCAGGGAGTTAGGAGGGAAAACTCCCTGCAGCATATAGACTAGAGTATCATGTCACTCTAGCCCTTGTGCCCTGCTACGTAAAGGAGGTGAAAAACGCAGGGCGCACAAAGCTTTTTGAATTGATAATAATCATCATCTCACACAATGCAAGTCAATTTGTGACTACTCACGTAGTCAGCCTGAAGCTGTTTAGACTGAAGGCTTAAAGTGGTCATAAAACCACTATTGCCGCACGTTGTTGAAGAAACAGGAGCTTCTCGCACCAAACATGGCTTCACAAGGCGCCGTATCCCCGTTTTCTCCTAACAGTCTTCAGCCTAAAACCTATCTGCCTGAGTAGAGCTCGCTCACCTCCCCAACATCTATAACTTGGAAAGGTACCAGTTACGTCAATTTTTTAGCACCATGGCCTTAGTATACATCCTTAAAGAGGTTGCGGATCACCTCAGTGAGGGTAGCATTGAGTTTTTCCCTGACATCCACAATATCGAAATCCATACCCTTGGTCTTGGGAGTGCTCTCTGCAGTTGTGATGGAAACCTTCTTTTCCAGTACCTGCCCGATAAATGCAACGAGCTTTACCTTGTATGTCGTCTCTGTAATGGCAAGACCGGAATGCGCTTCAACCATGAATGACTCGATATTTCCTCCTACCACGAGAGATATCGCTTTGGGTGCCCCTGAGAGCCCATGGATGCCCTTATTCCATGTATTATAATCCGTAACCTTGTATCCTCTCTCGGAAAAGTAGTCCTTCACAGCCCGAGTAACTGATTCAGAAACGCTCATTGCTTCTGTTTTTAGGAAATCCACCTTCTCACCTCTCCTGTGCCTGAGGCCAATTTCTCCTGGATGTGCTTTTCCCCTCGAATCCTCAAATGGACACACTCCCACCATCCGGGAGCTGAGAGGGGACTCTTTTTCCCCGATATACCTTAGGTCAATGAGGTAGGTTCTATTTCCAGCACATCCATGAAGAGTTGCCATGATGCAGCATAGGATCAAGGCGACAATTGCGTGTGTCCTCATCGGGCTTGCCTCTGTTGTTGAAAAAATCCCTTACCGGGAGGGCCTTCTCATAAACACAATTAGTATAAGAAAAAGACGAATTGATGTCAATTCCGGGATCGGTGATCAGGCAATCGGATTAGCAGCATGGATTTTCCTATGGAATCCACAGAGAAGCTAGCCAAGCTTCTGCACGGGGCATCCTGGCGAAGGCGAGTGGACGCTCCTGAGGAGCTATAGGCGACCTGAGATTTAGTAAATGAAGAGGTTTTTCGAGGAAAAATTCGGATCGCTCGTAAGGTTCACGCCTAACCGCCTCAACCCTGCTTCATCTCCTTGCGTAGGGATGTGCGTCATATGGACCTCACAGCCGCGAAGATCCATTAATTTCTCCAGGGCCAGCTGAGCGGCAGAATTCGTTGTGGAGCTGATGCCAAGCGCAATGAGTGTTTCCTCTAGATCGAGGCTGACAGACCTTTCGTTCAGCACTTCTGTCTTCAGCTTTTTCAGTGAATCCGTTATGTGAGGGGGCAGCAACTTTATCTTGGGAGGGATATCAGCGAGGTGCTTTATGGCATGTAACACCAGGCTTGATGCCGCATGCATGAGGGGCGAGTTATTGCCGGTGATGATAAATCCATCCTTCAACTCTATGGCCGCTCCACAGAAAGTGCCCTTATTGCCCTTATTTTCCTTACGTGCCTCGCTAGCAGCCCGGCGCGCAGGCTCAACAACACTGCGATATTCCGGTGCAAGGCTAAAATCCCTGATAAAGAGCTCTACCCTCTGAACGGTTTCCTTGTCAGCAAATCCCATTGCATACTCACACCGGTATCGAAAGTATCGCCTGATAATCTCCTGCTTGGCAGCATCTTGGACGATGGCATCATCTGTGATGGCAAAACCCGCGCGATTCACTCCCATATCGGTAGGAGACCGATATGAGGGTTCAGCACCTGTTATCTTCTCCACGATTCTCTTAAGCACAGGGAAGATGTCTACATCTCGATTGTAATTCACCGCCGCCTTACCATATGCTTCCAGGTGAAATGGGTCGATGATGTTAAAATCTCCGATATCCGCGGTAGCTGCTTCATAGGCGACATTAACCGGATGCTTTATGGCTAAATTCCAGATGGGGAAAGTCTCGAACTTCGCATAGCCGCTCTTAATTCCCTTCCTGTAGTCATGATACATCTGAGAGAGGCACGTAGCGAGTTTTCCGCTACCTGGACCGGGGCCGGTGACGATCACAAGGGGTTTCGTGGTCTCTATATAGGTATTTGCCCCGTATCCATCATCGCTTACGATCGTATCCACATCCGTTGGGTAGCCCTTTGTATAGCGATGGGTGTATACTTTAATGTCTCTTCTCTCTAATTTATTCTTAAATATCACGGCCGATGGCTGGTGATCGAAACGCGTGATGACCACGCCAAGCACATTGATCCCCCACCCCCTCAATTCATCTATGAGCTTAAGCGCATCAGAATCGTAGGTGATGCCGAAATCCGCCCGTATCTTTTTCCTCTCTATATCACCAGCGTAAATGCAAAGTAAGAAATCAGCACTATCCTTTAACTTCTGCAGAAGCCGCATCTTCACATTTGGATCGTACCCCGGTAAGACCCGAGAGGCGTGAAAATCGTAGAGCAGCTTTCCTCCAAACTCGAGATACAGTTTATTGTTATATCGTTGTACCCTCTCGTGAATGGCAGATGTCTGCTCTGCTATATATTGCTCGTTGTCAAACCCTCTTATCCTTGCTCCTGCCATAAGGCGCCTTTCTCGTTCATTGTGCGTTCTTTATAAAGGGAATGGGGAAATCATGTTATCTGTGAGCCCTATTGAAAGTCACGTGTTTTACGGAATTGCCCGTTTGTCCATACCAGGATTGGGATCGCCCTCCGTTGAGATCGATTCAGCAATAAGGCAACCTTTTCTTAAAACGAAAAGCCGGCACTCTAAAAAGGCCGGTTTTTTTGCATCAAATACGGGATTCCAAAGGCCTACCTCGTCCTTACTATGACCTCGTATCCCTTTTTCTTTATCTCCTCAACAAAGGCTGTGATGTCCTCTGTATCCAGGTGGATCACAATGTCCTTTTTTTCACCGGGCTCCTCTGGAACATTGATCACGTGTACGGTGATAATTCTTATTCCTTTCTTGTTTGCCAGCGAAACCACATCTTCTATGACCGTATCCTTAGCCTTGCCTATCACCTCCATCCTCGTGCCGGGCATGCCAATACCGAGGACCGGGTTCGCAATCTTATAGAAGAAGTCATTGGTGGTAACAATGCCCACCAATCTTTCTTTTTCAACCACTAGTAACGCCCCAACACCATTGCGCTGTGCTACCCCGAGTGCCTCTTCTACGGTCATGTCCGACGTCACGGTGATCACATTCTTCTCCATGATATCCTTTACCGGTGTGTTGCCGAGCAGGTAGCCGATCTCCCACACGCTGAGCGAGGTTGCCTTGGAAGGAGTGTATTGTTCCAACCTCCGTTCGGTAACAATGCCAACAAGCTTTCCCCTGTCAACAACGGGTAATCGTCGAATCTTATGAGCATCCAAGATCCTCTTTGCATCGGCGATTGAGGTTTTGCTGGGGATACTGACCACATTCATTGTCATCATATCCTTTACGAACATTTCAGGCCTCCTTTTCCTGTTACATGGTTGACTTCTTAAGGCTTATCTTGCACACCCCTGAGCGTTGTGCTGAGCCTTCTAAGCAGCAGATCTCTCGGCATCCCTCAAGAGGGTCTCGCCGTAAGTGTCCAGAAAGGTATCGAGATCCCTTTTCCAGCTCGGCATGATGTTGAGGCCTTCTGTCTTCAACTGTCGATTCTCAAGAATGGAATTCGCCGGCCTCTTTGCCGGTGTGGGATACTCGTCGCTGGTGCACGGCACAACGGGGATTTTTATGCCCATGCGTTCGAGAAGGTACCGCACCCAATCGTATCTACTGCAATAACCCTCTGAGGTAGCATGGTACATGCCCTCCTTTCCTTTATCTATCAATAGCTTTGTCTGCTGAGCAAGCCTAAAGGACCATGTGGGAGAGCCGAACTGATCATTCACCACGCGGAGGTCCTCCTGATCCTTTTGGATGGCCCGTGCAAGAATCCTCTTAATGAAATTGTCGCCCCGTATGCCGTATAGCCAGCCCGTTCTGATGAGGATATAATGAGAGGCATTCTGCTTTACGGCGAGTTCGCTCTCCATCTTGGTTGTACCATAGAACGAAAGGGGATTCATGGGATCATCTTCAAAATAAGGCTGTGGGACCCTCTTGCGTCCATCGAATACAAAATCGGAGGAAATATGCACTATCATCTTCTCGTATCGCGCTGCTCCTTGTGCGAGATTTCTTGGGCCTTCTACATTGATCCTCTCAGATTCCTTTTTTTTCGACTCACACTCATCTACATTGCTAAATGCGGCGCAATTGAGAATAATATCGGGCGATACCTGACTGATAGTCATTATCACAGTATCCCAACTGGTAATGTCGAATTCCTCCAGGTCTGTGTCGATAATCTTGTAGTCGCTTTTCATAACCTCCTTGCACTCACTGCCGAGCTGCCCTTTCGCCCCAGTCAGAAGAATCTTCATCTCGATCTATCCTCCCGCATCCCATTTTTCTAAACAAAGTACCCTACCATTCATAGCGATCTTGTCTTTGTTTCATCGGACACCTTTACTATAACCTAATCAAATTATTTTATCAAAGATTGGTTGATAAATCACTACAATTCAAACACTGGACGTCTGCATAAATCAAGATCGTGGCATTTGTTTTAGGTTTTTGAAGACGTCCGATGCACAATGCAAATTGCCTGCCCTGGTGCGACTACACAGGCATATGATCCTGTTTCGTAAATATCCTGGTATCGGTGTCTCTAAACCCAATCCTTGCTTGCCAGGTCTGGGCCAGGGAAAAAGGCAAGATGAGGGGTAGAAGATTGCCGTTATAACCATGGAAAGAAAGGTACGTTTGACGTTTACACCTTGCATTCTTCATTCTACAAGGCGAAGCTTCGCCCCCTGTATGCTGGTAACACATTCTCGGTTTGAGACGAAGCGTCGTTAGAGATTATGCAGCAGCTGAAAGATCTATTTAAAGCAGAGCTGCAGACACTCTCCCCCTCGCAAGCGAGAGCGTTTCGGGCAAGGATAGCAAAGCAAGTTTTTTGACTTCCGCAGACCCTGGAGCAATAGGCTGCTCATTCAACGATTATTAAGGTAACGTTACCTTGAGCACGGAGAAAAAAAGACATCTCCGTGCTCTTGCATGTAGTTTCTCAGGAGAACTGAAGATTCTCCTGCTGGTTTTTCTCCGTCACACAGTAAATCCCCTCTCCCCCAATAGCAGCAGTCAGGCAACTGTTTTCAGAAATGCAGGTTGATTTGCGGAGATCTCCATCTCTCCAGCGATTGATCAGATCAGGCTCCCTGATAAAGGGGCGGCTCATGGATAGGTAATCAGCCACGCCCTCCTTCACAAGCCGCTTTGCTACCTGAAAGGAGCGTATCCCGCCCACGAGGATCAGGGGCACGGAAAGCTTCTCCTTAAATGCCCGTGCCTCACCCTTAAAATAGGCCTCACGATCCTCGGATATGATCCCCTTGCGGATCATTCCCAATTCCCTTGAGATCGGAAGACCCCCGCTCAGCTCGATGGCATCGATACCCTCATCCTCCAGCATAAGCCCGACCTGAAGCGAATCCTCCAGAGTGAGCCCACCATCCACGAAATCCTGGGAGTTCAGTTTCGCCAGAACCGGATAGTCCCTTCCCACAGCGCCCCGTATCGCCCGAAAAACCTCAAGCAGGGCCCTCGCCCGATTCCCGATCGCGCCTCCATAGTCATCGCTGCGACGGTTCAGCTTGGGGGAGAGAAACTGGCTGAGTAGATACCCATGCGCCGCTTGGATCTGAACCCCATCGAATCCGGCTTCCCTGGCACGCATGGCCGCTGCTCCGAATGCCTGGATCACCTCCCGGATATCCTGACGGCTCATCTCCTTTCTCGGCGTCTTTACCATGCCTTCCAGGGCCGAAGGGCATATGGGGGTTATCCCCGTCACCTTCGAGTTTGCGAAAAATCCTGCATGGGAGACCTGAAGCACGATCTTCCCACCATGATCGTGTACCGTCTGTATCATGTCCCGGAGGCCGGGAATGAGCTCGTCTGAGTATGCGCCGAGCTGCTTAAGCCCTGCCTGGCCGTCCTGCCTCACATAGGCATGACCGGTGATAATCAGGCCTACCCCACCCTGTGCGAGGTTCGTCAGCAGGTTCACCAATTGGAGTGTAGACCTCCCGTCCTCGGCAGCCATGGCTGACCAGGTCGCCGATCGAACGAACCGGTTTGAAAGTCTCATGCCGTTGATCTGGGTCTCGGTAAATAAGATTGTCATTGCACCTCCGTTTTTTTAATGAGTGATGTTATTCGCTGTCCACCGATAGCTTCTGTGTTTAAAGGCTGAGTGCCTGGTTGTCAAGAGGTATCATGGTCGAGCAGAACAATGGTATTGACCGTAGTCTCTATTTGCGTTAGGAGATATAAATAGCTCCCATTCTTTTCGAGATAAAAGGAGGAATCTGTGGAATCTTTAATCGCACAGGGCGGCTTTATGGTGCACGATGCAAAAAAGATCCTGGTGTTTGCAGGCGCAGGATTGAGCACAGAATCCGGCATCCCCGATTTCAGGAGCCCGGGAGGGCTCTGGAGCAAGTACAATCCATCGGATTTTACCTATGACAGGATTCTCTCAGATGAAGGGGCCAGGATGCGATACTGGAAAATGAGCACGGAGTCCTACGAGATTATGAGAGATGCGGTGCCGAATCGTGCCCATCTCGCAATCAAGGCCTTGGAAGATATGGGAAAGTTGATCGCTGTAGTGACCCAGAACATCGACCACCTTCACCACAAAGCGGGAAACTCGCCTGAGAGGATTATCGAGATCCACGGCACTGCCTTTGCGGTTTCCTGCCTGAAATGCGGGAAGCGCTTTGACAGGGATGAGATCCACGAGCGGATAAAGCGTGGTGAGTATGTGCCATACTGCGATGCGTGCTCCGGCATCCTGAAGCCCGACACCATCTCATTTGGCCAGGCCATGCCCCAGGATAAGCTGGCACGGGCTGTTGTCCATGCCCGGGAGTGCGATCTCTGCATTGCAGCGGGTTCTTCTCTGGTGGTATATCCCGCTGCCTCAATCCCGGTTTATGCAGTTGAAAGCGGTGCCAAGCTCATTATCGTCAACCGCGAGGAAACGCCCCTTGATGCCAGGGCCGATCTCGTGATACATGAATCGGTCTCAAAGGCCCTGGGCCAGATGGTGGGGATTTGAATTGCTAGGGAGGATAGATAGCATGTTGAAAATTGGCTTTATAGGATGGCGAGGCATGGTCGGCTCGGTTCTCATGAGCCGTATGCTCGAAGAAGGTGATTTCAAGGGCTTTGAGCCGATATTTTTCACAACCTCGAACGTGGGGGGCGCCGGCCCTGATGTGGGAATCGATATCCCGCTGCTCAAGGATGCCTTTGATGTTCCCATGCTCTCCTCTTTGGATATCGTGGTGACTTGTCAGGGAGGCGATTACACCAAACAGATATACCCTGAGCTTAGAAAAAACAGCTGGCAAGGCTACTGGATAGACTCAGCCTCGGCGCTTCGCATGAACGATGAGAGCATTATCGTGCTCGACCCCGTCAACAGGGATGTGATCGACTCTGGTTTATCGTCGGGCGTCAAGACTTACATTGGCGGGAACTGCACGGTGTCCCTCATGCTCATGGCACTCTCAGGGCTCTTCAGGGCAGAGCTCGTTGCGTGGATCTCCTCCATGACCTATCAGTCCGCATCAGGAGCAGGCGCGAAACACATGAAGGAGCTCATTCAACAAATCGCAATCCTGGGGGATGCCTCACGGGAACGGTTATCTGACCCCGCCTCAACCGCGATCGAGATCGATGAGATCATCACAAGGGAGCTCAGGAGCACGGGCTTTCCCATCGAGAATTTCTCCGCTCCCCTCGCAGCCAGCCTGATCCCCTGGATCGACTCACCTATGGAATCGGGACAGACCAGGGAGGAGTGGAAGGGGTTGGTTGAGACGAACAAGATCCTCCAGACAAAAACACCCATCCCTGTTGACGGCGTGTGCGTTCGTGTAGGCGCCATGCGCTGTCACAGCCAGGGGTTTACTATTAAGCTCACCAGAGACGTGCCCCTTGACGAGATTACCGATATCATTGCAGCTGGGAATGACTGGGTGAGGCTCGTTCCGAATGACAAAGAGTCAACCCTGGAGCACTTGACCCCTGCTGCGGTGAACGGAACGCTCACGGTCCCTGTTGGAAGGGTGCGCAAGATGATCATAGGACCGGAGTATATGGCAGCCTTTTCCGTAGGGGATCAGCTTCTTTGGGGCGCAGCTGAACCGATCCGCAGGATCCTGAATATCGTACTCGATGAACTATCCTAGATCTCTCGCAGAGCCCACGGAGTTCACGGAGAGATAAATTTCTTTGGCCTGATTTTTTGAGGGGAAAAATCATGCCAACCCTCAGCCCCTGAAGGGGCTAAAGGTACGGAAAAATTGCCAAGTTTGTCTGAAACGAGTACCTCCATTTAATACGCGAAGCGTTGATGGGTTGACCTGAATCGCCCCCTCAGCGATTCAGGTCATAACTCAGTGATCTCAGCGGGCTCTGCGAGAGATATATTTTGCGACAGCATTCCCTACCGAGCGAGGCGGATCATGCGAAGCTCGCTCTTGACCAGGTCGGGCACAACTACCATTAATCCGTGAGCCTCGGACACAACGCAGAAATCGGCCGGTCCCTTGAAGCCTGTTGCTAATCTCTTCACCCCGGCCGTCCTGTCCCACCAGAGGAGAAAGCCGGCCTTCCAGTCCGTTACCAGCATGCTTCCATCCTCGATCTGTCAGAGACCGTCAAGGCTGCCCAGACCGGTTGCAAGAACCCTGATTTCACTTTCCATCCTGAGGATGGCACTTGTGGTTGAAGAGGATGAACCGTCTTATCTCCATTACATAACTCTCTTCTGTCCGGATGCTATAGCGCAGAATGGGAATCATCTCACGGATATGCATGAGGAAATTATCGTTGCTCATTTCATATCATTATGCTAACAATCTTTAATATTACTGATTTCTTTCCCGCTCTCCTCTCAAACAACTCATAGCTCCTGTGAATCTGGTACCAACATATACCATGACGCCTTGCTGAGATCGTCCAGAGGGCTTGCTACACCCCGTAGGCGTATGATGATAACGAAGATAGGGAATGATCTAACTATGATGGTTGTTTTCTGATTCCAGCGAGCAGCCTAGAGGAGGGAATATGCCCACGGTAAAGGTTAACGACATCAGCATGTACTATGAAGTCCATGGCCAAGGTGAGCCGCTCGTATTGATTAACGGCGCCGGAGCCAGTATCGAGATGCTCTACAGGCTCATTCCAATTTATTCCCGTGATTACCGGCTGGTGCTTTTCGATAACCGGGGTGTCGGCCGAACCGATAAACCTGACGTACCGTACACGACACAACTCATGGCAGATGATCTCGCCGGGTTACTTGACGCCATCGGCATCGATTCGGCACACGTGCATGGGACATCGATGGGGGGAATGATAGCCCAAGAGTTTGCTCTGCGGTATCCAGATATAGTAAGGAGCCTCATCCTGGCGGTCACTCATTGTGGAGGACCTCACAGCATTGTGCCGCCGTCCGGCGATATGGCCCAGATGTACAAGCTACCCCCAAAAGCGGCTGCCGAAGCCATGCTCAGATTATGCGTAACCGAGGAGTTTATAGCAGAGAGACCAGACTCCTTTCAACGATTGCTGGCATTCACCATAGAACACCCGTTTGTTCAAAGCAGCCTTCAAAAACACGCTCAGGCTGTCGCACGTCATAGCACCTGCG
>Ga0307443_1002411_pt1 | contig 10439 bp, 3 predicted proteins | sample SalMarSW160220MG_FD_202148 | JGI IMG/M metagenome (GOLD analysis project Ga0307443, IMG submission 202148) | Salt marsh sediment microbial communities from the Plum Island Ecosystem LTER, Massachusetts, United States - SW1601-220 | ecosystem: Environmental > Aquatic > Marine > Intertidal zone >... | reverse complement strand
CAGACAAAGCGGTAGTCCTCCTCGGGCACAGCTACCAGGTTCTGCACTACTCCCTCATCATAGGTGTTAGTCTCTTGTTCGGGTTCGGTTACGGAACCACCAGGGGTGCTGAAGATGGTGAGGGTGTACCTTCTTGCTGGAGTCTCGTAGAGATCCCATTCGGGAAGCTCGACCTCGCCCCCCACGGCGACCACGGTGCCGTCGGACTTAACCCCCACCGTGTGAATGCAGTCTGCGGCGACCTGGATGATGTCCGACCAGCCGCCGACATTGCACTGCCCGTGGTCGTTGGCTCCCACGGCGACCACGGTGCCGTCGGACTTAAGCCCCACCGTGTGACTGCCGCCTGCGGCGATCTGGGTGATGCCCGTCCAGCCACCGACATAGCACTGCCCCTCCAGGCTTCGTCCCACGGCGATCACGGTGCCGTCGTCCTTAAGCCCCACCGTGTGCATACCGCCTGCGGCGACCTGGCTGATATTCCTCCAACCCAGGACGTTGCACTGCCCCAAGCCGTTGTATCCTGTGGCGACCACGGTACCGTCATCCTTAAGCCCCACCGTGTGAACAGCGCCTGAGGCTACTTGGGTGATGTCCGTCCAGCCGTCGACATTGCACTGCCCGTATTCGTTCCATCCCGCGGCGACCACGGTACCGCCGTCCTCGAGCCCCACCGTGAGATGTATGCATGCGGCAACCTGGGTGATGCCGGTCCAGCTGCCGACATCGCATTGCCCTTGGATGCAGATCCCCACGGCGACCACGGTGCCGTCGTCCTTAACCCCCACCGTGTGATAAAAGCCTGCTGCGACCTGGGTGATATTCGACCAGCCGCCGACATTACACTGTCCGAAGTCGTTGGATCCCACAGCGACCACGGTGCCGTTGTCCTTAACCCCCAACGTGTTATAGCTGCCTGCGGCGACTTGGTCGATGTCCGTCCAGCCGCCGACATTGCACTGCCCATAACCGATACCTCCCGCAGTGACCACAGTGCCATCGGACTTAAGTCCCACCGTGTCCGCCCAGCCTGCAGCGACCTGGGTGATGTTTGTCCAGCTACCCACATCGCGCTGCCCGCGGTGGTTTAATCCCATGGCGACCACGGTGCCGTCGGACTTAACCCCCACCGTGTGCCAGCTGCCTGCGGCGACCTGGGTGATATTGCTCCAGTCGGCGACATTACACTGCCCGAAGCGGTTGTCTCCCACGGCGACCACTGTACCGTCGGACTTGACCCCTACCGTGTGAAAGAAGCCTGCAGCGACCTGAATGATGTCCGTCCAGTTGCCAACCCCACACTGCCCGTAGTCCCATCCCTCGGCCCCCACAGCGACCACGGTGCCGTCGGACTTAACCCCCACCGTGTGCAGGTGGCCTGCAGCGACCCGGGTGATGTCCGTCCAGTTGCCGACATCGCACTGCCCGCATGAATTGTCGCCCACAACGACCACAGTGCCGTCGGACTTAACCCCCACGGTGTGCATACCGCCTGCGGCGACGTAGGTGATGTTTGTCCAGCCGCCGACATCGCACTGGCCGGGTATGTTGTACCCCACGGCGACCACGGTGCCGTCGGACTTAAGCCCCACCGTGTGCCAACTGCCCGCGGCGACCTGGACGATGTCCGCCCAGCCTCTGACGTCGCACTGGCGAACCTCATTGTATCCCGCGGCGAGTACCGCGCCATCGGCCCTAAGCCCTACTATATGATTCCAGCCTGCGGCGACCATGGGCGTTACGTTTCCCGTAGGTGTATTCAGTGTCATCGCCGAAGTAAGGCTGGAGCCATCTACCACCGAATGAACAATAGAATGGTCATCTGCCACAGGCACGGTTGCGGAAGCCCCCACTATCGAAGCAGGAAGAATCAGGGTTAAAACCAGGGCAATAGAAACTAGAATTGGTAAGAGCATATTTTTGTTTTTCATTGCTGCGCCTCCTTTTTCGTTCTTTTATATTTTTCTTATTCTTCGGCAAAGCTTCAGCGAGAGCTCAGCCGAACGTTCCGGACAGGCTCTTATTATTTTCTCTTCAAGAGAGAAGGGATTGTCTCAGCTATGCCTGGTAATGACTTCAGGTTTCGAAAACTCTCTAACGCACACACTTGACCACCCACCTTGACCTTAGTCTTAAAATCCTGTTTCTTGCAGAGCCTATTAGTGTAGGGGCTATTCCTGTATAAACCATTATACCCCTATCTAAGAAATTGTAAATAGTTTTTTGATTTTAAAAAAGGGTCAACTCTATTTTTCTCCACCCCCACTCATCATTGCGGGGGAAGGGTGCCAATCCCCTTAGCTCCCCGAGATTGCTTCGTCGCTACGCTCCTCGCAACGACTGAGGGGAAAAGATTGCTTCGGCACTGTCGTGCCTCGCAATGATGGTGGGGTGGGTGAGGGTGGAGATTGCCGCGCACCTTTCAGGTGCTCGCAATGACAAAGGACTATGGTATTTTTAGTCGTTGAGTGCCTTAAAGTGAGAGCCGAGGCTGAGCCTCGGCTCTCACACCGTTTCTCTTCACTCCCCCTGGGGCTTACTTAGTGCCCGAGATTGCTGTTGCGCTCATGAGCCTCTCGCTGACCATAAACCGTGGGTCCAATTTAATATAGCTACAATCGGGTCAACAAAGCCCACCCTCACCGCTGTTATCAGGACCTCGTTTTGGGAGATAAAGTCGGCTATGGGAGGGCTGGTTCTATAATAGAGAGATACAAACTCGGCGCCCAGGCTGTTAGGCAGCAGAACCTCGTCCCTAAACTCTCTCAGTATGTCTATTTCCCCGGCTGTATCGGTACCGTAGGCTGCGGTAGCGATAAAACAACCCATTCGCTGTGGCTGCCCGGTGACGCCATGACCCACATTGGGAGCGACATCGGTGAACCCCGAGTAGACGATGTCGCCGATGAGATTAACCACGGACATGCTGCCATCATCCCCAAGCATGTCCAGGGGGATGGCAAACCAGAAGTAATTGGTGTCGGTGAAAACGGAGAAGCTACCTACAGTATAAAAGTACTCGTCATCTGAATCCCATAACCCCAGCAGTCCCTGCAGTCCTGCGGACAAAGCCTGTGCCGGTTCGCTTTCAAGCTGCAGTTCACCATTGCTTAGGTGAAGGGGTAAGGACAACTCCTCTCCCATCAGCCACACTGGGAAGATAAGAACAGCGGCATCGGCTCCGATGTCATTGGTGGGCTCGTCAGGGTCATCGGAGACAAAGCCGGTCCAGGCCTTCTGGTCGAGGTCGAGAAACATATAATTCACGGTATAATTGGAGGAGCCAATAGGCTCAGCGGTCCTGACCCGGAAGTAGATGGTTGTCTCATCACGGTAGAAATCGGCGCCCACGATATCAGGGCCGTCGCCATAGAACTGGTCGCCAACGGGGTCGGTGATGAACTCAGTCCAGACCGCTGTATAAATCGACAGTTCCCTGGTCGCTGTAGCCTCGGCAGCATCGGTTACCTCGACGGTGAAGTTGAAGGTGCCGGCTTCGGTCGGCGTCCCCGAGATAACACCGGTGTCAGCGTCAAGCTCCAGCCCGTCGGGCAGAGCGCCGTCTATTGTCGCCCAGGTGTAGGGCTTGGTGCCTCCGATGGCGTTGAGGGTCGCCTGATATTCCATGCCCACCATACCAGGAGGCAGCGTAGTGGTGGTGAACACAAGATCAAGGGTCATGATTACCGCCCTTACAAAGATGGTCTTGGCGTCTTCGGTCCAATGCGTCACATTGGTGTAAGATTGGGGCGCCAGACCAGCCAGGAGCACGTGCACGCTTTCACCATACGCGTTCAGGGCCACAGCGTCACCCCGTATCCCAGAATACTCGGAGCCAATATCGCCTATAGTGTAGCCGGAGTAGCCCCAGAACCAGGCATGGTCACAGTCACCACCAGTGATGATGGTTATGCTGTCCCCTTCCTCCCAGCCCTCAAACAGCGGGTGAGCCTGCTCTACTTTGTAATACACATCGCCGCTCCCATAGGCGTAACTCTGTCCGGCAGGGTCGCCGAGATACCATTGCAGCAGGGATATCCCGTATGGGGCCGATGCTGCTGGATATGAGCTGGTGAAGACGACCCTCGTCTGGTTATGGCTTGCCACCTCTAAGAACCCCAGGAAGGTGGATTCCCCTGGATCGGAGGGGCGGTTCACAACCACGACATCGTAGTCGCCTATATCATCGATTATATCCCAGCCCCTTTCCTCTGCCCAAATGTCATTGGCCAGGAGAAGGTCGGTCAACTGCCCATCGTAATCACCTAATACTGCCACCACCGCCAAGAATGGCTCAAGGGAAAAATCAACTATGCTGGTTTCATTTTCGGCAACATTCACATTAGAAACTATAGATTCTCGGTAACTCCAAGCCCGAGCCCTGACATCGTAAGTTCCTATCGGTGACTCTATGGAATACTCGCCAGTCTCGTTTGTAGCAATGCTGAGCGGGGTATCCAGTAAAGTAACGATTGCCCCTTCAATTGGTTCATCCGTTTCCACGTCAGTGACTGTGCCCTCTATGAACCCTGCGGGCATTGGCTCCAGATCAAAGTCCTGAGGAGTGAAGGCATCTTCCACAACCTCAACTGTGGCGTTTACCTGGTAATAGCCAAAGGCGCTGGCAGTCACATTATAGGTGCCTGGTAGCAGGAAGAACCGATAGTAACCCGAATCATTTGTGTATCTTACCTGGCCGGTTTCGGAAACGAATATTCTGGCACCCTCCAGCGGCTCTGCAGTTTCCGCATCGGTCACAATTCCCTCAATGCCGGAGTCAAGAGCCGCAAAAGATACCGCCTCAAAAGCATCGATTCTACCCCACCCGTATCTGGTATCCTGCCCTTCATCGCCGAGGTCAACGGCGGTCTCATTAAGGGCAGCATAGACATCCTCGACGGTCAGCGCTGGGTTACCCTCGAGCATGAGCGCCACCGTCCCGGCAACATGGGGTGCTGCCATTGAGGTTCCCCCGTCATAGTCATACCCCCCAGGAACCGACGAATAGACCTCTACTCCCGGGGCGCTGAAATCGGGCTTGATGTAGGACTCGTTGTGAGATGCGGGCCAATCTACTACCTCCCCACTACTGAAATCGGCAACCAGATCTTCGTAGTGTGTGGCACCAATTCCGAAGGCCTCGTAAACATTGGCCGGGCTATCTGAAGTTCCCTCTCCATAGTTGCCTATGGATGCGCTGAGCACTATGCCAGCGGCCTTTATGTTCTGGACTGGCTCTATGATCGCATCAAGATAACCGTAGCTACCCAGGGACATGCTAATCACGTCGGCTGGCTCTCCTGCTGGGGTGCCATACTGGTCAAATGGGTCTATACACCACTCCATGCCGGCGATGATCTGCGCCAATGTCCCACTGCCTCCGGGCATGACGAGCCCGTGCATCAGGATAGCATCAGGGGCGACACCGATAGCTATGCCACTAGCATCACCACCGAGAACTGTCCCCGACACGTGCGTCCCATGATAAGCGCTATCATAGGGCTCTGAACCTAGTACGATGCTACCATTCCCGCTGAACTCAATCCACCCTCCTGGATAGGTTGGATCCTCCAGATCATCGGTCCACATCTTTCCTGCAAGGTCCGGGTGGGTTATATCAACCCCTGTGTCCAGGACCGCCACTCGCACCCCGGAGCCGGTGATACCCATGTCCCACACCTCGGGAGCACCTATCTTCTCCACCCCCCAGGTATAGTCTACGGAAAGAACCCTAGGAAGACTTTCCTCCTCCGGCGGCTCGGGGATGTCTACTGTGAAGTTCTCAAAAAGCCTTTCAACTTTCGTCAAGGAACTGAACTCACCCAGGAGGTCTACCGGCACCTCAGCCAATATAGCGTTGGTGAGCCAGAAAGTATTCAAAACAATGACGTCCTCTCTGTGTAAAAATTCCAGCACCTTCCTCTGGCTTTGGGCTGCCTGCCGCTTGAGTTCCTCGACCACCCTCTCCTCCTCAACACCGGCAAGCGATGTGCCTTGTAGTTTTATAACCACCGTAACTTTTCCGTCCTCATCCGCCTTTTGTTTTAGCACCTGGATATCACTGGCTAGAGCCTGAGCTCTGTCTGCCGAATCTTGAGGTAATATTGCACACCCTGGCAGCAATAAACCCAGCACCAGCAATACGAGCAATAGTCCGTTGCCTAGCTTAGCTCTCATTTTGTACCTCCTCATGTTAAATCTATTCATTCGATTATCTTTTGCGACAGTATTAATAAAAAAAGAGACCTGCTGTTGCAGGTCTCTTTTTACTTTGGTTTATATTCCCCTGTTTCTTCTGGAAGATGTTAGTGGCTTTCCCCAGCCACGTCTGGTCGAAATAGCAGACGCCCTTGTTATTGGTGAAGCTTAGCGATGACAAAACTCCGTGTCTATTCAACTTCAGCACCCGCCTCTCGCCTACACCAAACCGCTTTCCCACCTGAGCCGTAGACATCCAACTGGCTGCACTCATAAGTGAATCTTACATACTATGGCGGTATAGGAATGACACCTACGAGAATAGCTAATGTGAGGATACCACCTCTTCAAAGAAAAGTCAATACATTTTAACTCTATTCCGGATTTCTCATTCTTGCTTAAATTCCATTGAGCACGTTTTGAGTGAATCATGGTTAAGGCAATGTAGGACCGCACGGAAGTCAGTTTAGTTTCCCCAAAATCTCGGGTTGTAGCCTCTCACGCTGGTCAAGTGTCTGTGCTTTGCAATTTTCCCGCAAATTCATCCGCATCCGGCAGGAAAAGTCGCTGCATCCGGTGACACAGGCTGGGTGCCAGCTTTTGCACCGTTTCCCTTCACTGCCTCTGGGGCTTACTTAGTGCCCGAGATTGCTGTTACGCTCAGGAGCCTCTTGCCGACCATAAATCGTGACTCCAATTTAATATTTTCACAATCGGGTCAACAAAGCTCACCCTCACCACTGTTCTTAGAACCTCGTGTTGGGAGATAAAGTCGGCTATGGGAGGACTGGTTCTATAATAGAAAGATATCAACTTAGCGCCCAGGCTGTTAGGCAGCAAGACCTTGTCTCTAAACTCTCTCAGGATGTCTATTTCCCTTGCCGTATCAGTACCATAGGCTGCAGTGGCTATAAAGCAACCTCCCCCCGGAGTTGTCGACGGATGTGCGTAGCCACCGAATTCCGTTCCTTGCAGCTCAGCCAGAGATGGCGTGGTAGTGGCTCTTATTCTCGCCCACATATAGCCGCTGTAGCCACTTATGCTGCTCGTATAGACTCCGCTGTCTGAACATTCGATCCACGCATCGCCGTCCCACCAGAAGAGCCGCAGCGATTCTTCGTCCACATCTGCTGCAGCTAATTCACCATCGGTATAGTAAAGCCTTATCTCGATCTCGGTGACTTCCGTAGTATCGGGAACGTAGACATCGATATATTTATCCAGTGAGCTGAAGCCGGTCGGAGCGGACCCGCCGGGATTCTCGTCATACTGAGCCACGGTTACTGTAGCTGTGCCGTCTACCTCAATCTCGGTGTCAGCTTCCTCCGTTGCATCAACGGTGCCGCCACCGGTCACCGTCTCTGTCTTAGCAGCTACTATTTCTGACTCCAGCCAGGGCTCGAAATCCGCACTCGCTTCCCCATAACAATAGACCTCGTCACCCGTACCATCGGGGTTGAGTGTTTCGTGGTATGGCCCGCTGGCATCGCCCCACCAGTTGTTGGTGGCGTCAACGGTGGCGCTACCTTCGACGTAGAGCCCGCCGTACAAGCCGTTTCCAGCGATGTTGTTGAAGTGAGCTTCCACGATACAATCACCGCTAACATATATGCCTACCGCTGAGTTCTCGGTAGTGACGCCTGAGATGTCCACCACAGAGGTGCCAAAAAGAGTTACGATAGCCACCCCCGCTGATTGGTCGACGCTAATGCCGATAATGTTGTTTACCGTCAGGTCAGCAATACTCCCTGTGCTGTCAAGGTAGACGATGCCGGCACCCAAGTCTTCTTCGCTGACCGCGGTTCCATCAAAGTCGATACCCTCAATATGGATGTTTTCTGAAAGGTGAACCACAGCCATGGACAATATGCCCTCAAGCAAAAAATCTTCTGCGGTAGTAACGGTTGCCCCTTCAGCGCCGATTATGCTTATATCGGTCTTGTCCCACACCTCGAAGGCGTCGTATTCCCCCGCCGCCACCATGATGGTGTCGCCATCCGAGCTAGCATTAATTGCTCCCTGGATAGTTTCGTAGTCATCGGGCACATTAATAGTGGTGGCGGCCGCCACTGGCGCCGCCGTCACCAGCCCCAGGCTCACCACCAGCACCAGGGCAAACAAAATAATAAATATCTTTTTCACTGTTCACCTCCTTCGTTACAGTTCGATTTTTCCCTAATCCTTGTCCTTCGGCAAATCCTTTTCGCTGTTCACCTCCTTTGTAACAGTTCACTTTCCCCAAAATCTCCGACTTACAGTATAATAAGCTACGTGTGTTAAAATCCTGTTAATTTAAGTATATGTTACAATTTTCTGAATTATTATATCACATTCTCCACACCATCGAGGGGTTTTTTGAAGTTTTCGTCGGGCTTGCCTCAACCATAATGACCACTGCTAGCACTAACTTAGTATCTGAGATTGCTGTTACGCTCAGGAGCCTCTCGCCGACCATAAATTGTGGCTCCAATTTAATATTTTCACAATCGGGTCAACAAAGCCCATCCTCACCACTGTTCTCAGTGCCTCGTTTTGGGAGATAAAATCGGCTATGGGAGGACTGGTTCTATAATAAAATGATACAAACTTGGCGCCCAAGCTGTTAGGCAGCAGGACCTCGTCCCTGAACTCTCTCAGTATGTCTATTTCCTTGGCCGTATCAGTACCATAGGCTGCGGTGGCGATGAAGCACCACCCAAACGGCCCAAACCCGAAGTTGGCCATTATAGAATAGTCGTCGTTCATAGTGATGTTGGTTGCGGCGGAGTTGACATCGGTGATAGTGTCCACATCCCCAGTCCACTTGTCGAAGTTATAGAAAGTATCTGTAATCGCTATCAGGTCAACCGCCGTGCCAGGCTCATAGGTGAAAGTCCCCTCGCCAGGGATGACCACCGAACCCCCACCAGTGCTGGAGATTGTGAGGGTATATACATAAGCCGTCAACCAGGGATCAAAGTGGACATGTTCCGAAACAGCGACTCCAGTGCCGTCCGCGATCGTTTCAGTAACAGGATCAGCCACACCGCCACTGGGCCCGCTGGGATGGCCCCACCAGTTCTCGGTGGCGTCAACGATAACGGCGCTGTCTTCGACGTAGAGCCCGTAATCGTCGTTTCCAGCGAGGCGGTTGGAGTTGATGAGCACGGTGCTATCGCCAGCAACGGATTCCAGGTAGATTCCGTAGTCATTTTCGTGGATCTGGTTATGATCGATGGTGACGGTGCTGTTGTCCAGCAGGCCGCTCCGGGTGGTTATGCCATCTGCAGCACCAGTGAGGATATTGTGACTGATGGTGACCTCACTTCCGTTGTCGATGGAAAGCGATATAGCAAAGTCACCATCATCAGCATCGACGGTGAACCCAACATCCTCCCCACCAAGGAAGACTATCTCAGCATCCAATTCTATACTGACAGAGCCGGTAATAGTGGTCACCTCAATCCCGCCTGCCGAGTGGAGGTTCAGAGATTCGTCAATATTCAAGTCCTCCTCGTATTCCCCCTCCGCCGCTATGATGGTGTCACCAGGGTCTGCCGCATCAATGGCGTCCTGGATAGAACTTGTCGTGTCCACACCCCAGGTCATCGGCTCGGTGCCGAACTCGGCACCCAGCCACGGCGAGTAAAGTACCTTTGTGGAGATGTCATCGCCATCACCGGATCCTCTTCCGCTGGGTCCGCTGGCATCGCCCCACCAGTTTTTGGTGGCGTCCAGCGTCTCGCCTCCCTGATTCCAGACACCATACCGAGAGTTGCCGGCGATGTTGTTGAAATTAACGGTGATTTCGGTAAGCGTTGTCTGTGTGTCAAACACATAGATACCGAGGTGATTCTCTGTGAAGGTATTGCCTTCCACATTCACATTCTCAGAAAGGTCGCGGCCGTAGTGCGATTCGAAACTCATGCCCGCACCCTCAACATAGCCAGTTACTGTGTTACTTTTAATTTCGGTGTTAAGGAACTGCCCGCTGATGCCTGTGCCCTCAGTAGCGAAGTCCCTCACCAGGTTCCCTTCAATAAGCGAATCTTTGAGGTACCCGGTGATGCCAAACTGTGAGTTAACGATTTCGTTGTTCCTGAAGGTCGCTACAGTCGCAGGAAACGGCACAAGGGCCCCCGCATTAATGGCTTGTATCGCACCTTCCACATAGCAATACTCAACCGTTGTTGTTACGGTGAAGGTTGGGCTAATCCCGAATTCACTGGGGTTTAAGACGCGTACGTTTTTGACGGTAATAT
>Ga0307443_1002407_pt1 | contig 10451 bp, 12 predicted proteins | sample SalMarSW160220MG_FD_202148 | JGI IMG/M metagenome (GOLD analysis project Ga0307443, IMG submission 202148) | Salt marsh sediment microbial communities from the Plum Island Ecosystem LTER, Massachusetts, United States - SW1601-220 | ecosystem: Environmental > Aquatic > Marine > Intertidal zone >... | reverse complement strand
GTGCGGATAGTGCCGGCCGAGCTGGGCGAGGACGTGGGCCTGGTGGGGGCCTGGCCTCTCGTAGCCGACCGGCTGGACGACCCGACCTGGCGCCGGCAGCGGGGCGGCTGACCGTCAGCTCCCGGCCCCGGCGCGAGTGGCTTGGGCGGGCTGGGGCCCGCGTCCGAGACCAGGCCCGGGGACCAGGCCCAGGCGTTCCAGGAGCTCCAGGACGGCCGAGCGCAGGCGTCCCTCGCCGTGGCACCAGCGGTCGATCGGATCGCGCAGCCAGAGCGGCCACAGGCCCACGAGCACCGAAAGCCTGGTGACGGAGAAGATCGGCATGGTGACCGCGGCCGCCACGTAGGCCAGCCAGTCGCGGCGCCAGCGCAGAGCGACACCGAGCGCGACCAGGCCGAGCCCCAGGCGGATGGCGAAATCGAGGCCGCCCGCATCGGGCACCAGGGCCAGAACGTACATGGCCCGCATCTCCGAGGCTGCCTCCCAGCCGAAGGTGCCCACGTAGTCGAGCCACAGGCCCGGCGCGACCGCCAGCGAGGCGGCGCAGGCGGCGGCGAAGACCAGACAGCCCTGCAGCAGCGGCCGGCGATAGGCGGGCCGGGTGACAAACAGGTAAACCATCAGTAAGCCCGGCCCCGCCTTGAGGGCCGCGAACCATGGCAGCAGGTACGCCCCGCGGCTGTCACGCAGGCTGAAGAGCAGCACTGCCCCGAGCTGCAGGGTGACGTTGCCCAGGTCCAGCTCGCTGAAGACCGGCCACTGGAGGGCGGCGATCAAGGTCAGCCGCCACGACCCGCACAGGTAGCGCAGGCACAGGATGCCGGACAGCCGCCAGGCCCAGTGGACGGCCAGCTCGGGCAGGAACCCGACCGGGACTGCCAGCTGGGCGAAGACGGGCGGGTACTTGTAGACGCCGGCGCCCCAGATCGTCGACTCCTGGTAGAGCGGCTCGCCGCTCACGAGGTGGCGCGCGGCCAGCCAGTAAGCGTTGGTGTCGTAGGCCGGCCAGCAGCCGTCCAGGATCTCCGCTTGCGAGTAGGCGATCAGCTGAAGGCCGACGATCAGCAGCAGGCTCCAGGCGAAGACACGCCACAGGAAGTCGTATAGCTCAGGCCTCCAGGTCGCGGCCGCGCCGGAGATCCTCCCCGCGTCTCTCATCGACGTTCAGTCTAGTGCCGCTCAGGCACCGATCGGCGTGCCCCACCAGACGCTGGCGGCGACGATCACGTACAGGCCCATCAGGGCCAGGCCCTCCAGCCAGGTGGACTCGCCGTCGACAACGGTCAGGGCCGCCAGGACCGCGGACAGCGCCAGGGCAGTGGCCAGGAGCGGGGAGACGATCAGCGTCAGCGCCGTGCCGCCCATGACCAGGCTGCCGATGACCAGGACGGGCGTGAGGGCCAGGGCCACCTGGAGGGCGGAGTTCAGGATGAGGCTGACGGCCAGGTCGGCCTGGTTCTGGAGCATGGCCTTGATGCCGATCACGTTCTCCACGGCGTTGCCGGCGATGGCGACCACCACCAGGCCGGCGAAGGACTGCGACATGCCGAGCGTCTGCATGGCTGGCGTCAGGGCGTCCACGAACCAGTCGGAGACCAGGGCCGCGCAAACGGCGGCCGTCGCGACCACGCCCACGGCCATCCAGAGCGGCCAGACCATGTCGGCCGAGACGACGCCGCCTTCCGAGCCCACGTGCGGTCTGCCGCCGGAGATGGAGAAGGGCACGCTGGCCACGAAGACGACCAGCAGGACCACCGAGACGACCATCGAGATCTCGGTTTCGTGGCCGTAGTCGGGCCCGCCCGGGAGGGCGGCGACGGTGGGGATGACCATGGCCGCCACGGCCAGGACGAGCAGCGTCGACATCATCCGTGTCTGGTCACTGCCGAACCTCTGGACTCCATGTCGCAGCCCGCCGGCCACGAATGCCAGGCCCAGCACCAGCAGTGTGTTGGCCAGGATCGACCCGATCAGCGCCGAGCGCACGACCTCCACCAGCCCGGCCCGAAGGGCGAAGACGGCGATGAAGAACTCGGGCAGATTGCCCAGCGCCGATTGGAGCACCCCCGTAGCGCCCGGACCGAGGCGCTCGCTGAGCTGGTCCGTGCCGTCGCCGACCATGGCCGCGAGCGCCGCCAGGGCAACTCCCGCCATGGCGAAGGTGGCCACGGGCGGCCCGCCTGCCACCACCAGGGTCGCCGCGCCTGTGGTTGCCGCCATCGCCGTCAGGGCGATGAGCCGGGTCCGCATCTCCAGGTAGGCAGGCAAGTCGGCGTCCTCCTCGAGGCTAGAACGGTGGCCAGGGTACTACCGGCCGGCGGGTGTCCGGCAGAGGGAACCTCGGGTCGGCCAGCAGCCGATTGACGCGTTTCAGAGTGGCCTCGACTTCGCGCGCGTCGAGAAGCTCTCGCAGCCGCGCGCCCAAAGCTCCCTCCAGGTCCGACCGCAGAGCGGTCAGCATCGTCACTTCCACGTCGTCGAGCGGCAGTCCGCGCCACTGCCAGAGTATCGTCCGCAGCTTCGGGCTCACGGCGAAGCACAGGCCGTTGTCGATGGCCATGACCCGCCCATCCGCCAGGCGGAGAAGGTGCCCGCCCTTGCGGTCGGCGTTGTTGAGCACCACGTCCAGGAGGGCGACCCGGCGCAGGGCAGGGTCGTCGGACTCGGGCAGGAGCCCGGGATCGGCGGACTCGTCGGCCTCGACCCAGAGCTGGACCATGCCCGGGCCCAGCGGACCGTCGCGGAGCACCGTGGGCGGCACGATCTCCCAGCCGGACGCCCGCGAGACCTCGTAGGTGGCGACCTCGCGCGCGGCCAGGGTGCCGTCCGGGAAGTCGAGGAGAGGCCGCTCGCCGCGCTGGGGCTTGTAGACACAGCTCACCGCGGGCCCAAGATCACCATCTGCGCCGCGCTCGACGGCGATGGCGTAGAAGGTCGCGTTGGATGCCGAGAGCATCCGACCGACTACAGTCAGCTCGCCCTGGCGCACCAGCCTGAGCGCCGTCTCGCCGTCCAGGCCGGTGCCAACCTGGCGCCCCTCGAGCGCCGCGGCTTCCATCTCCTCGCGGCTCAGGCCCCGGTCGCCCACGGCTTCAGTGCATGTAGCCGTTACGGCGAACGCAGAGGTGCCCCTCGGGGTTGAGCGGTTGTCCGCAGAACGGGCAGGGTGGACGGCCGGCGGCCACGACCTCCAGGGCGCGAGCGGCGAAGGCCAGGACGCGCCTGGGCGAGAGAGTGACGCGGATGCGGTCGGCCTCCTCGTCCTCGGCCTCCTCGTCCTCGGCCTCCTCGTCCTCGTCCTCGGCCTCGGCCTCGGCCTCGGCTTCCTCGCTCTCGCCCGCTTCCTCGTCCTCCAGCAGCTCTCGAGCCTCGATGACGATGGTCTCGTCTTCGCCGTCCCAGGTGATGGCCATGGTGCCGACTCGGAAGGACTCCTGGAGGGGCTCGTCGAGGGGGGCCCGGTCGATGTCCTCTTCGGTGGGCTGCTCGGGGACGTTGGCGCCGCGGCTGCGCACCTCGGCCAGCAGATGCGCCAGGCGCTCCGCCAGGACGGCGACCTGGACCTTCTCCAGGACGACGCTTGTGATCCGTTCGCCCTGGCGTGCCTGCAGAAAGAAGGTCCGGCTGCCGGGCTGGCCGATGGCGCCGGCGATGAAGCGATCGGGATCGTCGAAGGAGTAGATGCGCCGAACCATTGGACCTCCGGGTGTGCCTGTCGCGCCTATCGAATCTAGCGCCTTCGCCCGAGGCCGTCGCCCGTGCGACGACGGCCGGACGGGGTGCGGATCGGGCACGACAGGGGCCGATCCGGCTCGCGGGCGGGCTTTCGAGGTCCGATTTGGACCTCTGAGCCCCTATTCTGGGCCTCGGGTTCGCAAAATGGCAACACAGACTTGACAAATGTAAAGCTGTGATGCCATAGTGCCAATCGCACAGAACCGAGTCTGCATGTTGCGGACCGGCTCCGATCGAAGGGTGAAATGGCACGCGACGCGATCTCGACCTGTCCCGTCTGCTCAGGCGAGCTGTCGGTAACCCGGCTCGAATGCCGGGCCTGCGGCACCGCCATCGAGGGCGAGTTCAACGTGGGCCGCTTCGGACGCCTGAGCCGCGAGCAGATGGCTCTGCTGGAGAGCTTCTTGCGCTCCCGCGGCAACCTCAAGGAGCTGGAGCGAGAGCTCAAGGTCTCGTATCCCACGGTCCGGGCCAGGATCGACGCCCTGGTTCGGGCGCTCGGCCTGGCGGACGGCTCATACGTCGCTGAGGAAGCGCCCGACGAATCTGGTGCGGGCGGCGCCGGGCGACGCGAGGTGCTGGAGCGCCTGGCCAGGCACGAGATCACGGCGGACGAGGCGGCGGCCCTCATCCGCTCCCGGAAGGAGTAGGCGATGGGCATGCTGGAGCGGCGCGAGATTCTGACGCACAGCCTGGGGCTGGAGGGCCGGTTGTCGGTCAAGACGGTGACGGGCAAGCTCCGCGTTCGCGGCACGGAGGGCGAGGAGGCCCGGGTAATCATCGACTACCGCATCCGGGCCTCGGATCAGCCGTCGGCCGAGCGGGCCCTCGACACCGGCCGGGTCCTGGTCAACCGCGGCCCCGGCACCCTGGAAGTCGAGACGCCGGAGCGCCGCCTCTCGACCGGCCTGGCCTGGCTCTTTGGCGGGGCGCGCGTCAGCGCCGACATCACCGTCGAAGTTCCCTGGGGCGTGGGCGTCCGGATGGAGAGCATGAGCGGCTCGATCGAAGCCGACGCTCTTGTCGGCGAGCAGCGCTATCGGACGATCTCGGGCGACATCCGCCTCTGGCGGCTGGCAGGCTCGATCGACGCCAGCAGCATCTCCGGCAGCATCCTCCTCGACACCGATGCCTCGCTGCGGTTGCGCGCCAGCAGCATCTCGGGTGGCATCAAGACCCGAGCCGCCTCGTACTACAACCTGATGCTCAACACCACGAGCGGGGGTATGTCCGTGGCCGGCGCCTTCGATCCCGGAGGCGACCACCGTGCCGAAACCATTGCCGGAAGCCTCGATCTGGCGCCTCTCAACGGCGTCACGGTCGAGCTAAAGACTGTCTCCGGCTCGATCCACGGCTCGATGGCCCACCAGCTCGAGGGCACGCGCGGCAACTGGCGGGCGGTCGTGGGCGACGGCCGGGCCAGCCTGCGGGTCAACTCCACGTCGGGCTCGATCCGGCTGATGGGCCCCAGCCCGGCTCCCGCGGCGCCCGCGGCGCCCGCGGCTCCCGCGGCCCCTGAGCCACCGACGGCTCCGACGGGGCCTGACGCTCCGGCGGCCGGCGAGAGCTGGAGCGAGGAGACGGCCGAGGAAGCCGCCGCTCACGACGCCGAAGACCGGGCCGAGGACGAGGAGCTGACCGTGTTGCGAGCCCTCGAGAGAGGCGAGATCGGGGTCGATGAGGCCACCACTCGGCTGGACGAGACACGAAGGTGAGCGACATGACCCCGGAGCTGGATGTCGTGCTGCGCCTCGTCGCCGAGGGCCGGCTCACGGCCGATGAGGCCGCCCCGGTCGTCGCCGCCCTGGAGGAGCAGGCTCGCCGGGACAAGGGCGCCGAGGCGGCGACCACCTCTAGCGGCGAGACACCGAGCCGTGACGGAGCGCGGCGCCCGGCGTCGGCCCAGGACGCTCTGACCGGACGCCGGCTGCGGGTCTACGTGGCGGAGCAGGGTCGCCAGGTCATAAACATCGCCATCCCGCTTGCCACTGCGGGCTTCGCCGTCGATCAGCTGCCCGGCCTGTCGCCGCGTCACCGGTCGCGCATCGTCGAGGCCATCAAGAGCGGCATGAAGGGGCCGATCGTGGAGGTCTCGGACGATGGGGACGAGGTCCTGATAGTCATCGAATAGCCGGGCGGCGCCCAGCCCCAGTCCACCGCAATCGATCCCCGGATCGGCATCCGGCCCGGGGCCTGGATAGGTGTTGCCTGAAACGGAAGGGAGAACGGCCCGGCAGGGCCGTGGCACAAGGACAAGGTGAGGAAGATGCTTCTCGAAATCCAAGAGCTGACCAAGGTCTACCGGACCGGCGTCCGCGCCAACGACGGGATCACCCTCGGCATCGAGGAGGGCGAGGTCTTCGGCCTGCTGGGTCACAATGGAGCCGGCAAGACGACCCTCGTCAACCAGGTCGTGGGGCTGGCCAGGCCTACCAGCGGGTCCATTCGAATCGACGGCCGCGATGTCGTGGCCGACCCGGGTCTGGCCCGCCGGCTGTGCAGCTTCCAGGCCCAGGCACAGGTCCCGATCGACGGTCTGACCCCACGCCAGGCGATCGATCTGCTGGGCCAGCTGCGCGGCGGCTCGCGGGCCGACGTTCGGGCCCGCCGGGCGCGCCTCGTCGAGGGGCTGGAACTCGGGGAGTGGCTGGACGTCGATGCCGCCCGGCTTTCGGGCGGAGTCAAGCGGCTGGTGGCTTTTGCCATGGCCGCGGTCGTGCCCGGCCGGCTGGTCATGCTCGACGAGCCCACCAACGACGTCGACCCTGTAAGGCGCCGGCTGCTGTGGCAGCAGGTTCGACTGCTGGCCGACCACGGCTCCGCCGTCCTGCTGGTGACCCACAACGTCATCGAGGCCGAGCGCTCGGTCGACCGCCTGGCCATCCTCGACGAGGGTCGGGTCGTGGCCGAGGGAACGCCGGCCGCGCTCAAGGCCGTGCTGGGAGCCGAGCTGCGCCTGGAGCTGACGCTCGACCCCGCGGTCTCGGAGGCGCCTGCCTCGCCGTTCGGGCGAACGGCCGTCCGGATTGGCCACCGTTTGATCGTGGGCGTTCCCGTCGACGCCGCGGGCCAGGCCGTGGCCTGGGTCGAATCGCTGCAACGGGCCGGAGCCGTGGAGGAGTTCACGCTGGGACCGGCCACCCTTGAAGACGTGTACGTGGCTCTGGCCGGGGGCGATCCCCGGCCCACTGAGCTCGAGGAGGCATACGATGTCAGCGCTGCGTAGCTACGTCCTGCTGGTTTCCTGGCAGGCCATGCGCAAGAAGGCCTACCTGCCGTTGATGATGGCGGTCCAGGCCCTCTTCACCCTGGGGATCGTGCTCGGCTACCCGCTGCTCTTCCCCTCGCTCGACACGACCTACATCTACCTCATCGCCACCGGCGCCCCGGCCATCTCGATGGTCTCGGTGGGCCTTGTCGCCCTGCCCCAGACGGTGGGCGAGGCCAGGACCGAAGGCAGCCTAGACTACATGCGCTCGCTGCCGGTTCCGCGCCTGGCATTCCTCTTCGCCGACCTGACAGTCTGGCTGGGGATAGTCGTTCCGGGCGTCGTCCTGGGCGTCCTCGTCGGCGCCTGGCGGTTTGGCCTGGAGCTGCAGGTCAGCCCGCTCGTCGTTCCGGCCGTCCTGCTCGTGGCGCTGACTTCCACCTGCGTGGGCTACGCCATCGCCTCTGTCCTGCCCTACATGGTGACCGTCATCGTGACCCAGGCCATAGTGGTCTTCGTCTTTATGTTCTCGCCGCTGACCTTCCTCCCGGACAAGCTGCCTGGATGGCTGGCCTTCATCCACCGCCTGCTGCCGATCCAGGCCATGGGCGAGGTCACCCGGGGAACGATCGCCCCACAGCAGTTCGCCCTGTCTCCAGGCGCCTGGCTGACCCTGGTCGTGTGGTGCCTGCTGGGGTTCGGGGTCACCTACGCCGCCATGACCCGACGGGCCTGAGCGTCATCGTGCACGGGCGAGGGGCCGGGCATCGGGCGCGACCCGATCGGGCGCGCTAGGCTTGCTGCATGAGCCACCCGAGACGCACCCGGACGTCGCCGGAGCCGAGCCGGTGACCGGCCCGGCGGGCAAGCTGCCGGCCCGCGATTTCGAGGAGATCCGCCTGGCCGAGGCTCTCGAGTGTGGCCGCTGCCCGATCTGCGACGCTCGCCAGGAAGCCTCGTGGGCGGCGCTGAGGGGCCTGGCCCGCGAAGGAGCGACTGACCGCGGGCTGCGCGACCGGATGGACGGCGGGCTGGGCTTCTGCCGGCCGCACAGCGTCGGCCTGTCGAAGATGGAGCTCTTCCAGACGAGCAGCCAGCTGGCCACGGCGGTCCTTCTGGACGCCGTCCTGCGCCGCCGCCTGGCCAGGGTGAAGAAGCTGGCCGGTGCCGACTCGGCCGCCCAGGGGCGCGGCCTGCAAGAGCTCGCCGAGCCGCGCTGCCCCGTCTGTGAGCGAATCGAGGAGGCCTCGCGCGCGGCCGTGGAGCGGCTCCTGGGGCTGGCAGCGAATCCAGACTGGGCAGTGGCCCTGTCCGGCGCCGAGATCTGCCTGGACGACCTGTATGCGCTGTGGGCCGCGGCCGCCGGCGGCTCCCGGGAGCTGGAGGCCCGCTGGGCGCCGATTCTGGCCGGCCAGATGCGGCGTCTCGAGGCCCTGCAGAAGACGCTGGCCGACTACGCTCACAACAGCACCTCGGACCGGCGCCACCTCATCACGCCGGAGCAGCAGGCCGCCGGAGCGGTCTCGATTCGCCTCTTCGGCGGCACGCCCGACCGCGACCGCGAGCGCTGATCGCCTACAATCACCGGCCGGCGCCAGCGCTCGGTATCTTGCAGTTGACTTGGAGACCCACGTGAGCACGCCTCGCCCCAAGACGCCCTCGTCTCGCCACCAATCCCCTGCGGCTCCCGCATCCGCCGCTCGCAAACGGACGGCCGGTGAGCCTGGGGCCGGCGCTGCCGTTCCCGCAACCGTCCGAGCGCCGCTCTCGCCGATGCTCCTGGTCCGCGCCACCCGAGCACCGTTCCTGACCGCCAGCCTGGCGCCCGTGTTGCTGGGCATCGCCGTGGCGGCCCGGGCGGGCTTCTTCGACGCACCGACGGCGCTGGTCACGGTCGTGGCGGCGGCCCTGGTGCAGGTAGGCCTCAATGTCGCCAATGACGTCTTCGACACCATCCAGGGTGCCGACGATGTGAACCCAACGCCGACGATGTTCAGCGGCGGCTCGCAGGTTCTCCAGGAAGGCCTTCTGAGCATGCGCGGCATGGCCCTGCTGTCGGCTGGTGCGTACCTGGCTGCCGGCGCCCTCGGCCTCGTCCTGCTGGCCGTGCGGCCGTCGGTGGAGCTGGTGGTCATCGCCGCTGTCGGGCTCGCGATCAGCCTGACCTACACCATGCCGCCCTTCAAGCTGGCCTACCGCGGCCTGGGGGAGATCGCCACGGCCACCGGCTTCGGGCCGGTGATGCTGCTGGGCGCCTACGTGGTCCAGAGCCGGGGCCCGATCAGCGCCGAAGCCGTTACCGCTTCCATCCCGGTGGCGCTCCTGGTAGCGATGATCCTGTATGTGAACGAGATCCCCGACCGCATTGGCGATGCCCGCGCCGGCAAGAAGACCCTGCCGGTCCGCTGGTCGCGCGGCGCGGTCATCCGGGGCTGGGATCTCTCGGTCGCCGCGGCGTTCCTGGTGGTCGTCGGCGGCGTGGCCGTCGGCCTGCTGCCCGTGCCGGCTCTGCTGGTTCTGCTGGCGGTCCCGCTGGCGGTGCAGGTCCGGCGCGGCCTGACCGGCTTCTACGACGAGCCCTACGCTCTGATGCCGGCCATGGCGGCCAACATCAAGCTCCACCTGAGCGTCGGCCTGCTGCTGGTGGCCGGCTACCTGGTGGCGATGCTGGCCCAGGGGCCGCTCGGTATCCGGCCCTTCCTCTGGTAGCCGGTACTAGCCCAGCCTGGCCCTTGCGAACGGCCCGGGCCTGACGCATCGTTGGCGGAACGCCGCTCACTGGAGCCGGCTCCGCAGGGAGTGCACCGATGCTCAAACCCAAGCTGCCGGGAATCCCCGGCGTTTCCGTCTCGGCTAATGTCCCGACTCCGCAGGTGCCGCAGGTGCCACACGTGCCGACGCCGGAGGAGCTGGCGGCTATGGCCGGCATGGGCGCCATGTCGCAGTCGACGGGCGTTCCGCCAGAGCTGCAGTCGACGGGCGTTCCGCCAGAGCTGCAGGCGCTCATGGACAAGCACAACGCCGGGGAGATCAGCGACGAGGAGTTCGCGGCCGAGGTGCAGAAGCTGAACCTGGGCTAGAGCAGGGCGCGGACGCCAACCGACGGCAGGTGTGCCCGGGATTGCAGGCAGGCGCCCGCGAATTGTGCAATGCTGGACATCAGCGGCGGCGCAGGCTGACTGGCAGCGTCGCCGCCGCACTTCCTACAGACTCTAGGGCGGCGTGCGCGCCTGGCTTCCAGTCGCTCCCCAGGGCCTCGGCCAGCCAGTCCAGCCGATCTCGATAGGACTGGTCGTCCAGGTTGTGGCCGGCCTGACCGCTCTTCGACGTCGTAAGTCCCCGTCCGGTCGCCTTCGAACAGCCGCACCGCATCCTGGTGCGACAGTGGCTCGGCCGGGCAGGTGGGGAGGGGAATGAGCGACGGCCGGGGCGTGGCGGCGGGCGTTGCCCCGGCAGCGGCGCAGCCCCCGGCCAGCGAGACCGTCAGCAGGAGCGCGCAACACCACGG
>Ga0307443_1002406_pt1 | contig 10451 bp, 10 predicted proteins | sample SalMarSW160220MG_FD_202148 | JGI IMG/M metagenome (GOLD analysis project Ga0307443, IMG submission 202148) | Salt marsh sediment microbial communities from the Plum Island Ecosystem LTER, Massachusetts, United States - SW1601-220 | ecosystem: Environmental > Aquatic > Marine > Intertidal zone >... | reverse complement strand
TTGAGCTGGCGGTGTCGGTTATTTTCCTTTCAGGCGTGCAGCACTTTGCACAAACTCCCGAGAGTATGGCGGCTGTACCGGATTATATTAAGGATTTTATGAGAGATGTTCCCACGTGCTGGGATGATACGTGCTTTATAGATGGATATCCCGGCAAGCTCGTGGTTATCGCCCGCAAATCACAAGATACCTGGTATGTTGCGGGCATAAACGGTGAAAATGTTGAAAAAAGTATCAATCTTGAACTCCCTTTTCTTAAAGATACAAAAACAGGAATATTATTCACAGAGGGCGCAGACAATCGCTCTTTCGAGATGCAAAAGATAACCCTTACGCCCGGCAAACCATTTGCAGTTACTCTTAAGGGCAATGGTGGTTTTGTTATAAAATTATAGGGATCAAAGACAGCCGAGCACGTGAGATAGCCAACTGAGATTTTGTCTTGATTACCAAGTTATTTATCTCACGGGCCGAGCTGTCGATACCAAGCATTGGGTACAAGATGTTTGCTTTGAAATAAGAACCTTTTGCGCCTATAATCGCCGGCGTGAATACGGTTAAAATAAAACAAGCTGCCACGTTTACCCTTCAAAGCATAAATCAGCTTCTTTGGCCGCCGGTCTGTAACAACTGCGGTGAAAGCATTTGCGAAACAGACAAGAGCCTTTGCCAAAAATGCTGGAGCGAGCTTTTATTCTGCACGGGTGCCGAGTATTGTCCGCGGTGCGGCAGAGAGACAAGCAGATATGCCTTACTTGGAGGTGCTTGTCCCGATTGCCAGGGCAAAGAAATTCACTTCGACCGGATAGCCCGCGGTGGTGTTTACACACAAGCCTTACAGCAAATGATACTGGGTTTCAAAAATGGCCGAACAGAACTGGATTCAACCTTAGTCTTTTTGGCTAATTCTGCATTACGGGCAAGCAATTTTTACAATGACATAGATTTTTTTGTCCCTGTGCCGCTGCACTGGACAAGGCGGCTGGCACGCGGCTATAATCAATCTTTGGTTTTAGCCAGGAAATTAAAGCACCCGACGGCAGCAATCAGTACCGATCTGGTCAGAATACGCCAAACCAAACCTCAGCCGATAATGGTAAGTCCCGCTGCGCGTGCCAGGAACGTCGCTGGAGCCTTTGCAGTTCGTTACGAACACCGATTTGCCGGCAAGATAGTTTGTCTTATCGATGACATCAAAACAACCGGTGCGACATTGAACGAATGCGCAAAGACGCTGAAAGAGGCAGGAGCCGCAAAGGTCTTCGCTTTAGTCTTGGCGGTAGCAGGACAAAATATCAACTGATTATTTTGTTGTTTGGTCTACAATAACTACAAGCTATCCCAAAACATTAAAAAACGGCGTTTATAGTATTGAAAACGCCAATAATAGAGGTTTTGGGATAGGTTCTACAAAATCAGAGTTGACGGATTAAACGATAAGCCGATAAAATTAACAACAGGTACTGCCTTTTGAAAATAAGGAACTCCATAAATGGAAAAGATTCCTCTATCTTGGGAGAGAAAGTACAAACCTCTAAAACTTTTTAAAGAAGATATAGAGGAAATTTTTAGGATAGTTAAAGAAAACTCTACGGAAGCAGACACAGACATAATAATCGATGAATTCAGATTAGAAAAACCAGAAGAATTAGGTGAAATAAATAAAAGTATCATAAACGAGTTATATATTAATATATCAACTGCTACATTGCAGTTGAGTCTTGGATGCAGAGATGCACACTTATGGGTTGGTAGCCGAGAAGATACAAGACTGATGGGAATAGCGATTAGAATTGACGAGCTCCTGCAAAAGAAACAAAGATTTATGGGATTTTTTACCTTTGGAATCAGGCCTTATTTGACCTCTTTTTTTCTGGGTGTTCCAATTGGTTTCTTATCTAAATATTTTTACACAAAATTATTCACACCTATTTTAGTTTTATCACTCATAACCTTCTTGGTTATTGAGATAGCCCTTATTGCTTCTGCAGTTCACATTCGGACCCATTTCACAATGATTCATATGACGTATTCTTATGAAAAATCAAACTTTTTCAAACGTAATAAAGATACTATCTTTTTAATGATAATATCAAGCGCGGTAACTCTTATAGCAACTTTAATAGTTCAGTGGATAATAAAGAAATTTTAATATCTTCTTAGCCAATAAACCTGAACTTAAAAAAATTTTATCTTCGTGTGTTTTGTTTTAGATTCGGCAGCTTAAAATTTATCTAATTATGTTGGTAAATGGTTTATTTATACTTTTGAATACTTATAACTTTTCATATTTTACGACCGCGCGGTACAGGCCGTTGATACGTTTACCGTCAATAATGGCGGGGGAATATTTTTCGTTCCTCGGCTGAAGTCTCACTTTATTCTTAGATTCAAAAAAGACCCTCTTGAAGGTCGTTTCATGCGGCATCGCAAAGCGAATGAAGCAGTCGTCACCATTACATACCTCGGCTGCCGGAGAGAAAACAACTATGTCACCCTCCTGGAACTTAGGCTCCATTGAATCGCCCACCACCCGCACGGCAAAAGCATTGGGGTCGTGCACATCCGGGCAGCGAACGTAATCGTCGGCCACGCCAGCAGGATAATCCAAATCGTTAAAATCGGCAGGATAGCCGGCGGCGACTTTGTTTATAATCGGCACCATTCTGCCGGCGGCAAGAGAAGCCTTGGCTTGTTCGGTATCCAGGTTGCTTTCTGCAAGCAGCGCATCAAGCTCACCGACATTGGATTTTCGATGAATAAGATTCTTGATAAACTGTCTCATTTTCAGGTTTTCAGCCTCTGCGGACTCGTACTCATGACGAATATCAGAGGGAACTCGCTCCACGTGGGCAATGTGTAGAAGCAAACCAGGTTCAAATTTAAGAGTCTTTTCGAGTTTTTTCAGCAACTCGTCACTTGGAGGATTTTTCACCTTGTTGGTCTCTATCGTGGAAAGGTACGGCTTGGAAAATCCGATGCGACTGCTGACCTCGTCCAGCGTCAAATCTAACTGCTCGCGCTTTTGCCGTATTATTTGTCCCAGTGACATGCAGAAACCTCAAATTATAGACTACGTTTACTCGATTTCGACAAGCTCATAATCGGCACAACCGAGGCCGATCCGCTCGGCGTGCTCAATCTGATAGAGAGGATCAAGCTCGTTATTGCCGAGCAACTCCGGCAATTTTCGGCCTGCTCCGGTCTCTATCAAATCAAGCGCCGCCTTATCGACCGCTACCGGGTCGGTTGATGCTGCTATGCCGATATCATCGACTATTTTAGGCATATTTGGCTCGCCGAAGCAATCGCAATCTTTGGTAACTGATATTATAAAATTAAAAAATACAGCTCTGCTCTCTTTACCTTTCAGTACGCCCAATGCGTGTTCAGCAATGCTTTTTTGTAACACTTCAGACTCCTGGCCCCAATTGCATTTAACAGCATCGAACCTGCACACCGCAAGACATTCTGCACAACCTATACATTTCTTCTGATCGATGCGTGCTTTAATCTTGCCGAGTGTAATAGCATCAGCCGGACAGTACTTAAAACATTCGCCACAGCGCACGCAAGCATCGCCTATACTAAAAGTAAGAGCCGCATGCTGTTTCTTCTTACCCCTTTTACCTGCACAACCCATGCCTAAGGTTTTCAACGTAGCTCCGAGGCAAGCTGCGAGATGGCCGGTACAATGAGCCACCGAAAGAAGCGACTGGCATCTGACAATATCGCTCGCGATAAAAACCTCCTTATTGATTTCTCCATTGATCGTAATCGCGGTCTCAGATGTCCCAAGCAAACCGTCCGCCACAATGAACGGTATCCCCAGCTTCTCGAAGCTAAAGCCGTGCTCGGCAGCTACGATAGTATGGTCGACAGCATTGCGCCTCTTGCTTACATATAGAACACTCGTGTCGGTTGTAAACGGTTTTGTCTTCAGCTTCAGCAGCTCATCGGCCAGCCCCTTAATGCACGATGCCGGCAGATGCGTATTATTGCCTTTCTCCCCGACATGAACTTTAACTGCTGTGAAATCATTTTCCTTAAAACAGCCCGCAAGGCCGCCTGCTTTGAATAATTTACGAGCCTTTTTGGAAATTACCTGCTCGCCGTCGCGGATGGAGGCCTTAATAAAATATACCTTAGAAGCCATATAAAAATTTTAAACCCTAAATTTGTTAGTGCACCTATTGTATCGCTTTGTCTATACATTACAAGAAGCGCTTTAGGAAACCAGATGCTCAATAAGTATTTTTAAGCCCAGCCCAATAAGAATCAGTCCTCCAATGGCTTCGATTTTGTTTTCAAAAAAGTGTCCGAATCTTTTACCGATAAAGACGCCAAGATACGACAGGACAAAAGTCACCAGGCCAATGATGCTCACCGCCGTCGCTAATGAAACTCTCAAAAACGAAAGCGTTATCCCGATAGCCAAAGCATCTATACTGGTCGCGAGAGACAAAACAAGCAGAATAAGAATATTCGACGGATTAAGGTTTTCTTCAGCCGACTTGATCTTAAATGATTCGTAGATCATTTTGCCCCCCACGGCACTTAAAAGACCGAAAGCTACCCAATGGTCATAAGGTGTTATGTAAGTTTTTATACTCAAGCCGGCCAGATAGCCTATCAACGGCATAATCGCCTGAAAGCCGCCGAAGAAAAGCGCTATTCGCAAGGCGTGTTTTATTTTCAACTGCTTATATGCAGCCCCGCTGACAATAGAGACGGCAAAGGCGTCCATCGACAGGCCAAGGGCTATAATTATGATCGTGATCAGAGCCATAACATTTTTATGTTAAAGACATTTCGTTTAGCCGTCGCCGATACGGCGACGTTTTATTCTACGGCTTGCACGTGCCGCAGGGTTTTTTGCCGTCCTTTATGGCTTCCTCCCTGCTGACATAACGAACAAGATTCCCCGGTGAGATATTTTTCGCCCAGCGACACCCAGGCTTATGAAATACTTTGCTTTTCTTCGAAGCAACATAACTATATTCAGCCACAGACGGTTTAGCTGCTGAACCGGCCTGCTCCTTTGGTGCTGTCAGCGAGGTAACACCGATATCATTCGCATCAGAGATTTGTTTGTTAGGTGGATTAGCCTCACGCCAGGCTGCGGCGAAAGTTTCGACCTGCTTTAAAATCAAGCTGGAAACAACGACAGGCATATCCTGTACCGAAGCTGCCTGCATTATTGGCTCAGATTGCCAAACATCTGTTTTGAAGCTCGGCCGGTTTTCCTTTTCGAGATGCACCAGTCGTGCTAAAGATATTTGAATGTGGAAAACGGCTTGTTGCAAATGCTTTAGAACAAGCATATCCATGTTAACGCAAAGTTCTGGAATGTGGGCAGGTCTGAATTTCAAGTTTTTGGCATTGGCAGGCTTAATTCTTCTCTTCAAAACTTTCAACATTTTCGCAGCGTCGGGCCCTGCCTTGTCAATGTCGGTTTCAGCAATTGTGATGCCGGCTTCTTTGAGTCCATCTATAATCGAGTTTTCAAGCTCCTCGATGACCAGCCCATGGCTATTTGGCTCAAAACGGTGCGGTACAATCCGAACATATAACTTGTCTATTCCAGCAAGAGTGGGGTTCGGCTGGCCGAGCAATATAGACTTATCCTCCGGTAGGGGTAACTCAACCTCACCCAGAGCAGCAATACATAAAATTGCAGTAAGTACCGCCAGAATAAGAAAATTTTTTCTTGTTTTCATAATCTCCCTCTCTTTTCTTATTTTTAATGGACGCTTTGTTACCTTAAGCCATAAGGGCAAAGGCATCTTTGACCTGCATACCTTCTTTGATGCCGAGTGCATGGGCTTCTTCGTTTGCCTTTGTGACCTTACGGCTTGGAAAACGTTCGAGCGTGCCGATGGGATTGTCCGGCGTGCTTTCCACTATTGCTGCAGCGACACCGTAACGCTGACAGGCCTCCACATCAATGGCAGGGCATGCTAAAAATCCTTTGGCCCCGGCTACCAACAGTATGTTGAATCCGGCCCATTTGGTTTGTATGCCTTCTACCAATCCATTTGGAGTTTGATACGTCTTGGTACTTATTTCCATTGGTGTTTACCTTTTATCCCATGAAGTTAGTAATCGAGATTACGCAATACGCGCTACGAATGATTTAGACGGGCTTTCCGAGCACCTGCTCGATTTCAGACAGTTTCTGACCGAGTAATTCTTTGTTTCTCGATTCGACGTTCAGCCGCAGCAGCGGCTCGGTGTTGCTGGGCCGACAATTAAACCACCAGTCTTTATACCCAACAGTAAGACCATCTAAGCGGTCGATTTGGCCGTCATTGTATCGTTTGGCCAGCTCGTTTATTTTGGCCTGTTTATCTTCCACTCTGAAGTTGATCTCGCCGCTGGTATGATAGCGTCGCAAGGGCTTAATCAGCTCGCTGATAGGTACCTTGGATTCGCTGACGATGTTTAATATGTGCACCAATGTAATTAAGGCTGAATCGGTATAGTAGTTATCGCGGTAATAGAAATGACCCGAAAGCTCTCCGCCGAATACTGCGTGGGAATCGCGCATGGCCTTTTTCATAAAGGCGTGCCCCACACGTTCTCTGCGTGGAGTGCCGCCGTTTCTGATAATTTCCTCGGCTACGACCCGGCTGCTGCGCAAGTCGTAAACAACCGTCGATTTAGGATGGCTCTGTAAAAAATACGACACCAATAAAGTGGTCATCAAATCACAGCTAATAGTAACACCTTTTTCATCGACCATCATCATTCGGTCGGCGTCACCGTCAAAACAAACGCCAAAGGCACACTTATTTTTCTTGACCGCCGATTTGATCTGAGCGAGATTTTTTTCATCAAGAGGGTCCGGTGGATGCTTGAATCTACCGATGTGCTCGAAGTTCCTTTCAATTATTGTTATGGAAATACCGCCGAATATCAAGGGAACCATTTTTCCCGCCATGCCGTTCGAGGCGTCTATAACAACCTTCAAATTTTTTACCTTCGGGCTTAAGAATTTCAGCACGTGATTTTTATACTCGTCGGTCAAATCCAGCTTTTCCAGCTTGCCTGTGGCTTTACCTTTGGTATGAATTAAGGCCATTGCGAGATGTTTAACATCGTTCAGGCCGGTATCTACGCCGATAGGTTTAGCACCGTTGCCGGATATTTTAAAGCCGTTATACTTTGCAGGATTATGCGAGGCCGTCACTTGCACTCCACCGCAGGTATTTAGATAATTGATTGCGAAATACATCTGCGGCGTGTCGATCATTCCTATATCAATTACATTCATCCCTGCGGAACGTATTCCTTCTGAAAGAGCCTGTGCCAGCGGTTCGCTGTGTTTTCTCATATCACGGCCTACACACAGCGACTGACTATTAGGCTGACCACGTTCGTAGCCATGAAGCTGAGACGGCAGAAATCGTGCTGCGGCACAGCCGATTTTCCACGCGTCTTCCTCGCTAATCTGGTCAGGATAAATACCCCTGATATCATACGCCTTAAAAATCGCCGGGTCCATGTCAAAGACTCCCAAAAACTGGTAACTGGTTACCGGCTATTTTATGAGCTCCGCCCAGATTGTCAATAACGAAAGGCTACCTATTTTTAAGCCGACTCCGGCTACAAACGATATAAGCTATAGCAAAGGCCGGAATTTTTCCCTTTATATACCACAGTGCTTTTTAGAAAAGAGCAAAGGTTGTCATTTCTACAGAGCAATATCACAACTTAAATTTTGCTTAGATCCCATAATAATTCTGCTTATTGCCTACAAGGGGACATAATGAAAAATTTTTGGTCGTTGCCGGTGACATCGGTTAAATTCTCTTGACTTTCATGTGCTAAAACGATATACTGATTTCATAATCGCTATCAGAGCGGTTGTGATCGGAATGGGGGTATGTCAGAATCCACCGATTAAATACATGGTAAAATCCGGTTTTCAGTTAATCGTATAAGTTTAATGGCCGGATTCAATCTACGGTAAATGTCGAGTTTTGGGGGGTGTAAAATGAAAACACTGAAAACAACAATCCTTTGTGCAGCAATGGTTCTGGCTCTGCCAGTCCTAACAAAAGCTTCACCCGTCGGTACTGTGGACATAGCTCATACCGGCTATGGTGCAAGTGACGTACTTACGATCTGGGGCGGGGGACACAGCGGCTTAAATGGGGCCGGCGGTGTCTATATGCTCGATAAAACAGCCAGTACCGGCCAGGGAAATCTTTGGCCTGACGGCCTGATCGGCGGTTTCTGCATCGAATTACATCAATGGGCACCGGATACAACGATAAAATATGATGTGGTTGCGCTGGAAGAAGTGAACAACAGTTTTATGGGCGGTTCATTAGGCGCCGCGAAAGCCGATTATCTGGCCGAGCTTTGGGGCAGGTTCTATAACCCCGCCTGGGCAGACGGTTGGCCATATTCCAGTGAGGAAAGGAGTAAAGCCGAGGCCTTTGCTGCTGCTGTGTGGGAGATTGTATATGAGGATATGCCGACATCTCCACTGAACTGGGATGTCACGGTTGACGGCTCCGGGGGTTCCCATGGTTTCCATGCTCAGAATTGTGACTCAGCTACCGCTAATAGCTGGCTGCAAGCATTAGACGGCACTGGACCGAAGGCGCAGCTTATGGCCTTTGTAAACAGTGGAAAGCAGGACTTTATTGTTCAGGTTCCTGAGCCGGCTACCGTGTGTCTGCTGGGCCTTGGTGGATTGGCTTTTCTACGCAAACGTCGTAAAGCATAAACAACTTATCCAATTAGAGTAAACTAAAGGGCTGTGATGATTCTCAATCGCAGCCCTTTTGCTTTCCCTACTCAGCGCTAGTAGTCTGTCAAATTCGATTAGGTAGGTTGTCATTCCGCACCCATTCGGCTGCGCTCAGGGCAGGCTTTGACGCAGAATCCAGTCTGTTAATAGTTCTGGATTCCCGCTTTCGCGGGAATGACAAGTCACAAAAACAATTTTGACAGACTACCAGGCGGGGGGGCGGGTAATTCACAACGTACTTGTGAAATCTTCATGCCGGCGTTTTTCCTTTGCCTCGGTTTTCGCTCTCCTTTTTTCCGGCGTGTATGCTTGTTTTTGCAAAATAACGGCGATTATACACCGCAGGTAATGAGTTGGACAAAAAATACGTGTTCGCCACAATTCTTCACATTAAAAAGAAAGTCCCATACTAATCCCGTTGGAAATTCCAGCTCTGTGAATCTGCTTTTGCGATACGCTTATAGTAAAGGAGGTTACAGTGTGGCGGACAACTTACGGTGAACGCACGCTTGATGGTGCTGAGGCCGTGCTATTCGCGGAGACGTTATTAAACATGCTGGATGAAATAAGGCGAAGTCCATTTGATAGCTACTGCACAGGAGTTGAAATTTTTGACAGGCTTACTTTAGGACAAAAGATTTCTGTTTTATCGATTGTCGGAAAAGGCTTGTTGAGAAAGGATGTACCGACCATCGAGATAATGGAAGTTATTGAAGGTGCCATTGCAGCAGTATTCGAGCACCTAATCAATTTGATAGGCGTTGAAATTGAAGAGTCTGAATCCGGCTTTGGTTGGAGAGAAAAGGTTATAGCTGCCAGGATGGCAACCGGAGGACGGGACATAACTGAATCTACATGCGACGACCTGGAGGTATGGATTGTTGAAGTAGAATCGCTCGCAGAAGTCATACTATGGGATACATACTATGACGACGAACATCTATACCTCGATTATCCAATGAAAGATTTTAAGTGTTTGAAAAGAACAGCGGGTATTTCCGACAACTATCATTGTGGAGTAGTTGACGATTTAAGCGGACAGGATATTGACGGAAAGCTTAAAGAAATAAGAGATCTTTGCCTGCTGATAGTTGAGGTATCCTGAGCAGTATTTATTTACCCGCCTTCGCAGAAAGCCACGCCCGTCCTCCGCAGTAGCATTGCTACGGAGGATGGAGGTTCTACCCGTGGATGCCTGTCCTCCGCAGCAGGAATACTGCTACGGAGGATGGAAATGCCGGCGGTTAGCCACCATAGCTTTTGTGCGTGTTTAGCCGGAATAAACCATCCCCAATCCGCCATGTCGGTTAAGCCGCCATGCCGGATTGAGGCTGTCCCTTCAACTACGTTCAGGGCTTGCCCTTAGACTGTCGAAGGGGCAGGCTTTGAGCAGAGTCGAAAGAATGGTTGGCCCTTTTTGTCACCTCGACCGAGGCCAACAGGCCGAGCGGAGAGGTCTGCCTTCAAAGCAGATTTCTCCACTTCGGCCCACTTATAGTGGGCCTTCGGTCGAAATGACATACCCTTCTATCTGCAGGTTTCATCCGCCTATGGCGGATTTAGCTCACTATTTTTTAATCAGGTTTGTCTTTACGGAACACTTATGTTAGATTTAGGCATTAATTTATAGGTGTATAAAATTGGGACAATCACTTATTTACAAGATACTTGCAAAGCATCGCCTTGA
>Ga0307443_1002405_pt1 | contig 10451 bp, 7 predicted proteins | sample SalMarSW160220MG_FD_202148 | JGI IMG/M metagenome (GOLD analysis project Ga0307443, IMG submission 202148) | Salt marsh sediment microbial communities from the Plum Island Ecosystem LTER, Massachusetts, United States - SW1601-220 | ecosystem: Environmental > Aquatic > Marine > Intertidal zone >... | reverse complement strand
GCCAAAGCAAATGACGATATGTTCAAACGCAAGGTCGGAGCAGCAATTGTTGCGGTACGCAGAGCAGGTTCGATTCACGCTTTCGACTCAATCAATCATTTCTTTTTAATCAGTCAAATGATAATACCAGGCTCATCCTACTGGAACATTGGTTTCGGTCTTGAGAAAGGTGACGTGAAAAAAGACGAAGAAGGTTTGCAGACTATGGCCACTCTTGGCCGGAACATGGCGTGGTTACTAAAGAAGATAAAAACGTAAATGCTGCTGATTACTCACCGCTGCCTCATAGGGCGGCGAGCTACATTTTCCTGCCGGTCAGTTTGAAAATGTAGCCAATTATGCGGAAGTATCATATTTGATGAAATCGGTTTGACGCTATAAACGTCTAATTTAGCTTTTCTATACCGGCTGCCCCCTTCCAGGCTCTTACATATTCAATGCTGTAGGTGGAGGGCAGGTCGCTGTCTTTCGGAAGGCCGAACCATTTAGGCATTGTTTCGCTATCAAAATTCAATGTCAACGGTTGGTGCCAGTGTGTATTTTCCACCCACCTGACAAGCACCCCGTCAAAATACCATTTGACCTTGTCCTTATCCCATTCCAGTCCGTAGACGTGATAGTCATCAGCCAGATTTGAAGGTGCAATCCATTCTCCGTGAGTAGACCAATGCTTCTTCTCAGTAGGCGTTCTAAAGACATGCACGTTCATATTGTATTTCTTCTCAAATCCGGGCGCCGCCCCACCGATCTCAAACACATCAATTTCCGTCCACAAATCCGGCGTATTGTCATAGAACCAGAAAGAGCTGGAGCCGTGGGATTTCATTGGCCTGCATTTGACTTCAAAATATCCGTATTTGACCCTGGTCTTGTTTTGAACCGCAGCAGAAGTATAGGTGTGATAGCCCTTATCTTTCGGCATCTCTGGGACTTCTTCCTTCTTCATAGCCAAATGCAGTTTGCCTTTGCTGACACTTACATTACCGGGATAGAAGTAGGCCGGCTGTCTGCCTAACCACCTTGGATTTTTAGGATACCACTTATTGGAATCAAGTTTTGCACCTTCAAACTCATCGCTCATCAATTCATACTTTTTCCAATGTCCCTGATTGCTCTGGTCGGATAGGGGGAATTCATTGTTAATACTTTTTGGCTTTGGGCCGAGCTTTCCCACTCTTATCCAGCTTTTTGGGCGCTTGGCCTCGGCAGCAAATACGCTGATGCCAATTAAGGCACTGACTAAGACAATAACAACGCTTTTGAGAAAGTATCTAACTTCCATATAGTACCCGTAGTCAAATTATTCAAAAAAACCGTGTTAGTTCACCTATAAACTCCAGCCTTCGCGATACGGAGTGCGAATATATTTATTGGCCTCCGGCAGATTTGTTACCTTCATGTTAACCGGGTCCCATTCTATCCTGGCGTCAACTCGGCGAGCAACATTGCCAAGCAAACATACCTCTGTAAGCATTCCTGAATACTCAAAATCGGCACCAGCCGGCCGGCTCTCCTTGCAGGCACGCACCCAGTCCTGCTCATGTGAACCTTTAACTCTCGGGATGGTTTTCGAAGGCTGTTTGTACTCTTTCATTCTGCTCTCGGGTATCAAACGAGCCCCTTCCCCATAAACACCAGCCATGAGTTTACCCTTACTTCCTTTGAAAAGCGCACCACCTTCTACATTGCCCAAACGCCTGCCGTCTTCTATGTCTATCGGTCGGGGCGCTCGAAGACCATCATACCACGTCAGCTTGACCGGCGGCAAATCACCACGGGCGCCGAATCGGTAGACCACAATGGATGCCACCGGATGCGTATCGGAATTCAAATCCACAGATGTGGCCTCCACACTTGTGGGATGTCCCAGCTTTAATGCCCAAAAGACCGGATCCAGAGTATGAGCACCTCGGTCTCCCATCATCCCACAGCCGAAATCCCACCAGCATCGCCAAACACCCGGATGGTATGCCTGATGATAGGGACGCTCGGGTGCCGGGCCCAACCACAAATCCCAATCCAGGGTTGAAGGTACGAGCGGTGTATCCTTGGGACGCCGGCTCCATTTGGAGCTCCACCACGCATGGCCGAAGGGATAATAGGACAAACTGCACCAGGCATCGACTTCGCGAACTTCACCAATTGCGCCATCCTCAATCCACTCACGAATCAGGCGGATACCCTCGCCGGAATGTCCCTGGATTCCCATCTGAGTGGTTACACCAGTCTCTTTAGCTTTCTGTGCCAGCATGCGTGACTCATAGACATCGTGTGTCAGCGGCTTCTGGCAATAAACATGTTTTCCCCTCCGCATCGCTTCCATAGAGATAACTGCGTGCGTATGGTCCGGCGTGGCAATCAAAACGGCGTCGATATCTTTCTGTTTGTCCAGCATTTTCCGGTAATCGGTATAGAGCTTTGCTTTCGGATACCTCTTGATTGTTTCGGCCGCATAGTTGTGGTCGACGTCGCACAAGGCCATGATATTTTCGCTCTCAAGCTGCCGCAAATTACTTTTACCCATACCGCCTATACCAATGCCGGCGATATTGAGTTTATCGCTTGGCGCAATATTGCGAGGTCCGCCCAGAACATGGCTCGGGACAATAGTGACGGCGGCAGTTGTTGCTGTTGCTCTAAGAAAACGTCGTCTGCTGATATGCTCACTTGACATAGCAAATCCTCCTAACAATTGACCTCTCTGGATAGAAAGTGTCATAACAGGGCGATTTTCCCATTGACGATATTTAACAGTGCAGCTATTTTTTCAATATTCAGTATATTACCAAATCAGCTTAGAAACCGAAACTATTTTGATTCTCTGTCCAAGCTCTGCTGCTAACAATGACAAAAACCTGCCTGGTTATTACTTACCTGCCGACCTCGCGGAACGTGCAATCTCCACATCCTTTTTGACATCATCCAAAATTTTCATCCAGTCAAGTACCCGTGTCCGCGCCAGAAGCTGCGGTTTGTACATTTTGCCGGCGACCGATGCGTAATCTTCCCAATGCTTTTGCGCTTTCATAAGATGCTGAATCGCCAGCGTTTTATTGGATTGATTCCCCGACTTCTCAAACAAATGAAGCTCTACGGCACCAAGGATTTTCGAGGCATAATAATTTCCAAGATGAGACATCGCCTCAATATCTGACAGCGTCAGACGAAGTTCTTTGCTCATCTGTTTTATCTGATGCCGAATAAGGCCAACCTGATTCAGAGACTGGTTCGCATAATTCCGTAATTCTTCAGCTGCCTTGAGCGGTGTCTTTTTCTTCATCTTTTCATTAGCGAGATGTTTTTCCACATATTCCGGAATCGACATCAAATCACTTTCCTGCATCGGTTTGGTTTTGATGAAGTCCTGCACTGTATGAAAACCCTTTCGCTGGTCGAAACATCCTTCAACAGCCCACATAAAATCCCAATCACGCCAATGGAACCGGTTAATAAGCGGAATAATCTTCGAAGCCGCTGCCCAGGCATCATACAAATCCAAACCTCGCGTTTCAGGAAACCGCCAAAGCAGAACTTTTTCAAAAAAATCCCGCTTCAAATTAAGGTCATATCCCAATCGTCCCCAAAGCATAAAGTTATACCAGTGTTTCCTGATTTCCAGCTCACGCGGAGTCTCAGGCTCAAGACTTGTAAATTCCCTGCCCCAGACATACCCATCCGAACCCATGTGATAACCGGCAGTCTTTTCTTCCGGTGGAAGATTAGACAAAAATGCCCGCACATACTCCGGGTCGCCCCAGCGGAAATTGAATATGTCGTCGTTGCGCAAATTCCACCAGCATTTCACTTTGTACGGTTCCATTTCCTTCAGCAGCGGCTTGCAGAACGGCGGCTTTGTCGAGGAATACATATGCGCCCTGGCATACTTGAAACCAACCTCAAAAGAATCCGGGTAGTTATCGGCAAAATCGGCCATAATCTTACCGAGGCCCGTATTCCAGACACGATGAATAAACTTCACCTCCCGGCCCGGCTGATGTTTCTTGGCGTCCATAATACCCAGGCCGTAAGTCTTCCACAGCCACTTCTCACGGTCATATTCATCGTTTCGGTTCCTCATATTCTCGCCGGCAGTTACGCCTATGCCGGCAAGGAGAGGATAAGTCAGCACGGTTTCACGAACACATTGACGCAGATAGGTGATTGTATTCGGATTGTCCTGCGCGTTGGTAATACCGTATTTGCCTTCAGCGCTGTTCATCAGGACGTTCCAGGTAATAATATAGATATCAATCCCCCGGCCTTTTGCATACTTCATCACCCGCCGCCAGAATTCGATTTTCTCATCAATAGAGAGCTTCTTAACAACCTTCAGATTTTTTAAAACCTCCGGCGATACAAACTGCGGGTCTCTCCATTCGCCGGATTCATAGGTCGGCTTTAACGTCGTTACGCAGACATCTTCCAAGGCGGCATCGGGATAGTCGGGCAGTTTAACAATCGACGGGAAAGGGTGCGGATTCCAAAGAGTAAGTATGTTATAACGATAGCGTGCCATATCATCCAAAAACTCTTTCCAAAAGGCAAAGTTCCACATCTCGGCATAATTGTTTTGCGCCGCGTCACCGGTGTCATCGTAACTCGGCGTCCGCGCATCTAAAGGAATATTAAACTTAATCCCGCGTTTTAGGATACCCGGCTTGCCCTGCGACTCTCGAATGTCTATTAGCTCATCCCCAAGCCGTATCTTCTCTGCCAACTCGAGTCCACCATACATACATCCAACAGCATCTGAGCCGACTATCCGTATCCGGGCCGGGCTGGGCCTGCGAATCTGATAGCACTGCGGCCCCAGCGTCCCCAATTCCAACCCCAGAGTAATCCACGCCCCACCGACAGGCTTGTTGGTGACCCTGTACTGCCTGTCCTCCAGCGCCCTTTCGATCTCTTGTGCCCCGAATCTGATTGGCTCAAGCGGCTCAGAAAAGAGCACAGATACCAACTCTTTCGCACCTGCCTGTGTCCCATAGGCACCCAAAATTATCACACAGCACATAAAGATTTGCTTATACGATTTAACCTGAATCCGCCAATTATCCATTTTGTCACCTTGCTTTCCATAAACGTTTTTACTACTACACTTCTGTATATACTTTTGTAGCACAGCCGTAAAGATTAACGACAACCTCCAAAACCCTTTTACATCAGAAACTGCTTGCAGCAATCTGCAGGAAATAGTAGATTTTGAACCTAACAAAAACAACGAAGATATCACCATTGCTCAATGGTGAGTTTTTCAATCGTATTTTCAGGATAAAGAAATACTATCAGATGTATGCACTAATTGCAATGGCTTCGGCGTTGACGCTACTGGTTGTTCTGCTGCGGCTGAAGGTCAAACTTGGCCTTTCAATGGTTCTGTCATCGGTCGCTCTGGCGATACTATTGGGAGTAGCCCCAGGCGAGTTTTAGAATGCGGCTGTTGATGAATGGCACAATAAGCCCTTGAACCAGACAACAGGATATCTTTTCGCTACGCTGACAGTATTGGTAATCTCAGTCAATGTTCTTGGGCTCGCTATGAAAGAGACCGGCGTTTCACAACGCCTGGTCCCCGCACTTCAGGGTCTGTTTAGAAGCCGACGTTTTGCTTTGGCGGCAATTCCCCTGATGATGGGCATGCTGCCCACACCAGGCGGGATTATGCTATCAGCGCCGATGGTTCGGGACTTAGGTGACCGTATCGGCGTGGAGCGGTCCCGCTTAGCAGCCATTAATTTTTTCTTCCGTCATCAGTGGGAATCGGTCTGGCCGCTTTTCCCAGCGGTACCTTTGATACAGAGTATGTTCGGCATATCTGCGCACATTATTTCCCGCTCAGAAACCGTCAACTCGCTTTCGGTATGTGCCCCCTGCCGACAGTGCCAGGTCCAGGCGCGGTTGGTTTCCCCGGGCCACTCAAACCGTGCCGCAAAATCGAATCCTTCGGGACGTTCCAGCAGATAGAACCAGCTATCACGCCCCGGCTTCTCCTCCCTCGAAATGTGTGCGCCCCGGCTTAGCTCTGACTGCTCGAAACCTAATATCAGCTTTTCAGCTTGATTTGAAAGGGCTGACCGTGCACAGGGTACGTGCGAGAAGAATATGCCGGCCTGGATAAACAGAATGAGTATTACTTTGCAGGTCCCGGAAATTCTTGTCATCTTATGTCTCATTAAATTGGTCCAATGTAGTCACGGGCGATAACCACATCGTCGATATACAAATTGTGGTCGCTTTTGGCAACCCAACTGCCGCCCAGGTAGACATTCAGCCAGACCGCCTCAATCCTGAGTGTATCAACATCACGCATACGAACGTCTGTCTTTTCAAAGGCCGGCTGTCCGTCGACCCAGCCTCGCAGAATACCATCGTTTTTGCCTGGCGTATTCATCTTGACGTACTGTTCAATGCAGTACCAGCGATTGTTTTCCAGATAGCCCCGTTTTTCCGCATCCCATATCCAATCAGAACCGTATCGGCCCTTCATATCCGCATGGTAACAGTAATAGCCGACAGGCGTTTTCCCATCGAGCTGTCTTTTAAACAGGCCACGAGCCGACCATCCGTTACTTCCATCCGAGGGACGGCCACCCCAACCAGCCCTTCCATAGGTCCCTGAGATACCGGGCAGTTTGCCCCCACCTGCCGGATTCCAGTCGTCGGCTAATCTCAGATAGTAGCGGAAGTAAATCTCCTGGGGTTCGGTACCTGTCTGACTTTTAAAACGGTACATGATGCTGGCGCCATAATGGCCGCCGCGGTCAACCTTAATTCGCATCGCCTTGCCTGCCAGCGGCTCGAATTTTCTCGCCGGATCGGATGAGACTACCTCGACGCGTTCGGGGTTGCTGCGCATACCGAATTGCTCGTACCATTTGTCCGACTCGAAATCGCAGAAGAAAACGATATCATTTCTATCGCGCGAAGACGGCTTAGCTCGTTTGAAGTGTCTGTCGGCAAAGTCCATGTACTGATGCCAGTCATATTCGGTCAGGCCATGCCCGCCGGTGCGGATATGATAGCCGATTCTGCCCTTTTGGATGGGGCTATTTAGAGCAGGCATATTCTCGACATCCAGAGCCTTAAGCCCCAGAAGTTTATAGACCGGCTCGGCATTCTTACAGGCAAGAAACTCGCCACGCGGGTCGGCCCAAAGGTCCTCATCGGCACTGGCCACATATACCGGCCGAGGCACCATCAATGCGATGAGCATATGCTGATCAACAGGCAACCGGCCTTCTTCACCGTTGTACTTCTTGAAATTATCGCAGAACCAATGAGGAAAACTTGTGTTAATTTGCCTGACGGTTTCGCCGAAGCATCTCTGCGATAATGCAGCGCCTCCGCAGCCGGAGTTGTTGGAAATCACTATTGCAAACCGCTCATCACGGGCCCCTGCCCAAAGCGCAGTCTTGCCAAGGCGCGAGTGCCCCAGAACGGTAACTCGGCTTTCATCTATCCCTTCATCGCTCTCGAAGTAGTCCATAGCCCGGCTCAGCCCCCACGCCCACGCACAGATAGAACCCCAGGCATCCGGCGCGCGTTTGCCTTCGACGAGCTTATCAAACACCGGATGTACACCGTTTTTGAAATCGTCGTGGTAGTCCGGGTCAATGTCCCCATAGTAGATTGTCGCCAGTCCGTAGCCGCGGGCGAGAATATTCTCCACCGGATAGGATGAATAATCCCTTCCTCGTGACTGCTCCGTAGCCTGCCGGCCATCCCGCATCCAGCGCGTTGACAGCTTGATGGCGGGATCGGGATGAATGGTATGGTTGCCGCCAAAATTCAAGATAACGAAAGTCGGTACAGGCTCCCTGGCAGCGCCGGGCAGATAGATGAGGATGTCCATACTCGGCCCGTCTTCTTTGCCGGTAAAGTTGACAGTTACCTGTTTACGAGTAGCCAGGCCGTTCAGGGCCTTGCGGTCGAGGTCAAAGACCTTAAAAGTCATTCCTTTCGGTCGGCCAACCGGCGCCCTTCCGTAAACGTGATTGCGGAAAAGCTCAAGAATCTCAGGCCTGCGTCTCATACGCCACATCTCGGCACTGGAAACCTTTGTCCCGTCAGACATCACCAACGAATTGGGCAAAGTATAATCCGGCACCTTTTCCTCGTAGTAGATAAACTCCTTCCGGCTCCGGGTGGCAGCATCGGATAATTCGCGCCTGGCCTGCCAGCTTCCTTCGGCCTCTACTTTCGAGGCCTGTGCACGAACCTGAATACAAATAACAACGGAAACCATCAAAAAAAACAACTCAACGGGTAAATTATTTCTGCGCATCGAAGACCTCCTTTCCAGGTCGAAAGTACCGCCTTGCTCATCTACAGTAAATCGGCTCGGCCGGGCAATACTACAGCAGCCGAAATACTTCTGCCATTTGCAGACTAACAGGTATGTATCATCAACATTTTCTAACGTTTTGGCAAGTTTTTTTAGCGGATTCCTTTCCAATCCAAGTCAACGCTTTCAGGTCTTCAATGATCTTGCCTTCCTGCTCAACGTGAGCAAAAGATAACAAAAATATTTCTCCCTGGAAGACATGATGCCAACAGAGGGTATTCTCTTATTACCATTGGATTTTCAGGGTGAATCGCATACAATAACACATACAGTGCTCAGCAGTGTAACTGAGCGATTTCAAGTGTGAAATGGTGAATATTACTTGAGGAGACCGTTATGAAACGACACACGTTACTGTCTCTTAATTTTTTCGGGTTGTTAGCAATAACTGTATTTGGTCTTGCTGGCATCTTATGTATAGCCGCCATCGAGAAAAAAGGCGACAAGGGAGAAATTAGGCTGATTATACGAGGCGATGATATGGGCAGCTGTCACGCAGCGAACGCAGCCTGCATTCAATGCTACAGAGAAGGTATTATGAGAACAGTCGAGGTGATGGTACCCTGCTCGTGGTTCGAAGAGGCAGTCACAATGCTAAATGTTAATCCGGGACTTGATGTCGGTATTCACCTGACTTTAACAAGCGAATGGGACAACTGCAAGTGGAGACCGTTGACGTATGCTCCCAGCCTGGTCAATAAGGACGGCTATTTTTATCCTCAGACGAGGGAGTGGAACCGCTGGCCGGCAGGAACCGGCTTTTATGATGCGAACCCAAAACTCGAAGAAGTGGAAAAAGAGCTTCGAGCACAAATTGAGCTGGCTATGAAGAAAATCAAAAACGTAACACACCTGTCGGCACATATGGGTACAGCCACGTGCCGACCGGATCTGAAAAAGCTGGTAAAACAACTGGCAAAGGAATACGGCCTTCACTCCGGCGGGGAAGGACTGGCAGTGCAAGGTGTAAAATATGTTGGAAATTGGGGTTCCAGCGAAGACACGCCGGAACAGAGGGGGGCCGCGTTAATAAATACACTGGAAAAGTTAACTGCCGGGACCTGGATTTTAGTTGAGCATCCGGGATTGAACATACCTGAGATGCGAGCTTTAGGTCATCGGGGCTATGAGAATGTTGCAGCCCATCGGGATGCTGTTACCAAAGTTTTCACAAGTCCTAAAGTTAAAGAAGTCATCAACAAAAAGAACATTAAGCTCATCAGCTACCGTAAACTCGACAGAAAATTGTAGTTCATAATGACGTTGGATTTGCCGGTTGAAATGGTAGTGCTGAGGATTGCGCAGATTAACATGATTGAGAAATGAAATTTTTTAAATTTTAAAAATTGGGGGAAAATTCTGTTTTTTTTGGTTCTTCTCGCAGGGATGTTTGTTTTTGGGCTACAAATAGATGTTGATTAGCAGCATGGGTGGTTTGGGTAAAAAGGGCAAGAAAAAAACGTCAAAAAATGGTGCAAAAACGTGCAGAAATATATCGGAAATTTGACAAAAGTAATCAAAAGCGCGCACTTTTTTGCAGAAATTTGACATTTTTGTATTTTAACATTATGTTAAACTGCGCAGGATAGGAAAGCATTGCGCAGGGTTCGTTGTTCTTAGTTCATTGTTCGTGGATCGTAGCTCTGCATCTGAAATCCTAAATTCTAATATCTAAATCCGAAACAATATCAAAATTTAAATTACCTAAATTCAAAAGTTTGCCTTTCAAGGCAAATAAATGGTTTTTCAAACCGGGTCCCTGCCTACCGCATGCAGGGATGTGGGCACCGCTAATCTGCCATTTCTATGGCGATTGTAATTATACCAAACATGGTTGAAATGTTCAATGAAAATCGAACAATTTTCTAAAAAAAACGGAAGAACCTCAACTAAGGCGGCTATACCCCTACCCATTGTCAAGACAAAAACTTGGGGTTTTTAAGGTGGAATCATCACCATCTGTTAAAGCAGTTGGAACGAAGGGAGCCCGGAGGGCGACCGGAGTGCCAACTGCTACGCCATACACCTCGGCTGGAGTGCGGTAGCCCAAAGCCTCGTGTAATCGCCGATTATTATAAAGTTCAAAATACCGGCTAAGGTTATACCT
>Ga0307443_1002398_pt1 | contig 10464 bp, 4 predicted proteins | sample SalMarSW160220MG_FD_202148 | JGI IMG/M metagenome (GOLD analysis project Ga0307443, IMG submission 202148) | Salt marsh sediment microbial communities from the Plum Island Ecosystem LTER, Massachusetts, United States - SW1601-220 | ecosystem: Environmental > Aquatic > Marine > Intertidal zone >... | reverse complement strand
GTCACCAGGCCGGCTTAGCCAGGCATAGCTGAGTGCCGCAAAATCAGACGATTCTACAAAATCATCGCCATTGGTATCCCCCTCAGCAAAGGCACCAAACTCGGTGTAAGTGGTATTACCAGCAGTCAGGTTTACTCCACTCTCCAGATTACTCAAGCTGGTCGAACCCTTGACTGCAACATCATAGCTACCAGGAGCAATATTGCCAATCGTGAAGTTCCCACTGCTATCAGTGCTGGTATGTGTCTTCATTGTCACATTCTCAGTCGTTGTGTTAGGGGCGAAGAACCTTACCGTAACGTTCGTTGCCGGCAGTCCTTGAAGCCCAACATGCCCCTCCAGGGCGGCAACGCCTACCATAGCGCACCTGGCAATGGCAGTGTGATTCGAACCGTCGGTCCCACTTACGGTTATCGGGTTGTCAGTAGTAGAATTACCATCAACCGTCCAGTTAGTAAAGTTGCAGGAGCCACCGCTATCATCAGCAGTGAGGGTTACATTGGGGCAAGGAACGATGAATCCCTTCGTGGAAGCAGGTGCCACCGTTCCCAGGGTACCCACAGTTATTGGGCAGCAGCCATCTGAAGTTACCGTTAGATTAAAGGCAGGCCCAATCATCACCGTGCCGTTAACCATCTTGGCCCAGTTGAGGTAATTGCTTGCTCCGATACCCACAAACGTACAGTTGATTGGGTCAGGGCAACTAAAGTTCAGATTGGTGATCCCGGGAACGCCCAAAGTAGTAAAGTGGATAGTCGCGCCAGTGAAACTCGCGTTGATATCAGGCTTCCCAGGGAACTTAGTATATGCAGTTCTAACCCACCCTGTGGTATTATCCCAGGTGCTCCCGCTGCCCGGGCCCAGGGGCTCAAACGGCGCGAACCCATTGGGCAACAACGCTGGTAAATCTACGCCAGTGACATTAAGCAAGGTGCCGTTGAACTCAACGTAATAAATGTACACCGCTGAATCGCCATCATAACGGACCACTGAGGCATTTACCGTAAAGGATTCATTAAAACCCTTCGCGTTCATGGGGGGCTCGATTTCAAGGCCCCATTCATTTGCTTGAGCCGCAGCCTGTGGCGGTGTTCCCGGCACCAGTAGCAAGCCTATACACACCCCAACAACAATTGGAACTGAGAGGAATCTCCAGAGTTTACCCATTTTTACCTCCGTGATAAACGTCTATTCATTATTATATCACCACACTAACCTTGTCAATAGGTTCAATTACGTGAGGGAGGAATTTCCAGGCTTTGACTATCTTTACCTCCAGGATAAATATTTATTTTATTATTATATCACGACTCTAACTTTGTCAATAGGCTGTAATGGGTTACATGGTTGGCGGCCCGGATTTTGATGCTTGTCATTGCGAGCCCTTCGCCTCCTGTCGTTCTGACCCTGAGCCCTGACGAGAGGAAGGAACCGAAGAGGAAGAATCTCATTCTGCTCAGGACAGGCTCCGCGTGGCAATCTCGGCGGGGCACTTAGCATTTAGGAGTTCCCCTGCAGGGTCCCAGTGCAAGTTGCTTCGCCACCGCATTTTGTAGTTGCCTGATTCATCAGGCACAATTGCCCAATAAATTGGGCAACTACATTTTTAACCTGGGGATTGCTTCGGCACCAGCATGCCTCGCAATGACATAGGAAGGTATGCCCTGTGGTAACAACAAAGGAGGCAAAGTATCACTATCATATAGACGAGTACATAATCTTTACCTCAAAAGCCTTTCCTGATATACTATTGACAGTATGACAAGATATAGGTTGCCAATTGAAATCCAGCTCCTTGAAGAAGGTTACTATCTTGCCACCAGCCCTGCTCTCCCCGGTTTTCTGGTTCAGGCCGAAACAGTGGAAGAGGTGCTGCGCCTGGCGCCTGGTGTTGCTCAGAGCCTGATTGAGGCAATGCGGGAGAAAGGGGTGCCTCTTCCCCAGGCACTGCAATCTATTGAACCACCTTTTCATGCTGAACTCCTCGTGCCAGTATGACCTATCGCGTGTTGACCAGGAAACTCCGCAAGCTGGACTCGAGTTTGTCCGACAAGGTCCCGGCTCCCATGAAATCTGGTGGAACCCCATGAACAAACGCTTCACTACCATTCCCAAGAGCAGAGGTGACATTCCTAAAGGCACCCTGGCAGCTATTCTGCGCGACCTCAGCTTTACTATGGAAGACCTTGCCAGCAAGTAGCCTGTAGGTTTCAACTCTTGAGAACAGCCCCCCTGTCATTGCGAGCCCTTCGCCTCCTGTCGTTCTGACCCTGAGCCCTGACGAGAGGAAGGAACCGAAGAGGAAGAATCTCATTCTGCTCAGGACAGGCTCCGCGTGGCAATCTCAGGAAAGCAAAACTTAAAAATGAAAAAACAGTCAGCAATCAGCAGTCAGCGGTTAGCTAATGACTGAAGGCTGATAGCTAATGGCTACTAAATTGAGCTTTGAATTTAGATATTGGGATTTGTTTAGGATTTAGTGCTTAGAATTTAGTATTTCCCCAACAGTGGTGGGGAAAAGGAAGGGGGGGCTCAACGCCCCCCTTTTTCACCCTCTCCTTTACCCCGTGAAATACTATTTCACGGGGTGAATCCTCTCCCGTCAAGGGAGAGGTTAATAGTTCTCCCTCCCCTGGCGGGAGGGAGTTAGAGGGAGGGGGATTTATTACACTCTTCGTGTTCGGAAGATAAGCACCAGAATGACCAGCCACACCACGGCAGCAAGGGCAATAATAACCCACAACCATGACGCAGTGGTCGGTGCAGGCGGTACAACTCCCTCTTTACCTGTGGTGAAGGTCGCCGTAGCGTCACCAAACACCGTAGTGTCCTTCATCGCCTTTACCGTCCAGTAGTAAGAAGTCTTGTAGGAAAGCGTGCCGGTATAGGTGTAAGTCGTCCCTGATACTGAAGTCGCTGATACTACCTCAGCATCCGTCTCAGCATTCACCAGGCTGAACTCATACCCAGTGGAATCGGCAACAGCATCCCAGGTGAACGGAATATTGCTCACCGCCACGCCAGTGGCGCCATTGCCGGGATTGGTCAGCGTTACCTCAGCCATAGGGCCAACGGCAACGGTGAAGCTGCGTACCTCTGACCACGGACTGTGAATTATCTCACCGGTCTCAGCATCCGCAGCCCTTACCCTCCAGTAGAATTTGGTGCCGCAACTGCCAGTTCCCAGTGCTCCGTTGGCAACAACATAGCTGGGACTCGTGCCGCTGGGTGGCTCGTAGTCTATCTCATTACAATCACCATCCTTGCCACTCCAGTCGAGTACCACCTCGTTGAAGTCCTCATCGTAAGCTATCTGCAGGTTATAGGAGCAGGCATCACATTGCCTGTCCCACTTCAACGTGAAGGCATCGTTCCAGCAGTAGCACGGGTCGGCATCAACCACAGCATCAGCTGCAGGGCTGTTGAGCACTGGACCTGCCTTGGCATAGCAGTCTTCGTACATCCACAGGCGACCCAGCGTAGCGTTGCAGCGGGGATCCCCCGTAAGTGCACCGTTAACTACAACACCTTCAACTACAGTGCCATTGTAGTAATGGGCATCATCAATAGTCCACAGCTTGCTGTTGGTATCCGGAGTAAGGCAGCCGCATATCTTCAAGCTGGAAGGCTCAAGCGTGAACGCTCCATGATACTCGTTCACCTCCTCAATGAGGTAATCCCAATCAGCTCCGCCACAGGCTACCTCCTCGGCGGGATTGAGACAGCGCGCCACGCCGGTGACATCGCCATCCGCATCATAGAAGGTGGCATACAGAACGCCGCCAGTGGTAGCATCGGTCTCAGGATTGCCCTCAGCATTGCTGAGGACTATGCCGTAGTAGCCAACCTCAACCCTATCGCACGAATCAGGTGAGTAGCCCAGTTGAGTCTCGGTCGGCGTTGCAGAAGTAGTACCCGGGGTAACACATTCACCAAGGTCTGTAAACGCACTGCTTTCGCCAATGACCCAGCGGTAAATGCCGTTGTCGTCGTTGTTGACCGGAATGTCAAACCCGCAGCCAGTATCGACATAGCTTACCGCAGCATAAATGACGCTGTTGCTGTCGAAGTAGCTGTCAAAGGCAACATGGACTCGCAACTCATCATTCCCACTTGCGTCGCCGATGTCATCCAGCTTGGTGAAGCTGGCCTCACCATCCAGGAAGGTGGCGAGGTCATCGTCGGAGTAGCTCACCTTGCCATCAGCGCCGCCAACGAGGACATTCCCTTCACCGAGCACGGCAATGGTATGACCATCATCAACCTTGCTGCCCATCGTGTTGCTCCATGAAGCAGCATACCCGTGGTCATCGGACACTGCTACATCAGCATCGTAGCCCAGGGCATAGATGGTAGCCTCATCCTGGACAGCTAAGTCAGTTATCTCGTCAACGGTCGAGCTTCCTTTTTCCCAGCAGCCCAGACCCTTGTTGCCATCGTAGTAAACGGTGTCGCTGCCACGGTCAACGAAGTAAACGGTGTCTATCTTCGTGGTTTCTTCAGGAGCCAGCCTGATGAGGCCAATTTGGGGAGTATCGGCACCGTTAAGGGCGGTGTCATTTGTCAGCTCCCTATTCCACACCCGGAACCACGTGTCGTCGTAGCCTCGAGCATAAACAATATCCTCAGTAAGGTCCTTCGCCTTGAAGAAAACGCTGTCACATTCACCGCACTCGACGTAGACACCAGGAGGAGGATCCCAATCTATTCGCTCTCCGGGTAGATTTAGGTTGATACTGGCAAGATAACTGGTGTTGCAGTCAGGCGACTGGGCAACATCGGTAAGGTAATCCATATCGGTATCAATTAAACCAATCTGGTTCCAGGTATCGCCCTCATCGAAGCTCACCGAAAAGGCACCTTCATCATACTTATCGAGCATATGCAAGTTCCTGCTGGGAAACTTAGACTTCAAGAGCATATCCGGGGGCATGCCAATCGTGAGCGCTGTGACGACACAATAAACCTTGGTACCACCGGGGGGGGCGATAATAGCCGCGGCACCGCCATGCCCGGTCGGCGGCTTGCACGCTGGCTGCCACGCTTGACAGCAGATATCCATATCGGAGATACCATCGTTGCGGTAAACCTGAACACCCTCACAACATCCACTCCTAAGGTCAAGAGCCAGCGTCGGAAGTGAAAGAACACCTATCATCCTACCACTACCAGGGGGAGATTCAAAGGCAAGAGGAACATCACCATCGCCCAATATCCCGGCAACAGCCTTGCCTTCGTCTATCATTCCAAAGTAGAAAACCATCGCCAGCCACGGTCGTCCTTCGATTTGCTGCGTAACGAGTTCAACATTACCATTGACCACCCGGTAGATAGTGCCCACACTCTCCTGATAGACGCCTTCAGCAACGTTTACATATACCCAGGCATACCTTAAATTCTTGTCCCTGCCATCATAGTCAAGGGGCAGACCTACCCCCGCAGTTGAAGCTTTAGTGAGCCACCAGGTAGCCGGCTCAGTGGTCAACAGCGCTGCCTCGCCACGCGAAGCTGCCTCATTCCAGTTCACATTACTGCCACTCCACGTCCCGGTCTGCAGATAGCTATTATTGTCAGCGGCACAAGCGGCAGTGATGAAACCGGGTATAGTGACATTGGTGTTATGAGTAACAGCCACGATAGTATGGTCATCGGCGAACATACCCGAGAAATACACCCAGGTAACTGCGGTACAGTTAACCCAGCCAGGCTTGCCGGTGGCGGCATCCTCCCACCGACCGATAAGACCGCCGGTCTGGAACCGATAAACCCGCCCTGTCACGTTGCTATCTGGCATCCCCGCAACCGAAGCAACAACGCTGCGGTTAGGGTCTTCAACGCCCCCCACGGCGATGTCGCGCACTCCATCAATGTCAGGGCCGATGTTTATGCCGTAAATATCGGTAAGATTGGTGCCTGCCGAGGTGTCCTGTATAGGATAAGGCAGGAGCTCGAACTCTTCACCGCCGTCGGTCGAAACAAGCACGACCTGTATCCAGTTAGCCGGGTCGGTGATATCACCCAGGTAGGCACTCATGGCTATAAAGTTGGAATCGTACATAGCCGCGGTAATGAAGTTGAACCAGGCAACCATATCGGTCCAGCTCTTCGACTGATTAGAATCGTAAACTTCGTCGCGAATTTCCTCCATGACGTTCTTGGTTATGTCATCCCAGGTAGCCCCACCATCCTCAGATTTCCACAGTCGGGCCGTTTCCTCGGTGTAATTTACCCACCCATTTTCATTCTCATCCACCCACATCGTCCCGATAACATAGAGCCTCTGACCATCAATGCCCAGGGCAGGTACGTAGAGATCGGACCCTGGAGCAATTTTCCAATCATCCATACTGGGGGTGTCCACCTTGTCCCACTCGGCATTCACCTCAGCGGCGCTAACTGGCGGAGCGCTAGCTGGCGTCAGAAGCAGGCCGAAAGTCATTACCACAGCAATGACGATGTAAAATAGTCTTCCAGACCACCCTTTTATCCTTTTGTTCATCGGAAATCCCTCCTTTTCAGCCTCGGTATCGATTATTCATTCTAATTATTTGAACAAGATTAACAACCTCCATCGAGAATTGCAATACATCATATAAAAATTCATAAGTTAATGGCAACCCCGAAAAACAAAATTCTAAATCCTAAATCCGAAATACTAAACAATATCAAATGACCAAAACCCCAATGCCCAAAACAGTTTCAAATTTTGAATTTAGATATTGGGATTTGTTTAGGATTCAGTGCTTTGAGCTTAGGATTTCCCGGCAATAGCGGGGAAAAGGGAAGGGGGGGTCGAAAGCCTCTTCTTTTTTCACCCTCACCTTTACCCCATGTAGTAGTGAAGATTACTACACGGGGTGAATCCTCTCCCATCAAGGGCGAGGAATTCTACAGGATAAAGGTTTTGAATTTAGATATTAGGATTTGTTTAGGATTTAGTGCTTGGCATTTAGGATTTTCCCGGCAGGGTGTCGTTGCGCCGAATGTTACTCGTAGTAGTAATACCCCATCCGTCTCTTGATGAACATGCCCACCGCCAGGATAACGACCAGAAGCAGCCCCAGGGCAATAGTAATCGCTGCCCATTGCGGCAGAATTCCAGCGTGGAAAGATTTTGCCTCTGCCCACTTCCCTTCATTCTCGGCACCGTCTATGGCTCTTACCTTCCAATAATAGCTGCCGTAAGATAAGGCATACTTCCCGGGCAAGGTGTAGGCAACAATATCGCCATGGAAGCTGACAGCTTCTATTGGGACCGCAATAGAGACTGGAGGATTATCGCCGCCATATATCTCTAAATCGTAGCTGGCGATTCCGCTGGGGTCAGTTACATTTGACCACTTAAATGTCGGGGATGCCCTGCCCAGAAAGCTGCCGAAGAGGCCAGTCCTGGTATCAACGGGCGAGTTCAGCACCGGCTCATCGGGTGGGGTCCCCTCCATATAAAAGATCGCCGAGGGAGCAGTCTCGCCGTTATAGCTGGCATTGACATACTGCTCGCCATGCCTTCCCCGGGCAGTGAATGTAATCGCATAAACATCGCCCTCGGCATCAGTGAAGACATTAGCTGTCTCGTTTTGATAGCTGATACTTACCGCCACATTGGGGTCGAAAGATTTGCCGGTGACATTAAAAGTCTGTCCCACATGACCCGGTGAGCTGGGGCTCGTTGCTGGCTGCAGCGTTATGCCAGCCCCCAGGTTGAACGTAGCTGAGGCAATCGCCACGATGGAGCCGCCATGAAAGGCTCCAATAACGTAACTGCCTTGGCTGCCGTCGGGTATGGTAAAGCTTATCTCTCCCCAACTGCCATTTTCATCGGCGTAGTATTCGCCAAATTTCTGACCATCATACTTTAACTCGATGTCGTCTTCGCTCCCAAAGCCAGTCCCGCTTACGGCAATAATCTCGCCAGCGCAGCCTGAACCCGGATTCAACGTTATTATTGGCTCGACTTCGAAACTGGCCTCTCTAACATCGCTCAAAGTACCCTTGTCATCGCCATAGTAGGCATCTACGGTGTGTTCTCCCTTTGCTGAAGCGGGCACGGAGAAGCCTTCTTCCCAGCTGCCATCTTCGTCAGCGTCAGCGGTGACCGGGAAATCAACATAGGAATCATCATCGAGGTAATACCTGATGTTAATGCCGGTTGCCTCGGAGGGAAAGCCGCCGCCGCTTACCTCTATGCTATCCCCTATATGCCCCGAGTCTGTGTCCAGGCTTATCCCCGGATTAACCACAAAATGTGCCGTGGCACTTCTGCCGCTGGCATCCTCGGCATAGACGTCATGGTATCCCTGGCAGCACTCGGGCACGGTAAAAGATGCGTCAAAGAATCCATGAGGGCACTGCTGTCCCTTGTATGTTCTTGCGCTATCCTGCAGCACGTCATCGTAATAAACGTCAACTATTTCCCCTGAATGGAAACCTTCGCCGTTAACGGTCAGTTTATCCCCCACACAGCCCTCGGTTGGTGAAAGTGAGACTCGCTCCAGGGTAGCCTGTACAGGGGTGACCAACGCCGGGATAGCCACCAGGCAGATGGCAAGGGCAATGATCAGGCAGCGTAGTAACTTCATTCCGTAGTTCTTACCACTTTACCAGATTTTTGTATCACATGAATATACAGGCAACACGCTGGAATTATAACAACTTCCTCCGCTTATTGCTATGCCAGCAGTCAGCGGTCAGTACTCAGCGGTCAGCGGTCAGCAGTTGGCAGTTAGCAGTTGGCAGTCGGCAGTTAGCAGTTGGCGGTCGGCAGTTGGCAGTCGGCAGTCGGCAGTCGGCAGTCGGCGGTCGGCAGTTGGCAGTTGGCAGTTGGCAGTTGGCAGTTGGCAGTCGGCAGTTAGCTACCAACAGGAAAGCAAAACTCAAAAATCAAAATGCAAAATGACAGAGCAAATATGAAAAGAGCAGTCAGCGGTTAGCAGTTGGCAGTCGGCAGTTGGCAGTCGGCAGTCAGCAGATAGCTACCAACAGGAAAGCAAAACTCAAAAATCAAAATGCAAAAATGGAAAACCAGTCAGTATGAAGGCTGAAGGCTGAAGGCTGATAGCTGAAAGCTAATAGCTACTAAATTGAGTTTTGAATTTAGATATTGGGATTTGTTTAGGATTTAGTGCTTAGAATTTAGTATTTTCTCGGCAATGGCGGGGAAAGGGGAAGGGGGGCTCGAAAGCCCCCCTTTTCACCCTCTCCTTTACCCCGTGAAATACTATTTCACGGGGTGAATCCTCTCCCGTCAAGGGAGAGGTTAAGTGGGCAAGGGTTATTATACCCTTCGTGTTCGGAAGATAAGCACCATGGTAACAATCACCAATAAAGCACCAATGGCGATAATCACCCACACCCATGCCGGAGTACTCGGTGCCGGCGGTACAACTCCCTCTTTACCTGTAGTGAAGGTTGCTGTAGCGTCACCAAACGCCGTAGTGTCCTTGAACGCCTTTACCGTCCAGAAGTAAGAAGTGTCGTAGGAAAGCGTTCCAGTATAGGTGTAAGTCGTCCTTGATACTGAAGTCGCTGATACAACCTCAGCATCGGTCTCAGCATTCACCAGGCTGAACTCATAGCCAGTGGCATCGGCAACGGCATCCCAGGTGAACGGGATATTGCTCACCGATACGCCAATAGCGCCATTGCTGGGATTGGTCAGTGTTACCGCAGCCATAGGACCAACAGCAACGGTGAAGCTCCGTACCTCAGACCACGGACTGTGAATTATCTCACCGGTCTCAGCATCGGCAGAGCGAACCCTCCAGTAGAAGGTGGTGCCGCAGCTGCCATCGCCCAGTGCTCCGTTGGCAACAACATAGCTGGGATTGGAGCCACTGGGTGGCTCGTAGTCTATCTCATTGCAATCACCATCCTTGCCACTCCAGTCGAGTACCACCTCGGTGAAGTCCTCATCGTAAGCTATCTGCAGGTTGTAGGAGCAGGCATCGCACTGCCTGTCCCACTTCAGCGTGAACGCATCGTTCACGCATAAGCACGGGTCGGCATCAACCACAACATTGTCTGCAGGGCTGTTGAGCGCCGGACCTGCCTTGGCATAGCAGTCTTCGTAGGTCCACAGGCGACCAATAGTACTGTCGTCTTCGCCGCTCCCGAAGAGTGCATTGGCAAAGTTATCGTAGTACGGGTTGTCATCAATAGCCCACAGCTTGGCATTGGTATCCGGAGTAAGGCAGCCGCATATCTTCAAGCTGGAAGGCTCCAGCGTGAATGCCGCAGTATCAGCCACACTCTCAATCAGGTAATCCCACATTGCCTCGCCGCAAGCTACCTCCTCAGCGGGATTGAGACAGCGTGCCACACCGGTGACATTGCCGTCCGCATCGTAGAAGGTGGCATACAGAACGCCGCCAGTGGTAGCATCAGTCTCGGGATTGCCCTCAGCAGTACTGAGGACTATGCCGTAGTAGCCAACCTCAACCCGATCGCACGTGTCATAGCCGAGTT
>Ga0307443_1002391_pt1 | contig 10475 bp, 11 predicted proteins | sample SalMarSW160220MG_FD_202148 | JGI IMG/M metagenome (GOLD analysis project Ga0307443, IMG submission 202148) | Salt marsh sediment microbial communities from the Plum Island Ecosystem LTER, Massachusetts, United States - SW1601-220 | ecosystem: Environmental > Aquatic > Marine > Intertidal zone >... | reverse complement strand
TTCCCCACTTGGGGCATTTGAGTAGAATTGACCCAAAGTTGATATTGACTTGACGCCTCGTTAATGTGGGATCGATACGCTGTTTTCAGGATATAAAAAACTGCGTGTCCTACATCTTGTGCAAGCCACGCAGCCTTAACCTATATCTTGTGTGGTACCCCTGGCGCGACTCGAACGCGCGACACGCGGTTTAGGAAACCGCTGCTCTATCCATCTGAGCTACAGGGGCTTACTCGCCATTGGTGGAGATAGGGGGATTCGAACCCCCGACCTCTGCCATGCGAAGGCAGCGCTCTCCCTATTGAGCTATATCCCCATACTACAGCAGAAATTATAGCATATATCTTCCTTGTCAGCCATCAGCATTGTTGCTATACTAAAATGTGCTATGGAATACGAGACCGTTATTGGGCTGGAGGTTCATGCCCAGCTTCTGACCAAAAGCAAGATGTTCTGTCGCTGTAGCGCTGATTATGCCAGCGCCCCACCCAATACCCATGTCTGCCCGGTGTGCCTGGGGATGCCCGGTGTGCTGCCCACCATCAATCAGCAGGCGGTGGAATTTACCGTAATGACCGCTCTGGCCCTTAATTGCACTATCTCCGATTACACCAGGTTTGACCGTAAGAACTATCCCTACCCCGACCTGATGAAGGGCTACCAGATTTCACAGTCTTACGCCCCCTTTGGTCATCACGGCTGGCTTACCATTGAGGCTAACGGCGAAAAGAAGAGGGTGGGTATAGATAACGTCCATCTTGAGGAGGATGTGGCTAAATTAATACACCGCACCTCCCCAGGTGGGGAGTCCTATAGTCTGGTGGATGTTAATCGGGCTGGGGTGCCGCTGATGGAGATTGTCGGTGAGCCTGACCTGCGCTCTCCGGAGGAAGCCAGGCAATACCTGATGAAGCTAAGGAGTATACTCCAGTACCTCGGTGTATCCACCGCCAATATGGAGGAGGGGAGCTTCAGGTGTGATGCCAATATCAGCATCCGTCCTCAAGATAGCACCGACCTCTTGGCTAAGGTGGAGGTCAAGAATATGAATAGCTTCAAGGCGGTCTACCGGGCTCTGGAATATGAAGCTGAAAGACAGAGAAAGAAGGCGGCAGAGGGCAGAAAGCTCGTCCAGGAGACCAGGGGATGGGTGGAGGAGAGGGGGATAACGGTTGCCCAGCGCAGCAAAGAGTATGCCCACGACTATCGCTACTTTCCTGAGCCTGACCTGGCGCCATTGGTGTTGGACCGGGAGTGGGTGGAGGCAATAAGGTCAAAGCTGCCCGAGCTGCCTGAAGCCAGACGCGACCGATTTGTCGCTGAATACAATCTGCCCCCCTATGACGCTGGGCTGCTTACCGCCTCCCGCGAGATGGCCGACTACTTCGAGGACTGCCTGAAAACCAGCCAAGATGTAATGCCCAAGGAAATAAGCAACTGGCTTTTGGGCGAGGTCAGCCGTATAATGAATGCTAAAAATATAGATATCATTGACTTTAGAGAAAAGGTCGCTCCTGAACAGTTTGATGGATTATTAGTCTTACACTCACAAGCTGCTGTTAACGCTGCCACCGCCAAATCTGTGCTTGAAGAGATGTTTAACACCGGCAAGAGCGCTGACAGTATTATTGCTCAGCGGGGCTTAAGCCAGATCAGCGATGCCAAAGCCATTAAGGTTGAAATCGCCACGGCGATAAAGCTTAATGCTCAGGCAGTAGCCGATTACAAGGCAGGGAAGAAACAATCTCTGAAGTTCCTCGTTGGGCAGGTAATGAGGGCTACCAAAGGTCGTGCCAACCCCACGGTGGTAAATGAATTGCTAGAGAAGAAGCTGGAGGAAGGATGAGATGCAACTCACAGGTTATTTCAACATCGCTCAGATTATATTAGCCGTAGCCGTGATATTAGCCGTTCTGTTTCAGGTTAGAGGTGGGGGGCTGGGGGGTATCTTCGGTCAGGCTGACACCGTCTACCGGACTAAACGGGGCGTGGAAAAAACGCTGTTTCAACTTACCATCGTCTTGGTAGCTCTATTCATTATTATCTCTATGGTAGCTCTGAGAATTAGCTAGTAATTGGCGGTAATCAATGAAGTGCCCGGTTTGCGGCAAAGAAGCCAGAGCCCATATCTACTACTGCGCCAGGTGTGCCGTTTATGTCCATGAAAAGTGCTGGCAGAAGCATGTAGAGATGGCTCATAAGGAAAAGAAGTGAAGCTGAAAGTATGGTTTGCCGAGACCAGACCGCAGTTTCTGCTTCTTTCTGTGGTGCTGGCGTTCCTGGGCACCTGTATCGCCTGGTATGACGGTTACTTCCATCTTGGCTATGCCCTGCTGGCTTTCTTCGGGCTGCTGCTGTGCCACATCAGCGTCAATGTGCTCAACGACTACTTTGACTATAGAAGCGGGATAGACCTGGAGGTCAGGCGGACACCCTTCAGTGGCGGCAGTGGCATCCTTCCCGCCGCTCTGCTCAAGCCGAGGCAGGTGTTGTGGTTTGGGCTGGTCTCCTTCCTGCTGGCGGTACCCATAGGTGTTTACTTTGTTATCGCCAGAGGCTGGGCTTTGCTGCCTCTGCTTCTGGTAGCTGCGGTGTGCATCATCCTTTATACCCCCTTTTTAACCAGGGTAGGATGGCCGGAGTGGGCTCCCGGGGCGGGGATGGGGGCTTTGCCCGTTTTGGGGGCTTACTTCGTTCAGACCACTGCCTATACCCTGCCGGCGATTATTGCCTGCATACCATCGGGTATTCTGGTGCATAACCTTCTTCTTTTGAATGAATTCCCCGACGCCGAAGCCGATAGGAAGGCAGGTAGAAAGACCCTGCCCATCGTTATGGGAAAGGAGAAAGCCGGCATAGTCTATTCCGCCCTGACACTGGCGGTCTATTTGTGGATAATCGGCTGGGTGGTGGCGGGGAAAATGCCTGCCTTCTCTCTGCTCGCCCTGCTCACCCTCCCCCTGGCGATAAAGGCGATTGTGGGTGCCAGAAAGCATGAGGAGATGAGCCAGCTGGTGCCAGCTATGGCTAATAACGTTCTGGTTGTCCTCCTTACCCAATTCCTGCTGGGCATCGGCTATATTCTGGCAGGGGTTTTTTAATGTCAGTAGACCTGGTCTTACTTCACCCGCCCAGCGTTTACGACTTTCGCCAGAAGACCATTCTTTACGGACCGGTCAGCGACCTGATTCCGTCATCCTCTATGTTTGAGATGTATCCCATTGGTTTTACCAGCATTGCTGAATATCTGGAGGGCGCCGGGTATCGGGTGCGCATCGTCAATCTGGCGGTGCGGATGCTGAACGATAGCAAATTTGATGCCGAGGCTTTTATTAAGCGTTTGCGTGCGCCGCTATTTGGCATTGACTTGCACTGGCTGGTGAGCGCTCACGGGGCTATTGAGGTCGCCAGGATAGTGAAGAGGTGCCACCCCGAAGCCAAGGTGATACTGGGTGGCTTTTCCTCGACCTATTTCTATAAGGAGCTAATGGAGTACCCGGAGATTGACTATGTGATGAGAGGCGACTCCACCGAAGAACCGCTTAAGAAGCTTATGGATTGCCTCAGGAATAAGAGTGAGCCTGAGGAAGTTCCCAACTTGGTCTGGCGAGATGAAAAAGGCGAGGTGCGGGAAAACCCCTTCTCTTATGTTCCCGCCGACCTGAGCCATGTTATGTTCAACTACTATTCTAATACCGTGCGCTCGGTTATCAGATACCGTGACCTGGCTAGCTATGCTCCCTTCCAGGGCTGGGCACGCTATCCCATTACCGCGGTGCTCACCTGCCGTGGTTGCACCCAGAACTGCGTTGTCTGCGGCGGCTCCGCCGCCGCCTTTAAGAAATTCTATCACCGGGATAAAGTTGTCTTTCGCTCCCCAGAATCGGTGGCTCAGGATGCGAAGCAGATAGAGCGTTTCAGCAGTGGTCCTATTTTCATCCTGGGCGACCTGCTCCAGGCGGGGGAAGACTACGCTTATGAGGTTCTGCGACGGCTGGAGAAGGACAGGGTGAAGAATCAGGTCATCCTGGAGCTATTCTCTCCTGCCCCTGCCGACCTTTTGCGCCAGATGAGTCGAGCCTGCCCCAACTTCTGCCTGGAGATTTCCCCCGAATCCCACGACCCCGAGGTAAGGAAAGCCAGTGGCAAAAATTATTCCAACCAGGATTTGGAGCAGACGCTGGCTGATGCTCTTGATGTCGGCTGCGGGCGAATGGACGTTTTCTTTATGATTGGCTTGCCCCAGCAAACGCCAAAGTCGGTGATGGATACCATTGATTACTGTGATTTTCTGCTGCAGAAGTTTAAGGGAGATAAGCGGCTTTCCCTGTTTATTGCTCCCCTCTCCCCCTTCCTTGACCCGGGCAGCCTGGGCTTTGAGCAACCGCAGCGCCACGGCTACCGTATCCTGTTTCGGACGCTGGAGGAGCACCGCCAGGCGCTGGTAGCCCCAAGCTGGAAGTATTCCTTAAATTACGAGACGGAGTGGATGACGCGCCAGCAGATTGTGGACACGGCTTATGAGGCTATACTGCGCCTGAATAGCTTGAAGGCAAAGTACGGGACTATCTCCCAGCAAATGGCTGAGGCTGGGGAGCAGCGCATCAAGAGAGCCTGGGAAATGGCGCAGCGCATCGATGATGTATTGTCCAGAGGTGATTATCAGGAGGAGCTATCCCGATTAAAACCAGAGATAGACGAGATAAACGCCTTTCCTGTGGTTGAGAGGAAGCAGTTGGAGCTACCGATGGGAGTGGTTAAGCTAAAAATTTTGCGCTCCCTGTGGTCGTGGGCAACCGGGCGATAGCTATTTCAAGACCACCGCCGTCCCATCTTAATCCCCCCTGTTTTCAGTTGTTTTGCTTCCCACCCAGCCCGCCCTCATAGGCTTCTTATCCCTATTGGGTGGGAGGGTGGGAAGAAGAACACTCGCTAAAAGGGGGAGGGGAATATCTTAAAGGCCGAGTTCCTTCATAAGCTTATCAAGTGTTTCAACCGAAGGCGCACGCCTCCACACCCTCTTTGTTCCCTGAGGAGTGTCTTCCAAAATAATTCCAAGCTCGGCTAGCTTTTTCCGTATCTCATCCGCCCGCTGCCAGTTCTTCTCCTGCCGGCACTTCACCCGCTCTTCAACCAGACGATCAACACGAACTTCGACCTCTTCAGTCGGTTGCACACCTATGTAAACAGTAGGAGCATAAGTTGTAATCGTAAGTCTGGCTGTCGGCACCTTTATAATAACATCACGTCTTAGTCTTAAACCAATAACATCACACGCAAGATTGGTAAAAAGTTCTTGAGCATCCTTAAAACCTAGACCGTGATCACCAGCTTGATTTATTGCATTCGCCAAATCAAAAAGGACAGCCAAAGCTTTAGAAGTATTGAAATCATCGTCCATCGCCTCGATGAACTGCTGGCGATAAGGCTCGGCATCAAGAGCTTTGCCCTTGCCACCAGTGGTATCGTCTCGTAAAGCCACCCGCAGTAATCTTTCAGCCCCCCTCTCCGCCGCCTCAAGTCCCTCCTCGGAATATTTAAGCGGGCTGCGATAGTGGGAGCTTAGGATAAAGATGCGCATGGCATCAGGGCTATATTTGGCTAGCGCCTGCTTGATGGTTATCAGGTTGCCCAGTGATTTACTCATCTTGTCTTCGCCAAGCTGCACCAGCCCGTTATGCAGCCAGTATTTAACAAAGGGTTTAACACCGGTAAAGCTCTCCGACTGGGCAATCTCGTTCTCGTGGTGGGGGAAGACCAGGTCCTGCCCGCCGCCGTGGATGTCCAGGGTTTCACCCAGGTATTTTAGCGACATAGCGCTGCATTCAATATGCCAGCCCGGTCTGCCCTCACCCCAGGGAGACTCCCAATATGGCTCGCCCGGCTTTGACGCCTTCCACAGGGCAAAGTCCATAGGGTCTTCCTTCTCCTCCCCACCCACGGCACACTCCCCAGCCATCATGGAGTCCAGGCTGCGGTGAGCCAGCTTACCGTAGTCAGGGTCGTTCCTCACCCGGAAGTAGACGCTACCCCCTGCGGGATAGGCATACCCCTTATCTATCAAGCCCTGTATCACTTCAATGATTTTTGGTATCTCCTCGGTAGCCTTGGGGTATTTATCAGCCCGCTCGATATTCAGGGCATCCATATCCTCAAAGTAGCTAGTGGTGTATTTCTCGGCCAGCTCAGCCGGCGGAATACCGAGCTTACCAGCCCGGTCTATAATCTTATCGTCAATATCAGTAACGTTCTGCACATACTTGACCTTATAGTCCCGAAACTGAAGGTAGCGCTTGATGACATCAAAGACGATGTAGCTCATGGCATGACCGATATGGGCATCATCATAGGGAGTAACCCCGCAGACGTACATCTTAACCTCATCGCTTTGAGGCGCAAATTCCTCCTTTTGTCCGGAGAGGGTGTTATATACTTTCACCTTTCCTTCCTTCTAGAAGCCAGGCGCTTTTCCAGCTCGGCTATTCTTTTTTCCAGGTTTTCCAGCTTCTCTCCTACCGGGTCGGGCAGCTTCTCCACGGTATCGGTATCGGGGTTCCTGACTGCCACCACCCGCCCCGGCACTCCAATCACGGTAGCGTTGGCTGGTGCTGAATTTACCACCACCGAGCCGGCGCCCACCTTGGTATTATCACCGATAGTGATATCCCCGATAAGCTGCGCCCCCACCCCGACCACCACATTGTTGCCCAGGGTGGGGTGACGCTTTGTCCGCTGGTGACTGGTGCCGCCCAGGGTTACTCCCTGATACAGGGTAACATTGTCGCCAATCTCCGAGGTCTCACCGATGACCACACCCATGCCATGGTCAATAAAAAAGCCGTCTCCAATTTTAGCCCCGGGGTGAATTTCGATGCCAGTAAGAAAGCGGCTGATATGGGAGATGAGCCGGGGCAAGACCGGGATGTGCCACCGGAACAGGGTATGAGCTAATCGGTGGGACTGGCGGGCATGAAATCCGGGGTAAGCCAGCAGCACCTCCAGGGTATTGATAGCCGCCGGGTCGTGGTCAAAGACGGCTTTGATATCCTTTCTTATGCTGGTGAAAAATCCCATTAAATCAATCTCCTGCTATCAAGGCTACGGCATAGGCAGCCATCCCCTCACCCCGACCAATAGAACCCAGCCGGGCCGAAGTGCTAGCCTTCACGCTCACCTGGCTGGGGGCAATGCCTAATGTATCACTAAGCTGCTGTCGCATCTGGTCGACAAAATCTCTTAATTTAGGCTGCTCAGCCACGATGGTAGCATCAACATTGACTATTTGCCAGCCATTTTCTTTAAGCTTATCCACTGTTCTCTTAAGCAGAGCCAGGCTGGAGATATCCTTATACTGCGGTTCGCCGGGCGGGAAATGGCTGCCGATATCACCCAGGGCGGCGGCTCCCAGCAGGGCGTCAATAATGGCGTGGGTCAGTACATCGGCGTCACTCCAGCCGTCAAGCCCTTTATCAAAGGGTATCTCCACGCCTCCGATAACTAGCTTCCTTCCCTTGACCAGAGGATGGACGTCATAGCCTATACCAACCCGCATCTTATTTTTCATGTTTTTGTTGCCAAGCCTCAGCTATTAACAGGTCATCGGGGGTGGTTATCTTTATATTATCATAGGCGCCCATATATAGCTTCACTTTATAGCCCAGTTGCTCTACCAGCGAGGCGTCGTCGGTAACTTCATCCTTTGCCTGCTCGTAGGCTTCAGCTATTATACCAAGGCGAAACACCTGTGGCGTCTGCACTGCCCATAGATTTTGACGTGGTGGCGTCTGGTGCACTATTTTATCATCTCCGGCGATTTTGATGGTATCGGTTACCGGAACGGCGGCTACAGCGGCGCCGGTTTCCCGGGCTGCCTCCAGTCCCCGCTCAATTAATTCTTTAGTTACCAGCGGGCGGGCGCCGTCATGGATTACCACCCAGTGGCAGTCTTTAAGCTTACCGAGTCCCGCCGCCACCGAGTCCTGCCGCCTTTTGCCTCCGGCACAGACCTCAATCGGCTTGGATAGTCCTTCTTCGGCTATCAACTGCCGGCACCGCTCCACATTGGCTTTACTTACCACCGCCACAATCTGGCCAACCGAATCACAACTGTCAAAGGCATGGAGCACATGGGCTAGAGCCGGCTTCCCCCCCAATGGGGCGAAGACCTTATCTATACCACCCATCCGCCGGCTCTCCCCGGCAGCGACGATAATGGCGCCGACCTTTTGCTGGTTAGTCTTCATATCGCGTCGGTTCATTGTCAAGAACTAGCTTCCGAAAATCCATCAGGACTCAACTCGTAAACCCTACTGAATACGCCGTCTTTCAAACTAGGGTTAGAACTAATTGTAACTTTTAGCTTAAAACGCGGTTTTGCTACTTGGTCACTACCTGGTATCCATGAGGTGGAATCAACAGACCTAATTCCCTCAACAGGTACTCCTTCAAAGTAACTGGTCTCATAGTAATGAAGGCGGAAACTCTCAGACAGAACCCTAGTGGGGAGTTCCAAATTGGCTATCTTTAGCCTGTCTCTTTGCCCTTTCATAATTTTGGTTTTATCCCGCTTTGTTTTATCCCAATACGCTGAATATATTTGTGGTAATGCATAGGCAAAACTCCTTCCATCTAAAAGCTCAACCTGCGCCTCAAATTCTGCATATTCCCCGATATTATGGACATCAAGGTAGATGTCATGGTAATCTATCTTAGGAGTCACCTCAATTGCTGGAGCTGGTTGTCTTTGTAATCGGTCACGGTCAACTCTAACTCTGTGGAAAGCCACAAACTGTGCAATCAATAGTGCCAGAAACCCAATAGCAGCCCACACCCAGCTTGGAATGATTGTTCCTTGCACAAAGTTGATAATTATCCCCGCAATTGAAGCAACGCCGGCTACTACAAACCACCAGAGTCGTACCACCGCAATGACGTATTCTTTTAACGATTGCCACATGCCTTAACAGCACCTGCTTTTTGCTGGTTAGTCATTTTTTTCTTTGGGTTTACTCCCCACCAGCCCCACCCCTATTGCCTCCCTCAGGGTGCTTGTCGGCACAAGCTTAATATTCTTGGGCTTTGAAATCCCGGCGCCGGCTTTGGGCACAAGGCAGCGCTCAAATCCCAGCCTGGCGGCTTCAGCCACTCGTCGGTCTAATTGGGAGACGGCTCTTAGTTCACCGCTCAGCCCCACCTCCCCCACCACTACCAAGCCGGGGTCAACGGCTACATCTCGGGCGCTGGAGGCGATAGCCAGGGCAATTCCCAAATCAGCCGCCGGCTCGCCAATCCTCAGCCCGCCGGTGACATTGGCGATAATATCCTGGTTGCCCAGCTTCAACCCGGCTCTCTTGGTCAGCACCGCCGTAATCAGCAGCAACCTGCCGAAGTCAACTCCGTTGGCGGTGCGCCGGGGCAAGCCGAAGGCGGTGGGAGTGGTCAGGGCTTGAATCTCCACCAGCAGGGGGCGGCTGCCCTCTAATGTGGGCACCACCGTCGAGCCTATAGCCTCACCCCACCGCTGGGAGAGGAAGGCTTTGGACGGGTTATCCACCTCTATCAGACCCTGCTCCTTCATCTCAAAGACGCCTACCTCGTTGGTGGAGCCGAAGCGATTTTTCACCCCGCGCAGAACGCGGTAGGCGCTGAAAGGCTCACCCTCAAGATAGAGCACCACATCAACGATATGCTCCAGTACTCGGGGACCGGCAATAGCGCCGTCCTTGGTCACATGCCCGGCAATGAAAACGGGCACGGCGTTGGGCTTTGCCCAGTGCATCAGCCTCAGGGTGCACTCCCGCACCTGGCCTATGCTGCCCGCCGCCGAGTCCAATTCAGGGAGGTAAACCGCCTGGATGGAATCAATGACTACCAGAGACGGGGCTAATTGCTCCAGCCAGCTTAAGATAATATTTATGTCAGTCTCAGCCAGGAGGTAAAGCCTCTCCCCCCTCACCCCCAGGCGCTCTGCCCTGAGCCTGATTTGGGACAGCGTTTCCTCGCCGGAGACGTAAGCCACCTTACCCCCAGCCTGCGCCACCTGAGCTGAGACCTGAAGCAGAATGGTGGACTTGCCAATACCGGGGTCGCCGCCGATAAGCACCAGGGAGCCAGAGACCAGTCCTCCCCCCAGCACCCGGTTGAACTCAGCTAGGGGGAGGGGGAAGCGGTCAGAGATATCAGTCGCCACCTGAGATAGTTCCTGGGGAGGGTTTTCCAGGGCGGAAATGTTAGTCGGGGTGGCTGCTGAGACTACAGTTTCTTCAAAGCTGTTCCACTCCTGGCAGTTAGGGCAGCGCCCCAGCCATTTCAGGCTCTCTTTGCCGCAGTTCTGGCAGACAAAGACGGTTCTGGAGCCGGGTTTACCTGATTTGCCCATAGCTTGACTTTATCCCATTTTGAGCAGTATTTCAAGGGGAATCTGAGATATTGTTTTCTTTCCCCTCCCCGTTTTATATCTTTTCCCACCCTCCCGC
>Ga0307443_1002387_pt1 | contig 10479 bp, 5 predicted proteins | sample SalMarSW160220MG_FD_202148 | JGI IMG/M metagenome (GOLD analysis project Ga0307443, IMG submission 202148) | Salt marsh sediment microbial communities from the Plum Island Ecosystem LTER, Massachusetts, United States - SW1601-220 | ecosystem: Environmental > Aquatic > Marine > Intertidal zone >... | reverse complement strand
CTCCTGAGCTCCGCCTCCAGATCTCCCCAACCCATCAGCACCAGCACGCCCCTGTCCAGGTACGCAGCCGCCAGCACCAGCTTATCAAGCCCTCTTCCCCCGGTGAAGCCTCCCTGGTACAGTATAATGGGCACTGTGTCATCCACCAGGCCCAGCTTTTCCCGCAAAGCCCGGTTATACGCCTCTGCCGCTGGTAGAGGCGGGCAGTTCAATATGACGGTGGGGGCGGCAACCCGGTATTTCTTTGCAAGGTACTCAGCACGGTAGGTGCCGGTCGCGACAACCTCGTCGGCACGTCGTATCAGGAACCGCTCCAGCACCCGCCACCCCATCCTTTCCAGGTGTGAAATATAAGCCAGTTCGGTGGTAAGCTCGTGGGCATCATACACCAGCCTGCCGCCTTGCCGCCGTTTTGCCATGTAGCCCAGGAGCAGGGTATCCAGGTCGTGGCAGTGGTAAACATCGGCCGGCTTGTTCTTCACAATTGCCCGGGCGCGCCGGTAATACTGAAGAAGGGCAAAGGCCCTGTAGATTTTCGACGGTAACCTTCGCAACAGCCCGGGGGACGGTGGCCTGCCTTCCACGCCAACCGGACGCTCCCCCGCGGGTGACGTATCCACCCGCAGAATTCTGAACCCGTCTCCTTCCTCGTAAGGCTCTGTATCTTTGTCCAGGACGGCGATGATTCCTACATCGTGGCCGGCTTCAGCCAGCGTCTTCGCTTCCCTCAGCACCCGGGCATCATGCCGGCAGTTATTATAAACGAACATCCATACTCTCATTCTTTGCATAAGCTCATAAGCGTTCCACTATCGCCATCCAGGCGTTGCCTGTGCCTTTCTTAAGAAGAATGAACTCGCCTTGTGGGAAATACGCTGACAAGTCGCTATCTGTGAATCTCAGCTTGTGGTATGAAGGCATTGGCTCGGGCTCGTTATACGGGACGGTGACTACCAGGAAGCGACTTACGCGACGGAGTTCAGGTAATGCTGCCAGAAATGATTGCTTGTCAAGGTGTTCCAGGACCTCCATACACGTCACAATATCGATGGACTTATCTGCAAACGGGAGATTGGTAATGGACCCGTAGATGATTTGATACAACTGGCTCTCAAATACCATGATAAATTTTGAGTGTCGCCTTATGTCTATTCCTAGAACTCTTTGGGACCTGTTTAGTGACATCACAAGATTTAAAAACGCACCATTACCCATGCCTACGTCAAGAACCGATTTAGCTTCCGGAAGCAAAGAGCTTATATACTCAATGCGTCTCCAGTCAGTTTCGAGGTATCCTCCATAACGATTGCTGTCTACTCCAAAACACTCGACATATTTCTTCTTTATGGTGGCTGTACAAGCGCTTAGCGTCACATCGGCCAGTCTGACTTCAGTATATTTGCCACCCTTAGCTGCCACTGTTTTCTGCTTTTTAAATTCCGCATAGCACACGCGAATCAGCCGGTATGGCAGAAACATGGTATTACGCCCGGGTTTCCGCACGGCTTGAACCAGCATAGTTCCTAATTGATATGAGAAGGAACTCTTAATTGTTTGTACTGTTCTTTTTTGCTTCTTAAACTCATTCGTTTGCTTGGCCAGATTTCTTACTTGCTTATCAATCTTTTCCTGAAGCTCCTCTAACTGTAATCTGAATGGTGGCTTATTTACAGGCCACTGTAATAATACGGGCCATAGACTCCTGATTATCCCCATGTGAATCACTGATTTTACTCTCCGTTCCGTGGGTATAGACATAATTTTCTCCATCAAAGCCCTACAGTTGAAGAGTTCGAACGTATCAAAGGCGATGTCACTCTCCAGTAAAACACAACTTAGCCATGTGCCATCACGGTGTTCCCAATAAAACATATCATATGGGTCATAGTTCATAATTTTGGCAAACTCTGTTACCTCTATAAATTCACTAAATGCCCCCACGACTTTTTCATTGTCACCCATTCGCCTATATACATGTGCCATTACTTGTTCTGTTAGCGGCAACTCATTGAATCCTACTTTCCTGTAATAAGACTTAGCCACCTCACCTGTACTCGATCTGATATGCAAAGCATTTGACGGTAATTGATCTAGATAAGCTTTTGCTAATCTTCTCCCATGAGCGTGATAACTATTACGAGCTAGCACTGCACTCAGCTCTTCATCACTTTTCCCATATGTCGCTGCATCGGCAAGGCAGATATGATGCAATTCGAGAGCCTCGGCTATTTCACTAGCGGTCAGCGTGTCAGTCTTCAATACCCTCTGTCGTCTCTCATAAGATTGAACTATAGAACGCACCGATTTGTCATCCGCCATTCCGGATAATATGGAAGACAAGTTGCTTCCGGTGTCATCCAGATCTAAATAACCCATGTCCCCATATGTGAAAAATACTATATCCTTCACTAAATTTCTTGCCGCGGCAAGAGTTGTGCGTGTATCAATACCAGCAGTTAAGGATATAACTAGATTATAGGTACCATGCAAGAGATCCAGCTGTTTCTCTAGCATTACAGATACCTCCTCAACCACGTCAGAGAGCTTACCAACTGACAAATTTCTTCGGGGATAATAACGCTGTATCTTCTTCTCTTCGATATTTATCAGGGTATTCGGTGTTAAGACATAAACTCCTTCGTCTGGGGTCAAGATTCCGGGATATGCACGGCCCGACACCGTTAACCATCTTTGGTCTCGCTTGATAGTCTCCATTCGGGTACATTCGCTTGAATTCAAATAATCGCCTATAATGCTACAATGTGAAGCTATCACAACCAAACCTTGTAGGGAGTAAAAAGCACTACGAGTTCCGAATGCATCTGTCATGAATTTAGTCCTGTTGCCGTGGTGATATATAATGATAAATCTGCCTGACAGGTGGTCAATGTAATCCAGCAAACTTTCTTCGGACAGGCTTAACTCGCCAAGACATTTTCTTGAGATGGAGTTAATGTCCATGCCCCAGTAAAGAGTGTCAATCACCCTGCCCAGAATCGCCACCCAGCTACTGTCTTTCTGCGAAAATGCCCATGGGTTTTCAGGGTCAAAAGAGATGAAGTAATCTCCGATGGTCTTCCTCGTCCACGCAGTGATAGGCGGCTCGACTTCCACCTCAGAGAACAGGTATCCCCTTTTATAGAGCAGGTGACTGTAATCCATGCTTTATGCCATATTTGCCAACTCAATCGTGGTTACTATTCATCAGGAGCACAGCCAGAGACGCTTGATCACTCACGACGAATTGCCGACTCCATCCTGTAAAGTAGAAACATTTGCAGCACCTTTTCCACTAATAATGCCCGACAGTTATCGTAGACAAATGTCCGTACCTTCATTCTGTCACTGAAACAAGAAATCAGCCAAGACCTGCGCTGCGACATCAGAGCCGTTAACCAAGCATAGGCTAAGACATCCTCTACGAAACTCGGCATTATTGGTATCATCAAGCAATTTTTCCAGACACTCCTTCAGCCCGGATGCTGTTAGTGGGCTCATCAACAGTCCCGTGCCTGTTTGCTGGGCAATCATGGCACGGCCGAGTTGGTTATCGGAACCCGTCTCCAGATTCGGAATGAAAATGGAAGGTATCCCGAAGTAAGCCAGCTCCGTTACAGTATTGTATCCTGCTGCACTTATTGCTATATCAAAGCCCTGATAGTAACGTGAAAGAGGATAATCTTTGATAGTTGTCACATCCTGAAAGTACCTGAGCTTGCCATGAGAGACAAGAGATTCGGCAAGAACAATCTGGACATCGACAAACTGTCTTGCAGTTTCAATAATTATCTCGCTTTGTGTATTTATGTCATTTATATTTCCTGCCCCAAGTTGCACAAATACTGTTTTCTTGGCAGGGTTTAATCCTAATTGTTCCACTACATCCTGCCGGGGGAGCAACTCATTGCGATCCAGAAAGACCATTGGCGGCACGATGATTCGCCCCGGGGAATCTTGAGTGATACTTTTCTGGCTCAGTTCGCCGGGAACCAATCGAAGGTCAAAATATTTCTCGCTCACGTTGAACCTATCTTCAAGACCTTCCTTCAGCATTCCCCGCTTAACCCATATCTTAAGGAGGTTTTTTCTTCTTACAATAGCATTAGTAATTCCCAAATCAGGATTAACGCCATCGAAAACGAACACGTTTATCCCATGGTTTTTAAGTGTCATTTCCAGTAGATTTTGCAGTGAACTTCGCCACCCTCTCGCAGGAATTTTATCCCTAACCTGGTCCCATGGAGGGTGATAATATGCAACAAAGCCTTCTTGCCTAGCCAAATTCAGAGCTGTGCTGGTAGACAGAAAATTTATCTCACTTATGCGGGAGTCACTTTTGAGCCGCCTGGCAATTGCCAGGAGACGCGTTAAATGTCCTAAACCCCCACCATTTGTCGGCATGAACAATATTCGTGCTTCTTGAATTCGTCCGCCCTGAGTGGTTGGCAAAAACACCGGTCCACTTACAGGGGCAATTGTTGATTCATAAATTATCGGTTCGCGCTTCCCTGAGGGCGTAGGTTCAGGTTGTGGTTGGTGAGACTTCTTTGACTGATAATCTCGATAGATACGCCATAGTCTGAATGGCAGTGTAATAACAGCCCTGGGCGATATGGCTGCTTTCACCAGCGCATCTCCTGCACGAAAGGTGATTGAAGTTATTAGAGAATCATACTTTTGTGCGTATTCATTTCGGAGTCGCAGTATCCTGTCCTGGAGGTCCTGCTTATCGTTCTTGAGATCTTCGATTTCACGTTCGAGCATGCGTATTCTATCCGAAGGAGCCGACGATTGTTCATAATTTTTTTTCTCCACCCGTTCGATTTCAGCTTTTTTGTCCCTTCTGTCGCTGCTTTCCATATGTTCCTTCGTATGCTATCACTACATAACCGTAATTTACGTTAACACACAATGTGCGGAATATAGTTGTTTGTGAAGGCAACGATTTGTGAGCCTTTCATCATCTCTTCATCAGCTATTTTCCAGGTATGCCTTTCCTTAGATGCTTGTCTAATCGAGATATAATTAAATCTGTCAGCCGAGTATATGCAGAGTCCCTTTTGCAGGCATTCTCGTTGGAAACGCGTATCTGAACCAAGACCTTTTTTTGAGTCGAACTTCACCTTTTTAAACACACTTCGTTTGATCACCATGGTTCCGCCAGTGACCTTCTTAGTGAAGCAGTGTTCTCTGTCTGGAAACCTGATCGCCAGCGCATTATCCCTCTCGAAATAAACGTAAAAGGTATACTTACCAACGATATCGGCACCTGAATAATCAAAAGCAATCATCAGGTCCTCCAGATATGCAGGGGCATAGAAGTCATCATCGTCGAATTTCGAGATATATTCAAATCTCGCTTTGTCGACCGCAAAATTAAGGCAGGTGCCCAAGCCTTCTTTCTCATCCACCCTGTATACCGTTACATTATGATGTTTCCCGGCTTCTTCCATCCATTTGTCCATATCCAGCTGATTATTATTCAAGACGATAATCAATTCCTTATCCTTATACTGCTGCCTATCATAGTTGGCGAATATGTTATCTATATATTCAAGCTTGTTAGTGCAGGTGATTATGGAGACCCCTTTCTTCTTAGCACCACTGTTACCCCTGGCGATGCCCATTATGTTGAGAACACAATCGAGCCTCTTTTCACAGGTATGCTCTTTAATAACCTTGCGAAATCCAGGAAGTACCAGTCTGTCTGTTAGTTCTTTATTCTCCAAAAGCTTCCTCAAAAGTGATTCTGTTTCCTGAGGAGAAGAGCTCATGGGCACAATATCGGAGCCGAGCAAATTGTCTATCCCTTTACAGTATCCACTCAGAACGGAGGTACCGGAAGCCAGAATCTCCAAAACCCTCCTGGGAAACATGGTAGGGCTGTCTATGACACTATTCACGTTCAAGAATATCCTGTACATCCTGTAGGCATAGACCATTTCATCGTAGGGCAACTCGCCGACAATGTACGGCTGGTATTGTTCTGGAAATCTGAACCTCTCCTCATTTAACTTGTAATGGCGGTCATATATGTCAAGGTCATGAGATAGTGCCGGCGCAAGAATACAAGCCATTTGCTCTTTCCTTTGCATTCTGAACTCGTTCTGTCCTTCGTACCACGAACCGGCGAAGGCTATGTCTCTTATCTTTCGGCCGCTGCCTATTGGATTATGTATTCTTGGCTGAACTGCAAAGGGCAGGCAAAAAACATTATTGTGCCCGAGGTCTTTTTTATATCTCTCTATACAATCCGTATCAGTGGTGAAGACGTAATCAAACAAGTGTGCCGCATCCAGAAACTCTTCGTAATGGGCGGGGTCTTCTTTGGACCAGAACGCCGTGGGAATGTTCTGGGCTTTGCACCACTGAACCAATTCTGGTAACTGACTACGCGGCTTTTGCCCTAAATCAACTATTTGATATCTCCAGGAGTTATCGTTTCCCTGCCAGGCGGACTCAACCAGCAGAAAGTGAGGTCTATTCTTGCTTAGTACCTCTTTCCAATTCTGTGGCGTAAATGTAATCAAGTTGGCTTCATATTTAAAGCAGTCATAGGTAAATTCGTCCATGATAACCGCAATTTTTAGATCTTTCCTCCGTGGTTCGACAGCATGTTTGGTAACATTCCCTGTTTCTTGCTTAATCTCATCTATTCTGCCTCTAATTATTTCCAGTACATATGCCTTCTTAGCAGCCGCCCCCAGCGGCTTGGGCAGAGGTTCTTTCCTGAGTACCCTGATGCCCAATCTGAGCACTCGATATGGCAGCAAGATGGTATTCCGCCCGGGCTTGCGGACAGCTTGAATCAGCATACTTCCCAGTTGAAACGATAGAGAAGCCCTAACCGTCTGCAGCGTTCTTTGCTCTTTTGCCAGCTTGGCTCTGAGGCGGATTGTTTCCTTCCTGGTGGTATTTAGCTCAGCCTTGGTAGTATTTAACTCAGCTTTGAATTTTCCAGCTTCTTTGGTTTGTGCAACTTCTCTACGCTGAAATTCCCACTCTGCCCTCTCCACCAAAGCCAAGTCGATGCTATCCATTTTTTGTTCTAGAACTAGCTCTCTCTTTTTGCACAACAAGCACAAGTATCTACCTACTACCTCAACTTCGCTTATCACGAAGTAGGGATGTATCATCTTGTACAGGGAAGCTATATAAAAAGTCTGTTTATGGTCGGGGTGTTCTAACAGACCAAATGGGACTGTTATTATCAGCTTTCCATCATCAACCAGAAGTTCGTAAGCTCTCGTGATGGCTTTATCCGGCGTTACCTGATGTTCAAGGAATTCGCCCATTATGGCTGTGTGAAATTCCCGGGCCGGAAAATCAACACCGTAAATATTACCCGTGATGAAAGTTAGCCTTTGCTGCACCTCCAAAGGCTCCTTTGCCCGGTCAGCATTTGCATATTCGATAGTCTTATCATCAATGTCCACGCCAACGACTTCAAAGCCATTCCGGGCGAGCAGTATCGAGGCTATGCCCTGGCTGCAGCCGATATCTATGACTTTCTGCCCCTCGACATGCTGACACATCCATTCTATGCGCTGCCGTGCCTGAGATTGGGATTCCACGGTCCATATCTCCCCCTTGTAAAGCTCGTTGATTCTATCGCCAGTTTCCATGTTTTCCTTATGGTAGTTTGAATCGTTCACACTATTATGGTAATTAGAGCTACAATCCTTTCTGCAGCCGTACCATCCCATAGCTCGACGCGGGATGAAGCTTCAGACTTAGATGCGAGGATTCTGGACGCTTCTTCGATAATCTTCTGGGGGTTATTGCCTACAAGCACATTAGTCCCCCGGCTTATAGTTATAGGCCTTTCAGTCGTGTCCCTCAGGGTTAAGCACGGAATGTTCAGCACGGTGGTCTCCTCCTGAATTCCACCGGAATCAGTCATAACAAATTTAGCATACATCTCGAGCTTGAGGAAATCAAGGTAACTGAGAGGAGGAATAATGAGTAATTGTTTATTGAGTTTGTTGAGTTTATTGAGTTCATCGGGGCTGGCGATAACAGTGGCAGGAAGGTTGAGATTGAATTCACGGAGCTTTTTCTGGGTGCGGGGGTGAGCAGGAAAGACTACAGGAATCCACTCAGATATTTTGGTTATTGCACTCATAATGTTCATAAGGCTATGTTTTTCGTCAACGTTGCTGGGGCGATGCAGGGTTAGCAGGGCATAACCTTCTTCAGCTAATTTCAACTGAGCGAGGATTTGAGATTGGTCGGCTCTGGCTTTATTAAAAAGCAAGCTATCTACCATCACATTGCCAACAAAGAATATCTTTTCTCGAGGAACGCCTTCTCTCTTTAGATTTTCATCAGCATCCCGTGAATGGGTAAAGAGGTAATCCGAGATTTGGTCGGTGAGAAGACGGTTTATCTCCTCGGGCATGGTGCGGTCATAAGAGCGTAAACCAGCTTCCACATGAGCTACGGAGATATGGAGTTTAACGGCAGCTAAGGCGGCAGCTAAGGTGGAGTTGACATCACCGACTACTACGACTAAATCAGGTTTTTCCTTCAGCAGCACCTTTTCAAACTCAATCATCACTTTGCCAGTCTGCCTAGCATGTGTACCTGAACCGACTCCGAGATAAACATCAGGTTTGGGCAGCTCCAGGTCCTGGAAGAAGACCTGCGACATTTCATAGTCGTAATGCTGACCGGTGTGGACAAGGATAGGAGTGAACTTGAGGCCGAGATTTTGCGTGTTATGCTTGTCTATCGCCCTGAGCAGGGGAGCAATCTTCATGAAATTTGGCCTGGCTCCACAAACGAGGACTATTTTCATGGTTATGCTCTCAGGATTGGGGCCATATCGATATCATATCTCATAAGCACAAGCTGTCTATCAGTCCCTACGGTCTTTTTGCCCTCATATCACTCTCCCAACCTGACTATATTATTGCCTTTTAGCCCCCTGGTGACTCCGCGTGTATCAAATACCAGCTTTGCACGGGCAGACACTTCACCTATATCATAACAGCTGTGGTCAGCGGCTATGACGACACAGTCCATCGAGGCCAGGCATTCCCCACCGAGTTCCACCGATTTCATGTCGCCTGCGGGCACATGAATCTGAGGTACGTAAGGGTCATTGTAGCTTACCTCAGCCCTTTTTTCACGAAGAAGCTGGATCATTTTTAACGAGGGAGACTCTCGGGTATCTTCAACGTCTTTCTTATAAGCTACGCCGAGGACAAGTATTTTAGCTCCATTCAAGCTTTTGCCTCTGGCGTTTAAGGCTTCAAGAATGCGCGAAACGACGTGATAAGGCATGTGCTCGTTGATTTCGGCGGCGAGCTCGATGAACCTGGTATGGAAATCAAGCTCCCGGGCTTTGTTTGCCAGGTAATAGGGGTCGAGCGGGATGCAGTGCCCGCCGATGCCGGGGCCGGGATAAAAGGGCATGTAGCCGAAAGGCTTGGTAGAAGCGGCGTCAATAACTTCCCAGACACTTAAACCCATCCTCTCACAAAGATGGGCGAGTTCATTGACCAGAGCGATATTCACACTGCGGAAGACATTCTCAAAAATCTTGGTCATCTCAGCTGCCTCGGGACACGAGACCGGAAGTACCGTGCCGGCAATCTGGGAATAAAGAAGCTGAGCCAGTTGAGTGGACTGGGGGTCTATGCCGCCGACGATTTTAGGAGTGTTTCTAACGTTATGGTCTTTGTTGCCCGGGTCCACGCGCTCTGGCGAATAAGCCAGGTAGAAGTCACTGCCGCAACGAAGCCCCGATGACTCTAAGCTGGGCAGTACCACCTGTTTGGTAGTGCCGGGGTAGGTGGTGCTTTCTAAGACCACAAGTTGTCCGGGCCGGAGATATTTGGATATTGCCTCGGATTCGTGAATCACGTAAGAAAGGTCGGGATCCTTCGTCGTGGTCAGCGGAGTGGGAACACAGATGCAGATGGCATCTGCCTCTCCAAGGCGGCTCTGGTCTGTGGTTGCCTCCAGGAGTTTCCCTGTCACTACCGAGGAGAGGCTGTCACCGGAAACATCGGCGATATAGGACTTGCCCCGGTTGACCGAGTCCACGTTTTTTTGCCGGATGTCAAATCCCAGCACCTTGAAGCCTGCCATGGCAAAGGCGACAGCCAATGGAAGCCCTACATAGCCAAGCCCAACGATACCTATTATGGCAGACTTATCTCGGATTTTTTCTTCCAGTCGTAACAGAGTCACCCCTCCTTCATATTCCGCAGCTTCAAGTTTAGCATAATCCAACAGTTTGTAACATCTGAATTCCAAGCTTATAAAATGAGAGCCCACAAATCCCGCCCGAGCGGTAATGGTGGCTGTGTTTTTACTCAGGACTCGTCTGAGCCCAGATACTCAAAAATTTTCACAGTTGTTGTGCTTGTAGTGGCCTCGGGTGGGTATACGAGCTCATAGCTGTTCAACTCTTCAAGAGACACGATACTACTAAAGGGGCTAGCGCCTCCTATTCTATAGTTTCCAGAC
>Ga0307443_1002376_pt1 | contig 10512 bp, 10 predicted proteins | sample SalMarSW160220MG_FD_202148 | JGI IMG/M metagenome (GOLD analysis project Ga0307443, IMG submission 202148) | Salt marsh sediment microbial communities from the Plum Island Ecosystem LTER, Massachusetts, United States - SW1601-220 | ecosystem: Environmental > Aquatic > Marine > Intertidal zone >... | reverse complement strand
CTTTTCGCAGTTGCAGCAAGCGCATCGAGGGTAAAGATAAGCGGCCCTGCCTCGATTATTATATCCGCCGCTGTCTCGGACCATGCATTGGAGCAGTGGAAAAACAGGAATACCACGACGTAATAAACCAGGTCATCTTATTTTTACAGGGGAAGCAGGAACTTATTCTTCGTGAATTAAACACCAAGATGAAAGCCGCAGCGCAGCAGCTTCAGTTTGAGAGGGCAGCTTTGCTGCGCGACCAAATTAAGGCCATAGAAAAAGTCATAGAGGGGCAGAGGATTGCCACGACATTACAGGGGGAAAAGGATGTCATCGGTCTAGCACAAAATGAAAAACAGGCTTATGTCGAGCTCTTTTCTATTCGCAATAATAAACTTATCGGCCAGGACCATTTTATCATGGAAGGCATCAAGGGCGAGTCTCCCGGGCAAATAATGACCAGTTTTGTGAAACAGTACTATGCCTCGGCTTCATATATCCCACCGCTGATATTGCTTCAGCACCTGGTGGACGAGCCAGCAGTGCTTTCTGAATGGCTGGAACAGCAAAGAGGGAGCAGGGTGGATCTTCAAGTGCCCCAGCGGGGAGCCAAAAAGAAGCTGGTGGATACAGCATCTGAAAACACTGCCCAGGGTTTAGAACTAGCCCAGGCTAAAGAGATGAAGGCAGAGGTTATAAGCTCCGGCTTACAAGAGCTAAAAAACAGACTACGGTTGCCCAAAATGCCCCGGAGAATAGAATGCTATGACGTCTCTAATATTCAGGGTGCTTTAGCCGTGGGCAGCATGGTCGTTCTGGAAAAAGGCCGGCCTAAACCGGCACATTATCGCCGCTTCCGCATCAAAACTGTTGCTGGCGCTGACGATTATGCCATGATTCAAGAGACATTGAGGCGCAGGTTTAAAAGGGGCCTGACAGGCGAAGGTGCCTGGGCAATCATTCCCGACCTTGTCCTCATTGATGGCGGCAAGGGACAACTTAATGCCGCTCTGGAGCTGAGGCGAGAATTAGGGCTGGACTCTATCCCCATGGCCAGCCTGGCTAAAGAAAACGAGGAGGTATTTATACCCGGCGACCCCAAGCCAGTTTATATAGCTAAAGATTCTCCTGCCCTCCATATACTACAAAGAGCCAGGGACGAAGCCCATCGCTTCGCTATAAGTTACCACCGGAAGTTGCGTCACAAAGAAGGCATTACTTCTGCTCTGGACAACATCCCCGGCATCGGGCCAAGGCGAAAGAAGGCCTTGCTAAAAAAGTTTGGCTCAATTGAAGCTATCAAGGAAGCTTCGTCGGAGGAACTCAGCCAGACAGAAGGCATAACTCTGGCCCTGGCCCAAAAGGTTAAGGAATATTTAAAAAATTCCCCAGTGTTATAGCATTCTTAACCGCAAATGCCTCAGCATCGTTATTAAAATAGATATAGCTGGCTTTAGCGTTTTGCCCCAGCCGGGCAATTCTTTGTGCCCATTGGGAAAGCTCTTGGTCAGAGTAACAACTGGAATACAGACCCTCGCTGCCATGGAAACGGACATAGGCAAAATCACTGGTAGCGACAAGGGGACAGCTAAAACCAGGCATGTCGAAAACACACAACCCAACATTGTGCCCTCGCAAAATATCGAATACAGCATCATCAATCCAGGATTCATGGCGAAATTCAAATACATGCTGATATTTTGGCGGCAACGAAGATAAGAAATTCTGTAATAGCTCATCGTTGCGCTTCATGCTAGGCGGCAGTTGATATAGCAAAGGACCCAGTTTTTCTCCCAAAAAATCAGCCCGAGATAGAAAGTTCTCCACCGCCGAACCTAAATTCTTTAACCTTTTTATGTGTGTGATGAATCGACTCACCTTAACAGCAAAAATGAAGTTGTCGGGTGTGGATTCTCGCCACTTGGTGAAAGCTTTCTCCGAAGGCAGATGATAAAAACTGTTATTGAGCTCTACAGTAGTAAATTGCCGGGCGTAGAATTGCAACCATTCAGGCTTGGGCAATTCTTCGGGGTAATAAAGACCGCGCCAGTGCTCATAATGCCAGCCACTACAACCAATATAATACTTCACTGACATATTGCCTCACCCCCGATTTTTATAGTCACCTGATCCCTCAGACATAACCGCCCCATAATAATGACAGAAGAAGCTACGCCTGGCAACAATACTCACCAAGTATTGACTTCAGTCCATAATACGTCCACAATAAACACCCGTGGAAATACTTTTGATAATCATATTCGCCATTCTAGGTCTGGCCGTGGGTAGCTTCCTCAACGTATGCATCGACCGTCTACCTCAAAACAAGTCGATTGCATTTCCACCGTCTCATTGCGAATCTTGCCAGCACAAACTAGCCGCCAAAGACCTCATACCAGTATTTAGCTACCTCAGACTTCGTGGTCGCTGTCGGTACTGCCAGGCTTCTGTACCCCAGAGATTATTCTGGGTGGAGCTGGCCACCGCCCTCATATTCGCTTTCCTTTATTGGTGGTGCGTTGTCTTTAACCCCGAGCTGGGAATTGCAGCTTTTGGGGTTTTGGCTTTCTACGCCTGTCTATTCATTATCATTTTTGTCATTGACCTGGAGCACGGGCTCATCCTGAACAAGGTGGTTTATCCCGGCATGGTTGTGGCTTTACTGCTGGCTTTATATCCCCTGCCCTGGCTTAATGAGTCGATGGCTATGCGAATCGCCTACGCTGCCCTGGGCGGAGCCATTGGCTTCGCTATATTATTTTTGATTGCCATACTATCCCGCGGCGGCATGGGTTGGGGAGATGTTAAGCTAGCTGCTTTAATTGGCCTGGCTACTAGCTTTCCCATGGTCTTTGTCTCCCTCATTATGGGGGCTATCCTCGGCGGCATAGTGGCCGTGGCGCTGGTGATAGCTAAAAAGAGAAAACGCCGTCAGACAATTCCCTTTGGTCCCTTCCTTGCCGTGACCGCCATGGTAACGATGCTCTGGGGAAGTAATATACTCAACTGGTACCTGGGACTGATGTGACTCAGGCGGGCTCACTTTCTTCTGAACAGGGCAAAGAAACGGTCTTGATATTCCGGGAATAGACCCCAGCGGTTTAACTCAACCACCAACTCCGGGGCTCGGGAAAGGTTGCGACTTGCTTTCTCAAAAAGCTCTTCAATGTAATCCCGGGCACCCTGGGGCACTCCACTGGCATCTATGTCTAAAAAGCCCCGGCGATTAAATTCGGCCATATTAGTGCGAGCCGACTTGCTAGTTAGCTCATAGATGAACATGAGCAAGGATACATCCCATAGTTCCTCCACCCCCCTGATTATGGTGCTTAATGGATTATTCTGCTCCTCTATTTGGGAACTGAGCTTGTTTACCACCTGCTTGATAGGCTCGGAGACAACGTTCATCCCCCCGGGTTCGTTCTTATACCGGTAAAAAATGCCCGATTCATAAGGGCGCTCCCGAGCCATCATAGATATGTATCTTTTTGCCTGCTCGCTGAAGCCTTCGACATTGACCAGGTAAGCAGGAGTAACAATTTTGGGCCTTTCCGCAATTACCTTTCCATCCCTGACCACACTAAGGTTTCCCACCAGTTCAGTGACAACGTAATAATCAATGACAGAACTGCCAAAAGTGTCCAGCTCTTGCCGTGGTGCTCGGATTAATTCCGTGTGTTCCAGGGCATATTTAACTTTGTCATCCGTCTCCATACCAATTCCACCATTCTATATTTTAAATAAACATCTTGACAGTGTAAAAGTTACGCCTTACTTTATCCTTGCCGGCAATTATGCTACCCATTTCGGTGCTATGACCGGGAACAAGGTATTCCACATCAAGCTGAGACAGTTCATCAATGCTCTTCCGCAACAAGGAAGGGCTGCCACCAGGGAAGTCAGTCCTGCCTATGCTGCCAGCAAAGACCACGTCACCGCTTATCAATATTTTATCATCTTCTAGATAAAGGGAAATAGAACCGGGAGAATGTCCCGGGGTAAAGATAACCTTGACCGCCACCTTATCATTTTTAGCCCCCAGAGACAAATCGCCCTCCTTAAGATAAAAGGAAGGATTAACCTGCGGCGGCTTACCGCCGAATGCCTGAAAGAAAGTCATCCCCATCGTGCGATAAAATTCATCTTCCTCACGGGATAAAGTAAACAAGGCACCACTTTTTCCCACCACCAATTCAGTGGCTTCAATATGGTCAGGATGGCTATGGGTGGCAATCACCAGACCAATATCCTCCATTTTGAAGCCATCCCCTTCCATAGCCTGAGCCAGGGAATCAAAACAGGGCTCCCCAAGCTCATTCCCGACATGGCCAGGGTCAACTAACACGTGCGGACGCTCCCCCCTTAAAACCGAGGGCCAGAGAATGGCATTGCAGTTATTTCCTCTGCCTTGCCATACATAACAATAAAATTTTTCCGCTAACTGCACAGATTTATGATAAATCATCACTATAACCTCAAACTCACTTTGTTGAACCTCCTCAATATTATAGGCTAAAATGCACTGCTAAGGCTAATCTGAAGTAGGAAAGAAGTCAGTAGCCAGTAGGGGTGACTTTTGACCGCTGAATTCTGACTACTGACTACTGATTTCAGTGTTTAGGATTTAAGTCGTATGGGTGAGCTAAAGAGTGCCCGGGAAATTGCTCAAGAGAAAGCAAATAGATTGGGCAAGCTGTCAGCCGAGGAAAGGGGACAGCAAGAAAGACACAGGTATCGCCAAATCGGTCAGGTGCTGGCACAAAAATGGCTTGACAGTTCCCAACGACTGGACATGACTGCGGAGCTAAACAAGCACGAGGAAAAGGAAAGAGACATAATAAAGCAGGCTGTAATCGAGCGCCTGGCAGAGGCTATTGAGTTTACAACTACCCGGGGTATAAATAGCGTGAAAAAGGTAATCGCGGCGATAAGCAGCTTAGGGCCCGAATTGCAACCACAGGCAGAAGAAATAGGCCAGCTTGTTCAAGAGTATGAAGAAGCGGAACAAAAGACAAGGCAGGAGCTAGAAAGCGACTACAGGGAAACTTTGCACCGATTGAGAATCTCAGGAACAGCAGTGGATGCTATCAATATCGAAGCCGACCCCAAATGGCAAGTAGCCCGGCAGGGGCTCGTTGAAGCTTTTACCCCCAGGCTCAACGCTTTGAAGCGAGCGTTAATCAGCTAAAAAGGGGTCAACTCTATTTAATTTATCATGGGGCGCAGAGCGCCAGACGCTGAGTGTAAATTCCCTGGCGGCGGTCGTAGTCGGTCCGGATAGCCTGAACCCGGTAGTTCTCCTCCGAGATGCCGCAGCGCTCGTCGGTAACCTCGACGACATCGAGGAGCTCCTGGCCGACGTTGGTGGGGATGGTGATGACGGCTGGCTCAGCCTCCTGGGCTCGGGTCCGGAGGAGGGCGTCGGCCCTCTCCTGTGCCCTGGTGGCATCCTGGAGGTTGGGGTCATAGTCCTGCTCGAGCTGGTCTATGGCCAGGGCTAGTAAATCCCAGTCCAGGGATTCTTCCAGGATGCGGTTGTCGGAGTCATCCCGGCCGATGGCCCGGGCGCGGGAAACGGTGACGGCCTCGGTGTATTTGCCGCTGAGGATGACATGGTCGGTGCCGTAGGAGTAGCAGCTCTCCTCGCTGGCCAGGGGGTTCTTGATGAAGGCTTCCTGGCCACGGAACACGAGCTTATCGGGGACGAAGGACAGGAGTTTATTGAGTGCTCGAGTTCCTTGAGTACTAGAGTTTACGGTGAAGTCGGGGTAGAAGTTGTTGATGGCGGAGGACTGGGGCTTGGCGGGGGTGTTGGTGAGCTTTATGCCGGCACGGGCTAAGAGCTGGTAAAGGATTTGCCAGACGGACTTGGGGTTGACTTCGTCCTTATTCCACCTCATCTGGTAGCGGGCGGCCCAGCGGTCCATGAGGCCCCAGCCATCTAAACAGCGAATGGTGAATAGTGATTGGTTAGGGGTTGAGGAGTACTCCCAGGAATCAATCCAGTAAGTGCCGGCCTCGGAGGTCTCGTTGCCCGCCGTCGTCTTGTAGCCGAGCTCAAGGACGATTTCGCTGCGCTTATTGATGAGGGAGGGTACGAGACCCTCCCCTACGTTGTATTGCCCTTTGGAGTTGTCGAGCTCAATCCTGAGAGCATGGGCGGGTACAAGACCCGCCCCTACAGACTGGGTGAGAGCAACAATATCTTTGGTCAAGTCGAGGGGCGAGTCGGCGGGGCGGGGGGCTCTCCAGACTCCGTCGGGCTTGGACAACCACCAATACGAGCCGTCGGTCATTAGCCGCACGCCGTAAAGCGAGCTCACGTCCAGGAAGAACTTGGGCTCGGTAATAACGGCACTGCTCCAGTCGGTGTCCTTTACGAGATGGGCCAGCAGGGGGCGGTCGTAGGCGGTGACGCCCGTGTAGCTCTCGACGGCGGTGAGCTGGAGGGCTTCGTGGTCGTAGGGAGAGGCGGGGGAGTGGCAGTCGGGATATCTGAATACGGTGCTGACATCGTCCTGAGCACTGAGTAACAAACGGAGAGCACCGAAATTGTAGGCAGCGCTGAGCTGGGTGGCATAGAGGGAGTAGGTCACGATTTCCGTTTCAGCATCGATGTCCTTAGCCGCCAGGATGATGGGAAACGCACTATCCCGACAGGTCGCCCCTATGCCGTATGTGGTATCCAGGGCGTGATTATAGTAATGCTCGGCGGTGTCCTGGGTGGCGGTATCCAGGACAACGGCACTGATTTTGATGGCGGTGACGGTAAAACAAACCACGGTGCTGGTTGTGCCCTTCCAGGCGGCGGCCATAGAAAGGACGTCGGCTATGTCTATGAGCTGAGCGTCATCCCAGGCCTGGCCATAGTCATGGGAGTAATACTTCCAGAGGACGTTGGCGGTGGTCTTATAGAAGATATAAACCTTAGCTCCATAAGCGGCGATGGCACAGGGACCGCTGCAATCGGTGGCGATTTCGGTCCACTGATCAAGGGTTGGGCCGTCGACCAGGGGGAAGGGGAAGGTAAGGGGGAAAGATGCCGGGACGCCAAAGGGAAGCGTCTGCTTCTGGTAGTAAAGGCTGCTGCCGTCGGCTCTGATGCGGTGCATATCGCCGTTACCGTCGAAGGCGATGCCATGGTGGTTGTCGGGCTCCTCCCCCTCGTAGAGCCGGGTCCAGGAAAGCCTCTTGATGCCCTGCTCGAAGTCGTAGACCTTGGCCTCGACGTAAGGGAGGCGGTGAGGCTTCTTCTGGGCGGCGAGTAGAGTGGCGCTGAGGGTTTTCATTTTACCTTAATCGTGAGGGAAAAGATTCCTTCACGCCTCAAGAATTCCTCCTTCTTTGAGTTCTAGCGCCTTCTAGCCAGTAAATGCAGACCACTTAACCTCCAACACTTTATCAGCCGCGATGGTGTTTTCAATTCCATACCAAGCTCTATAGCCATACGTGGCAGGGAGGTTGGTAGTATGAGTGGCTACTAAAACACTATTACAGTAAAACTTGATTTCGCCACTGCCCCCTAAAGCCACTAATATCTTTGCGCCATACTGTGCGAAGTCAATACCGGTATCAGTCTGAGTGCCATTTGTGCCATTACCATTTGAAGCATAGAGTCTGCCGTTTAGCACCCGAAAGCCGACGTGCCTCTCGATTAGTGATGGGAATGAGTCAGGGTCTTCATCTGAGCGCCTAGCCACAGCCCACACTTCACTATCCGTTACAGCAGAACGCAGGGCTATATTACAAGCTACTAGCCTTCCATTAGATACAGGACTCATTGAGACGGATGACCCACAGTAAAGTGACCCAATACTATTTAACGTAGCACCTGTATTGGGACGCATGGCAAGTATTCCCAGCCAAGTCACACCTCCGCTACCTACGAGATAGTCAGTCCAGTTGTCTCGCGTCTGCCAATCTGTGTATGACCAAGCTCCTAAGACAATGAGCTTACCTATGTCAAGTAAATCATCACCTAAAAACTGATGCCGTGAGGCATGATCTTCTGCATGGTGAGCGTCTGCAACGGCAGCATGGGTAGCGATATCGGCAGCCCAATTAAGCAGGGTTTTAACTTCAGCCAGAGTCTTTTTAACGAATACACCAGCGCCAGAAGCTACAAGGAAATTACTAACGGCAGTGGCTAGGGAATGTTTGATATACTGAGGGTGGTCGTCGTCACTTAGGCCATTCAGAGCCAGCCCATGGTCGAGCTTGCCACCGACTCCACTGCCTGCTGATTGGTGGGTATGGTCTTTTACTTTCTGTAAACCAGCTAGCTCACCATTGAGACCAGCAACCGACATTTCATCAGCTCCACCGTCCTGGTGCGAGGTCTTATGAGCTAAAGGCGTTTGCCCGTCCGCCAATAAGCCAGACAATCCAGCAACGCTTACCTCGTCAGAACCACCATCTTGGTGGCTAGTCTTATGAGTGGCTGGCGGCTGGGGCTGAGTGTGGGTGGCGGTGGTGCGGTGAGTTTCTACCAGGGAGGCAGCTACACCCTCCTCTTCAAAGTTGGGATCATGATACTCGTTGCCGTGGACCTCCATGCCTCCGCCGCCGCCAGCACCCTGAAGGTCGACCCACCCTGTGCCGTTGTAGATATACCACTTGTGCTCGTCGTCCCGATAGAAGAGCTGACGCTCAACGGGAGAATCGGGAAAGCTGTTGCCGTGAACGAGCTCGTGGCTCTCCTCACTCTCCCACTCCGCCTTGCTGGCTTGGGGGCCGACGTCTATGTGCTTAAGTCCTGATTTAGCCACAGAACACCTCCTTGACGATTATGGCGATGATAAGCCAGGCCAGGATCCCCATGGCCCGGCCGAACATGTAGTAGTGATGGTCTCCCCTCAAATCATTTAGTAAGGCTCCGGAGAGTTTATGCTTCGCGGGCCAGGGGCAAAGGACTTCACAGAGGCCTTCCACAAAAGCATGCCATTCCTGATAGCAATCGAGGAAGGCGGTGGGCCTGATTCCTTTCAGGAATCCTTTTGGGGAGTTCTTTACTTGCATGTGCCTTTTTGTCCACCGCTTTTGGCGCCTGAACCTGGCCCCGGTCTGCCGGGGTTGCCGGCGCCACGACCATCTCTGGGGCCTCTGGCTCCTATAGGTGGGCCTGTTCCATCATGTTTGGGCATTGGTACCTCCTTTCTTCTCCTTGATATGCTGCACCGTCCTATCGCCGAACCACCAGAGGATGCAGCCGCTGGCTAAGGCCAGGAACCACTGGGGGGCGTCGATTTCCTGGACGACGACCTGGGCAATGACGGCGGCGAAAATGATGGTGACGGCGGGCCTGGTGGCGGCCCGGAAAAAGTTGCAGAAAACGGTCACCAAGTTGGGGTTAGTTTTGTTCTGTTCCTCGGACATGTTTCCTCCTTTTTCATAACTCCCCTGGCCTCCGAGGGCGGGTACGAGACCCGCCCCTACGGGAATCTTGTAAAGTGGCTCTGAGAGGCCCGAGAAAGCCCCTGTCTTCGTTTTTACCACATAATATACGCACAGCCTTCGTTCCTGAGCATGGTTATGTTAAATCAGGGCGCCCAGGGTGTCGGGGACGGACTTCCCTGCCTTTTCATAGTGCCTGGCTAAATGCCGGGCGGCCTGGATGATGTCCTCCTCGGAGGCCTGGACCCTCTCCCCGCGGTAGCCGCCGCGGCTGAGGGCGGCGACGGCAGCGGGCATGCGGTCCCAGTCCACGGTCTTCTCGATATCTAGGCGGGGACTAGCCCCGCCACTACGGATAGCCCGGAAGATGGCCTTGGTATGATGGGGGAGCTTCCAGGTCTCGGGATCCTCCGGGTCGCCGACGATGGCGAAGGCTTCTTTGGGGAGCCCCTCTTTGGCCTTCTCCTTTTCGACTGCTTCTTTGACTTTTGATTTAGCCATGATTCTCCTCCTTATATGAGTTCTAACGCCTTCTAGCCAGAGAAGGCAGACCATTTAATCTCTATTATCTTGTCGGCTGCTACGGTGTTTTTGGTACCGTACCAGGCTCTGTAGCCGTATGCGGCTGGTAGATTAGTAGTATGCGTAGCTACTAAAACGCTATTACAGTAGAATTTGACTTCGCCGCTACCGCCTAGGGCCACTAAAACCTTAGGGCCGTATCGGGCGAAGTCAATACCAGTATCAGTCTGAGTGCCATTTGTGCCATTACCATTTGAAGCATAGAGTCTGCCGTTTAGAATCCGAAAGCCAACGTGCCTCTCGGTTAGTGATGGGAATGAGTTAGGGGCTTCCTCTGTTCGCCTGGCTGCAGCCCAAACTTCACTATCGGCTACAGTAGAACGAAGTGCTATGTGACAGGCGTACAGTCTGCCAGAGGACACAGGACTCATTGAGACTGAAGTACCACAATAGAGAGCTCCGATGCTTCCCGATGTAGCACCTGTGGTCGGTCGCATGGCAAGTATACCCAGCCAAGTCACACTCCCGCTACCTGTGGTGTAATCAGTCCAGTTATCCCTTGTCTGCCAGTCTGTGTATGACCAAGGCCTGTAGATAATGAGCTTGCTGATATCA
>Ga0307443_1002361_pt1 | contig 10578 bp, 4 predicted proteins | sample SalMarSW160220MG_FD_202148 | JGI IMG/M metagenome (GOLD analysis project Ga0307443, IMG submission 202148) | Salt marsh sediment microbial communities from the Plum Island Ecosystem LTER, Massachusetts, United States - SW1601-220 | ecosystem: Environmental > Aquatic > Marine > Intertidal zone >... | reverse complement strand
ACTATCAGGCTGGCTCGCGCAAGGCTCGCCTGTGCCGCGAAGGGAAGGCCGATCTGGAGCGGTTCGCGACCGAGCACTCGATACCCCTGGAGCGCTGCGGCAAGCTCGTGATCGCCGTCACGCCGGAGGAGAAGCCCGCATTGGAGGCCCTGGCTCGTCGCGCTCGGGCGAACGGCGTGCCGGGCCTGGAGACGGTGGGCCCGGAGCGGATCGCGGAGATCGAGCCGCACGCGGCGGGGATCGCCGGTCTGTACTCGCCCGAGACGGGAATCGTCGACTTCGGGGTCGTGGGGCGGGCCTACGCTGCCGAGGTCGAGGCGCGCGGCGGCCGGCTGGTCCGGAACGCGCGGGTGGACGGGATGCGACGCTACGCCCTGGGGGCGGGCGAGGAGTGGGTCCTGGACACGACCGCCGGCGAGTTTCAGACCGTCGCGGTGATTGCCTGCGCGGGCCTGTGGTCGGATCGCGTCGCGGCCATGACCGGCCACGCTGGCCGCGAGAGAGTGGTTCCGTTCCGTGGGGACTACTATCGCCTGCGCCCCGAGGCTCGCCATCTGGTGAAGGCTCTCATCTACCCGGTCAACGATCCGCGGTTCCCGTTCCTGGGGATCCACCTGACACGCCGCATCGACGGCGGCGTCTGGGCCGGCCCCAACGCCGTCCTGGCCTTCGCCCGCGAGGGCTACCGGCGCCGCGACATAGTCCCGCGCGAGCTGGCGGAGACGCTGACCGATCGCGGATTCCTGCGCCTCGCCTTCCGCTACTGGCGGTCCGGCGTAGCGGAGATGGGCCGCGACTTCTGGAAGCCGGCCTTCGCCGCCGCGGTCCGGCGCTACGTGCCGGAGCTGAGCGAGGACGACCTGGAGCCCGGCCCGTCCGGCGTCCGGGCTCAATCGGTGCGCCTCGACGGCGAGATGGTGGACGACTTCTCGATCGGCGGCAGCGGGCGGGTCCTGCATGTCCGCAACGCGCCGTCGCCGGCGGCCACGGCCTCGCTGGCCATCGGTCGTGAGCTGGCCGAGCTGGCCGAGAAGCGCTTCGAGCTAGCCTGAGGCTCAGCCCCGGTCCAGCCGGTCCCGGGTGATGACGCGGGGGTCCTTCATCAGCTCCGAGGCGTGTGCCAGCCAGGCTTTCCTAGCGGTCGGGGAGAACTGTCTCGCCGAAGGAGAGGTAGCGATCCACGCCGCGGGCGGCCTGGCGCCCCTCGTGGATAGCCCACACGACCAACGACTGGCCCCGGGCGCAGTCACCGGCCGCGAAGACGCCCGGGACGGTGGTCATGGAGTCGGCGTCGCGGGCGATGTTGCCGCGGTGGTCGAGGTGGCAGCCGAAGGCCTCCGGAAGCTCGGGTGCGGGCCCGGTGAAGCCCATCGCCAGCAAGACCAGATCGGCCGGGATCGTCTGCTCGGTGCCGGGCCGCTCCACCATCTCCGGCCTGGCGCCGGGCGAGCCGGCCACCCAGTCGATCTCGTAGGTCTCGAGCTGCTTCACGCGGCCCCTGGCGGTGCCGGCCATGCGGCGGGTGTTCACCAGGTAGCGGCGCGGGTCGGCGCCCCACAGGGCCGCCGCCTCTTCCTGCCCGTAGTCCAGCTTGTAGGTCTTGGGCCACTGCGGCCAGGGGTTGTCCGCAGCCCGCGTCTCGGGCGGGCGAGGCAGGATCTCGAGCTGGACGATGCTCTTGGCGCCCTGGCGGATGGCCGTGCCGACGCAATCGGTGCCCGTGTCCCCGCCGCCGATGACGACGACGTTTCGGCCGGCGGCGTCGAGCGGGGTCTTGCCGCCGCCCAGCAGCGCCTTCGTGCTGGCCGTCAGGTACTCCATGGCGAAGTGCACGCCGTTCAGCTCACGGCCCGGGACCGGCAGGTCGCGGGGCACCGTGGAGCCGACCGCCAGGACCACGGCGTCGTATTCGGCCACGAGCTTGCCCGGCTCGATGTCCTTGCCGACGCTGACGCCCGTCCGGAACTCGATCCCCTCGGCCTCCATGAGCTTGACGCGCCGCTCGACGACGCCCTTGTCCAGCTTCATGTTGGGGATGCCGTACATCAGCAGGCCGCCGATCCGATCGTCGCGCTCGAAGACGGTGACCTCGTGGCCGGCCCGGTTGAGCTGCGCCGCCGCCGAAAGCCCGGCCGGCCCGCTGCCCACCACCGCGACCTTGAAGCCGGTGCGCGCCAGCGGCGGTTCGGGCACGACCCAGCCCTCGCGAAAGGCCCGTTCGATGATCTCGGCCTCGATGGTCTTGATCGTCACCGGCTGCCCGGACAGGCCCACCGTGCACGAGCCCTCGCACGGGGCGGGGCAGACGCGGCCGGTGAATTCGGGGAAGTTGTTCGTCTTGTGGAGACGGATGATGGCCTCCCGCCACAGGCCCCGGTACACCAGGTCGTTCCACTCGGGGATGATGTTGTTGATGGGGCAGCCCAGGGCCAGGCCGTTGATGAGGGCGCCGGCGTGGCAGTAGGGGATGCCGCAGTCCATGCACCGCGCGCCCTGCCGGCGGAGGGTCTCCTCAGCGTAGGCAGGGTGGGCTTCGCTCCAGTCCTTGATCCGCTCCAGCGGCGGCCGGACGTGAGCCTGCTCGCGCTCGAACTCCATGAATCCCGTCGGCTTGCCCATCGTCAGTTCCCCGCCACGCGACGCGCGTCCAGGACGTTCTCCTCGAAGGCCGCCATCTCGGCTTCCTCCGCCGCGAGGCCCCTGGCTCGCATCCTGGCCTGCGCCTCGAGGACTCGCCTGTAGTCGTTGGGCACGACGCGGATGAAGCGGGTCACCGTCCTCTGCCAGTCGTCCAGCAAGGCTCTGGCCCGTGGGCTGGCGGTGTACTCGAGGTGGCGCTCCACCAACCGCCGGACCTCGGCGATCTCGTCCGGATCGGAGAGCGGGAAGAGCTGGACCATCTCCTTGTTGCAGACTCGCTCGAAGCTGCCGCCCGCGGCACCGCCCTCGCCGCTCTCGTCGAGGACGTAGGCGACGCCGCCGGACATGCCGGCCGCGAAGTTGCGGCCCGTCTTGCCGATGATCACCGCCCGGCCGCCGGTCATGTACTCGCAGCCGTGGTCGCCCACGCCCTCCACGACGGCGCTGACGCCGGAGTTGCGGACGCAGAATCGCTCGCCGGCCACGCCGCGGATGAAGGCCTCGCCTCCGGTGGCGCCGTACAAGGCGACGTTGCCGGTGATGACGTTCTCCTCCGCAACGAACGTCGACTCGCGCGGCGGGTAGAGGACGATCTTCCCCCCCGAGAGACCCTTGCCCAGGTAGTCGTTGGCGTCGCCCTCGAGGATCAGGGTGACGCCTCGAGGCACGAAGGCGCCGAAGCTCTGGCCGGCCGAGCCGCGGAAGTGGAGCTTGATCGTGTCCTCCGGCAGCCCATCGCCGCCGTGGCGCCGCGTAACCTCCGAGCCCAGCGTGGTGCCCACCACGCGGTTGGTGTTGTGGATCTCGAGCTCGGCCTCCACCTTCTCGCCGCGCTCCAGGGCCGGCTTGCACAGCGGGATCAGTTTGGTGGAGTCGAGCGAGGCCTCGATCTTGTGCTCCTGCGTGATCTGGCAGGTGCGGCCCACCGTCCTCGGCACAGGAGGCTGGTGGAGGATCCGGCTGAAGTCCAGGTTGTGGGCCTTCCAGTGATCGATGGCGCGGCGCATCTCCAGGCGCTCGGGGTGTCCGACCATCGCCTCGAAAGTGCGGAAGCCGAGCCGGGCCATGTGCTCTCGGACCTCCATGGCCACGAAGGTCATGAAGTTGACCACGTACTGCGGGTCGCCGGTGAAGCGCTTGCGAAGCTCGGGGTCTTGAGTGGCCACGCCGACCGGGCAGGTGTTGAGGTGGCAGACCCGCATCATCACGCAGCCCAGTGTGACCAGCGGCGCGGTCGAGAAGCCGAACTCCTCGGCGCCCAGCAGGGCCCCTACGACGACGTCGCGGCCGGTCTTCATCTGACCGTCCACTTCGAGCGCGACCCGCGAGCGCAGGTCGTTGAGCAGCAGCGTCTGGTTGGTCTCGGCGATGCCCAGCTCCCAGGGCAGGCCGGAGTGCTTGATGGAGGAGATGGGCGAGGCGCCGGTGCCCCCGTCGTGACCGCTGATCAGGATCACGTCCGCATGGGCCTTGGCGACACCGGCGGCAATGGTGCCGACGCCCACTTCGGAGACGAGCTTGACCGAGATCCGGGCCTGGGGGTTGGCGTTCTTCAGGTCGTGGATCAGCTCTGCCAGATCCTCGATGGAGTAGATGTCGTGGTGCGGCGGAGGGCTGATCAGGCCCACGCCGGGCGTGGAGTGGCGAACCTTGGCGATCCAGGGATAGACCTTGTGGCCCGGCAGCTGGCCGCCCTCGCCGGGCTTGGCACCCTGGGCCATCTTGATCTGGATCTCCTGGGCGCTGACCAGGTACGCGCTGGTGACCCCGAAGCGGCCCGAGGCGACCTGCTTGATGGCGCTCTTGAGCGAGTCGCCGTTGGGCAGCCTCTCGAAGCGCGCCGGATCCTCGCCCCCCTCGCCGGTGTTGGACTTGGCGCCGAGGCGGTTCATGGCTATGGCCAGGGCCTCGTGGGTCTCCCTGGAGATCGAGCCGTAGCTCATTGCCCCCGTCTTGAAGCGCTTCACGATCGACTCGACCGGCTCCACTTCCTCGAGCGGGACGGGCGGCCGGTGATTGGGCCTGAACTCCATCAGGCCGCGCAGGGTGGCCAGGCGGTCGGACTGATCGTCGATCAGCTTCGAGTACTCCTTGAAGGCCTCGTAGCTGCCGCTCCGCGTGGCGAACTGGAGCTGGGCGATCGACAGCGGGTTGAAGAGGTGAAGCTCACCGTCGGCGCGGTACTGGATGTTGCCGCCGCTGGCCAGCTGCTTGTGGTAGATGGGGCGCTTGGGTGGGTAGGCCCGGTTCTGGCGGGCTCTGACTTCCCGGGCCACGACATCGATGCCGATGCCGCCGATGCGGGTCGGGGTGCCGGTGAAGTACTCGTCCACGAAATCCTGGTTGAGGCCCACCGCCTCGAAGACCTGGGCGCCGTGGTAGCTCTGGGTCGTGCTGATCCCCATCTTGGAGAGGACCTTCACGATCCCCTTGGCGAGGGCCTTGATGTACTTCTTCTCCGCCTTCTCGGCCGGCCCGGGGATCAGGTCCTGACGGACCTGGTCGTGGACCGTCTCGAAGGCCAGGTAGGGGTTGACGGCGCTTGCTCCGTAGCCGATCAGCAGGGCGAAGTGGTGGACCTCGCGCGGCTCGCCCGATTCGACGACCAGCCCGACCAGGGTCCGCGTGCCGGACCGGATCAGGTGGTGGTGGACTGCCGCCACGGCCAGCAGGGCCGGGATGGGGGCCTGCTCTTCGTTGTGGCCGCGGTCCGAGAGGATGATGATGTTGTGGCCCTCGGCGATGGCCTCGGAGGCGCGATCCCGAGCCTGCTCGATGGCCCGGCGCAGGCCGGCCCCGCCCTCTGCCACGGGGAAGATGATCGGCAGGGTGATCGTCCGGAAGCCGTGCGGGTCGGTGCTGTTGAGGTGCCGGATCTTCTCCAGCTCCTCGTTGGTGAGCACCGGCGAGGGCAGCTCCAGCTGGTGGGCCGAGCGGGGGCCGGGCTCCAGGAGGTTGCCCTCCGGGCCCACGGCCATCTCGCTGGCGGTGATGATCTCCTCGCGGATGGCGTCGATCGGCGGGTTGGTGACCTGGGCGAAGAGCTGCTTGAAGTACGAGTAGAGCAGATGCGGCCTTTCCGAAAGGACGGCCAGGGGGGTGTCGTTGCCCATCGAGCCCACCGGGTCTGTGGCGGTCTGGGCCATGGCGTTGACCTGCATCCGGACGTCCTCGGCGGTGTAGCCGAAGACCTCCTGGCGGCGCAGGACGGTCTCATGGTCGGGCTCGATCACGCGCGGCGGGGGCGGCAGCTCGGTCAGCTTGACCAGCCAGTCGCGAACCCACTCCTCGTAGGGCTGCTCGGTGGCGACCCGGCGCTTCAGCTCTTCGTCGGAGACGATGCGCTGCTCCGAGGTGTCGACCAGGAACATCCGGCCCGGCTGAAGGCGGCCCTTGGCGACTACCTTGTCCGGCGGGATGTCCAGCACCCCGGCCTCGGAGGCCATGACAACCCGGTTGTCCGAGGTGACGTAGTAGCGGGCTGGGCGGAGGCCGTTGCGATCGAGCGTGGCGCCGACACGGACGCCGTCGGTGAAGGCGATCGAGGCCGGGCCGTCCCAGGGCTCCGTCAGGCAGCTGTGGAATTCGTAGAAGGCCCGCTTCTCGGGCGACATCGATTCGTGGTGCTGCCACGGCTCGGGGACCATCATCATCAGGCTGTGGGCCAGCGAGCGACCGGACAGGTACAGCAGCTCGAGCGTGTTGTCGAGCATGGCCGAGTCGGAGCCTTCGATGTCGATGGCCGGCAGGGCCTTGCGCAGGTCATCCCCGAACAGCTTGGAGGAGAACTGCGACTGGCGGGCGTGCATCCAGTTGATGTTGCCGCGCAGGGTGTTGATCTCGCCGTTGTGGGAGATGTAGCGATACGGATGAGCCCTCGCCCAGGAGGGGAAGGTGTTCGTCGAGAAGCGCGAATGAACCATGGCGATGGCGCTCTCGACGCGCTCATCGGCCAGGTCGGGGTAGAAAGTGCGCAGCTGCGAGGCGTTGAGCATGCCCTTGTAGACGATCGTCCGGCAGCTCAGCGAAGGGATGTAGAAACCGCCGCGGCCGGGGATGGCGGACCTTGAGGCGGCTTTCTCGGCCAGGCGGCGGACGACGTACAGCTTGCGCTCGAAGGCCATGTCCTCAACCAGGCTCGTCGGGCGATCGACGAAGACCTGGCGGATATGGGGCTGGCTGGCCCTGGCGCTCACTCCCAGGCCGGAGTTGTCGGTGGGGACTTCGCGCCAGCCGAGGATTCGCAGCCCCTCCTGCTCGGCGGCCTGCTCGAACAGCCTGGTGCACTCCACTCGAGCCCGTTTGTCCGGCGGCAGAAATATGGTCCCCGTGCCGTATCCGCCGCGGCCCCGGAGCTTGACGCCGGCTTTCCCGGCCTGCTCGACCAGGAAGCGATGGGGCATCTGGATGGTGATGCCCGCTCCGTCCCCGGTGTTCGCCTCCGACCCAGTGGCGCCGCGGTGCTCGAGGTTGACCAGGACCGTCAGGGCGTCCCGGACGATGTCGTGAGAGGGCCGCCCGGCGATATCCACCACGAAGCCGAAGCCGCACGAATCGTGCTCGGCTCCGGGGTCGTAGAGACCCTGGGCTGGTGGCCTGCCGGTCTGGCTCAAGTCCGTCTCTTCCTCGTCGCGGGCGCGCTTGCCCGGGAGCCGCATGGGTGCACCCAGCGCGGTCCCTGCTGCGCGCGCAGGAGCCTCGGACCCAGCGGAACGCCGAGTCTCCCCGAGTGGCTGGTTGCGGTCAAGGTTACGCTAGTTGCGATTCGGTACGGATCCGCAACCTTCGCGACGAGCCCAGGATCGCGCTAGACTTCCGACGCCTGCCCCGCATCGGCGGCCGGTCGCGCTCAACAGCTTCCAGGAGGTCATGAGTTGTCGCCCCGTTCGCGGCATGGCCGGGGATCGGCCAGCCGAAGGAGTCGCCATCGCCACCAGCCCGGCAGTCGCGCCCCGCAGCCGGCGGCGGCGCAGGCCGGGGCTCCGTCCGAGGCCCCGTTGGAGGAAGCCCCGGAGTCGTGGCCGCTCTCGGAGGCCGAGGGCGCGGAGCCGCTCTCGGACGTCGAGGCCGTGCAGCCGGATGACAGGCGCGCCCGCCAGGCACCCGTCAAGAAGAAGAAGCGTCACGGCACTGTGTACCGCTGGGTCGCGGCCTACCTGCCCCTGCTGGGCGTCCTGTTCGGGCTGCTGGCCGTCCTCTGGGTCTGGGTCAGCTTCATCAACCCGCCGCCCGTCGAGCCGAAGGACCGCTGGCAGCAGATCGAGGACCGCTGGAGCCCTGCCCGCGAGCAGGCCCGCAACGACCTGGCCAGCCACGGGCGCGATTTCGTGGCTCAGCTGGCGGACTACAAGGCCTTCTACGACGCTACCAAGGGCTGGCTGGACGACGTCCAGGCCTACGACAGGTGGTCTGAGGCAGACGAGACCGGCGAGACCGCCTACTACGTGGATCTGTTCATCAAGGACGGGCAGCACTACCTCGAACTGCTGAAGACGGCCTATGAGGCCAACACGCCGGAAGAGATCCTGACGATGGAGGAGACGCTGCCGGAGGCAGATCAGACCTGGGAGACGGAGCGGGCTCTGATTCGGGTGACGCTGGGGCTGCCGGCTATGCCCGAGCCGTCGGAGCTGCCGCTGCCGTCCGCTGCCTGCATACCGGTCGGCCCGGAGTCGCCCGGTATGTCGGCTTCGCCCGGTGCGTCCACTTCGGCCGGCGCCTCCGGAAGCCTCGAGCCGACGCTCCCGCCGTGCCCAACTCCCACGCCGACAGCGTCCGCATCGGGGTCCGCATCGGCCGAAGTCACGGCTTCGCCATCGGCCGAGGTCACGGCTTCGCCCAGCTGACAGGGGGCCGCCCCGGCGGCGCCTTCATCGACGCCCGCCCGGTCAGCGCACCTCGCTGGCCGACCAGACGCGCTGCATGACATAGCGGCCGTCCCCGCTCGGGTCGAGCAGGTTCGGTTGAGCCCCGTATGCGACGACATAGGGGTGGAGCCTGAACTGCACCAGCCGGGCTTCGGAGAAGGTGGCCTCTACGACCACGCCCTCCATCGTCTCCTGGCTCCAGTTCTGGTCGAAGAAGAAATTGCCGTGGCTGCCGATGGCGAACTGGGGCCCGTTCGGCCCGGGCAGGATCGAGGCCCAGGAGGCCCAGTGGGTGCCGCTGCCCAGGATGTGGTCGGCTCCGCACTCGTACATCCTGGCGCGCTGGGCGACCTGGGCCTGCGTGATGTCGTTGTGGTACTCCGGCCAGCCCCACTGGGGCATGGCGACCACGACGTCGGCGACCTTGCGAGCCGCCTGCAGGGAGGCGCACAGGTTCTCGTCGGTCATGGGGGCTACGCCGGGACGACTCGCTGTGGCCGCCGCGGAGCCCTTGATGTCGTCCCAGCCGACGAAGGCGAACCGGACGCCTCGAACGTCTACGACCGCCGGCGCGAGCGCGTCCTCGAGCGTCAGGCCGGCGCCTGTGTGCTTGATCCCTGCTGCATCGAGGTAGCGCAGCGTCTGCCTGACGCCATCCAGACCGCCGTTGGTGATGTGGTTGGAGCCGAGGGTCACGACCTTCACGCCGCCCTTCTCGGCGAGGAGCGGGGCCACGCGCGGGTCGATGGTGAAGATCAGGCCGCCGTTGTGCTGGACCCAGCCGGACAGCATCGGGCACTCGAAGTCGTTGGCGCTGACGTCGTTGTCGGAGATGAGATCGGCGACCTTTCCCCTGTCGCGCCCGACGCGAATGTTGGGCACGAGCCAGCCGCCCTGGTGGGGGCCGCGGTACTGAGTGTCCAGACGAAACCCGGTATAGGTCGCGCTGCCGCCCGAGAGGGTCCAGTCCCAGCCCTTCTTGTGGGTCACGGCGAGGAAGCTGAAGCCGCGGTCGGGGCACGTGTCGCCGGTTGAGATGAGTGTCCTGATGTCGGCGGCGTCGTAGGCCGAGCCGGCGATCTCCGGCGAGGCGATCGCCTGCAGCGGGTATTGCAGCGCCCGGTGCTTCGGTGCCCCGAACAGGTCCGCCTCGCCGATGGGCAGGACCTTGAGTTGAGGCGCCACCAAACCGGGCGGCAGCAGGGCCAGCGCGCCGGCCGGCAAGCCGCCCGCCGCTGAGACGGAGGCCGCGGCTGAGGCGGAGGCCGCGGCTGAGGCGGGGGCCGCCACGGCGTCGGGGATCTGCGTCGCCGGCAGGCAGTTCGTGCCGGGGCCCGGGACCAGGGCCACGCCGTCGAGCGTCAGGGAGGTCACCTCGCACGGGAGCAGGACCGTGCCCGCCGAGACCGCCGAGCTCAGGGCGTCGAGGGTCACGTTCGGCCGCAGGTCGTCATAGCGGGCCACGACGGCCAGCGGCAGGCCGACCGGTGCCGCGGTGGGCTCGGGCGTGACGGGCGCGGACGGGGTCCAGGGCATCGGTGTGGCGGTCGCCACCGGCGATCCTGTCGCCACGGGCCCGGATCCGCATGCCGAGGCGACGCTGGCGACCAGCGCAATCGCAGTGGCCCGACCTGTCACCCGGGCCGGGACCCTGGATCCGACGAAACCCCGCATCGGCCCTCCGTCTAGCCTCCTCGGCGATCGATGGTACTGCCGCCGGAGGCCCCTCGCGACCCCGGGACGGGCGCGGTCGAGCCGGGGCATGCGGGCCGGTACCGGTGGCGCCCGCCAGAAAGTACGGCTTGTGGCAGTTGAGTGGACTTTGTACGGTTCGCGTCGCTTCCAGTCCGGAAGCGTAGCCGTCGCCTGTTCAGGGGACTTACTCAGAGCCGATGGAGACGCAGAGGAAACCTATGGCTTCCATGGCGGCCAACGAACTCGGTCCGATGCTCACCGCAAGCGAGGTGGCCGAGATGCTTCACTTGCATGTCAACACCGTGAAGCGCCTCGGAGATCGCGGCGAACTGCCCTTCTACCGTGTCTGCAAGCGGGGCGACCGGCGCTTCCGTCT
>Ga0307443_1002359_pt1 | contig 10583 bp, 9 predicted proteins | sample SalMarSW160220MG_FD_202148 | JGI IMG/M metagenome (GOLD analysis project Ga0307443, IMG submission 202148) | Salt marsh sediment microbial communities from the Plum Island Ecosystem LTER, Massachusetts, United States - SW1601-220 | ecosystem: Environmental > Aquatic > Marine > Intertidal zone >... | reverse complement strand
TTTAATGTCAGCCTTTTTTCGATTCCAGATAATAATGGTGGGAAAGAAAAGAGGGAGTAATCCGCTTAAATGTAACAGCGCCAGCCAGTGTCTTTCATTATCATTTTTTAAATCCAAATGTAACTATGTTCAGGGTAACAATCCAACTACAAAAACACGACATTTATACGACATTTATTTATAGTTGAATTTTAAGCATTTTGCCTAACTATTTATTTATAAGGTTCTTCTGTGCTATTCCTGTGTATTCGGTTGCACAAAGTTTATAAATGAGCACTGGCCCCGAGATATCGGGGGTACAAGCTATCTCGAAGCCAGAATCCCGATAGCTATCGGGATGTCAAGGTGCAGGAATATAATTGTGGGCAGATGAGCGTGTCCGGGTGCAACGGCCCTTACAATTCTGTCTTGGGTGCAGGAGCAAAGCAAAAAGTGTGACAAACAACTTACCTTTATTGTCCGTGTTATGAGGCGTAGCAGTTTTATTTAGCATTATTATCGTATGATTGTCACTTTCTACCAAAAAGTAAAGCGCTTTAATATTATTTCAGACGGACATATATTTCAGTAGAGTAATTCTCCACAAGATTCCAATTCTCATCTGCAGGAAATTTTTGAATAAGGGTATCATTATTTATTTCTAAAATCGCGTTAAGCGTCATTCCTTCAGGCGCAGTCCAGTCATGATAAATAAATGTTTCTTCATATTTATTTCCATTAAGGCTATAGGTTGCAGCCTCATAGCTTGCCGAGACATTAGTATCCAATTTGAATTTTGCTGTTGAAATAGAATCCAATTTGAATGTTCCTGCGAGTACAACATATCCGTTAAGCCATACTTTTATCTGACTTCCTTCAATTTCTTGAGGCACAAAGAGTGTATGTGAACTGTCTGCGACCCATACTGCGGAAATCATTTTCCATACACCTTCTATGTCTTCATTCTTCTCTGTAGTGCAACCTATGAAAAGAAACAAAGCAATAATTAAATTCAAAGTTAGCTTTTTCATTTTACAGATTTTAGTTAATTAAATATTAGGTTGTTAATCCATGTCAAATTTAGGAATAAAAATAACCAAAGTCAATGTTTGGTGGTCTGTTTATAGCTGACTATGGCACCTAATGGCCCAGCAGAACCGATTCCCTCTTTAGCGGGATGAGCTCGTGAAGCGAAGCGAAACAAAAGTAAGTTGCCGTCCTCCTCAGGGTTGGAAGGGTTTTTGCACAAATCAAAGTAGACAGGCAGAAGGTTTCTCATCAAGGTACAGTTTTCAAGATGACTGAATCCCGATAGATAGTGCTAATGTTTCTTATCATGGTGTACTTACTAAGAGACGATGCAAAAACCCTGTAAGCTAAGTGTTGGCCATCAGCCCTATTGACTTTTTCACGGTGGCAGGAGTTATCCTGGCACACATATTTTTATAAATAATGATGAAGGTATTCGCATAAATGTTTCTCGCTGATTATCAAGTTCTCAGGACTGCCGACCGTGCCATGCGAAGCCGAAGGCGAAGTATGAAGGCAATTAACCTTAACAACCGTGCTATGTGGTCGTAGCAGTTTTTTTGTCAAGCAATCGAGTTATTTTATATTAAGATTTTTTTTAAGTTTTCCAACTGCAATTACCAAAGCAGTATGTTCTTGTGAGATTATTTTTAATCTTTCTCGAAGTTCCTTAAGACAGAGTTCATCACCAATATCTCCGAGTATATTTATGGCACTAATTCTAACAGTTTGATTCTCATTATCGATATCTCTAATGTACTTACTTATGAGGCTGTCATCCATGTTGTTATTTTTTAACTTTATTTAAGACTTTCGTTCTCACGATCTAAGCCACAATCATAATCAGTGGGCAGAGATTATCTCCTCATAAGAAAATTGTACAGGTAAGCAGTCCTGTAAGATTGATAGGAATTGCTTAGGTTATGTGGCATTACTTTTTCAGTTATATATTATGTTAGCAAATGATTAATTAAGTTTTGATAAATTCGACTCAATCCAGTCAATAATCATTTTGAATGCTTCCTTTCTGTGTGAAATGCCTTTTTCCTTTCCATCTTCCACGATAACCTCGTAAAGGGAATGGTCCACTCCTGGTAAGACATAGTAGGTCAGATTGGTTTTACCAAGTCTTAAAAACTCCAGTTTAACATAATCTGCTTCCAATATAGGTGTATTACGATCTGTTGAGCCATTTAAAAAGAATATAGGAATATCAAGCTTTACAAGGTGATCTAAAGGAATATCGGTACAGAAACTTCCCCAACGTTTATAAGGATGTCCATAATACCATTTATCCGTGTTGTATGGATCACTGTAAATTCTCTCATAAACGGTAAATAGGCTGTCAATAATAGTCTGTGCTTCTTGATGCGTCATTTTACCCGTTGCCGCATCAATCCTTGTATTAATAATACTTGAATAAAGTTGATTAAGACCACCATTGATGATAGAAACAAGATGCGTTATCTTTTTGTTCTCAGAAGCCAACCTGATTGCGATTCTGCCTCCCTCGGAGAATCCCATTGCAATGATCTTATTGTCGGAGATGGGCAACATGTTAACAAGAGAATCGATGACAATTGAACTTGCCTGAACCTCCCATTCCATCCCGCATTTCTGTACATATTCTGCAGAGGGTTGATATTCCTCCAGATTTTTCATGGGATTGAACTCTTCAGCCCTGAGTGTATCACAAAAAGGTGTTCCTGCTTTGCCTATTAAAGCAACATGGAACTTTTCTGAGCAATACGTGATTTGATCAGGAGGCACAGTCCCAATTTGTCTTGATTTATCTCCGGTTTGTACTACCAACATTATAGGTAATCCTCTACAGCCACTAATCATGAATACTAACGGTTTTTCCTGGTCAATTCCTTTTTCCGTTACATAGAAATCAATCCGTCCGAGTTTTTCGTCTTTGATTTGATATGCCCGAAGCCCCCAATCAGAGGGTAAAATTCCCTGTGCAAAAAGATTTTGAACAAACCAAAGTGAAATAAATAAAGTAATAGCTCTCATGATTAATCTTTTTCTTAAAATGAATGAGCAGTAACATAACTATTACAGCTATTTTAGTTTATCAATTATTACTTATCTCTTTGACGATACAGATGCTTTATAAGTTACAGTAATTATTATTTTATTCTGAATTAAACAGAATTTAGCCTGATTAATTCATAAACTCAAAATTACAGATAAAAATTAACTTTTTGCTCTCTGATTATTTTGACAGGTTCCGTGATTTATTTTTGTCCCGATGAGATTGAGAAATATGTTATTAAAAAGTTGTCCTTTGTGTAAAATTCCTAATTTTGTCTTGTTGTAGTAATACAATATCATTTAACAATGATTGAAGCTGTCGGCAATGGGTACGCACCAAAACCGACAGCTTGCTTTTCTACCCTAACCACCTGATAGATTTTTTCTTATTCTTTCAAAACAACTGTTCCTCCACCGCCTATGCGATTATAAACACTTACGCTTTCACCTAATCTCTTTGCTGGTTCCCAGTCGGGGATTTGGGTGAGGATTTTTTCATAAGCTGCATTTATCTCAGGATAATCACTTCCCTTGATTATATGTCCATCTCTGACTTTCCCATTTTTACCTATAATGAAACTGAATGATATTGTATATTTTAGAGCTTTGGATTTGACTTCAGGATAATTATTTAACTGCTTGCTAATCCAATCATTAAAATTCCCTTGTGTGAACTTGGCTAAATCAGACACATCTCCGGAGAAATAAATAAGATCATTGGAATTGACGGTTGACTGGACAATCCAATAATTATGTATCAGGGCTTCCCGGACTTCATCGATACGGCTTAATGGGATTGATTCATCAATTAATAGGAAGATCCAGTCATTGCTGGCCTTGTACCATTCCTTCCCTTTGTTAGCTATTTCTTCCAACGAACACAATTTATTGTCAATATAATTACCATCCTTTTTGATCTCAATTTTTCGTTTAAACTGCTCGTACTGGTTTTGAATGGGTTCGGATGTAATAATAGCAGTTTGAGGCAGACTGCTAATATGGGTAACAATTTCATCCCTTTTGCCGAAAGCCATCAGCAAAAGGGCAAGCAATGGGAGAAAGGTCGCCACCTTCCAACACCATGCTTTACTGGTTTTTGATTTGTTCATCATAGTAATACGCTTTTTAATTTGACAATGATTAAAACTATTTGCAAGTGCGAACGATTGTTGTCCAACGCATTTTTGAATAATAAGTAATTGGTAATTAGTCGAATCTATCCCTGAATTTATGGTATATTCGTCAGCTTGAAACTCGTGTATATCTTTAAGGTCGCGTCCCATCCGATATATAAGCGGATTAAACCAATAGATGATTTTGACCATTTCCATCAGCATCAGATCGTAAAAATGTCCTTGTCTGATATGTGATAATTCATGAGTTAAGATGGCTTCGGCATTTGTATCATAATCGCGTCTAGAAATCAGAATACGGCGTCTAAATGAAAAAGCTGGAATATCTGCATTATGAATCATTACCTGTATGCCATTCAGGGTAGTTTTTCGTGATTTTCTGAACAACCGCAAAACTGAAAAGATGCTGTAAACAAATAGTAACAATGAAATGAAAACGCCAGTGAGATATATGAAAAGCAAAACCATTTTAGTTGAAATAACTATTGGCTGAGACGTTTTTGAATTAGTTATAGAAGTAAAAGTTGCCGGAGTGGCTTCATTAATTTGAACAGGTTTTTCAATTATTGTATTGCCCTGAAAAATTGGATCTAACCTAATTGAAACGATTGGGTGGTTTGATTGCGGTAAATAAATGAATGGAATAACCACTGAAGCAAATAAAATGAATAATAAAACCGATCTGCTGATTTTGAAAAATGTTTCGTTCCGCATCAGTAAACGGAAGAAAAGATACAACAGACTTAAAGCAAGTGTCGACTTTAACAGGAATAACAACCAGATGTTCATTTTTTTTGTTTTTTCCGAGATTCGGCCTGACGAATTAATTCCTTAATTTCTTCTGTCGAAATCTTTTGTTCTTCAACAAACATAGAGACTACAGACGAATACGAAGCGTTAAAATACTTACTCACTAGATTCTTGATGGAGCTATTGCTGAACTCCTCGCGTGAGATAACAGGAAAGTACCGATATGTATTCCCAAACTGTTCGTGATTTAAAAATCCTTTTTCTTCCAATCCACGTACCATTGTCGAAACAGTATTATAATGTGGTTTGGGTTCGGGGAATAGTTCGATTAGTTCTTTGACAAACATTGGACCTTTTTCCCAAAAGAATTCCATAATTTCTTCTTCACGGTTGGTTAGATGTTTCATAAATTATTTATTTGTTTCTGCAAATATAACTATATATTTAGTTTACCAACTATTTTATATAGTTTTTTTACTAAAATCAGCAGTTATTTTTTTTAAAAGCCAAATTTGTCTAGAAATTGTCCCGCTTAAACATAACGGTCCGGCAATAAAGGGAGGTTGTGTCCCCGAGTACTCGGGGTGGCGTACTTTTTGCCATCCGGGTAAAAGTTTTCTGAGCTATACACGTGTCGCTGTACAAGTTTGATCGGAGCCGCGAATTTATCCCCGGTTACAAAGTTGGTGGCGGGCACTGGCCCCGAGGTATCGAGGGTACAATTTGTCTCGAAGCCAGAAACACAAGTTACGAAAAAAATTGATTTCACTGGTACAGATCTCTTCATCGGATTAGATGTTCACAAGAAGAGCTGGAGCGTCACCATCGTTATCGACGGGATGGAACACAGAACCTTTACTCAACCTCCTGATCCCGAAGCTTTGCAAAAATACCTTCAAAGGTTTTTTTCCCGGAGGCAGCTATCATAGTGCTTATGAAGCTGGTTATTGCGGATATGGTATTCACCGGAGGCTTAATGATCTAGGGATAAAAAATATGGTAATTAATGCCGCTGACATCCCTACAACACAGAAAGATAAATTACACAAGCGTGATCCTGTCGACAGCAGAAAGATAGCCAGGGGTCTCGAAAAGAATTCATTGCATGGCATCCATGTATTTGACCGGGATATGGAGGAGCTCCGGAGCCTGAACAGAACCAGGTTTTATCTTATGCGCGATCTTCGAAGGAGCAAAAACAGGATAAAAAGCTTTCTTATGTATTACGACATTCCACTCCCGTTCGAATTTGATAATAACCAGTGGACACTGAAGTTTATCGCATGGCTTAAACAGGTTAAGATGCAGACTTCCGGTGGTCAGGATGCTTTCTCTCATCTTATTGCTTCTTACGAACATCACAGGCAGCAGTTGCTTACTCTGAGCCGGATGGTGAGACTCAGAATAAGCCAGCACGATAAAGAGTTATATGATCTTTTAAAAACCACTTCCGGTATAGGACCACTGACTTCTTCAGCTTTGATAACAGAGATTGGTGATATTAACCGGTTTCCTCATCTCGATGACCTGGGAAGCTATATGGGGCTGGTTCCCAGGGTACGGGAAAGCGGCGAAACTACTCATACCGGCGGAATTATCTTTCGCTGCAATAATTTTCTCAGGGTCCTGCTTGTCGAAGCTTCCTGGCAGGCAATCAGGAGTGATCCTGCGCTGATGCAGTATTATCATCGTCACCTGGTCAACAGCAAAGGACATAAAGTAATTATCAAAGTAGCTCGTAAACTATTAAACAGGATAAGATATGTAATGAAAAACCGGAAGCCATACATGACAGGTGTGGCATAAAAAAAACCTATGAATCAAACCCAGAAGGGATAACGTAAAACACGGCATGTAACTGACCGATTACACATTTTAGCATACGTACCCTTACTATAAAAAATGACAAGTGATTGTGGCAGAAATAAACTGACCGCAGATAGCAGTGTGATTTTATAGGATTTTTAAAGAAGTTTATAAGAATTTATTGTTCTAACTTTACTCTAACCGGAGACTCTGCTTTTCATAGCATTGTCCGTGTTAGGCACAGGGTTTGTTTGTTTTTTATGTTAGCCAAGTCCCTAATTTAATGATCGCTGAATTATTTTTTTTGATTAATTCAGCAAGTACTTTGTCAAAGCTTGGTAATTTTTGATTTATCTGGTCATGTAGATCGTCAGGTTTATCAGGTAGTCCAAATTTGGAAAGCTTGATTTTTTCTTTTTTGCAAATGCTTATTATCCAATCCTCTAGTTTTCCATTTAAAAAAAGAATTTTATTGCCTGATTGGTCAGTAAAGTATTTTATACCTTCAAATTCTTCATTAAATTTTAACGCTTTTTCATATCTAGTTTTAACACTGCCCGGATCTTCATCAATCATTGCAAGTTGATTTTTTTTCTTGCTGAGAACGTGGAACACTCGAGACTTCCCTTGATGATGAGTAATAAATTTTCGAGTGAATCCTAATTTTTTAACTAAATATTCATCAGGTCGGCACTCAATATGAACATGTTTCATGCTTTAAGAATTTTGTCAAAATTGAAAAAAACGTCTGAATTTAAATCCATGACTTCAGATAGCTGATCATCCTTTAGTGCCGTAAGAATGGTCTGATGTTTTTTCATTTGAACAATGCATACATTTAGATCAACTATTTTCGATTTTTCAATTAAGCTTAATAGAAGATATGGATTATGTGTTGTGATAAAAAATTGGTTGGTCTTATCCAATGCAATTCTCTCAGCTAAGAATTTTGTGTAGAAGGGGAATGTATTACTTTCTGGTTCGTCAAGCAAAAGAACACTTGATTTATTACTCTTTATAGCAATTGTATAGAAAATTATCCTTTGAAGCGTCTCTGAAAGTGATAAATATGGATAACTATATATTTCCCCTTCAACTAGTTTACTTGCAAGTATCTCATTTTCTGTTGGTTTAAGTGTGAGAGTTAAATCTTTAGATTTTAAAAAGTCAGACACCCATTTTTTATACTCAGTATTTGAGAGCAACAAAGATGGGAGATTATCTCCATGAGGTACAGAAAGATGTGGTAAATAACCAAAAGAGAATTTAGATAATCGTTTATACTCGTAAAAATGAACATCTGTTCGTTGTACTACACCGGGACGAGTTATCTTTCCTTCATGTGAAATTGAATAAGGATCATCTTTATCTTGTTCGGCATCCAAAATAAAATGGAATTGGTTTTCAGGTGATCCATCTTCTCTTATCGCATATTTTAAGATAGTTTTTTTATTTTCAGAGATTATCTCAATTGGATTATTGATATTAAAATCATAAAACAAATCACCAATAGTATTGAAACGGAAAATCTCCTCATTCAAGTTTTGTCCAAGAGCAGCCTGACTTCGCAAAGCTAAACCTTCAATAATGTTGCTTTTTCCACTATTGGGTTCACCGATAAAGATGTTTAGTTTCTTACAAGAGATTTTTAATTCTTTGATCGATTTAAAGTTCCTTATAACTAATTGATTAATCATTGTTATATTTTTTTACAAATTTAAAAGATTAATTCTATTCTCAATTTAAAGCAGTGGTAACTATATTAGAATCAATAGTAGTAATTATAATATATTCCCTTTTAACCTGAATCTTGTTACGTGTCACCTTGTGCCTAACGGCCTGGCAATAAAGGGAGGTTGTGTTACCCGACGCAAGCACCGGGCAGTCCCGAGTACTCGGGATTAGCCAGAAAGCTGTCACGGTGCAGAAACTTAATTGCGTGCAGATGCGCGTGTCCGGGTGCAACGGTTATTACGAATTTGTCTTGGGTGCAGGAGCAAAAGCAAAAAGTGTGACAAACAACTTACCTTTATTGTCCGTGTTATGTGCTGCCGTATTTTTTTAAGAATATATTATTCATCTTTTACTATCCTAAAACTAATTCCTGTACCTCTGCTATTTGGCGGATCACCTCCTGCGCGATAGGCAGACCGGCATCTCCATGCCGGATCATACCACGCACCGCCACGATCAACCTTTCGTGTACCTGTATCCGGCCCCTTTGGATTCATTTTATCATTTACGTCATATTCACCATACCAATCGCTGCACCATTCCCAAATATTACCATGCATATCGTATAAACCAAAGGCATTGGGTAAAAAGCTACCAACTGGCAATGGTTTCCCCCTGTTTTCACTTTTATCACAATTGGTATAGGGTTCGTTTCCATTAAAATTCGCTTGTTCAGATGTCATGCAATAACCTGTGTAAAAAGGTGTGGTTGTATTTACGCGAGCTGCATATTCCCATTCTGCTTCTGTAGGCAGCCTGCAGCCCATCCACTCGGCAAATGCAGCCGCATCATACCAGGTAACCTGGGAAACCGGATAGTTTCCTCTAGCAAATGCCCTGGGTTTGGACCTTCCTGTTGCCTCACAAAATAAATCGTATTGTTCAAAGGTTATTGTATACTTACTCATTTTAAAAGCACTCAATGTAACTTGATGCTGTATTTCATCATCTTCTCTTCCCTGTTCAGAGAAAGGACTTCCCATTGTAAATGTTCCTGCTGGTATATCTACAAATTCAATAATGGGTTTATTAATTGAAGGCTCTCTAATTTGATTGTTATTTTCAGCATAAAAATTTACCGGTACAATTGAATCTGCAAATTGAATTTGTGGATTATTATTGTAAATTTCTTTTAATTTCGAAAGGTTTTCAGCATTAATCGATTTCATTAATTCGCTAATTCTGTTTAGCATTTCTATATGTTTTGTAGTTAATTGATTTTGAAACACATAATCTATTATTGGTGAATATTGATGATAGATATATTCGGTTCCCAATATCGATGCCAAATCAAGGCATAATTCCGCTGTTATTATCATCAATCCATTAAAATTATCATTAACACGATATAATTTAGGTTCTATTTCCTTATTCTGCATTTTTAACCATACCTCGTTACTAAAGTCAAAATTATCATAACTAAAATCAATCATATTCATGGTTGGATCCACAAGCATCCATCTGTTGTCTTTTTCATTCCATACTTCACAGATTACGTGGCTGGAATGAAAACCAGACTGTAAATAGGGTGCAAATCCATATCGAACTCTAACGGGAATGCCACGATATTTAAGTATTGAAGCAAGCAGAATCGAATTATGTCGGCAACTTATGAGTAATCGATCTTCAGGTTTTCGTTCCAGGATTATACCCGATGAGTCATAGGATAGCAGCCCCTCCAGAATCGATTTTACTGTTAGGTACATTAAATCCTCATCTGACCTTTCTTTAGGAATTTGTTCCTGATACATGGGTAATTCAGCCCATGGATGTATTGTTTGAGACTTTAACAACTGACAAAGCTCTGGCAAAGAATCAGGAAGGTTTTCGTACAAATATTCATACTTCCCTGGATTGGTATATGAACTATACTGACGATAAAAGTTTAATACTGAACTGTCAACTTGTTCATAAGTATTATTCTGAAGCGGTACATCTGACTTTTTCGTATTATTTTGAGCATAGCAATATCCTATCAGATAAAATATAATTATTGAAGTAAGTATGGATGTTTTCATGATTTAAAGTTTTGTCTTGTCGTTTTTATTTTTTGATTTAAATAAATTGTAATATTTATATGGTTGATTATTTAATACTTTCAGAGTATTTCTT
>Ga0307443_1002350_pt1 | contig 10603 bp, 8 predicted proteins | sample SalMarSW160220MG_FD_202148 | JGI IMG/M metagenome (GOLD analysis project Ga0307443, IMG submission 202148) | Salt marsh sediment microbial communities from the Plum Island Ecosystem LTER, Massachusetts, United States - SW1601-220 | ecosystem: Environmental > Aquatic > Marine > Intertidal zone >... | reverse complement strand
ATCTCCTCAAGGTTGACTCCCAGCCAGCCCATGCGGCCTGCATAGGGGAGTTCGCCCGCGATCACCTGTTCGATGATAGGCTTAAGTTGATCCACGGCCAGGCTCCAGCCGATGCCTTCGCTTTCGTCGCTGACGGCTGTGTTTATGCCGATCACCTTGCCGTTTCGAAGCGAGATAAGCGGCCCGCCTGAGTTGCCTGGGTTGATAGCCGCGTCGGTTTGCAGAAACGCTCCGTCGCAGCCCCAGGGGCTGTTGGTGACGCTTGAGATGATCCCTTCGGTGGCGCAGTACTCAAGGGACATCGGGTTGCCGAAGGTCCCCACCGGATGGCCCACCTCGACTGTGCTGGAGCGCCCCAGCTCGGCGGCCTGGACGTTGTCGGAGACTCCCGGTTCGTCCAGGTCGAACTTGATCATCCCGAAGTCGTAGACCGGATCTATATAGATAGGGGTAGCCGGGAAGCGCTCGCCGTCCTTGAAGCTTACCTGGATAGAACTGATGCCTTCGTCTATAACGTGTTTGTTTGTGGCCACGTAGGCGAAGCCTTCCCTGCGACCGATGTGGACCACGAACCCGGAGCCTTCCCAAGAGCCTCGCTCGACACCCTCAAGAGCCACTATGGTGCTTGAATAGACACGAACCGTGTAGCGTTCGGCCTTTTTGAAAAAGTTGTTCGAGGAAGATGCGGAAAGGAGAAAGCTCGGGATCAGAAGTAATGCAGGCAACATCAAGTACCTTACCCAAGGTCCCCTTTTCTTTTCGCGGGATATTCTTGAAGCCATGACGGCCTCCTTTCTACTACCTTGCTTCCTCACCAGAGATAGGTTTATAAAGCTAGTCCTATAGTCACGTACGCTTGTATGGGGGTGTTTAATCTACCTGCGGCGCCGCGAGTATGACAGGTTGAAACGCGTTTACACGCTAGAGCCTTTAATCTTTCTAACTTCATCATACTATTAAGACGCACTAGGGTAAAGTTCTGTTTACCTGAACGTATCCCTCTGAAAAATCTTACGCGACAAAGACTCGGAATGCTTACCCCATAGTGTCCAGTTTCATTACATTATGGTATAATGTAAACACTATTTACTCTACCCGCTCCCGGATGTGTACCGAGATTTAGACGAACGAATCCTCCTCACATTCTGCATAACTACACAGTTGGGCAGTGTCTTTTTGAACCTCTCAACTCCTTTTTTTGTGACCTTGGTTTCGCTTAGATTGATGAGTTTGATATTAGGTAATCCTTGCAGTTCCTTCAACCCGGCATCGGTGATTGGCGTGTCGATGAGAACCAGCTTTTCAAGAGACTGCAACCCCTCTATGTGTTTAAGACCCGCGTCAGATATAGCCGTAGCCATAAGGGACAGCTCCTTCAGATTTGTAAAAGGCTTAAGGTGTTTAAGACCATCGTCGGTAATCTCAGTGAAGTCAAGTGAAAGCTCTGTTAACTCTTTCAGCCCCCTAAGGTGTCTGAGTCCCTCATCCGTAATCTTGTTACCATCCAGGGTTAACTGGGTGAGCTCGATCATTCCTTCGATGTGGCTTAATCCTCTGTCGGTAACCTTCTCCCAAAACAAACTGAGCTCTCTCAGATTAACGAGATCCGCGAGACAGCCCAAGCCGACATCGGTCAGCCAACCATTTCCGTTTCCCATCGGCAACAAATCCAGATGCCTGAGTTTTTTTAGTCCCTTTACATGGACCAGTCCTGCCTCCGTGATTCTGTCGGAGTGAACGTGCAATTCCTTCAGGTTGATCAGCCGCTCCACATAAGCAAGGTGGGTATCATTTATTCTCGGCCATATTATTAGTTTTGTAAGGGTAGTCAACTTGGCTAACGGGGAGAGGTCTCCTTCTCCTTCGACTGTCTCAAGCACAAGCACATTAGGCAGTTTTTGTACCTGGTTTAATTGCGTTGGGAGAGCCTTAACTGTGACTATAGTCGTTTTGTCTTCAAGGTCGTCCAGCTCTACCTCGCGAAGGTCTATACCCACCACGCGTCCGTTTACCCAAAGCCGTCCTTTCTCAAAGCGATGATCTATTTTCGTCTCGCCTTGCCAGGGATAATACAAAAAACACTCCTCCCCTTCATGGAAATCCTCGCCGGTTGAGAGTCCAATAAAATTCTCCCCAGGCTCCCAGTCGAAAACGTCAATCTCTATACCGATTTTATCCTCGCTTTTCTTGTCTCTGACAGTCAACCTTGACCACGGCGGTTTCCCCCCATACAAAACGTCAAGAGATTTGAGTAGCTTTTGGTAGCTTCTATCTTCCCTAATGGTCTGAAACATATCTCGCCAAATCTTTGAGAGCTTCTCTGACCAGTAATGTCCCGCTAGCCAAAGGAGTCTATCTAATCGTCTAAACCTATCTTTCGGTTCAACTGGAATTTTTTTGATACGACTACAATATTGTGTAAAAGAAATGCTTTCCGGGATTAAGTACTTGGCTTCTTTTTTGCCTCCTAGTTTTTCCACTCCTAGTTCAACTAGAATCACACCAGCCGCCTCACGAGCATAGCGGTCGAATATAGGGAAAGTGTTTTCTCCGTTTTCGACGAGAAGGTGGAAGAACTTTGACAAAAAGGATTTTGGAACCTTCTCACTAGGAATTCCCTTATCTTGCTTTTGCTTACGACCTCTAGGCATTAGTTCCCTTTCAACATACTTCAATTTTTCCTCTTCCGCCTTCTGCTTCCATTGGGTACTACTTAAAAAATCTCTCAGTATTTTTGCCCATTTCGCAACGTCACCCGGATAAATACGAGTGCTCCACAAAGCGTTCAGTACAACACAGACCTCTATTACATCCTCCTGAGTCGGAGAAGCAGCTATTTGGTTCTTGTATCTTTTAAGGACTTTAACTCCGATCCACTCTTGGATAAGGGGGTGTTCCACATCTTTGTTATCGTGTAAATCGTTAGCTAAAGTAACGGCTTCTCGTAACGCTTGCACCTTTTTTGAATCGTCTTGTTGATTCATTTCTTTCTCCTTTGCTTTTGCAAATATAAAAGCCTACACTTTTTTTAACCCCTGTCAATAAGCTCACCCCTGAAGGGGCTTCACACCTTGAACCTCTCAATTTCCACAACAGCCGTATCCGGACGTATATTTATGAGAACTCCCTGCCTCAAGCCGGTTGGCCTCCATCTCCAGCGATACTCGGCAATGGTATCCTCGGCTATCTCATCTTTAGAGATAACATCCAGCAGATAACGCTTGTCCACGATAAGCACGGTGTCCTCGTTGACCACGAAGTCCTTGTAGAGTAGCTCAAAGGTTCTTTCTTCGTAGGGAAGGTCACATAGCCTAAACTCGGTTTTGAGAGCCTTGAGGTAGTAGCCTGGCTTCTGTTTCGGCTGATAGAAAAACTCAGCTCCAAGATTATTTGCAACCTCCTCAGCGGCCTTGGCTATCTTCTCGATAGCCTTTCCCTTGAAGCTACAGATCGGTTCCACAAGAACTGAATCGTCACGGGTTTCGTCAAACACCTCCACTTCCTCTCCTTCCGGCGGGAAGTTAACCAGAATCCCCTTGGTAAATCCGGTCGAGACCAGATAGGCACGAACCTGTTGCTTATGGCTTTCTGTAACCTTCTTCACCGCTTTCAACTCCACAATCAGATCACCACCAACAACCAGGTCAACTCTGATAATCCCTAGTTCATGTCTCTTATATAGAAGTTGGGTATTGTATTCTCGTTGGTGAAGAATGTCTCTCAGCCTGAGCTCGTGAGCCAGGGCTCCCTGATAAACCTTCTCAAGATAACCAGAACCTAAAGTCTGGAAAACTTCCTGCGCCGCTTCGATTACTTGTTCTCGCATAGCTTCTCCTCCTGATCTGCCGCCAAGGGCCACTTGACTATAGCTTGAGTGTAGGATTTGTCAAGTAAAGCTTGCTTCATTGACATCTTTATATTTTTTTGTATGCTCACTTTATGCCACAAGACGACGTGAAGATTCAATACGCGCACTCGAACCACGGTCTTTTCTCTGAGGACTACCTGGACGAAGTACTTCCGGGTAGGGGAATATGGACACAAATAGAAGACGAAGCGAAGCTCGCTTTCGAGCAAATTCGGCACATATACCAAGAGAAAGAGAGTATCCTCAACAAGAAATTAGACGAGGACGGAACAGAACAAGCCTTCATTGAAAAAGTCCTGGACGTAATCAATCCTCACTATCTACGCCGTCCCAAAAAATCCGGCGGTTCGGGAAAGAGATGGATACCTGACTACGCTCTCTTCGACAATAAGACAAAAAGAATCGAAGCACGACGGCGAAGACAGGAAGGCTCGAATATGTTCAAGGATTCACTTTATAGGTTCAATTTATGGAGGAGGTAAGTGCATACTTCTGCCTCAAGTGGAGCGCATCATAAAAGCAACGCCACCTTAGACGTCACGGGTGAACGATGAGGATTCGTTTTGAACTGGCCCCTCGCGGGGCGGTGTGGTTGCCGTGGAACCATCAGTATGCGCTCTCAAGCGCCATATACGCGACCATCGCCCACGCCTCGCCCGGCTTTTCAACCTTCCTGCACGATAAGGGTTTCATCGCAGACGGCAAGCAGTTCCGGCTCTTCACCTTTTCGTCTTTACGTGGTCGAGTAATCGAACGCACGAGCTTCGGGCTGCTCATGAAATCCCCTATCGAGCTCTTGTGTTCCTCGCCGGTGCCTGAGTTCGTGAGGACAGTGGCCGAGGGTGCCTTGCAGGTCGGAGTACTGAGGGTAGGGGAGATTGAACTCCCGGTAAGTCAGGTGGAGACATTAGCTGATCCTGAGTTTTCATCAAAGATGCTATTTAGTCCGCTCTCGCCAATCACCGTATCCACAGGGCGAGTTGACTCCGATGGTAAGATGCGGGCGACCTATCTTTCGCCTGAGGAGCCTGCCTTCTTTGAGCATTTGGCCAACAATCTGCTCCGCAAGTACGAGGCCCTGAACGGCAAGCCTCCGGAGGACTTAAAAGTGAGCTTCAGGCTTGCCTCCGAGCTTATGCCTGCAAGACGCAGGCTCTCCAAGCTCATAGACATCAAGGGGATCAAGGTTAGGGGTTGGCTCGTGCCTATCCAAGCCGAGGGCAACCCTGAATTACTTCACCTGGCCTACGAGGCAGGCCTGGGCGAGAAGAACTCCGCAGGCTTCGGGATGGTAGAGGTGGTGGAATCAAACCAAAAGGAGGAACGTTGAAGAATATCTTACGAATGACAGGCAACCCATTTGTAGACGCCGGGGTTGCCGCCCTTTGTGCACTTACCAATCACGATCGTCCACAGGAGATAACGAAGGATGAACTTAAAAAAGCCAGCGAAGAGTTGATGAAGTTCTACCTTCAGATCCCTGATAATCCCAATGAAGTTCGCTGGACAGGTCTCAATCGCTTTTTCACCATCAACTGCAAATGGACAAATCCTAGTTATAAGAAAACTAGATACGAGGAATGTCGCCGGTGGATAAAAGGGCTTGTCGGCGAAATAGAACCCCTGGGTTCCTCTGGTACATGTGCGGCGTGCGGAGCGAGAGAAGCCGATGCCCTTGCTTTCAGCCATGAATCGCCGCTTACGGGCACTGGAGACTTCAGAAACTACTTTTCCTTCTTTGAAACCGGCTTCCCTCTGTGCAACACGTGCATATTCACTATGCAGTTTGCTCCGTTAACTTTGCTGTCCCCTGATAAGATTCTCCTCTTGCTTCATTCTCATGAATTTGAGTTGATGCTTTTGGTCGCCAAGGAAGCGCTAAAGGGCGTCGAGAGGCGACTACATCTGGGACTCAAGTACTACTGGCCTGATGAGGTGCCGATAAAAAGGAAGTTCGCCTTCGGAAAGAAACCTAAAATGTATAATGTAGGCCCCCAAGAGAGCTTTGTCCGATTAGTAGCCCACCTTCTTGCTGCAACAAGCCAGGAGTTCACGCACGACGTGACAATCAGACTGTATCGCCTATTTAATGCTGGCCAACAGATCGCCCTTTCCTACTATGACTTGCCTAGCGACGTTTTTAGATTCATACGGTTGGCTCAAACTCAACTGAAGAGCCGATTGGAGGAGATGTTTAATCAGGCGAATCCGAGAATCTTCGCAACGTTGATCAACCGGGAGAAGCTGAGCAGAATTCTTGGGATGCTACTACGGAAAGACGACCGTCGTCTTATCGGCGGTTGGAATTTGTTAGAGCTTTACCTCAAGGAGGTAGAAAAGATGAGCGAGGATCGCATTCGGGTACTCAAAGAGGTGGCCGACCGCCTCTATGAGTATCTAAAATCCACCAACTTCAAACGACTCAAAAACCTGGAGCAGGCGGATAAATACGGCGACTTGAGGATGCTGCTTACTCGCATCCAGAAAGAAACCCTCATCTACAGGATTGATGATGAGGAACTCCTCTTCCCTCAAACTCCGGGAGGAGGAGTAATGTGGCGCGGCACGCAAGCCTTATTGCTTGCCCGCATCTACGAAAGAATGCACGATGACAAAATCAACCCAAAGGAGGTTTGAGATGAGCAACGTCAAGATGGCAACCGGCGTGATGCTTATAGATGCACCGGCATCCGCCCTCAATAACGCTGGTCTGGACAGAGGCCGTCAGGCCGAAAACAAAGTCGTAGTGAAAAAGATACGTTTGCCGAACAACAAAGCCTACCCTTATGTCTCCGGCCAAGCGGTTAAGCGGTGGTGGCGTGAAGCCCTTTATTCGCAGGCTGGATGGGAACCTTCTCCAATTGCGCGTGAGGAAAGGGTAGCCTATACCGCTGGAGATCCAATTACTTACAAGGAGGATGACCTTTTCGGTTACATGGTGGCTCCTGCCAAAGAAGGAGGAAAAGGGATAGTCTATCGCCGCATCGCTCCCCTCAAGTGTACTCCTTTTATCTCCCTCTTTGAGAACGTAATTACGGATGACTTCGGGGTCTTCGCACGCGGCGGGGCCACAGAAAACCCAGTGCCCTTTGAGCAGGAGTTTTACTCCACTATAATGAAAGGTACCTACTCCTTGATGCTAACTGAAGTAGGTGTCTATCAGCGCGGACGCAGCTACGACATTCCGGCTCAGGCAGATGTAGAGTATAAGAAGTTGGATGCGAAGGCGAAGAAGCCGCTACAGGGACGAATAGCCCTCATTGAGGAGGCTGCGAAGAAGAAGCGAGCCGCTGTCACTGCTGAGCGCATAGTTCTGCCCGAGGATGAGCGTAAACGGCGAATCACAGAAGCCTTAGAGGTGCTTCCTGAGCTAAGCGGCGGTGCAAAGCTCACCAACTACCTCACAGACGTTACCCCCCGTCTTCTCATCACTGCTGTAATAAACTGCGCCAATCACATCTTCATGGACGTCGTTGGCCCAATCAACTCCAAAGAAAACGAGAAAGGCTTCGGCATCCATTGGGAGACTCTTGAACAGGTAATTGAAGACTACCGCGAGCGCTTCCTCTCCCCGCTTTACATCGGCTTCCGCAAGGGATTCCTGGACCAAAGCGACGAAAAAACAATTGTAGAGCACAAGCCGTTTGGCGAAGACGAAAAGGCGGTTCAGGTAGTAAGCGGCAGTCCCAAGGAAGTAATGCAGAAGCTCATTGAGCGCATCGGAAAGATGCAGCTATGAAGGTCTTAAGGATTCATCTTAAGGCGTGGACCGCTTCGTATAGATTCCCTCCCTTCGCAGCGGTGCAGCCCTCGTTGGCTGTACCGCCGCTCTCAACCCTTTACGGACTCATCTCCGCAGTTGCCGGAAGGCTGGTCTTCCCTGATGAAACCTCGATTGGATTCGTAGCCCCGTTTGAAGCAAAAGGATGTCGCGATATTGAAAAGATCTACGGCGTGCTGAAGACGGGCAAACTCTCTCTTGCAGGCAACGTAATAGAACGGGAGTTTATCTATAACTCGGAGGTCTTCCTTTACCTTGACAATCTTAAGCTTGAACAGGCGTTTCGCTCCCCACGCTATCCGCCTCTGCTTGGACGCAGCTACGACCTTGCGAAGGTTGTCTCGGTAATAACCGTGGACCTTAAACCGGTTCCTAATACGAAGCTGAGTTACACCATCCTTCCTTATCTTTGGGAAGGCGTTGCCTCTCCGATCCTCGCTTTGCCGGTGGCTTTTGACGAAGAGACCCCACGTCGCCCCCTGAAGGTGCAGTCCTATCATATCATAGAAGACCGAGGCGTAGACGTCAAAGGAGATGGCTTATTTTTGGACGAGGAACTGGATCACGGAGTCTACATCCATGACAACCGTTCTTGCAAAGTCTGACGGCCAGAGCCTTCTAGAGCATACCAAGGCCGCACTCCAGATACTCAGGAGCTTAAAGGAAAACCTGCCTTATCTGGCGGAAACCTGCGGAGAAACTACACTCTGGAAGGATGCTTTCCTGGCACTCTTTTTTCACGACTTTGGCAAGGCGGCTTCGGGCTTCCAGGAAAGCTTGAAAGGCGGGAAACGTTGGGAGTATCGGCACGAGGTGCTCTCCGCCGGATTCGTTATGAACCTTCCCCTTTCAGACGACGAACGCAACACCATTGCACGTGCTATTCTAACACATCATTACGGAATCAAAAAGCTGTGGTTTGACACGGAATATACTTTGGACGATGGCCGTCTCCTTCGTCAATGTGCTGAAGAGATGCGTGTCAACGCGGAGTATCTCCAAATGCTGTTAAAGGAGCATCTACCCCAGCTAAGCAAAGATATTCTCGGCGAGTCCATTTCGTTCCCTGCGGAAGTCGTGAAAATAGATAGATGGTGCAACCCCCTTGATCTCTGCAGGGGGATGCGCCGGTCCTCGCCTTCTGCTAACCGACTCTACTGCATCTACCTGCGCGGGTTCGTGCGGACATGCGATCATCTCGCTTCGGCAGGAGAGCGCACCATCCCCAGCGGCCCTCTGGAGATGGCATCGAAGGTGAAGAGGTCGGTGGTGAAGATGTCTGTTGATGGATTGCATGGATTTCAAGAACGCATCATGAACTATAGTGACTCTCTTCAACTGGCCGCACCTACCGGCTCAGGCAAGACGGAGGCCGCATTGTTGTGGGCGGCGGCTAACCGTCCGGACGGCAGGCGTATCTTCTACGTTCTTCCCTACACCGCAAGCATCAACGCGATGCGGCAACGGCTCAAGGAACTCTTTAAGGGAACCCCTATATCCATGCTTCACCACAAGGCGCGCTACTTCCTGTACAAAGAGTTTCTGGAGAGTGAAGACGAAGCAAGCGCCGCATCCAAGACCAAGACTGCCCGCCAACAAGGACGTGAGATTTATGCACCGATTAAGGTCATAACGCCATTCCAGATTATCCGCGCCTTCTACGGTGTGAAGGGCTTTGAGATCAGCCTTGTGGAGATGAGCGGTGCGCTCTTTGTATTTGACGAGATACACTGCTATGATCCGCGTACGCTTGGCCTTATCGCGGCCTCGATTGCAGAACTCAACCGTTACGGCGCACAGTTTCTCTTTATGTCAGCAACCTTTCCCAAATTCCTTACCGACATCCTAAGTCAATCCCTCGGAAAACCGATTGAGCTTCTGGCACTAAACCCCAACGACCCTAAAGAGAAGAAACTGCTTAATCAAAGCCGCCACACCATCAACATCCTTGACGGAGACATCATTCAGCACCTTCCCCGAATCAAAGAGGCAATTGAGAGTGAACATCGTACCTTGGTTGTCTGCAACACTGTTGCACGGGCTCAGAAAGTATACGACCAACTCAAGGATGTGGCCCGCAAGCCGGTGCTGATTCATAGCCGGTTCATCGTTCGCGACAGGGAAGTACTGGAAGCGAAACTGAAAGGAAAGGACTGCGATCTTCTCGTAGGTACACAAGTAATCGAGGTTTCGTTGGATATAAGCTTTGACTGCCTGTTCTCCGAACCCGCTCCGCTGGACGCGTTCTTACAACGCATGGGACGGGTCAATCGTAAAGGAGAGCTTGACCAGCCTGCGTCTGTTTTCATTTTCACCGACGGCTCTAAACAAGACCATTACATCTACCCACAAGAGAAAGTAGATGGAGCCTTGCAAGCTCTATCGCCCCTGGGTGGCGGCAGCCCCCTAAGCAACGCTAAAGCGGCAACGTTGATACAAGATGTCTACCGGGACGGACTTTCAGCAGAAGATGTCTACCACTTCAATGACGTCAAAAACCAGTTCTCAGACCTTATTAAGAAACTGCCCCTCTTTGATGAGTACCCGATTAAAGAATCCCTCTTCAACGAACTCTTTGACTCTGTCAAGGTTGTCCCTTTAAGGTTCAGTGATGAGTTGGATTTACTGATAGAAGCAAAACGCTTTCTGGAAATCGAAGGGCTTACGCTTTCCGTCAGCCAGCGACGTTTCAAATACCTACGCAACCAAGGCCGAACAACGTATGATGAAAAGACCCACACCTATTTTGCAGATGCGCGCTACTTGGCTCCCGATGAGGAAGGTCTGGGGTTGACCTTCAACGAAAAAGAACCCGGGGTTGGAATCATGGACTAACCTATGTTCAACGTTGAGGATTTAGCCGAGCTTCACGTCACCGGGACGAAGGTGAACTACTACGTTATCTGCAAGCGCAAGCTGTGGCTTTTTGCAAGGCATCTGACCATGGAGCACTC
>Ga0307443_1002344_pt1 | contig 10618 bp, 10 predicted proteins | sample SalMarSW160220MG_FD_202148 | JGI IMG/M metagenome (GOLD analysis project Ga0307443, IMG submission 202148) | Salt marsh sediment microbial communities from the Plum Island Ecosystem LTER, Massachusetts, United States - SW1601-220 | ecosystem: Environmental > Aquatic > Marine > Intertidal zone >... | reverse complement strand
TCTGGGAAGAATTGTAGTGCCAGAACCGACTTCAATGGGGTTCTTGTCTCTCCATCTGACCTCCGGCGGAAGCACATCTTCGTAAGCTTTGCGGAGAATCCATTTGCCCCAAAGTTCTCCCCTCTCTTCTTGAACATTATATCTTGGGTCCATGTTCATGGCGAATTCCTTAACATCTGGATCCAAGAAGGGCGCTCTCACTTCTATGCCCATGGATTTTCCTAGGGGAACCGAGGAAAAAGCCATTATGCTCCACATTTTCTTTAGCATAGCGCCTAATTTTTCTTTGTTTCCTATGTGACGGTAATACATGTGGTACCCCGCGAAGAGTTCGTCGGCTCCGTCTCCAGTAATCAGTTTGGTTGAGCCGTAAGATTTAGCAAACCTCAATCCGATCGTGATTGTTATGCTGTTGCGGACCTCCATGGGATCAAAGGATCCCAAAACTTTGACGACATCCGGGATTACTTCGAATATTTCGTCTTCATCGAAGGGGTTAATGTAATGTTCAAGATTCAGTTGCTTAGCCATCAGCTTAGCATATTTAAGATCCAGCGCGTTGGCCTGTTTGAATGCGCAAGTGAAGCCTCTGATGCGAACATATTTTGATACGATAGTTGCTAGAATGCTTGTGTCTATGCCCCCGGAAAAGAGCATGTCTTCTGTCAGGTTTTTCTTTACAGACTTTTCAAGTAGCGCCCGTAGTTCAGCAGCAACTTCGTCTACGTTTGCCAAAATATCTTCTTTTTCTGCAGCTCCCATGCTATACACCTTTATTCAATAGAACATCCAAATATTACAATTTTATATATAAATGTTTTCCCATGGTTGAAGAAAATCCCATCTAGATGGATAATAAATGAACAAACATTCATAAAAACATAGCCTCGTTGACTGTATAACTGAATGTCTAACCCTTTTTTCACTAAAAGCCAAAAATTCCAAAATATATCACTTAAGGTCATTAATGGACTGGAAGAAAGGTAACTGTTAATAGACAACTAAAATACTTATTCAAACTCAATTTGGAAGGGGACCATTATGGAGAATCGGTTCGATTGGAAAGCGAAAACAGCATTCCTTTGTTACCTCGCATTGGCTGCTGGACTTCTTGTGGGAAGCATCATAGTAGCTATCATACTGCTTGGGTTGGGACTCGACTTTCAGGAATTTCAGGAATTGACCTTTCCAGTTGCACTCATATCTCTTCCAATCACTGAAGGCATAATCCTCGGAATCACGCTTCTGTTTGCTAAACATAAAGGTGCAAATTTGAGAAAACTGGGTTTGAAAAAGCCAAGCCTCAGAATAATTGTGATTGTATCCTTTGCTGCAGTGCTCCTTCTTTTTTTAGCTGGAAGTATTTCTTTAGTTGAAGAAATTGTTCTTGGTCCAGAACCCGATGCGGAACTACTTGTAGACGCCATACTGCCCAGAGACTCGTTTCAACTGATTGCCATGATTGGCATCTCACTAGCCCTAGTTGGACCAGCTGAAGAATTAGCTTTCAGAGGTTTTGTACAAAGAGGGTTTGAAAACTCGTTCGGGAAGACGACAGGTCTACTGATTGCCTCTATCTTATTTGGACTCCTACATGGACTCAATTCTTTACGATCTATTATTCCAGTAACTGCTGTTAGCCTGTTTCTGGGCTATGTTTGGCAGAAAACTGACGGAAACACTGCCGCTTCAGCTTGGATGCATGGGATATACGACGCGATAGCCATAATAATAACGTATTTTGCTTATGTCTAAAAGAGTAAATCTGTCTCGGTTAAGTATAATAGTGTCTTTTCGAGACTGTTGAGAGTATGCGATGTTTCAGGGATCGGGATTTTCTTCAAACCAGTGAAGATTTCTTTTTTTGTGTAGTTGGTCCGTTACATCCGCCCGAACGGGTCATCTCCTACATCAAGTATATCCCCTCAGACTCCGGCGTATGGGGAAGAGACGAAAAAAAATTCAGCAGAATCTTACAAAAATACACGATTCCAAATCTGCTGGAAACCTTCAACTATCTAGAGACTAACTATCCCCATTACCTGTTCCATTCCCCAGTTGACAACATCACCATAACCGCAGTTCCACACCAAAACATAAAGGAACATTTCAAGCCAGAAAAAAAACTGTCTCAACTGAGGCAAGCCTCGCAACTAGACCCTTTACAAGAGAAACTGGTCAGATTCACAAGGTTTTTGGAGGAAACAAGCGGTGTTCCCGAGGGGTCTTTCGGTGTAACCGGTTCCCTTCTTCTTGACATTCATCAGCCCACATTTTCGGACCTTGACGTAACCGTATATGGAGTAAATGACAGTTGGGCTCTGCACAACGCCTTGAGTGAAAATCGCAATTCTGAAATGCCTATGAAACGTCTTGAAGGAAAGGCTCTCAAAGACTGGTGCATCAAGAAAGCTAAGCAGTATCCGTTGTCGCCTGCGGAAGCATTGAAGATTTATGAACGGAAGTGGAATCTAGGAGTTTTTGAGGACACTTGGGTTTCTATTCATCCGGTTAAGCTTGAAAGCGAGGTTACTGAAGAATACGGCGAAGCGACTTATCATTCATGTGGTCAAGTAACCATACGAGCCGTTGTTCGCGACAACATTGACTGCCTTTTTCTTCCTTCAGTCTATAAGATCGAAGAAGTGAAGGTTCTGGAAGGTCCCCAGCTAGGCAAGGTCACTGAGGTAGTTTCTTACGAAAGTCTCTATGACAGTATAGCTGAAAACGGCGAATTAATCCAAGCTAGAGGCAAACTTGAACGTGTTACGGAAAAGGGAACCAGCCGAGAACATTATCGTGTTCTGGTTGGTTCTCCTGAAGGCGAAGGCAAGGAATACATAAAGTTGTAGGATTAGCCGCAAAAAAGAGGGGGCTACTCCAGATTCAAAACTTCTTTTAGAACGGCTCGATACGGACCAAGTTTGCCTCCGTAATTTCCAGCTGTAATTTTTACAACGCCCGGAACCTTGATTGCCGCCTTTATTCCTTCAGCCATAGCCTTTTTTACAACTTTCTGGTTCAAGCCGTTTATTACTATCTCGTAGACACTCTCAACATTGTCGGGAACTTCAGAGTCTGACACCAATTTCTTGATGGTAGGACAGTATTGATGATTAGTGGATGCTGGAAGCTTGTAATTCAGGGATCCCACTTTAGACCCTGCCCTGCAGAGACCACCCGGGAAGGGCATAATTACTCCCCGAACATTTTTGCTGATTGCTTCTTTGGCATCTTCTGATGCTTTAAGGGCAGCCTTCCAGTCCTTTGCTAAGATGAGCATGTTTCCGCTGGCAACAGCTTTCATGATGCCGAAGTCGTCTTCAACCATGAATTCGCCTTCCATAACTGGGATGCGCCAAACTTTTCTTCCAGCAACCTCGTCGCTCTTTTGGAAGCCATCTCCGAAGAGGCGTAGGCTTCTTCCTATTTTTACTCTGCGTTTGGCTTTGGGTAGAGCGTCGAAGGCTGCTGTTGTTGGGCATGTCATGACGCATTGTCCGATTCTTAGGCTCATCTGGTGTTTGAGGTCGCCTCTTGAACTGTGGTAGATTTGGATTATGGCTCCTGGGCGTCCATCCGGGGTTTCTTTGGGAGATACAAGAGCTTCTACTGATGCTTCTGCTGGTGACATAATAATGGATGATGCAAAGCCGGCTGCGGTTCTTGCTGCGATTAGAGCCCATTTCTCGTTAGCGGCTGTTATCAATATTCTGCCTGCCCACATGGGAAACATTTCGGCGAATGTATCCTCTATTATTATACCGTTTTCTAGAATGTATCCCCTTTCGTCCTTCTTAACAACTTTAATTTCTGTCATTTTGGTTTTACTCCGGTCTCCATGCTTTCTTTTTTCTAAACAGTTTATAGGTTGCTTTTCCGATTTGTGTGTCTGTCACATATTCGAAACCCTGTTCTATAAGTTTTGTCATTTCCTCTAGTGTTGTGGCTACTTTAGAAATGTATTCGTCTTTTCCTGAAGTCTGCAAAAGCTGAATGTAGATTTGTGTGCTGGTGATAGATTTGTGACCTAGCTTCTGTTTTACTAGCATAATGTCTTTGGTACTATGATAGAGCATGCAACCGAACCAATGTCTGAAGCTGTGAAGGCTGCCAAAACTTTCTCCTACGCGTTCAAATCTAGAAAACTTCCGATATTTATTAAAAAGAAGTAGGGTTTGCTGAGGCTCCTCCACGGGCAAACTAAGGAGAAAAGATGAAATCTCAACCTGCTACTATCAGTTTTGGTGATTTTCATCTCCCGCAGAGGAGCCTTTTCAGCCCCATTTCTTCCGATGCATTACTCCCCACAAAAAAAGGGAGGAAAATGATTATTTTCGTTTTCTTAGTACCCAGTAGGCAACTATGCTAATGACTGCGACTACAGCAACGGCTAATATGATAGCTACTTCAGTGGTTATGAAGGGTGCTTCTGCTGGTTCTTCAGGCTCTATTGGCTGTGCAGGTGATGGTGCTTCTGTTACGCCAAAGTAGGTTGTTGCATCTGAAGGCCAGTAGGAGTTGGATCCCTCAAAGGTAGCAGTGACATGGTATTCACCTGGGATTAGTGGAGTCCACATCTTACCGAAGTTGCCATTCAAATCTGTTGTAACTTCGCCTATATCTTGGAAGTTGCCGTTAGGGTCAATAGCAGTTAATTTCACTTTGACGCCTTTTGCATCTTTAGGTTTTGCCTGTTGCATGTAAAGATATTCCATCCAAGCACTCATGTCTTCGTCAGATATAGCTGGCACACTTTTGAATTTGCCTTCATCTATTAGCTGTTTAGCTCCTGCACACTCGTCAGTAACCGTGCCCTTAATTATTACTTCTTCTCCGAATGGTATAGTAGTTTCTGGTGCTGTGACTGTTGTGGCGCTTGGTCCCTTGCCATAGCAATATATCCGATTGTCATAGAAGTTGAGGCCAACAAGGAAGCCATCTGCGATTTTTACCATACCCTGTCCAGGGAACATATTCGTCATGGCTCCCCAATGTAATACTTTCCATAATTCCACTCCATTTGATGCGTTTATGCAGCGTAAATATGAACCGCGCCATAGGGGCTGAGAGGGAGAATGCTCACCCGAGACCAAATAGATTTTTCCGTCAGCAATGCAGGTAATGGCGATTGGATAAACGCCATAGGGAGACTCGAAGCCGATTTGTTTAGGTTCGTATTTCCACAGGATTTCTCCTGTCGTTGTGTTATAGGCTCTTAATTCTCCACCAGCCAAACCGTCGCCAAACGAAAGGAGCATACCTTGGTAGATAGTGCCGCTAACGCCAAAGTTATAGTAACTCCAGGCTATTTCGGGTTCGCCTTCCCATAATTGCTCTCCTGTTTCAAGGCTGTAGCCGTACCATTGCCTCAACTGTGGGCACCAAAAGATGAAGACACCATCTTCTGGATCCACAAAACTCATGGTTATGCCTAAGCCCCCTGCTGATGATGGAGGTGTAAAGGTGATATTCCACAGCAATGTCCCTTCTTTTCCGGGTTTCAGACTTAAAGCCCACAGGTTGCCTTCCGTAATCCCTTGCTCGTTGTTGCTTCCTGCAGTTCCACCGATGACGTACTGATCCTCACGCACCGTACGGATGCTACCTGATACGTCCGGTATTGAGACGTTTAGTGAGTAACCGTTGTTGCCGTCATAGGTTACATTTAGGCCAGGTCTCCACATCCAATATTGATTGGATGTCCACGAAGGTTTCCACCAGATAGCTTGGGTTGTGTTCCAACACGTCAAACGGCCATTGGCAATATTGTAGTATAATATGCTTCCGTCTTCGCCGTATACATTTACGCTTCCCCTAGGCGCAGAAACATTAGCTATGCTGCACATGTAATTTCCTGTTTCTGCGTCGAACATCATCCATGTGTTAGGTTCAGTTGGATGATTAGTGCTCCATAGGTATGGGAAGCCTCCGTGCTGGTTAGGGCACTCAAAGTCAAGTATCTGACCAAATGCCAGTGACTCGCCTACGATACTTCCCGAGGAAGATCCTGATGCAATATCTCCCGTTACGGGACCAGTGGTATTGTGGAACCATAGTTCTTCTCCTGTATACAAATCAAGGACACGCCAGCCTTCTCTTGGGAGCGATTGAACGTTGTAGTAGATTTTTCCGTTGAGAATTATTGGAGGAGTGAAACTAAGACCTTCATAGTGCGTGGTTTGGTAGCCTATATCCCCGAATCTGGCGTCCATGATTCCTCCGGCCCACATCGGAGTTGCCCACATTATGTGACCGCTTTCTGGCGCTGTACCGTAGTTGAAAAGAATAGTTGGGCCGACATTTTGAGCGGCACCAGCCAGCCAGTTTGCTGCAAGCACATCCCAGTCTCTGTTTGCACTATTTATTGGACGCGTCCAGAAATTTGTTGGAAGAGGTGCCTCAGACCATCCTTCTATAGGATCTTCCTGTGCGATGAATGTCACTGGGTCGCTAGTGCTGGCTAGATAAGTATCGTTGACGGAGGCAGGATTGCGAATGACGCTCGGTGTAAGGTCAGGAAGGCCTGTTATTTTGTGCTCATCCATGCGAGCCACGATAGTATATGTGCCCACTTGATCAGGTGTGTATGTAGTCCAGCTGCCTCCCACTGGATCGGATGTGTAAGGCCCCAGGGTTTCTTTGGATCCATCAGGCTTTGTAACGTCTATCCAGAAGGTCCACCTGTCACCATAAGCTCCTTGTGCTGTAGGGGGAATAGCATTAACCCAATAGACAATCACCACTTGCTGTTTGACGCCTATAATGCTGTTTGTAACAGCGGCGTAGCACCAAGTAGGAACAGTCCTTGGAGGATCATGCGCAACTACAGTAGGAAAAGCAGTTAAGATAGCTGAAATAGTTAACACTAGAACTAAAGCAAGCGTAGTAACCATTGTTTTATTTCTTGAGAATTTCATTTTCGTTTTTTTCTCCTTTTTATTGTTTATACGCCATTATTGATGAAACGAACAACTTAATAGATTTGTTTTGTCGTCCCTCGACAAACCAACGCTAAATTATATAAATACATTTAATACAAAGTGAACATAAATTTGCATGTTTTAGCACGTGCAAGCGAAGGGAAAAAATTGTGATACTTCAAAATGGCGAATTGAGTATCCTGACACGTTTGGGATTGACTATTAATCAAGCTAAGGTTTACCTCGCTCTTGTCCGATCAGGAATTTCTACGGCAAAAACAATTTCAAACGTTACAAAGATAGCTCGACATGACATTTACCGCGTAACACATACACTTGAAGAATTAGGTTTTATTGAGAAGACTATAACTGTACCAACAAAGTTCACAGCTATACCAATACAAGAAGGCTTCTCCATGTTGCAGAAACGCAGAAATAAAGTAACTTCTGAATTGAATGTGAAAATAAAGGAAGCCCTCCAGAATTTCAAGGAGAACAGCACAAGAAAAGCAGAACAGAACATCAACCATTCATTCGTTTTGATCCCTAAAAACGCAAGAATAGTAAGAAAGATAAAAAATTATATCGAGACCGCTCAAACAAGTGTAAACGTTGTTTCTTCATGGAACAGAGGCTTGCAGGCGTTTGTTAGCTTCGATAATTTGTACAAAAAAGCCTTAAAGAGAGGTGTAACATTTCGATTTGTCATTGAAAATCCTAACAGTAAAAAATCTTTAGAGTATGAGAGAAAAACCGTAACAGCTTTCAAGGAATATCCCTTCTTTGAGGTCAGACATATTAGCACTCCCGTCACAAGCATAGTGACGTTGAAGGACAAGAAAGAAGTGCTGGTTTTTACATCAGCATCATTGGGGCTGGACGAGGTTTCTGCGTTATGGTCAAACAATCCCTGCCTCGTAGAACTAGCCGAAAACTACTTTGATTGTATGTGGGCTAGATCGCTGGAAGCTATTACCACAACTCCTTTCTAGAGCGCCTAGGTTGCTAGTTGCTCCACGGTCTTATTCAAACCATGCCTACTTGTTGCCGTTCAGAACTTCAGTGAGTAGCAGTTCCAGTTGTGGATTTGTGAGGGCTGCAAGGAAAAAAGTCGTTTTCTTCTTTTTTCACAACTTCAAGGTTTACCATCATGTTTTGCTCCATTAATTTTTGTTTTATCTCGCTCCGAGACATATCGTAAACCGATTTGAGAAGTTCTCATCTTCATTTACACTTTTAGATGTTACGGTGTTTTGTGTCGTTGATTTTTGTTACTGTGAAAAAGTAAGTCTTTGCTTTCCTCCTAGCTGTTATGGCAGTCGTGGTTGTGTCAATAGGAGATTGATTAGACCAGTGTATGCTGCTAATCTTGCCGATAAACCGTGTTTCGAACAGAAAGATGATGGAAAGGTAGATGAACATCCAAGCTATGAAAAAGAATTCTCCGTAGAACTCGTGGAAGGTCGTGGCTAACGAAGCTCCACCGTTGACTCCAGCTACAAGAATCGCTACAATTCTAAGGATATTCACGAAAAATGTTCCAACTGCTCCTACGGCAACATAGATTATCTTTCGCATTCGGGATATGCTGGTGCCCCTGAGGAACAGCATGATCATAAAAGAGTATAAGAAGAGGCTGTGGCTTCCTGCGCAAGACCATGATACAATGGCGCGATAGGTTTTCTCGCTTGCTCCCGTGACAATGAGACCTAGGCCGTCCGTGCCTCCCGAGAATGTTCGAGTGCCGTAACCCAAAAAATTCAATATGTAAGTGGCTCCTGATACCGTGACGGGAACAAAGGATTGCAGAATCGTGAAGGTTCCGTAGGGATAGAATGTATCGATCATGTAGAAGATGCCGACGCCTCCGATAAAGAATGAGGATACAGCGAAGCTCTTGAGTCCCCGAGTCCCATACAGAAGCCAAATTGATGTCACAAAGAAAACTGTGAAGAGTATATACTCGAGGGAGAATGGCCAAGAATGCGTCAAGTACCATTCGCCAAATTGTTCAGCGGGCACGCCAAGGGCTTTTCCCAGCTCCAGAATTACATCATTCAAACCGAAGTTTAGCCCAACTGCATATACTGTTGGCAGAAGAAGGATTAATGCAGCTAACACTGTTTTTTTGGTCCAAAATGTGGTGTGTTCTTGTTTGAGGTTTTTCCATCCGAGGATTGCCTCCAAGAAGAGTAGCCAGAGAAAGAGAAGGTATGGCGCTCTGCCTTTCCATAGGTAATTGAAGGAGCCAGAGTCTATGATATAAAGAATTATTAGTGGCACAACGAAAGCTGCGAAAACAAGAACAGTCTTCAAAAGAAAGTAACAGTCAATTTCGGAGAGAAGCCTCTTTATCTGTTCTGTTGAAGGAATTATCATGGTGGTTGCGCCTTACTGAACATGAATATAGGTACCTGTGCGTAGAGGATACCTTTATTCCATTTGCAGTAAATTAAATTGTCTGTTCCGTGACTGCTAACAAAAAGTTCACTCTTTCTGCTGTCCGCCAGATTCTTTTTGTTCCTTAAACTTGAGGGATATTGAGTTTATGCAGAAGCGTTGACCCGTAGGTGTTGGGCTGTCGTTGAAGATGTGTCCAAGGTGTCCGCCACACTTTTTGCATGTTACCTCTGTTATGTGCATTCCGAAGCGGTTATCAACTTTTTCTTCGATGTTATCCTTGGAGACTGGAGTCCAGAAACTGGGCCAGCCTGTGCCAGAATCAAATTTTGTGTCTGAACTAAACAGTTCGTTTCCGCAGCCAGCGCACACATAAATTCCTGTTTTCTTGTTTTTTAGATATTTTCCGGAGAATGCTGGTTCGGTTCCCTTTTCTCTCAGCACATGATACTCTGCTGGGGAGAGACTTTTCTTCCATTCCTCTTCTGTTTTGGTTACTTTTGATTTGATGGCTCTCACCTCCCTGAAGATTCAGAATTCTCAAAAACTGATGATTAACAAAAAACTTGTTCTCTAAAAATTTTGTACCTGTTACTCCTTTAAAAAGTTGTATCTCAACAAAGATTTGGCACTGTATCCCTAAGTTGTGTATTAATTTTTATTTCTGTTTAAACACTAATTATTGTGCCGGATGACGAAAAGGCATTAGCTTGACGCATTAGGATGACATCTCAGAGTTACTCCGACGGCACATCTGCTTCTTTTAGCTGTCTCTGTACAGAAGCATCGTCCACATAAGAACTACGCCTGTAAGCGATTGCAATCCGACAAAACCGAAGTTTAGAGGAAATTGAGTTACCGCAAATACCCAGATGGAAAAGACTATCCACATAACCGCGAGCCACATCAACAAGATTTTGTTTGAAAGCCTCATTTTTCATCTTTTGTCACCTTGTCTTTGTTGAATACAAAAAGACTATGAACAGAGAATACTGACCCTGAATATTGATTGCAAAAAAGTAGAAAAAGGCTTTTACGGAAACCCCCGAAAACAGGTTTCCGTGGTATGTGTATGTTGTTAGGCTAGTTTTTTTGCGATTTCATAAGCGACTTTGTAATCTACTATGCCATTTGGAGACTCCACTGCTTGCTTGAACATCTCGCCTTCAATCTGGATTTTAAGGGGACCTATCGCTAGGGCGCCTATACCAAATTTGCCGGGCAGAAATTCTTTATGTTTATGCGTGGATTTCAATCCTTCAATACCTAAAGGCGGCACAGCGTTGATGTCTCCA
>Ga0307443_1002334_pt1 | contig 10650 bp, 16 predicted proteins | sample SalMarSW160220MG_FD_202148 | JGI IMG/M metagenome (GOLD analysis project Ga0307443, IMG submission 202148) | Salt marsh sediment microbial communities from the Plum Island Ecosystem LTER, Massachusetts, United States - SW1601-220 | ecosystem: Environmental > Aquatic > Marine > Intertidal zone >... | reverse complement strand
TGTTTCTCCTTTTCTGATTCTGCCGCCTGGAAACCACCATTGTCCCTTGGCTGGACTGTTGTTTCTCCGTAGAAATAATAGCGAGTTGTCTTTTGATATGATAGCTTCTACTGAGGGAATTGGAATTGAATCTGTTATTAATTCATAAAGTGTTAATGGAATTTTGCCAGTTTCAGCTTTGGAAGTATCCAGCAAAGATTTTTCAGTTTCGTGTAATCTACTCACCTCTGGACTACTGTTGGTTACTTATCGGTTGTTGAGTGATTTCTTCGCTTAATTTGTTTCTTGCAGGGTTTTGGGTTGTTATTGTTTGGGTGTTTTTGTAAGTTTTAGGCCTAGCGGTTTTAGTCTTTGAAAGTGTTGATCTTTTGTTTGTAGCGTCAAGTTGTGGGCTATTGCTGTAGCGGCGATGAGGAGATCGGCGTCGGGGATTAGTGATCCGTCGGCTCTGAGTTTTTGGTATAGGGTGCAGTAGGTTTCTATGGTTTTGTTGTCTATGTTTAGTAGTGTGAAGCTTTCTTCGAGCAGTTCTTTTATGTTGGATCTTTTTTTGGTTTCTATCCCTCTTAGTATTTCGATGAGGGTTATGGGGGAGATGACTCCAGGTTGGTGGTTTTTTGTTTTGATCATTTCTATTAGGGTGTCTGTGTCGAGGAGGTTCATCTGAACTCGAATTTCTCCCTGAATTCTTTGCTGGATTCTGTCATGGTCTTGAGGTCTTCTTCGGTGAGCGTTTCAGTCAGTTTTTCAAAGGCTTTTTTGCTTTTTAGTCTATGTGCTTCAGTGTACAATTTTATGATGAATTCGCCCCATTCCAGTTTGCCTTTAGCCGTTTCTAGGCGACTTTTTATTTCTGCTGGAACGGATATTGTTACGTATTTCTTCATGGTTACCCCTATATAGTTACATAATTATATGGTGATTTATAACCTTTCCGCGTTTCACCATACAAAGATTGGCATATGTGAAAAGAGGGGGAAACCAAAGTTTGGTTAACGAAGTTGCTAAGCAAATCAAGGCAGTTTCATCTTAATTATTTGTTTGGTTCATCTGCGCAAAGCCTAGTCTAGTTAAGATGTTCTTTCTGGTTTGCTTTATGTGGTTGTTGCTGCGATCATAGATGCAAGTAGTATTTTGGTTGAGGAGGTACAGTGGATTGTAGCATTTTTTTGTGCCTTCAAGCGGAGAAACTTGGTCGTTTAGCTTTGACTCTTAGTTTTTCCGTCTTTATTGGTGTTAAAGTAGGGTTTAATGGTAATATAGACCTCGCTAGGGGATTTTGGGTATTCTTGTTATGCCCTCTATGTGATCGAAATCTTTATCGAATGAAAATATTTCTGTCACGTTGTTTGATCGCATGGTGTCGATTGCCAAGGCGTCGTTAGCTTCGAGTTTTAAGTCGTCTCCAAGCTCGTTGGCTACGAAGTATGCTTCTTTGGTTACGCTTTGCACTTTTATGTTTTCAAGCATGAGGATGCCGCGGATGACTTCGGTTAGCCTCTCCAGTGGCATGCCGTGTTTTAATATATTGACTATTTCGGCTAGGTGTACGACAGTTATTAATGCTTTTTCTTTTCCTTGGGATATGTCTGTGATTATTTTTTTGGCTTGCTCTTTCATCTGTTTCTCTTTGTTGGTTAACTGTTTTTTGGGTTTGTAGTAGGCGTAAATGAATACGTTTGCGTCTAAGAATTTCATTTGTGTGCCTCAATGAATTTTTTTTGGAAGTCGTTCCAGTTGTCTATGGAATCCACGCCTAGATCGGCTGTGTCAAAGTTTTTGGTTAGATCAACCCTGCGTTTGGGAATTATCTTCAGGTATCCTTTTCTTTTTATGATGTAAAGCTCTTTGTCTTCGCCTATTTCGGTTTCACGCCAATCAACAGGCAGGATAAGGCGACCTTGAGAATCCACTTTTCTGAATTCTACTCCAGTTTCCAATTTTATCACCACTTAATAATGGTGAAAACCATTATTTTAGGTTTTCTTCAGATCTATCGAATTAGGAAACCTGTTTGTGTACATATCAAAAGGTTGTCTATTTGTTTGGCAATTGCTGAAATAGTTTTGATGTGAAAAACGATGCCCCTCTTCCCTCGGTTTTTTATAGGGTTGATGTTTGGCTCCAAATATGATTATGACTTTTGAAATATGATTATTATTTTTTCGATGAGGTTTAGTGGGATTTTGATTATGTGGGAGAGGGGGCCAAATCCTTTTAGGGTTTCTTTTAGGTTTTGGGTGTCTGTTTTGTTGATGGCGCCCGTTAGTGGTGCAGCTACAGTGTAGGTTGCTAGGAAAATTAGGGTTCCAGCAATTAGTATGATCCATGAGGATTGGGTGAGTTGTGAGGTGGTTATGTATGTGATTGTGGCAGCTAGTGTTGATGCTAATAGGATTCTTGCTGATGAAGAAAGGTCTATTTTGGCTGCGAGGTGTTTTTTTATCCACCAGAGGCTTATGATTGTGCTTGGGAATCTGCTGATTAAAGTTGTGATGATTAGTCCGGTTATTCCGTAGGTTGGTATGAGGATTATGCTTAGTGGGAGTGCAGTGGCTAAGGTTACAAGGGTTATTTTCATGTTTGTTTTGGTTTTTCCTTGGCTATTAATGAGGGCTCCAACGCTTAGGCTTCCGAATGCAGCAAAAAGGTAGATCATAGCATATAAGGATAAGTAGAGTGGGGCTTCTGCATATTTTTCGCCGAAAAGGGTGAAAATTGCTGGTTGTGCCAAAACTATTACCAGTGCTGTTGCGGGCACGACAAGGAGTGATGCGTATTTTACGGAGAACTGGAAAACGTTTCCAAGTGTTTCTTTTTCTTTTTGTGCGTTGAGTTTAGAGAAGGCTGGGAAGAGCATGGTGGTTATTGGTGTGGCGAAGAATGTGATTAATACGGCAAAGTTTAGGGCCACGGAATAGTTGCCGATTAGCTGGTTTATGACGTAGATTGCTACTAAAAAGTTTTGGAACTGTGCTAAGAGTCCATTTAGGATGGCGGAGATGGAAATTGGCAAACCGTACTTTAGCATTGTTTTTATGTTTTCTATGATTTTTAACTTTTGTTTGGTGAGTTTCTCTGTGTTCTTGTAGATGACGATGTAGAGCATTGAGGTGCTTACTAATCCGGAGGTTAGTGCAGCTATTGTGTTTCCGATGACTGCGCCGAATACGCCTAGGCCGAAGATTACGAGTAGAAGTGATAGAACTGCTTTCAGGCTGGATTGGAGTACTAGTGTAATGCTTTGGAGTTCCATTCTTTCGTAGCCTGTGAATATGGAGTTGGTGGCGGTTAGAAGTGCGTCTGCTAATATGTTGAAGGATGCTATTTGGATCAATGGTGCTATGTCAGGTCGTTGAAGAAGATTGGTTGCCATGAAATCTGAGAGGATAAATGATAGGAGAGAAAGAGACAAGCCTAATGTTAGCTCGAAGAGGACGCCGGCAGATAAAATGCCTTTCACTTTTGCAGTTTTGTTTTCTGACTTGTATTTGGCTATATATCGTGTTATGGCTGAGTTTATGCCCCAGTCTCTGAGGATTGCGAAAAGGTTTGGGGCAACTACTGCGATTGCGAGTATGCCCATTTCGGAGGGAGACAGTAGTCTTGCTAGGAATATGATGTATAATGCGGATATGATTGTTGAAAGTATTAAACCGTAGAAGAGATTAAATCCGCCCTTAACTGAAACTCTAGCCAACCCTATTGCTTCACTTAAAGGTCTTTCTCCTGCACATGTTTTACTAACCAGATTCTTTCAGCTATACAAGCATAGTAGGTTATTAATTATCTGAAACGGGTACCTTGAACGTGAAACGCCTTGTCGCGTGCGCATGCTATTATCCAAGCCATATGGCTGTGAATTTTAGTTTTTTGTGTTGCAAAGTTTGCGGTGTGTATAACTATCTGCTTTTCGGGTTTGGAGCTGGCGCATGTTTTGTTGCTTGGAACTTGGAATAGTGAAGTTTTCTCTGCGATTACGGGTTTATCTGGGACGATTTCGGGCATTTTTGTGGGGCAGAAGGCATGAGGGGGAAGCCGTGGTCTGTTGAGGAAGAAAAGCAGCTCAGCGAGTTGGTGAAGGCTGGTAAGCGAATTAACGAGATCGCTGCAGTCTTTGGCAAGTCAAGGAGAAGCATAAAGAAAAGGATGGAACGTTTAGTGTTAGAAGTAGTTGTCCGCCAAATTCAGCAGACGACTACTTCTGAGCTTGAAATGTCTGTGGGATCTTTCATATGCTCCTCAAGGAGACAGCCATGTGAAGCGGCTAAAGCTGGATGATAATGAACATAGCGAAAACGCACGGTTATTATCATCCGATCTTATGTTGCCTGAGGATCTTCCCAGTGTCGAGGAGCAGCTGCGTGTTTTGGTTGTCCTCTAGTTTTGGCTGTGCTGTTTTTGAATGTAAAAAGATGTGGTAAGGTGATTTAAAAATTAGAAAAGAAAGGGTTGAGGTACGGCTGTTTTTAGATTGCCTTCAGGATTGTTGTGAGGTTTTTCCGTCACCGAACGGAGAATGTGATGGAAGATTTGGGGTTTTATTGATGACCCGTTTGGTTTGCCGTAGCCTATGCTGTAGTAGGTGATGCCGTGTTTTTTCTTTCTTTGTAGAGCATAGGGCTAGGTAGAGTTTCAGTTCGTTCTTGCGGATCTTCTCAATTTGGGTTTTTGGAAGTTTGAGCCTCAAGAAGGTCGCCTGTTATTTTTCAGTGTTGCAGGATGTGGATTATTGTTTTTTTGTGGGACATGGAGGTATAGGGTCTATGACTTCCAGTGTGAGTTTGTTTGCTAGGCGCTTGAAGATGTCGTCGTGGGAGATGATTTTCTTTATGTTTAGTGACTGGAGTGTGGCTATTACTGTTGCATCTCTTCCTCCTAAGCCGTCTGTGTAGGCGTATTGTATGAGTTTTTCGAGGGTTTCTGTCATTGTTTGCCTGTTGAAGTCTGCGATTTTCATGTTTCTTAGATTAATGAAGGAATCTATTTTCTTGCGGGCAGCGTTTTCTGTGAAGTGTCTGACGAGGTAGTGGGCTACTTCCATGGCTATGATGGTGTTGCAGGCAATTTCTTCGGATTTTATGATTTTTCGCATAGGTTCGCGTACGTGTTTATGTTCGGGGAGGCGTTGGTCGAAGTAGTAGCACCACATGTTGGAGTCTACGAATATCATTTCTGTTTCACTTGTTTTTCTGTAGGTTGCCACATTTTTTTGAGTTTTAGGGGATCGATGGCTGGGGTATCTTCTGTGATGCAGCCCTCCATTTCTTTAATGAATTCTTCAGGTGAAATTGGGGGCATAATGATTATGTGTTCTTTTTCTATTTTCAGTCGAGCCTTTCCTCCGGTTTGTAACCCGATCTTGTCGCGAATCTTTTTTGGTATTAAAACTCTGCCTTTGTTGTCAACAGTCAATTCTTCAGTGCTCATTTTTCCCACTAATATTATTCCCACTGTGGGAAAATATAAACTTTGCTATGAGGGCGATGGCAACCAAGTTGTATTCTGAGGGGGAAAGGATTCGCGCAACTAGGATTACGCCTAGGGCGGATATGATGGAGGAGGCTGCTACACCCCAGAAGAGGTTAAATCCGCCCTTAACTGAAACTCTAGCCAACCCTATTGCTTCACTTAAAGGTCTTTCTCCTACGCGCATGTTTTACTAACCAGATTCTTTCAGCTATACAAGCATAGTAGGTTATTAATTATCTGAAACCAGCTAACCTTGAACGTGAAATGTCTTGTCGCGTGCGTGTCCTCGTGGATTTCTGGAATAGTTTGTGCTTCTTTTGGAGTGTGTTATTGGGACGTTTGTGTCTCTCTTGTTGGCTGTGTTGATTATCGCATATGCGGTTGCAGGCAATACCTATGGGCGACATCGTGCTTTTTACCGTGTCTAGAACAATTTATTGCATGCAGGTGCATATGCCTATGCCTATGGTAAGAGGACCTTGAAAAACGGTTTTTTTCGTGAATTAAGGTTATTTTGCGGAGGGTTTTTGTGCAGTATTGGTTAACAGTTACTGTATAAACTGTTGCATGATTGTTTGGTGCATAAAAGGATGGATGTGTTTATATAGATTCGGTGTTAGCCATGTTTGCTTGTTAAGGTTTAAATGGGTTTTTTATGTAATTGTATGGTGGTGGTTTCTGGGTTTGGGGGTCAGGCCAATTAGGGGGAAATGTTTATCGGTTTTCGGGAAATGATTTCGGTTTTTTGGAAGGGACGCTGAGGCTTGACTGGAAGAAGTAGGCGTAAACGTCGAGGAATTAAAGTTACAAAAGGTGATTTGAATAGGCTTATAGATGATGTTTTTCATCGCCACTTTTCTGAGAATGTTGGATTTGTTATTGTGGATGGGTTGCTGCATGCTGTTGTTGAGAGGAATCCGGAGGAGAGTGTCCGCAAGTTTGTGAGGTTTAATGTTCCGGTTCTGGTCAGGGAGATGGCTCGTAAAAGGCGGGTTAAAGGAAGAAGGCGCAAAGAGAAGGAGAGTTCATGAGTGAAATTATTTAGCAATAGGGGATTCATGTGTTCATGCTCTTGGGTGATTAGGAGGAAGTGGGTGAGTTCGCGAAGAGGCTTTCTTAATTGTGACTAAAAACGAAAGCATCCAAGAATTGAATAAAGGTAGTTAGGGTACACGAAGAGGCTGCCTAGTCAAGATCAATTAGATTCTCTCCCTTTGTTATTATTGAAGTTGAAACAAGGAACAGTTTGTATATTTAAGACAGTGAGATATAACCTTAGTTTTTGGCACAGGAAAATGTGGTGTTGACAGAAACGTTGTTGCTGGCCTAATCAAAGAAGGTATGTTACAAAGGGAGACTCTTCGTAATACTTTTTTCGATTGCGCATGCAAAGACAGTGAATTTGTGGTGTGAAATTAAAGTTGAATGAAGAGATTTTTTAGCTGCTTTGAAAAGTGGTGGTCAGTCGTTCGATGAGATATAGTGGTAAGGTGAAGAGGGGGAGCGAGTGATTTGCAGCTTTTAGATCCATGTTGTCTTGATTTCTTTGATGTGCTGAAAATGAGGGTCATCTGAGACACATATAGCCTTTAAACTGACTGCTGTGGCTGCAATCATGCTGTCGCCCATCGAGAGATTGTACTTGTGCCTTAATTCTGCAGAAATCTCGGCGATTTCAGCGTCTACAGGCACTGTTTTGAGGTCTTTTTTCAGCAGCGTTGCTCTAAGGACTGCGGTTTCTCGTCCCTCATGCGCAAGCGATAGTTTGTACACTTCATGAATCACAATGGTTGAGATGTATTTTTCTCGGCGCCTTTTTTCCGTTCTTGTTCTTTGAAGTACTTTCTCGTCGTTGGAATAATAGAGTTCAATGAAGAATCTGGTGTCGTAAACTGTTCTAGACATCTTCTTCCCTGAGTTTGTCTAAGAGTTTCTTCATTTCTTCAGGAGTTGCAAACTGGGATCCTGAACCGGCAAGGTCCCATGTTGATTTCTTGGGCTTGAAGAGTATGCCCTCTTCGGTTTCGATCACTTCAAGTCTTGTGCCTTCCTCAATTTTGAATTTTTTGCGAAGCCGCACGGGAATTGTAGTCTGACCTTTTCTAGTTACTACAACCTCAGTGGTCATAATTATAACCTAGTAGTATTAATATAAGGTAGTACATTTAAAGGTTTTGCGTTTCTCTTTTTTTGTTGTAGTTGTTGACCGGGTGTTTTTTTTGTTTTTGTGACAACTTGTTTTTGGGTTGCTTTTTTGAAACAAAGCTTTAAATGTTGTTAGGTTGCGTCTGTTATAGTCTGTAGGCGTCAATAATAGTCTGAGGAAGGTGAGGTTTACGATGCCGTTAACTCAAAGGGTTACTTTTAAGACGATGCTTCAGAGGGGAAACCGCATACAGGTTCCCAAGCGGGTTAGGTGGCAGTTCAAAATGGATTCGGAGCAGGTTTTGAAGGTTAGTGTGAATGTCGTCCGGCTCTTCACCCTCGGCTGGGAAAACTTCTATGCACAGATGGGTGAGGATGGGCGCATAACAGTTCCGAGGCTCCAAAGGGCACTGCTAAATAGAGAACAGAGCCTTGAAGGCTACGTTATGGACGTTATACTTGAACCCGCATAAAGAGGAACACCCGTAAACTGTGGATTAAAGTTTAGAAGCAATAATAGAGAAACAGAACAGATACTTGTCTGGTCCTGTTTTTGAAAGGGGTTAATGTTTGGATGCGAGTGTATTTTTGGAATGCGAAGTGTAGCAAGAGGTAGGAGGCTAGAAGTCGTAGAGTCAACGCAGGAAAAGGGGGTCTACTACTTCTATAATTTTTGGAGTGTTTGCTGAAGCTTGTGTATATAATTGCTGAAAAAATTTTTGATGTACAAAAGATGCTCCCGCTAGGTTTTCAACATACCTTCTTATTTGGATTCAAATATGATTTTGACTTTTGAATGGTGATTGATGATTTTTTGATGGAAAAATGATATGGTGATGCGTTTTGCGAGTATTCGGGGTCAGATGGAGCGGTTGTTTTATTGCATTAGTTTTAGGAATTCTTCTTTTGTCAATCCAGCTTGTTGTATGATTGCGAGGAGAGTTCCTTTTTGAATTGTCTTGTGGCGAGGAATTGTGATTTTATGTTTGCTGTCGGTTAGGTATAGGTGGCTTCCTTTTTGGTGGACTATTTTAAAACCTGCTTTGTTTAGAATTTTCAGAAGTTTGCGATATGAGAGGGTTGGCAGTTTCTTAGACAGTTATCTCCACCAGCTCTCGTTTTCGTTTAAGCTGGTTTAGTTCTTCTGGGAACGCTTCTAAGTAGCCTGTGATTGCTTCGTGTATGTTGGTTAGGGTCTGTTCTCGGTTTTTTCCTTGGCTGATGCAACCTGGAAGGTCAACAACTTGGGCTGAAAACCCTTCGGCTTCTTCTCTTAGAATGACGGTGAACTTGGAACCTTTTACATTGATCACTGATTGCACCGTTAATAATCAACGCCTGAGTTGATATAAATCTTCTTAAAAAGTGCAGGATATTTTAATGTCCTGTTCCAAAACTAAGAGAAAAGCCTCGTAGGTTACGTTATGGAAGTAACGCTTGAGCCTGCAATGAGGGTGAAATCTATAAACTGTGAATCAGATTTTAGTAACTTCAATGGAAAAGCATAGTGGAAACTTGTCTAACCTTGATTTCGTTTAGCCCCTCCCCTTCTAGGTTTTTAACATGCCTCGCCTATTTGGCTCCAAATATGATTATGATTTTTGGAAGATGATTGTTAGTTTTTCGATGATATGTAGTGGTAGGGTGAAGAAGGTAGCGATTGGTCCTAGTCCTTTGAGCATTTCTTGTAGGTTTTGGGTGTCTGTTTTGTTGATTGCTCCTATTAGTGGAGCTGTGATCATGTAGGCTGTTAGGTAGATTAGTGCTCCGAGGATTAGGGTTATCCAGTTAACTAAGTTTAGAAGCGATATTACAGCGTATGTGGTTGTTGCTGCGATCATAGATGCAAGTAGTATTTTGGTTAAGAGAGATTTTGGTTTGCTGTGATGGTTTGTCTGTGAGTGATGAGGGTGTTTTGTTGGTGAGGAGGCGTTTTATGTCTTTTAAGGATTTTTGGTATCGGGAATTAGCGAGGTTATATTTTCATTTTGTGGATTTGGTGATGTCGTTCAGTTTTGAAGCTTTGGTGTAGGGCGTGATTTTTTTTTGTAGCTGTAAATCTTCGGTTATGAGTGTTAGTTGTTTAGTTTTGGCGTGGTGGGCGTATGAGGCGTCGTAGAATGTGATTTTTAGTTTTGTTGCGGTTTCTAATATTTCTTCTTCGGTGCAGTTTATTTGTGTGATTTCCATCAGGTTTAGGGTTTGCTTGATTATTTTTGCGAGTTTTTTAATTTCTTGGTCTGTGGCTTTGGCTTGTAGGGAATAGTTTTTCCATAGGATGTTTCCCAGTTCGTACCTTGCTAGTTCTAATGTGTAGTTTCCGATTAGGAAGTCGATTTTGTTTTCTTTTATGGCTTTGAATATGGCTGATGAATCAAAGAGGTATTTCATCTGCGGGTTCTATCCTCTCTTACGCCTTTCACTATGTCTTCTACGCTTACCTTGTTGAGTGTTGGTTTTAGTTTTTCTATGTCTTCTTTGAGTTTTTCGGCTTCTCTTCTCCTTATTTCATCTTCTATGGCTTTTCGTAATAGTTTGGATGGTTTAATCTTTAGCTGTTTTATTTTTTCTTTGAGTTCTTGGGGAATTTTTGTGGAGACGGTTACAGACTTACTCAAATTCTCACCATTAGGTAATACTAATTGGGAGAATAAAAGGTTTACCTAATTTTCTTTCTAACCATTACGCATATTTTTCACCTAAAAGAAGTTCATTAAACAGAAAAATGTCTGACCTACGTTTGCGGAGTCCTCTACCCCTCTACGTTTTTCTTGCTCAAACTGAACAAGAAGTAGTCGTCACATAGCGCCTTAGTGCGTACTACTACTTCTATAATGTTTTGAAGGTGACGTGTTTGCTGAAGCTTGTGTATGCAACTGCTGAAAAAAATTTTTGCTGTAAAAAGATGTTCATCTATGTTTTATACAATCCTTGCCTATTTGGCTCCAAATATGATTATGACTTTTGAAATATGATTATTATTTTTTCGATGAGGTTTAGTGGGATTTTGATTATGTGGGAGAGGGGGCCAAA
>Ga0307443_1002329_pt1 | contig 10668 bp, 13 predicted proteins | sample SalMarSW160220MG_FD_202148 | JGI IMG/M metagenome (GOLD analysis project Ga0307443, IMG submission 202148) | Salt marsh sediment microbial communities from the Plum Island Ecosystem LTER, Massachusetts, United States - SW1601-220 | ecosystem: Environmental > Aquatic > Marine > Intertidal zone >... | reverse complement strand
ATCATCGTAAGTCTTAATAGCCATTTTCCCTCCTTTTTAGCTTTTGAAGCCAAAGATTTTGGCAGCGTTTTCTCCAAGTACTGCGTCTATTTCTTCTTTCGTAAATTTAAGGCCATCAGGCGCATTCTCAGGGAGCTCCTTTATCATGTTAAGCCAGTCTTTCATGGGAATTACAGCCTCCAATACGGGATTGTCTGTTCCCCAGAGGAACTTTGATGCATCAGCCTCATCAAAGGCTGCTCTTAGTATATGGCAAAACTCGGCAAAGTTCCTTCTTGCTGTTACCTGTTGACCTGAGAAATCGGCGTAGAGTGTGGTTGCCTTGGTCGATATCAGGTTAACCATCTCCTGCCACCAGCAATGGCCCAGATGAGCACCTATGACCGTAAGTTTTGGAAAATCAGTTACTATGCTATCTAGATAGACAGGCCTGGCATATTTACTTTTCAAGGGCTTTGAAATGGGCCCCAGATGGGAAAGCAGCGGGATATTCAGTTCTTGAGCCTTCTCCAGTACCCTGTATGACTCCTCACTGTCAGGATAGAAGCCTGCTGCAGGATGATATTTAAGCCCGCGGCATCCATAGTCGTTCACCGCTCTGTCAAGGATATCAACCGCGTCAGACCTGCGCGGGTCAACCCCGGCAAATGCAACAACCCTATCGGGGTACTTCTTTGCTAAAGAGCCATAGAATTGATTGATCTCGTCCACTGTTTTCTTTGCCTCTCCTATCCCGTATCCCCAATCAATGGCCATAATAAATGCCTTGTCTACCCCCGATGCGTCCATGTTTGCTATCAGCTTGGAGCCATCAGCATCCATCATTGGGTCCATGATGTTGTTCTTTACTTCATCTACTGTAGGAGACCCCAGTTTGTTCTTTCTGAAAAAATCTATCCCGATTTCAGCCAGTTCGTTCCAGTAGTTATCCGATATAATGTCCCATGTCCAAACATGACAGTGCGCATCTATAATCATTTCTTCCTCCTTCCGCTAACCTGGTTAGTGTACCTTACATCTATATCGCACATTTGCACAGGCAACCGATAAATCGCTCTTCTACAGATGCTCATGATGGTGCTCGGCCGCCTGGGATGACATGCTACAGCTAAGTCTATACACTGAGACATCTCTGGCATCTGATATTTTGCATTTCGCCTGATGGCATACCATTAATAGGCTGGAAATACTTTGGAATAACAAATAATGCCTGGTGCAAAGCATACCACAAAATGCCTATTCCTGTAAGATGAGTTAAGTTTTTGTCGCTATCCTAGACCTAACTTTTTCTTTTGATATCTCTTTGCTTATCGGTAGTTACGGTTCAGGTGAAGGTGAACCTGACTGGAATGCTCATTGTGACTTCAATCGTGATGGATATGTAAACATACTTGATGCCGTTGCACTGGCCGGCAACTTCGGTGAGAGTGGAGACTAAGCTTCATAGCTAAAGGGAAAATGACTTTAGCACCCTGGTAGACAGAGCAAGCCTTCAGAGATGGTTTAGCCCACCCCAAGCCTCCGATAAAGCTTCAAACTATGCTTAAAGTTGACGTGCCTTCCATGTGAGGTTATCTGGGGGTATAATTCAAGGCGATGATGAGAGGATTGGTTGTTTTACTGGCTCTGATAGTGATACTGGGAGGCCTACCTCTATCAGGCATTTCTGATAGCATGGTGAATACCGAGCGAAGGAGGTAACTAATGGAGGCTAACCAAGAAGAACCTAAAAAGACCAAGGGGTGGTGGAGCTTTATACTAGGTGTGCTAGGCTTTTTCTCTCATGGTCTTACCGGCATACCAGCAATTATACTAGGGTATAGACAGAGAAAGGAACATCCTTGCTGGCAGGCAAGTGTTGGCATAATACTGGGCATAATTAGCGTTGCTCTTGGTATCATCCTCGTCGCCGTGGTGATGTACAATGTCAGTGGTTTCCTCGGTGCAGGAACTGAAGAGACTGCCAGGATGGAGATGTCCTTGGTGCAAACCGTTCTCATGACAGGCATGGCTGATAACAGCGTCGACTCGGTAACCGCAGATACTGTAACGCCATCTGACAGCACCAAGACCGTAACTTATACCGGCGGAACCTTTCAGTTGGAAGACTACATGCATCTGCCAACGCATGGAAGCTGGGCCTGGGACAGCACTGGGATAGTGACTGACGGCACGTACTCAGGCGGTGGAGAGACCTGCGTATACAATTATGATAGAAGTCCTCAGTGGAGCTGTACTGCCTCGTAAAAATTGAGCACCTCAAGAAGCCCAGCAGCTTGCTCCTATCAGGTATTTCTGATAGCGAGGCATCAACCGGTGACACCAAGATAGCTAGTAGTGTGAATCAAACCAATTCTGCTACAATCACCATAACCATGCGAACCCCACCTTTGCCTGATGAGTAACCTAGTTAGTGTAGTAGCATAGTGGCCAGTCTTTGAGTGGCAGATTGCAATACACAACGGGGTGATTAAGATGATTAAGAAGAACAAAAATTTTAGGAAGGTCTTCATAGCTGGCATCGTGATTCTTATTGCAATCTTCATGTTACCTGCTGTATGGCCCGTAGATGCAGAGTTGTATTACCACAATTTGAATTGGCTGATTCCTTTGACCGTAATACTGTTTGTTGCTCCCATGGTTCCGTTTTTCCTAAGTGATTGGGATATTCATTTTCACTTCATACCTGAAGGAAAAACGTTAAGTGTTACCTTAAGAAATATTGGTACAGTTCCATTCAATTTCAACCGAGTACAATTTGTTTCGGGTAAAAAGTATTGGATTTGTGGCAAGAGAGAATTTTGTCCACAAGTGGGCATGTCTGATGAAATGGTTGAATTTCATGGGGCTGATACGCTTTCTCAAACACTGCATCAACATATAGGTTGTACCTTGAAAAAGGGTATGCCAATTACGGTCACAGTGCGAGGGTCCAAGCTTGCAGAGTGTTTAAGAAACTTCGAGAAGAGCAAGAAGAAAGTATACGTGTGTCTTTATTACCATGAAACTGACCAAAGAGCCTATTCACAGCAGATACCAGTTGAATTTGTCAAAAGGATAATTGAAGCTTCTTCGGGCAGCTGATTTAGCGAAGAGCCATACTCACTGCCGAGCATAGGCTGGACATGGGTCGTGCGTTCACATCATAAATATAGCCCCCAAGAGCCAAATCCCGTCTCAAAAGTTGCAAGCCTTCAGAGATGGTTTAGCCCACCTCTAACCTCCGATAAAGCTTCAAGCTATCTTCAAACCTAGCATGTCTTCCATGTGAGGTTATCTGGGGTATAATTAAGAATGATGACAAAAAGAAGGTGAGTAATGGATGAACCAGAGAGAGAAATTAAACTAACCGAAAGCCAAGCGAAAAACTTGCTCAGTATAGTGCTGAGCTTTGCTGACAGGATTGTCAATTGTAACCTCTCCGAATTTAGAGAGGAAGAAAGAACAGTCCTGAGGGAACAAGTGGAACTAGCTATAATGCTTTACGAGCAAATAACCAACGCCTTCCCTCAACTAGCTGAGGTCTACGACGAATCATTCTGGGAAGATGAGGAAAAGTATGAACTCTTTCTTGAAACTCTTGACTGATGGCAAAAAGAATAGGTTTCCTTAGGGATGAGGGATGAAAAGGCTGATTGTTTTAGTTGCTCTCGTAGCGATATTAACAGGCTTGCTCTTATCAGGTGATAGCTTGGCAACAACCGCTGATACAGGCGTTCCCGATAATGAGATAACTAGGACCCTGAATCAAACCGATAGTCCCCCTTTCTGCAAATGCTACCATTACGATAATCATGACAACTCCACCTTTGCCTGAGGAGTAGGTCAACAATACTGCAGATGCAATTTGTAAGATATTTTTTGTCAAAAGTGGGATAATCCCACTTGACAAATAATCCCACTATGATATAAAATGTGTGTGAGTGTAGATAGTAAAGGAGTAGCTGCATGGCAACCATACTAAAGGATAAGAAATTAATAAGGATACCTGGGAACGTAAAACCAGACTCCAAAAAGAGAGTAGTTTTGCCCACTTCCTTGGTGGGGAACGACATCACCTTCCATATCTACAGCAACAGCGTGGGGCAAATTGTACTAGACCCTCAAGTGACAGTCCCTGCCTCAGAAGCTTGGCTATTCAAGAATCCTGATGCGATAGCATTAGTTCGGACGGGTCTTGCTGAGGCTGCACAGGGCAAGGTGTCTAAGGTTGACATCAGCACTTTATAGGGTCTTGAGTCTTGTTTGAGCTGGAATGGACAGATAAAGCAAAGGCAACTTATAAATCACTTCAGGATAACCCATCGGATAAAGCTCGCTACAAAGCCGTTAAGAAAACCATAGAATTTCTAGCAAAAAATCCTCGCCATCCCAGCTTAAAAACTCACCCCTTTATGAGTTTAAGTGGGCCAAATGGGGAAAAGGTATTTGAGGCATATGCACAACAGAAGACACCAGCGGCGTATAGAGTATTTTGGTATTATGGCCCATCTAAGGGGAAAATAACCATTTTCGCAATTACTCCTCACCCATAATTGCTTGAGTGTGACTCCTTCCCCCACCTTTGCCTGAGGAGTAGTCCAGCCTGAATTCTGTTCCCTATTATGTATACACGCTTCTGTAGCTATGTAAAGCTAGGGAAATTGCACTTACGTCTAGATGGATAACCTCACACTTCATCATGCCGTACCCCCCTTTGGGTTTTCGTTTCTGCGCCTTCAAAAACTAATGAGGGTATTGACGGAGCACGAAGTAAGGCATAATATGGCAAAGGCAACTATAGACGCATAACCAATACGAAATACCTAACTGAAATCGATGATGAAGGAGTAGGTTATGTTTTGTAGAAATTGTGGTAAGGAACTGCTAGGGAGCCCCGAAATCTGTCCTGGGTGTGGAGCTAAGCCGATGAGTGGCAATAGCTTCTGTCCTACTTGTGGTACAGCAATAACTCCATTGACCGAGATATGTCCCAAATGTGGTGTGCGGCCACTGAAAGTAGCTCGTTCTCACACATGGAAACCAACAGTTGCTGGAATCCTTGAGATTATTGCCGGGGTCATTGGTCTCATAGGTGGCTTGGGCTTGGTAAGTTTCCCCTTGCTTGAGGAAGATATCGCTATCGGTGTTCTACTCTTTGTATTTGGTGTAATCGCCGTCATTGGTGGCCTTTGCGCCCTCCGAAGACGAGTGTGGGGGTTGGCGCTCACTGGGGCAATCTTTGCACTTTGGCCAGGATTTTTGATTTTAGGCATACTAGCCATCGTATGGACAGCTATGAGCAGACAAGAGTTCGAATAGAAAGGCTGAACAATAGGCTGGATTGCAGCATCTATGAGGTTGTCGATGGAAAGTTATTACGACATCCTTCAAGTAAGCTCAAAGGCAGAACCAGCAGTTATCACTGCAGCTTACAAGCGATTAGCTCAGACATATCATCCAGACAAGTCTAAAGACCCAGAGGCCACGGCTAAAATGGCAAAAATTAACCTAGCATACGATGTCTTGTCTGACCCAGTTAAGCGAGCTTCATATGACAAAGGGGTAGGGACAGGAAGTGAAACGCAGGATGCTGGAGGCAGGCACGTTGGTGATGAAGAACTTATGACTAACCTTTTCAGGTTCGCAGCTGAAGAAGCAGCGGCGGGGAAAAAGAGGCATCAGGTAGCAGATGCATTAACGAGGAGTGGAGTCCCATATGACATCGCTCATGCTATCACCGAGCAGGTTTTCGAATATAGGTCCGAACTTAGGGGCAAAGAAGGCCAGAAAAGCATAGGTTGTGGGTTAGCGATGTTAATTGTGGGTGGGCTTATAACAGGGATAACTTACTTGGCTGCCAGCGGGCCTGGGGGTGGAACATACATTGTTACCACCGGCCTATTTATAGTCGGAACCATTACGCTTATCGCAGGAATTATCCAGTATTTAAGAAGCTGAAACTCACCTATACTAGTCCTATGACTACTGAAGCCAATGATAGCGTTACTCTTCTCCTTTTATACTGCCACCAAGTCCTAGTAAACCCAAGCCGATGAAAGAAGCTATATATGGAGCAAGAAGGATTAGTGGAAAGCTACCAGTGCCAAACCATATGATAAAGATAGAAGCAATATAGGTAATTGGAAAGACTAGAAGCCCCACAAAGATAGTCCACCAACCGAAGAGAGTAAATAGCACATAGAGTGCCCATATAAGCATCAGGATACCGCAACCTATCCATAGAATCCCGCCTATTATTTGCATCACCCAACCAACACCTGTCCTTGCTTTTTTGATTAGTGGCATATTCTCAGCACGCCCAATTTACCACATTTTGGCAGTGTGACTCATTCACATGCTGATTATATCACTTAGTGAACCGAAGTATTCACACGATATTCCTAATAATTGGTTGTTGGTGATGGTATAATGTAGTTAAGGTGGACTTGGAGAGGCCACAAGACGACAGGCTAAAAGAACTAAGAAGCAAGGCCAGAGAAGAGTATCAAATATACTTCGGTTGCTTGTATCTAGAATTTAAAGACAAACGGAACAATAATATAACTGCTCAAGATATTCATGAAAAGCTGAAGCATCTATTTAAGCAACAAAAGTTAGTTACATCCATTCATACAGACGATTTTGAAGATTTCCCTCCAGAGATTGAGTGGCATGTGATAGGGGAAGGTATGGATTCCGAATTTAACCTGAAAGCGGAAATTGAAAGATTTAGTGTAGACCCTGTGATAGTGAACTTAGATTACACTGCAGACATTATGACGCCTGATTTTTACGAGCATGATATGGGGAAGTATCCTATGAAGGCCACGTTGCTTTACGATGGTCTTTTGTATTTTCTCGGTATCCAAATCTCGCACAAACACAAAGATATCCATTACTACGGTCAAGCTGCGGGTTTACATAGGTGGCTCTTTGATTTGTTGAGCCAAGAAGATGCCTGGAGCGTTGACTACGTAAATCCTAGTCCATCCTTCGACCGTGCAAAGTTATACATGGTGGACGAGTCGATGAAAAATGCTCCCCACTATTTTGCTATGCCAGAACTGCATTTCGAGGGCACCTCTAGCAGAATTATGCAGCATTTTTCATATCCTGCCTATCATTATGGTGGTAAAGGCGAAGTTATTCAGGAGGATATCGGAGATGCTATTGGGCTTCTATGGATTGAAGTTTCAGAAGTGTGTCGCCATTTCTATCATTGTCAGACTCTATTCAATGAGATTGAGTCACAAAGCACCGAAGCCAGAGAAAAGATTAGACAAGTTTCCACAGCGGCCGTACATTTTCATGACATAAACTTTCTAAATATAAGGCGAAGATTTCAGGAAAGCAGGAAAATTAGTAAAAATCTAGCAAGTTTATATGTCTTGATGCCAGCGATAGAGATGCTCAATAACGAATATGAAAGCGTAGAGAATAAGTTAGAAGCATTAGGGAGATATAGAGTTTCCCTGGCATTTTGTGAAATGCTCAAATTACGCCTCCCACGTTTGAAAGGTAGTATTTTCACGCAAGGTGTCAGGGAAATGTTGTCTCAAGATGTTGCTGAGATAAGAGCACAGGTTAACCAGCAGCTACTATTAATTTCAGCAATTATTGCAGTTGTAGCTATCGTAGTTGCAGCTATTTTTTCAATATTTCGTTGAAGTCATGTAAAGGCAGCATTAGGCTATAATACTGAACCAAAAGAACACATTCGCAAGCACCATATCCAAGATGTCCCCAAAAATTTTAGAGCAATTCCTTCTACGAGACGACTTTCTAATCTATATTCCAGCCTGATTTTTGCTAGCTGGGTGTAGTACCCCCTATACCCTAGCTGAGTAATGATGTCCATATGACGAGCATGACTGACAATCATATTTCATGCCTAGAAGTTAACCAGTTAACCTAGTATGTTAGCTGTAGCCATTAGCTTTCTGGTATAGCTCAATACCGATAGCCTTGCTGAGACACCTCTGGTAGAATAGTGATGAGGCATTTTGTATCTGGGGAAGTGTCGGAATTGGCAGACGAGCATGACTTAGGATCATGTGCCGAAAGGCATGGGGGTTCGAATCCCCCCTTCCCCATTAAGATGAGTTGATGGGAAGCAGCAAGAGGCTAGCTGAAGATTTGCAACCTTACCAGCAGCGAATAGAAGCGGCACTGAAGGAGGTTATTGGCAGCAATCCTCTGACTTTTTATGATGTATTGCGCTACCACATGGGGTGGCAGGATGAGCAGGGTCGCCCTTGCTATCGGGAAGCGGGGAAGTTTATTCGTCCTCTCCTTTGCTTGCTTAGTTGCCAGACAGTAGGAGGGGATGCAATGCGGATAATGCCTGCCGCGGCAGCGCTGGAGCTCATTCATAATTTCTCCTTGATTCACGATGATATTCAAGATGTTAGCTCCCAACGCCATCACCGCGCCACCGTGTGGAAGATATGGGGTCAGTCACAGGCGATAAATGCCGGCGATGCTTTGTTTGCCCTGGCCTTCTCAGCCTTGTTCAAACTGAGGTATAATGGTATAGACGAGCAAAAAGTGTTGACTGCGGCTCAGTTGTTGAATAAAGCTTGCCTGGAGCTTTGTGAGGGGCAATATCTTGATATTGCTTATCAAAGCCGTCTTGATGTCACTATGAAGGACTATCTTGATATGATAGCTAGGAAGACAGCAGCGTTAATGGCTGCATCAACTGCCATAGGGGCATGTTTGGCTGCGGATGGTGATAAGGTGGTGGATTCTCTCTATGGGTTCGGTAAAGAGCTGGGTATGGCTTACCAAATTCAGGATGATATATTGGGTATCTGGGGAAAGGAAGAGGAGATCGGGAAGCCGGTGAAAGAAGATATTTCGCGGAGGAAGAAAACACTACCGGTGGTCTACGCCTTTGAGAATTGTGAGGATAGTGACCGTGAAAAGCTAGAAGCGCTTTACTCGAAGGAGGTTATTTCAAATGAGGATGTTGCCATGGTGGTGGAAATCCTGGACTGCTCAGGGGCGCGTAAACATGGTGAAAAGTTGATAGGACGATATCATCGTCAAGCTTTGGCGAAATTGGGAATAAGCAGTTTGGATTTATCACGTCAGACTTCGTTGAAGGAGATGGCGAGCTTATTGTTGGAACGCGACTACTAGGTACAAAGATGCAAAAAAAGACTGTTAAGGACATGTCTGTTGAGGGGAAGAGGGTTTTAGTCAGGGTTGATTTCAATGTGCCACTGGATATGGAGACAGGTGTCATTACCGACGATAGTCGTATTCAAGCATCACTGCCTACCATTAGGTATCTTGTTACGCATAGAGCAAAGGTAATACTTTGCTCTCATCTGGGGCGTCCTAAGGGCAGGGTTGCTGAAGGATTACGGATGGCGCCGATGGCGCGACGGTTATCAGAACTTCTGGAGTCGCCCGTTGTGACCGCCAATGATTGTGTGGGTGAAGAGGTGAAAAGCAAGGTGGAAATGCTTAAGGAAGGAGACGTCTTCCTTTTGGAAAACCTCCGGTTTCACCCTGAGGAAGAGGCAAACGATCCTTCCTTCGCTAAAGAGCTGGCTGCGTTAGCTGATTTATATGTCGATGATGCCTTTGCAAGCAGCCACAGAGCACATGCCTCTATCGTTGGTGTGGCACAATATTTGCCAGCAGTGGCTGGTTTTCTGTTGGAGAAGGAACTGGAAGTATTAGGCCGTTTATTAAGCGAGCCAAAACGCCCATTTGGTTGTGTAGTAGGTGGTGCCAAAGTCAGCGACAAAATGGGGTTGCTACAGAACATGTTAAGGTGGGTAGATGTCTTACTTATTGGTGGTGGTATGGCAGCTACTTTTTTGAAAGCGCAGGGGTATAAAGTGGGCAAATCCACCGTGGAGGAGGACAAATTAGATCTAGCTAAAGAGTTATTACAGGAGGCAGCTGGGGAGTGGACTGCTAAGATTTTATTACCTGTGGATGTGGTGGTAGCGCCAGCAATTACCCGTGGTGTTAGCAGCCAGCTTGTGTCTATAGAGGGGCTTCCTGCTGATAGTTCAATCGTAGATATTGGAGCAAACACCATTGAGCTTTTTTCCGATGTGTTGGGAAAATGCCACACCGTTGTATGGAATGGTCCTGTGGGTGTTTATGAAGTGCCTCCTTTCGACCACGGCACCAGGTCATTGGTGAATGTACTTGCCACTCTCAGTAATGCCACCACTATCATCGGGGGTGGCTCCAGCGCCGAGGTGGTTCAGGAAATGGGATTAGTTGATAAAATGACCCATGTCTCTACGGGTGGTGGAGCAAGTTTGAGGTTTCTGGAGGGTGCTCCTTTGCCCGGGGTGGAGGCTCTGTTAGATCAGGAAAAATAATAGGAGTCTATCATGCGTATTCCTTTAATTGCCGGTAATTGGAAGATGAACACCACGGTAGCTGAAGCTGAGGAACTTGCTTCTTCTATGCGAGAGAAGTTGGATAAAATAGAAGGGATAGAGCAAGTAGTTTGCCCGCCGTTTATTTCTTTAACTGCAGTGGGCAAGATACTCCAAGGCTCCTCTGTGAAGTTGGGGGCTCAAAATATGTATTTTGAAGTAAAGGGGGCTTACACAGGGGAGATATCTCCCCTAATGCTTAAAGAGCTTGTACAATTCGTTATCTTAGGGCATTCTGAGAGGCGCTGGTGCTTTGGCGAGACAGATGAGGTAA
>Ga0307443_1002328_pt1 | contig 10670 bp, 11 predicted proteins | sample SalMarSW160220MG_FD_202148 | JGI IMG/M metagenome (GOLD analysis project Ga0307443, IMG submission 202148) | Salt marsh sediment microbial communities from the Plum Island Ecosystem LTER, Massachusetts, United States - SW1601-220 | ecosystem: Environmental > Aquatic > Marine > Intertidal zone >... | reverse complement strand
GTAGAAATCGGCGGCCCCTTTCAGGGCCCTCCTTCCCTCCGGGGTGACAGTGTAGACCCTCTGGCGACCCGAGGGCTTCTTCTTCACAAGCCCTCCCCTGTTCAGGAGATACAGGACCTTGTAGGCCGTGACGGTCCCTGGCCTGAAACCGAACCTGTCCTGAATCTGCTTCCTCAGGGCATAGGCATGCATGGGTTTCTCTGTAAGAAGCTTGAGTATGTATATCCAGAGGCATTCCCTGGTGTTCAGCATCTTGAGTCTGTTAAGGGGCATGCTTTATTTTACGTGTGTATAAGTATTTAAATCAGTGAAGACAATATTTTACAGTTGTAAATCATATTCGGGTTTTGCCATGTCCAGGGACATCAGGGTTGCGATTGCAGGTGTAGGGAACTGCTGCTCCTCGCTCATTCAGGGGATATTCTACTACAAGGATGTCAGGGACAACAACGAGACCGTCCCTGGCCTGATGCACAACGTGCTGGGCGGCTATGCCCTTTCCAATATCAAGCCCGTAGCTGCATTTGACATAGACACCAGGAAGGTCGGGAGGGATTTGTCAGAGGCCATATTCGCCAAGCCCAACTGCACCAAGACCTTTCAGAAGGATGTGCCTGAGATGGGGGTCGAGGTCCGGATGGCCCCTGTGCTTGACGGGGTGGCAGCGCACATGTATGATTTTCCAGAGGACAGGGGATTCAGGCCGGCCAAGGAGAGCCCCGTAGACATCAAGAAGGCCCTGGAGGATTCCGGGGCCGAGGTCCTGGTGAACTACCTTCCAGTGGGCTCTGAAGACGCTGTGAAGCACTACGCAAGGGCCTGCCTGGACGCGGGGGTGGCCATGGTGAACTGCATGCCTTTCTTCATTGCATCTGACCCCGCATGGGAGAAGCGTTTCAGGGATAAGAAAATCCCCATAGTCGGTGACGATGTCAAATCGCAGGTAGGGGCCACCATAACCCACAGGGTTCTGACCAAGCTGTTCTCTGACAGGGGAGTGAAGATAGACAGGACATACCAGCTGAACACAGGGGGCAACACGGATTTCCTTAACATGCTTGAGAGGGCCAGGCTCAAGAGCAAGAAGGTCAGCAAGACCGAGGCTGTCCAGTCTCAGCTACCCGTTCCCCTGCATCCCGACAACATACACATCGGGCCGAGCGACTATGTACCCTGGCAGAACGACAACAAGGTATGCTTCATAAGGATAGAGGGAAGGAAGTTCGGGAACGTCCCCGTAGAGCTCGAGGCCAGGCTCTCTGTGGAGGACTCGCCCAACTCCGCTGGCGTGGCCATCGATGCGATAAGGTGCGCCAGGCTCGGGTTGGACAGGGAAGTCAGCGGCGAGCTCACCTCGATTTCAGCCTACACAATGAAGCACCCTGCCCACCAGTATCCTGACACAGTAGCAAGACAGATGATAGAGGAGTTCATCAAGGGCGAGAGGGAGAGGTAGTCCCTGTTTCCTGGAAGGAGAATAACCGCCCTGTTTTTATATCCCGGGAGACAATCTCTTAACATGTACCCGGCCTTTGGCAAGAGCAACATCTACTTCAGGGTAAGAAGGATTCTGAGGGGACTTTTCCGCGGGCTTATCGGGGGGGTAAGGTCCTTCAGGCTCCCGAGGCTCACCATGGGCAAGGTCTGGCTCAGGCTCAGCTACTTTGAGGAGAGGCTCTCCAGGCTCGGTGACGACGACCAGGAGATATTCATAACCAATTTCTACCACAGCGTGAGGCAGGTCAACTACATGACCCTGCTCACAGTCATCGTAATCATCGCGACCTACCTCACCACATTCCAGTTCAGGATGATAGGGTTCTGGGAAGGCCTCGCTGTCGAGGCCATTCTCGTGTTCACGCTATTCTACATAGTCTGGTACTACAGGCTCGGGATGGAGGACCTTCTTGACTATCTCCTGAAGACAGAGACCATGCCTGATTATGCATTCAGGCCGAGGCTGGCCCCCGCGGGTTATAAACCTAAACCGTTATCCCTGAAGAAGGCTAAGAAGAGGCCCGGGGGAGCGGCTAGGAAAGGATAGCCCTTATCAGCATGGTCGCATAGCTCCCGCTCTGGAGGGAGAATTTGACCAGGCATTTCTTCTTTCCGGGATTGAGCTCGTCATCCCTGAGGGGGCCTATGTCCAGGCCCCTGGGCTCGGCCATCATATCCCTGATATCACCCCTCAGGTCGAACTCCTGGAACTGCTTCACACAGAAGTCCTCCGGGGAGATTCCCTCACTCTTCATGATTTCCCGGGTGGTCCTGCCCAATCCCCGGGGGATTTCTGAATCATAACCTAGCAAGGGAATCCGGATATTCTTTACGGGTTTCTCGGGCAGGATAAGCTCCCCGAGTGGCCATGATATGCTTCTGTGGGGGAATCCCTCCAGGCAGGAGCAGGCGGTCCGGTTCCAGAGCCATGACTGGTAGGCGTGCGCATAGAGCCTCAGAACCCTCTTGGGGAGGCCCCTCAGGGCACCGACATAATCCCGCGGTGATTTACTGAGCCACTCCCTTGTCTCGGGAACGAGGCTGCAGGCCTTCCCGAAATCCTTCAGGATGAGGGATTTCCCGACGAGGTGGTTGTTGAGGTTCATGCCAAATCTCTGCTCGTCAAAGTAGTTCGGGACCTGGCTGAGGGCCCGCGGCCTGGAATCCCCGGAGAGGTTCCTTACCGTTATCTCGAACTCGTTCCCGGAGGAGGTTCCCAGGTTCAGCCTCTCCCTTCCCTGGCCCAGGTATTCAAGCGTGATATCCCCGCCCTGGAGCCCGAGCCCCCTCCTGGGACCATGGAGGATTGATATATACTGCTCTGTCAGGGCCTGCTTGTCCTTGTTGCCCGAGAAGTTTATGAACCTTGGCCTCTTCCTGAAGGCCCTGGCCACCTGGCCGACAGCGGCCTGGGTGGTCCATACCCGCTTGTTCAGGCGGTAGTAGGCATAGCGGCCTGGTTCAATCTTTAGGTCTAGCCTCTCCCTGACCACGAAGTCCTCGGGGGTCTGCTTTATCCTGTAGTCCATGTGTGAATATTACAGGGAAGGGTTTAAGTGTGTTTCAGGGACTCTCAAGGAAAGACGGTGATTTTTGGTAAAAGACAGGTATTTTTCAACGAAAGACAGGTATTTTAGCAGGAATAAGCGATAGATTTAAATACGCAAGACAAATATTATACAGTTCAAGGGAATATCAGTACTGCCCGACATTATCTGATATAAACAGGTCGGGTTTTGAAGCTAAGGGGTGTTTTCCATGGCAAAGCCGAGGGATGAGCGTCCAAAATACACGTCTGATGAAGAGGAAGATGATGTCTACAGGACCGAGAGACCTGATATTGGGGTGAGGGAGCCCCATATCGTGTCCGAGAAGGAGTTCCTGGTCAAGGAGGTCAAGGTCCCATCAAAGCAGGCCATACCGAGGCCTGAGGAGGATATAGAGAGCATAAAGAGGATTACCCCGGAGCTTATAGGGGGCCTCTTTGAAAGGGTCAAGTTCCTTGATGAGAGGATAGCAGAGGACAAGGCAGCCATGGAGGAGAGAAAGAGCCTTCATGAAGACATGATTAAGGACATCGATGAGGACATAGCAGAGAAGAAGACCATAGAATCCAGGCTCACGGACATAGACGAGAAGAGGAACTTCAAACTGGACATAAGCCTGCTCAGGAGGGACAAGAGGAACGAGCTGGTCAGGTTCTGGAAGGACATGCTCGAGCTCAGGACCGAGCTCAAGGAGCTTACAGAGAGGCATGAGGTCGAGAGCAGGGTGATGAATATATTCAGGACCCTGGATGTCGATGAATCCAAAAGGGCCAAGGAGGCCGGGAAATGATTCGAACCAATGAGAAGATGCTCGCTGATGAGATAAAGAAGCTCATTCCTGTCCTGGGCAGGGAGAACGCAGCTGCCCTGAGCAGGGCCTACCTCCTGGGGGATGAGGAGGTCAGGGACAGAATATTCGAGGTTGTTGACGCTGCCAAGGCTGCTGTCTTCTCAAGCGAGGACATGGCAAGGACCGTGCTTATCGAGCCCCCTGACAGGGACGTGTTTTCCCGCGGGGATTTCAGGGTCGGGACAATCCTCTACGGGAAGAAGAAGCTCTATCCCATGCGGATGAAGAAGGAGAGCCTTCTCATGCACATGGGGATATTCGGCTCATCCGGCTACGGCAAGACCAACCTGGCCTACGATATGATAAGGGAGCTCTCTGACAAGGGTGTGCCCGTCCTCATCTTTGACTTCTCCAAGAGGAACTACAAGGACCTGCTCTCAACACCACTGAGGGACAGGATACAGATATTCACCATAGGCAGGAATGTCGCTCCATTCAGGTTCAATCCACTGAAGCCCCCTCCGGGGGTCCTGATGTCCCAGTGGATAAAGGAGTTCGCCCAGATATTCGACCACGCCTACTGGCTCCTGGGGGGAGGAAGGCACGTCATACTCAAGGCCCTGGACAGCATAGTATCAGAGAACGAGAAGCCCGTGCTCAGTGACATAAAGAGCTGGCTCTCTGACTACGGCCAGGAGAGGCTCGCGTCCAGGGAGAGGAACTGGCTCGCGACAGCCGACCGGCCGCTGGAAAGCCTGTGCTTCAAGGAGCTGGGTGAGGTATTTAACTGTGAGCAGGGAATCCTTCCGAGCGACTTCTTCAAGAGGGGAAGGATAACCATACTGGAGCTCGATAGCCTGGACACCAATGACAAGACATTCTTCATAGAGATAATCCTCCAGTGGATAAGGGACTGGCTGATAGAGAGCGGGAACAAGGAGAGGCTGATGGGTGCGATAATCCTTGAGGAGGCGCACCACGTTCTCAACAGGGAGAAGGCCAGGAGACTGGGGACCGAGACCGTGATGGACCTGATATTCAGGGAGGTCAGGGAGCTCGGCATAGGCATGATTTACATAGACCAGCACCCCTCACTTGTTTCATACCCTGCCCTGGGAAACACCTCCACCCATATCTATATGAACCTGGGCCTGGACACCAAGCAGAGCTCTGACGTCCTGGACGCCAGCAACATGCTAGGGCTCAATTATGACGAGCAGGGATACTACCTCAGAAGGCTCCCCATAGGCAGCGGCTTCATGCTCTGCAGGGGCTCCGAGTTCACCGAGCCGTTCCTCATCAACTTTTCCAAGTTCGACATGGAGAAGGGCTCTGTCCCGGACAGTGAGATAGCGGAGTTCATGAAGGACAGAATCCCCCGGGATTTAACCGGAAAGCCGGGTCCGGAAATGGCAGAGCCCGACCTCAGGGAGGACGAGGAACTCGAGGGTGAGATAAGCCAGGACGGCTGGAAGATTATGAAGATGCTTGGGGATGCCAGGGGAAGCTTTGCCTCCCAGATATACAAGGAGCTGAGAATGTCAGGAAACGCCTTCAAGAACAAGGCCGAGCTGCTCCGGGATGTGGGGGTGGTTGAGATGAGAACCGGCAAGATAAGGAAGAGCAAGCTCAACTATTACTATCTTTCTGAGCTGGGCCAGAAGCTCTACAATGCCAGGTTCGGGGAGGATGTAACAACCTCGCCTGTCAGGGACACGGAGATGGTCGAGACCTTCAGGCTTGGCGGCTGGAAGGCCTCCCTCAAGGAGGGAATCCTGAACATAGAGAAGAACAGGAAGGGCCTGAACATAGTAATCCAGAAGAGCAATGACAGGGAGGAGATATCCCGGAAGCTCAGGAGGTACAGCTACTTCATATGCGCCACAGAGGCCATTGAGAACACGGTAATCCAGGAGGCCGCCAGGACAGGGAAGGCCATCCTCTTCATAGCCACGGACAAGGGGTTCGAGGAGGAGGGTAAGTTCGAGAAGGTCCAGTTCGAGAAATAGTCTCCAGAGCCCCTTTTTGGTGGTTCCTTCCGGCAGAAAGCTTATATAGTTATCCAACCTAATTATTAACAGGCCACAAGGCTGTCATGCTCACTCAAGATACATTAAGGCCAACCAGACGGTAATTCCACCCTCCACCCAAGGATGAGAATTGTTCAGTCCATCGAAATAGGGATTGCAGGCTTTTCAATCCATTAACCTTAAGTGGGACCGGGTGTGCCCCTTTCTGTCTCGGGTTTTCTCTTCTACCCGCTGATGTACTGCTACTCCGGGGCACGCCTTCACATATAGCTATATTAACCATTTAGGTTTCCGTTAACCTTAACCATCTTTCCAGGAGAGGTACTAAGGAGAGATGCGGGCAGAGATCAACTGTCCAAGGCAGGTGCTGGTAAGTTGACCATTAATGCTGACATTGGAGGTGCGAAATGCACATTTTAAATTGGATGGCCACAGTAGCCAACGAGACCAAGGCTAATAAGGTGGGGACAGACCTAGGAGCAGACAACCATCATCGGGCCTACTTCCGATAAAGCCATATGGCATCGAGGTTGTCTCAGTATCGGGGCCGCTTCAGGGTTTTATTACTGGGCGGCCCCACGTTTTTACATTAATTTGTAAGTTCCAGTTCGAGTAATATCGGCTGTTTATGAACCGTTGTGAAACAGTTCCCACCAGGGGCCCAGCCAGATATCCTTAAAGTTAACAGGGCCCCTGGACAAAATCCAACAAAGAAAGGAGGTGACCCAAAGCTATTTGGCTATTGGGCGGCCCATTTTCGGCAGCAGAGATAATTACCCAAGGCAGGGATTGATAGTTAAACTGTTTAACGCCATAACATATCGGAGTTGCCATGAAACTTAAAATGCCTTTATACCGGCTGCTTCAGGATTTATTTTTGGAGTAGCATTCTTGGAGTAGCCCACCATCCAAAGAGGAAGACCGTTATAAGAATGCCTTTCTATAGGTGTTGCCTATTTTGGATGCTCATTATCGTGCTCCATGGTTATCACATTGGATGTCACATTATGTGCTTCCTATAGAGCCAATAAGAGGGAGGATAATTACTGTACCCTGCTGCGGGCCTCCCTCTTCCCCTAAAACTATTCATTTATGGATAAAGTAAGGAGGAAGAAATGAGATTTAAAGGGTCTAATTCGTTCTGTAAGAGATTTAACGGCAGCCTGCCCAAGGGGTGCCTTGGAAAGAGGGGCAAAAAACCATCGGGTGGTGATAGAGACAACTCTGATGTGATGAACAAAAAAATAGAAGCACAACCCAGTGAAGGTTTCCCGACGGTGGACTCTCGGAAAGGAGGAGGTCATGTGCGAGAATGGTGAGCTTGTATAATCGGTGGAAAATGGAAGACGTATTTTAAGGTGCAATGTGTGCAATTTTATTGACAATAGCGGCAAGCACGACAAAAGATTGGTTGGAAAAAGACTGTGTCCGGGGCCGGAAAATAAGTCTAAGCCTCCTCCAGTTAATTCTAGATAAACCCTTGGAAGAACATAATGTTGCAGAGGAAAGGGAAATTGCTGCAGGTTTTCCTTTTCCTTTGTGTTGTCAACTTAACGGTACCTACTCACGTTTGGTAAGCGGTAACATGCAACGATATTAAGAAAAAGGGATTGACAATTATCAGCAATTTCCTGATTTTTGAATTAATGGTCATTTCATAATCGATAGCAAGAAGCTATTCACGATATTCAAAAAAATTGGACTTGATTTCAATGATTTAAACGAAATATTGAAATCGATATCAAGCAACAACTTACCTAGGGTGAGTAAGTACACTTAACGGGCTACAACCAGCGTGTAACTACTCACCTATATCATGTTCTTCTGAACAACTGACATTCCCTCAGCAAAGAAATCCCTACTCTGCTTGTCCCACGTATTCATGACACTCATGATCACTTCGTGATTATGTATCCCCCTACCCCTGGTATTCCGGGTTCTGTTTTTGTTCGCATGTTGGAAAGAAAGCCCTGATATCAAGATGGACATACATATGCTTGCCATTCATGTTACCTCAGCAGGATGTTCCTCCCGTGCCTGCGGCTGTACATGAAGTCGTCCTCGGTCTCCTCCCTGGAGCGCTTCTTGAATTCTGTGAACTCGGCCAGCTTTGAGCTCAGTTCGTCTGCCAGGTAGACAGCCATGGCCTCCGGGAACATGGGCTGCTTGGGGGAGCCGAACTCCATGTTCCCGTGGTGGCTGAGCATTATGTGAAGGAGCTTCTCCCTTATTCCCTCAGGGGTCTTCAGTTCGTCCATGAGCCTTGAGACATGGCCGTATCCCAGGGCTATGTGCCCTATGAGCTGGCCCTTCAGGGTCCCCTTTATCCTGGTCGTGGTCTCTATCTCCTCGAGCTTGCCTATGTCATGGAGCAGGGCCCCCGCGATGAGTGTGTCCATGTCCATGCTTGGAAACAGCCTCCCGCTCAGGTCGCAGTACTTCATGACCTCCAGTGTGTGCTCCAGAAGGCCGCCCCTCCAGTTGTGGTGTATCTCTATTGCCCCCGGATGCTCCCTGAACCTTTCAAGGAAGGATGTATCAAGGAACACCCTCTCCAGGAGGTGGCGCATCTCGTCATTCCTTACCCTGCCTATGTAGCCCTTCATCTCTGTGACCATTTCATCGAGGTCCCTCCTTGCGGGCCCTATGAACTCCCCGGGCTGGAACTCCCCCTCCTTCAGGGCCCTGATGGTATCGGGGGGGTTGGTGGAAATCTGGAGGCTCTCCTGGAAGCGCTCGACCCTTCCCTGTATCATGACGACAGAGTCAGCCTTCACGGATTCGTACAGGCCCTTCACGACATCCTGGTTCTCATCACCCCAGTACCTGTAGGAAATCGTCCGGCCGCTCGCATCCGAGAGGAGCAGGCTGAATGTGTAGCCCTTGGCATAGGGCTTCATGCCCTTCTTAATCTTAACGACAAAGATGTCCTCGACCCTCTCGCCCTCACTGAGGTCGCATATTGGCGTCTTCTTGGCGTACATGATAGGGGCTTGGAGTGAAGGTATAAATATCTGAATGACAAGGTTACCCTATCATTGTGGTGGTTTCTTGAGAGGTAAAACCCTGGCCCTGGCCGGAATCCTTATGGTTGCCATATCACTCTTCGGCTTTACGTTAGAGACAGGGAATGCGGTCCTGGACACGATAAGGATGCTTCTTGGCCCGGAGCCAGGCGGCGAGACCATAAGGATAGCCTCCTGGAACATCAGGGACTTTGGAAGGGCCAAGGCCGCGGACGAGGGGAGGATGGGAATCATTGCAGAGGTCCTCAGGGGCTATGACATCATAGCCGTCCAGGAGATAAGCAACCTCAGGGAGCAGGGCGATGAGGGCTGCCCCAGGAATGAGGACGCCTGCCCCGGGAACCCGTCATGCGGCCTTGTAAGGGAAGCCCTTGAGCGCCACCTGAACGAGAGTGGCCTGAACTACAGCCTTGTCTTCAGCCCCCAGGTCAGGGACGAGCGCTATCTCTATATCTACAACCCGGGAAGGGTCACCCTGGAGGAATACTCCCTTGTTGAGGACCCCGGTGATAACGGGCCCGTATGCTCAAACAGCCCCGAGAGCACAGGTCTGATGGTGAGGCAGCCCTTCAGGGCCAGGTTCAGGGCCGGGGATTTCGACTTCGTTCTCCTGAACGTTCACACAAGCCCGGGGATAAACCTCGATGAGCTTGAGGGCCTGGAATACTTCTACAGGCAGGAAAGGGATGAGCCCGACGTGATAGTCCTGGGCGACCTGAATGCTGACTGCAGCTACCTGAAGCCGGATGATGACATAGGCCTGAGGAACCCGGAATACATCTGGCCCTTCGGGGACGATGTGGATACCACCGTCTCAGGCACCGACTGTGCCTATGACAGGTTCATATTCACATCCCCCACGAGCGAGGACTTCACAGGAAGGCTTGGCATAGTCAGGGGCATGCCCCCCACTGTGAGCGACCACTACCTCATATGGGCCGAGTTCTACACGGGGAGGGACAGCGACTAGCCTGTCAGGAATCCCCTTGAGACTTACACCATTTATTAACTTCAATGCAGTCATAATCACGAACAGAAACTTCATCTGGAGGGACGTCATCAGCCCAAAAATCACTTGTTGCTCTGTAATATATTGTGCCTCCTTCAACATTTATTAGATTTATAGCAAGTGCATCATAGCCTTGAAGGGAGAGATTAAGCGGGTCTTCACCCCCCTTTTTTGGCACCAGATAATGCGTAAGTTTTGGCATGTTCTCCTTACATCTAGATTAATGATGCCAAATTTTATAAAATTGGTGTGAACCCTTCCTGGGATTTTTAAATCAGCATGAGATAGGATAAACATGGCAAAAAACAAGGGAAAGTAATTGGCCGGCACGGCCTTTGTCGGGTTCTTCTTCCTGGGTCTGGTTCTCGGAGCCGTATTCGGCAGATGGGATGTAGGACCCCTGGCAGGTTTCGCCATGGGATTCATGGCCGCATTGGCGGTAGGGATGAAGTATTGAACCTGGAAATGGCTTTAAGTCAGCCAGAATAAATAATCTTGGGAATTTCCAAGAATCCTGTGGCGCGGCCTTAATCCCGGGCACTCATGACTGCTCGTACTCTTCACTCTTCTTTATGGGGGCCTGGGCCATCTCCCTGGCCCTCTGGCCTGCCATCCTCAGGGCGGTCTCTTCGTCTACACTCTCAAGGTCTTCTATGGCCTTGAGTATGTCCTGGGACTCCTTGTCCATGGGGATGTCCTCCTTGGCAAATACCCTTGATAGCTTCTCCTTCACACTGTCCATCTTGCCCTCTTCCATGGCCTCCCTAACGT
>Ga0307443_1002323_pt1 | contig 10686 bp, 7 predicted proteins | sample SalMarSW160220MG_FD_202148 | JGI IMG/M metagenome (GOLD analysis project Ga0307443, IMG submission 202148) | Salt marsh sediment microbial communities from the Plum Island Ecosystem LTER, Massachusetts, United States - SW1601-220 | ecosystem: Environmental > Aquatic > Marine > Intertidal zone >... | reverse complement strand
ATCCCTATTTCTTTATAAATCCAATAGAAGACTGTTTGTTATCTTTCGATACTGTAATATAGTAATTTCCTGTAAGATAAGATGAAACATTAATTTGCAACTCAGTATCCTTTGTGTTAGTTGAATAAAGTTTTTTACCGTACTTATCGTAAATATTCACTATTCTTTTAAAATCTATAGTAATAGATCATTTATTAATAAAGATGGCATTCTGAGAAATCACAGAAATTTCTCTCTCTGCTGAATGTGAAAGTCAATCTGCAATACAATCTGATAATGCGAATAAATAGGAGAGATTGAATGCCATCTTAAAGTCGTGCAGGTTCCTGCTTCGCTAAAGCTTCGCAGGACAAAGCGTGCAGGTCGTGCAGGTCTGTATAAGTCAAATCCCAAATTGTTTTGAATCTACCCACTCCATGCCGGGTAATGACCAGAAATCCAAAGCAAGGTTATTCAAGACATAATAATCTACACTCCGTCAATTAAAATATTGCTTGTGTTTTGCTTTACTTCATCACTTGTTAAAGAAATACCATCAAAAGAGATAGTTTTTCCACTGATTAGTAAAGAATCGGTTGTCATATTTGAAATATTATATAATAACCATTTCTTAAAATCTAATGCATCTATATAACTTAAAAAATGGATTACGAGATTTTTATTATTCTCTGTAAAAGTAAGACTTTGAATTTTATCTGGTAATTCTAACTTGATGAAATAAACAGGGACCTTTAAGTCAGTACTTTTAATGAGCGTACTGGATTTTGAATTATTCCCCTTAATAAAACAAATTTTATCGTCAAATTCCGGGAATGTATTAGCCTTTTTAAGGATGTGCCGAACAACAAAGTCATAACTTAATATTCCTTTAACGCCATTTTTCAATAATAAGGTATCAGGAATATAATATCGAGTATGAGTCATTTGTACTAGTTCAGGTGAATTATAAACATTATTTTCTTTAAATAGATTTGTAAAGGAAGTACAAAGTATATCGTCTTCAGGAACTTTAACAGATAGATCAATACTTACGTTACCAGCCAAGTCTGTTTCACGAGTTCCCTGTTGATGAATGTTAAACTCTCTTTCCTCAATCGAACCTGTTAGTTGCAAAAAGGAATACTTGATGTTTTGATTTTCTTTTCTAGAGGTATTATATGCTGTTTTTGCAGTTCCGGACAAATCAGAACCTAATGTTGATGTTAGTTCTGATGTATTATCTCCTTCCTTTTCTGAATTTTTACTGCTTGCAGACGCCCCAATTTTCCCTGTAACATCAAGGCTAGCAGAAAATGACTGATTATATTCTAATGTACCAATATCTAATGTGCCATATTCAGTAGTGTATTTATTCCATTTAGTAAATATCACTTTTTTATCTATACCAGGATCTAATTTAAAACTGTAATTTAGATTTTCTATTCGATCATATGCTGAAAGTTTTTTCTTATCAGAATAGTTGACCATTCGGCTAATTGAAAAGGTGATACGGATATTTATAGTAGTTAAATCAATTACTGAATTTTTTTTTGACTGATCTAATAAAAACTTTTTGTTAAGTAGTTCAGATATTTGGTTGTTTGTTTTCCCAGATATGGCAGCTTGTTGACCTTTGTCAGTAAGATCAAAGATTGTCTTAAACTTCAGGATGTCAGTAGTAGATGAAGCTGATGTTGAATTCACAAAAATTTCAACTAAGTTATTGTCAATTGAGTCCCCAGATATACTTCTATATCTTTTTAAAGTCTTTTGGGCATTAAGTGAAAGTGCAATCATAAAGCTTAATGCAATAACCGTAATGAATTTCATATGACTAATTTCTATAAATTAATTTTATTCTTCAATAATATCTGAATTTCTGAATGATCCAGACATAGAAACACATTTTACCTGTTGTGATTCTATAAAAACAGGATTTATAAAACTTTTTAATCCTAGGCCAGAACAATCAATACTTGTTCTAGCTTTAAGTTTATTAAGATCGGCATCTTTATCCAAAACAAACATATTTGAATAAGAATCACTGAATTTTTTTACTCTGTAATACATAATACAATTTTTAATAAGTTAAACAACTAATTTCATTACTATTTAAATATACTTGATAACAAAATTTGATTTGTTGTATTATTATATTATGGCTTAATTATTTAAGAAAAGATAGCATTCTGAGAAAATTTCTCTCTCTAAAGGTATTGATGTGAAAGTCAATGTCTGCAATACTGTCTGATAAATAGTAAAGATTGAATGCCATCTTAAAGTCGTGCAGGTCATGCAAGTCTTGCAGTCTGCCAATGTTAAATTCCAAATTGTTTTGAATCAACCCACTCCATGCTTAGAAGTGACCAGAAATCCAAAGCAAGATTATTCAAAACATAATCATAGGGGAGCCAGCCGTAGCCTTTGTCGCCCCAGTCTTTTCCCCGGGAATTGCGAATAAGAAGAGATCCGACTGTGGATTCTCAAGATCGGGTAGATAGATAATAGTTGCTTTGACAATATTATTGCCGGCAATATCCCTTACTGAAAAGGGTTTTTATTGTGTAATACATATCCACTCTGTACATTATGCTCCGGATTTTGATTCCGGAACAAGTTTAACATCATTTTACTTCTCAGAGTGGTACACTTTTGCGTATCGAAAGTGGTACAGTTTACAGTATCTTTAACAGCTGATAATAAGCCTGTCTGCTATAGCCAAGCAATGAACAAAGAGCAGTAATACTGCGGCTTTCTCTTTGTCCAACAGTAGTTATCGCTTGGCACCATACTTTTTTCGCAGGTCAACTCCCGTATAATCTCCCGAAAGTTTAAGCATTTCTTCTAACAGCTCACTTTTAAGTTGGCTTTTTCGTAATGCTTCCTGCAAAATCTTTACATCTTTTTTTCTCTTTCCAAACAGGTTTTCTTCCCTGGTATTCTAAAACCCAGTCGCAGATACTTCTGCCGGGGAAACCATATTTAACTTCTAATCCGCGATAACTTATTGTCCCGGTTAGATACTCGGCTACGATGGCCTCTTTACTGATGTTTACTTTCTTTTTGTCCATGATTGTGCGGAATAAATTTACAATTTTATTGTAAACCTATTTCAGGACAAGTCACTCATTAAAGACGAATTCCCAGAACCAGAATGTCATCTGTTTGAATTGTATCACCTTTCCACCGGTTAAGCGCTTCTGTAATAATTTCTTTTTGCCGGATCATAGTTTTATTATGATTACCAAGAAGCATTTCTTTCAAACGCTTAATCATAAACCGCCTGTTTTCGGGCCCGCCAAACTGATCAATTATTCCATCAGAAAACAGATAAATTGTATCGTTTTTTTCAATATCTATTTCATGAAGAGTAAAATTCCCATTTACATCATGATACCCTATCGGAATTCTATCTGCTTTTATTTCAGAGATTTTGTCAGCATGTATAAGAATTAGTGGATTAAAAGCACTGGAGAAAGAAAGTTTATTAGATCCGGGATCAAAACAGATGACAGCACCTTCTATTCCATCTTTAATATGTTCATAGCCTTTTTTTGAGCCCAGAGCATTAATTATTTTTGAACGAAGACTTTCAAGAATTTTATCAGGCTGTAAAATACGATCATTTAAAACGGTTTCATTCAGTAATGTAATGCCCAGAATACTCATAAGGGCACCAGGTACTCCATGTCCGGTACAATCCATAACCGCGATTATAATTATCTTCTCAGTCTTACATACCCAGTAAAAGTCGCCACTAAGAATATCTTTCGGGAGGTCAAGGATGAAATATTCAGGTAAATATTTCAAATTATTTTCAGAAGTGCTTATAACTGCATTCTGAATATATCTGGCATACTCAATGCTATCGCTGATATTCCTGTTTCGTTGCTCAATTTTCTTCAGGTAGTGATCAATCTGTTCATTAGCTTTCTTAATATTTAATTGTGTTTTGACCCTGATTAATAATTCACTCTTTATAAATGGTTTTGTAATATAGTCAACTGCACCTGCTTCAAATCCCTTAATTATGCTTTCGGAATCTGTTTTGGCGGTAATAAAGATGATGGGAATCTCATTAAAGGCAGGATTTTTTTTGATAAGAGAACAGATTTCATAGCCATCCATTCCCGGCATCATTATATCGAGGAGAACCAGATCAAATTTTTTCTTATCGAGCCACTTTAATGCAGACATACCATCAAGTGCAAACTCAACCAGTAAACCCTCATTCTGTAAAAAACCTCCGAGAACCTGAAGATTATTAATATTGTCGTCAACTATTAAAACGGAGAGAGGATTAACTTTTTCCAGATTCATGCGATAATCTTAACATTTTTCACTTACAGTTTCCATGGTTGATCAATCTGCAACACTGTTTTGAAACATCAGTTTTACATAAGCGCCCTTATCGGGATTATTACCGGCAATTATACTTCCTCCATGTGCTTCCATTATCATTCTGGCAATTGGAAGGCCTATTCCTGTGCAATTATCTTTGCACTCGTCATCTTTTGTGAATAGTTCAAAAATATGATCGACAGGTTTTGTTGAGAATCCTTTCCCTTCATCTATAATTTCACATATCATTGTTTGATCTTCAACATAATTATTAATTTTAACGGTACCACCCCCGGGAGAGTAACGTGCTGCATTGTCGAGTATATTGCTAATGCATTTTTTTATCAGTTCAATTTCTCCGGGAATAGAGTAAGGGATTGATTCAGCATTTCTTTTAATCTGAATATTTTTTGACAGAAATTTCTCTTTTTCTTCGTTTAATACTTCGCTAATAAGATCTGAGAGGTGAATTTTATCTTTTTTTATTTCTAACTGTTTTGTTTTAAGCCTTGTTATCAGAAGGGCGTCTAATGAAAATCGCTCCAGTCTCTTTACGGAAGTATCCAACATTTCAACCAGTTCACCGATCTCACTGGCATAAACAGGTTCCTTCAGAAGCTCCAAAGGTCCTAAAATACCGTTAAGAGGTGTACGTATCTCATGGCTGATAAGGTTCAGAAAATCTGCCTTTGCCCTGTCCAAATCGATTAATTTGAGGTTTAAGGCCTCCAGTTTAACATTGGCGTTTTTTAGTTGTTGTGTTCGTTCATATACTTTTTCTTCGAGTGACAAGTTAAGCTTTTCCAGTTTTTCAAGGCTGTTTTTAAGAGCAAGATGAGTTCTGACCCGTGCCAGAAGCTCCCTGATGTCAAATGGTTTTGTAATGTAATCCTGTGCTCCAATTTCGAATCCCTTCAATATGCTTTCTCTTTCACTTTCTGCAGATAAAAAAATAACAGGCACTTTATTCAGTTCAGGATTTGAACGTATCTTCCGGCATACTTCAAAACCATTCATACCAGGCATATTAATATCCAGTAATATAAGATCGAATTGGCGTTTCTTTAACCACACCAGGGCCGCTTCGCCATTAATAGCAAATTCGATTTCAAACTTGTTCTCCTGCAATATCTTACCTAATACCTGAAGGTTCTCCGGATTATCATCTACAATCAGAATTGCAGATTCAGATGATTGTGAAATTTCCTGATTAGTCATAACTAATATTTTTTATTGAACCTTTAAGACTTTCAATAATCCCTTCATATTTTCCAATAAGTTTTAAAATTGCGCCAATATTGAAACTATCGACAGCGCTGACTAAATCTTTCCCGTAGCTATCAACAATATCAGAATTATGATCAATCCCTAATTGGCTTAAATTTTTACCGAATTCCCTGATTTCCTTTAACGGTTGTGTTTCAGCAAATGTTTTCCAGGTGTCATAAAAACCGGTTTCAAGAGATTGAATTAATCCAGGCAAGTCGGTTATTTCCCCGATTAAGTTAACGTCAGAATATGGTTTATCTGATTCAGCTTCACTGGTTGATTTAAATGGTAAGAAATTCATTAGTTCTATATATAGTTCGGCGACTTTAACAGGTTTTATTAATAGCCCGGAGAATTTACTTTTATGTATCCGTTCTTTCTGATCTTTTAAAGCCGATGCAGAATAAGCAATAACAGGTATATGTTTCAGATTCTTATCGGTTTTTAGTTTGTTCAATAACCGGAATCCGTCCATTTTTGGCATCCGTATATCTGTAATAATCAGATCAGGAACAAATTCCTTTGCAAGCTTATACGCGGCAATACCATCTTCTGCTTCAACAATCTTTAAATTTGTGTTTTTCAGGGCATCCTTGAGATAGGCTCTGGCCTGTTGGACATCGTCGGCAATAAGAATTATTGATTCCTCAAAAATAATTTCTGCAGGATCAATCCGGATATCTGCACTTGTTTTGGAAAAGTCTTTCAAATATTCTATTTCAGGTATCCTGACGGTAAAAGTACTTCCCTTACCAGATTCTGACTGAACATTGATGGTTCCGTTCATAAGCGCTGCAAGTCTTCTGGTTATTGTCAGGCCCAATCCTGTACCTCCATAATGTGTATTATCTCTTTCCTGAACGAATGGTTCAAAAATAGCCATCTGTAATTTTTTTGAAATCCCAATACCAGTATCCTTTACTTCGATTACCAGGTCAATCAACTCTTTAGATTTTTCTCCTGAATGATGTATAATATGAGGATTTTCGGTATATACTTTAAGTGTAATTTTCCCTTCTGAAGTGAATTTGATTGCATTTCCGATGAGATTAAAAACTATCTGACGTACCCTTGCCTCATCAATATAGACTCCATGTGGTGTTCCGGACGTTATATCGAGAATGAATTTCAGGCCCTTTTCTCTCACTTTAAGAGAAAAGATTCTTTCAAATTCAGAAAAGAAAGAGTATGTATCGACATAATCATATTCCATCTCAAGTTTCCCGGCTTCGATTTTAGACAGGTCGAGAATATCATTAATCAGTGTAAGAAGGCTTCTTCCGCTTGATTTTATAGAGTTTATATAGTCTTTTTGAGTCTGATCGACAACAGTTGCGCTCAATAATTCTGTATATCCAAGCACTGCATTCATAGGAGTGCGGATCTCGTGACTCATGTTCGCCAGAAACTCACTTTTTGCCCTGTTTGCCTGTTCGGCCTCGACTTTTGCTTTATTCAGATTCTCATTGATTTCTGAAATCTGTTTCGTTCTTTCTTCTACTCTTTTTTCGAGTGATGCAGTTAAGTTGCGGATTTCTTCTTCTGCAATTTTGCGTTTAGAAATATCTTCAATCTGAGAAATAAAGTACTTGGGTTTGCCCTGATCATCAAAAACAAGAGAAACAGATAAATTAACCCATACAATATGACCAAGTTTGTGGATATACCGTTTTTCCATCGAGTAAGTTTCAATTTCTCCCGATAACATCTGTCGCACATAATAAAGGTCGGTATCAAGATCATCAGGATGAGTGATGTCCTGGAAAGTTTTAGCTTTGAGTTCATCTTCCGAATAGCCGACTATCCTGCATAATGCCCGGTTAACTTCAATCCAGCTACCATCGGGAGCCACTAATGCTTTCCCAATAGCTGAATATTCAAAAGATTTCCGGAATTTTTCTTCACTTATTCTTATTCTGCTTTCAGCATCCTTACGTTCAATTTCTTTTTCAAGATACTCTATAGCAAAAGAAATATCCTTTGCCATTTCATCCAGCAATTTAACCTCTGTTTCATCAAAGAAAAACTCTTCACCTGCATATAACATTAATGCACCTGTTACTATACCAAATACTATAAGGGGGAAAGCTGCCGATGATTTGTACCCGTTTCTTAAAGCATTTTCGCGCCACGGGATCATTTCAGGATTATTAGCTATATCGTTTGCTATATAACAGACACCGGTCTTTATTGTCCGTCCGGTGGGACCCTGACCCAGTTTTTCATCATTCAGATCTATGTTAACAGTTTTAAGATAATCCTTTGCAAGGCCTGCATATGCAACTGGTTTAACTTTATTTGTTTGAGGATCAACCATTCCGATCCATGCCATCACGAATTTGCCTTTTTCAACTGCGATATGGCACGCTTCATCATAAAGGATTTGTTTTTCCTGAACATGAACAATCAGCTGATTTATATTGCCGAGGACGGCATAAATCCGGTTAGCTTTTTCAATTTCTTCCTCCGCTTTTTTACGCTCAGTAATATCAAGCAGCATACCAGTAATAATATTTTTCCGGAGTTTTGCACTCATCAGAACTGTTATGATATGCCCTTTCTTAGTTATCATCTCTGTTTCAAAAACTGTGGTATTTCCTTTTTCCTGAAGTTGTTTCAGAAACCGGTTCCGGTCCTCGGGATTTTTATAGATAACACTGGCAGATGACGAGATATATTCCTCAGCAGAGTCGGCTTCAAGTATATTAACAAAAGCATCGTTCATATACAGAATTTCTCCTTCCAGTGTCGAAGAATAAACACCGACAAGAGAAGTTTCTATAATTGAGCGGAATTTTTTTTCACTTTCTTTCAAAGCTTCTACAGCTTGTTTGCGCAGGGTAATATCTTCTACTATCCCATCATAGAATATCACATTTCCTTCCATGTCGTGGATGGCCCTTGCACCTTCGCTGATAAACAATGTTGTCCCATCCTTCCTTGTCCAGGCAGATTCAAACCCTTTAACTTCACCTTCCTTTTTCATTGCATCCATAAAACGAGTCCGTTCATAAGGCAGTTCAAAGCCTTCTTCCTCAAGATTCCTCCCGGCGAGCTCTTCAAAAGATGAGTAACCAAGTAACTTCACAAGCGCAGGATTAGCTAAAAGGATTTTACCCTCCGGAGTTGTTCTGTAAATTCCCACTGTGCTGTTTTCATAAATGCTACGGAATCGTTCTTCACTTTTCCTCAGTGCATTTTCAGCTTCCTTCCGATCAGTAATATCTTTTCTAATACCCCCTATTTGTACCGGTTTCCCCTGATTATCATATATAAGTGATTTACGGTCCAGCAACCAACGGATTGTCTTGTCCGGTCTGACAATGCGGTACTCGGCAGTTGATTTTCCTTCCGAATACAATTGTCTGGCACTTTCTTCTGCAATTTCATGATCATCGGGATGCACCATTTCTTTCCAGAGACCAGGATTTTCCCGGAATTCTTGGACAGGTATGCCATAAATTGCTTCGAACGAATTGTTTATATCAATCAGTTGTGTGCCATCAAGTGAAGCTGTCCAGACCACATCGTTCAATATAGAAATCAAACGATTAAACCGCTCGGTAGATTCACGGAGTTTTTCTTCAGTTCTTTTTATGTCTGTAATATCGATAGACATTATTAAGATACCTTCCGGCACCGGCTCAAAGCTTAGATAGTACCAAACTTTTGTACCGTCCTCAAAAATGAAATCATTTTCCATATTTCGGGGAATCCGTTCCTGCATACATTGTCGTAAAACGGAAAACATCGGGGTTGCTTCAATGCCCGGGTACATTTCCATCATAGTATGCCCGAGCAACTCTTCAGCAGTTTTTTTGTCTTGTTTTGCAGCAGCATTATTTATAAATAAATAGCGGTACTCAAAATCAATTATCTGGCAACCTTCCAGCAGATTATCAAGAATGGTATGAAAGGATCTATTATGTTCGGTTTTTTTAGATTTATTATTGCCCATGCTGTATTTTTTAATTTATTCATAGTTGCAATCATTTTATCTACTTGCAATTTAAAATTAAAAGTTTTAACAATCAATTAAGGTACATAAAATTAAGATAACAAGCAATTTAGTCAATAGGCTCATTTGCAGCTTTAGGCTTAAGGGTTGAATTGAAGGAGCTGCAAATGTGCCTTAAGATTTTAAATTGTTAAACGGTTGTTTGTTTTTGCAAGCTCTTTTAAAAGTTTCGGATAGGGTGACGGGCGGCTGGAGCGGCTTTTAAATGTGCTTGCAAAAGAATAGAGTATTGTTTATAAAATAAAAGATGGCATTCTGAGAAATCACAGAAATTTCTCTCTCTTGTGAAAGTCAATGTCTGCAATACTGTCTGATAAATAGTAAAGATTGAATGCCATCTTATTTTTCTTTTTGATATGACTTTCGACGAATTCACATAATCAGCTGTTTACAAAAGAGCCGGGATAAAGATTAGAAACTAATAAACACCTATTGGCGGCACATCATTTTATCTGTCCTTTTAGTACGAGGATAAGCCAGAGTCAAGAACATGGAAATGCAGCAAACCTTCGCTAACTCCTTCGTCCCGATTACTCGGGACTCCGGAGGTCAAAGAAAGCTTCGACCTTACACCTTCGCTATTGCTTCGGTGTACAAAGTCGGTCGGCTAAGCCGACCTACGGCTGACGAAGTAGGTTTACAAAGCGAGACAGGATGTGCCGCCTTTCTTTTTGATTTGTTTCATTCTAGTATTTGTCAACTACTAAGCTCACTTACTGAAGAGGTTCGTTTGTAAATGACTCCTTCGAAATCTTTAAAATGAGCTTTCCCACACTCAATTTTCAATCTTTCACTATCCCGTAATTCTTGTCCAGATGATTTTGTTTCTGCAACAAAGTATATCTTTTTCACACCTTTTAAGACAACAGCCCAATCCGGGCGATAACGACCTATGGGAGTATTAATTTCAAACCAGTAAGGGAGCTTAAAATAAAACTCAACTTGTTCACTGCTCTCGCAATCTCTTGCAAACTGATTTTCTATACTACTATCCAAAGGAATATAGTTTTCATAGATGGTTTTGGAAGCATCCTTAACTAAATGTGTAAAATTGTCAATGTATATTTCAAGATCGCTGT
>Ga0307443_1002316_pt1 | contig 10703 bp, 8 predicted proteins | sample SalMarSW160220MG_FD_202148 | JGI IMG/M metagenome (GOLD analysis project Ga0307443, IMG submission 202148) | Salt marsh sediment microbial communities from the Plum Island Ecosystem LTER, Massachusetts, United States - SW1601-220 | ecosystem: Environmental > Aquatic > Marine > Intertidal zone >... | reverse complement strand
TTTTGTGATATTTTCTCTCAAGGTCTCCGTAAGACCTTTCGATCATTCTATCATCAACTATAACTTTCTTGCATTCGGGGTGATGTTTCAAAACTATTTTCAGACTATTCGACGAACGAGAAAGACTCGTCTTAAATGCTATTTGAAAGGTTTTCTCTTTCAGTATTTCAGATATCAAATTGGCTTGTTCTATTCCTTTAGGGGTTAATCTCGAATTTACCCATCCAGTGAATCTTTTACTCCTGTTAAAATTGGTTTCACCGTGCCTGAAGATGTAAATATGGATTTTCATAGCGCATTCACGTTAATTATCTCACTCTCATTCCTTTGTGCTTTCCATATAACTTCTGCGCGCGCAACTCAGCCAAGCTGCTACATTATTTTATTATTGATTGTACTCTGCCGACTTTGCCGTCTGTAAGTCGTACCTTGATTCCGTGGGGATGAGTTGAGCTGTTGGTGAGGATATCCTTGACGATACCCTCGGTTAATTTACCGCTCCGCTGATGCTGCTTCAAGACGATTTTTACGCGGATGCCCGGCTTGATTTGGCGCCTCTGCTGATTAGGTTGCATTTCCAGTCATACGTGCTTCACTGCTTATAGCTCGTTCGCACGAACACATGTGATTCAAACTATGGTTGCCCTGTGGGTAACCATTTCTCCCTGAAACTATGGTTATCCCTAGTAACCATTTATTCTACTAATCTTTCTTCAAGCGAAGCGAGAAATGTGGGGGGCAAAATTTTAATCCCAAAAAAAGGGAATGTTGCGGGTGACATCGCCAGCGGTGTCTCAATCCATGCTAGACCACGGACCTTTTTGAAGAATTACTCCAATACGAGGTTTTTCACATACGTTTCCACAAAGACTTAGGTCACACTTACTCAGACACCCACTCATTATTTTCTGATCATTAATAAAAAATGTAGAATATTGCTCAAAAAATAATAACGGACAAATTGAGATGCGCGCCAATCCCAGTTTTCGGAAAATTCATTTTGATCAATAGTCTTTTTTATAAGGGCATTCAGTGTTAATGCAGAAATAGGATGCGCTTAAACCAGATGACTTCTATGCGAATTACACTCATGAGCATACTGCTGCTGTTGCTGGTACTATCAGCTTCTGCTGAGACAGTAAGCGCGCAAACAACAACCTCTCAATATTGGGTCTCTGCGAATCCTGCAACATCAAGCTCAATTATTTATGGAACTGTCGGAAAAAACTGGAGTCTCCCTTTTCAAGCCGTTTGGAATTACGGCGGCAGTTCAGGAAAAGTCGTCGAGAACGCAAATGTCACAGTGGAAGTCAAAACAAATGATGGCGTGGCTATAGAAAATATTTCTCAGATAACAAATGCTACGGGATTTGCCACATTCTATTACTTCTCTTCAACTCTCACTGTCCTAATTTTTACACCAATCACGTTGGTTACGCAGGATAAAATGGAATATAACGCAAGTCTTTTTGAAAATGGACAAAGCACCCTTTACGGCCTGCAGTCAAAATCGGTCACTGTCTATTGGGACACTTTCGACGTGTCATTGGTCAGAACTGATACGAATAGTCAAGGAGTCACGAAAGTATCGGTCAATGTAACTTATTTGCTGGTGCCTGCAGAAGGTTTAACCTTGTCTAACTCCTCTTCTTCAGAGCAAGACGTTTTTCCCAAGATTGCTCATGGAGTAAACGTGACCATTAACGGTGTCAAAGCTGAAGAAACTTCGGTGTTTGGCGTCTACGCAGCAAGCTTTTCCACGTGGTTGCCCACTGCATACGTATTCGTAGGGATTTCACGGGAGGAGTGGCTTCCAGCCCACAGAGGATTCAGTTTTTTCCACAATTCTAATGCAACTATCTGGGCACCAGCTGTAATAATTTCTTTAGCCTGTGCTGTTGTGTTGTTGGCGTTTTATCTTGCTGTTTTCAGGAAAACAAAGGGCACTGTCCTGTTTGACGGTGCAAGGTTTCCGATTATCGGAGGAGTGTTGTTGGCACTTGCTTCTTTCATAAGCCTTTACTGGGGAGTCGTTGGGTTTGACAGCACTCTACAGGGGTTTGATTGGACATTGTTGGTAGCTTGTGAGTTGCTTTCCTTTGGGTTTGGAATTGCGGGCAGCATCATGTCTTTGAAGAAGAGGAAACAAGCTTTAGCCATATTTGCCGTATGTGCTCCCATGTTAACAAACGTAATCGCCATCAAAGCTGCACTTGATGTTTACCAGTTAGCGACGCCTTGGCTGATTATGGTGCCGTCATTTGTCATTTCTGTGCTTACTGGTATCTTTATCGCAAATTCAGATGAACATTTCCTAAATTAGTGATTCCCGACTGCAAGGGCACGCTGATAATACTTTTTAATTAGAGAGAACATAGCCGCATTTTTTCTGAGGAAAGGCAAACTGCCTATCAACATTTTTAGTTAAATGACAGATAATTCGTGCACTTTTTGTCTGCTTATAGATGCCATAGTAATTCTGATTCATTATGTAACACACAGGGACAAGAGAAAAGAAAGATTAGACTATCTTCTTTTCTTAAGTGCCCAAAAGCTAACTATGGCAATGATGCAGACCACTATTACCGTTGCGATTATAGCTATTTCTGTGTTAATTAGAGCTGGTTCTCCTATTGTCTGTGTGGGGTCTGTTTGTGTCTCTGGTTCTTCTACTTCTGTAGGTTGCTCAGGTTCCTCGGTTTCTGTTGATGTTTCTGGGGCACTTGATGGTTGTTGATAAGGGTCAATTACGCGCGTTATTTCTTCGTCAAAATTGTCGTCTCCATCTGAATCTAAGTGAAGAGTTTCAGATTTCAGAGATTCCATGCTTAGTTTTGATCCATAATTTACAGTAATATTTTGAAACTGATTGGCGGTCATCACATTCTCCTTTAGATATAGGCTGTCTAGACTCACTTCTCCGGAACTTGTGCCTATAGCCTCCAATGAGTAATCTCCAACTGATGGTAACAAAAATATCTTGCTTTCACCAATGTAGACGTAGCTATCTTCGAAATCGTTTCGGATTACCTGATCATCTTCTACTAAAAGTTGTTCCCCATTTTCTGAAGTTATGTTTACATTTACTGGTGAATGAATTTGTAATCCAACGTAATTTTCTAAAATCAGATTAATTCTTTCTGGAATGTAATAATATGCTGGCGGCAAGTCGGAAGGAGTTACAAAAACTCCTTCAGTAATTCTTGGCGCTTTACTATGTGTCCCATAAACCAAATTTCCCTCAATTAGCTTATAGGTAACGGTTGAATTTGAAAGATTATTATCGTAGAAAACAAGGTAAGTGCCTGCAGGATCTTCATAATACCCAATCAAAGTTAATGCATGCCCCACATGTTCCCCTTGTTCTTCATAATGTATACCGAGGATAACAGGGATACGTGAATCTATCATCGACTTAAAATTACTTAATGCAGTGGAGAAGCTTTCTTTATCGTTCATAAATTCCGTTTGACATTTGTGATACCAAACAATTTCCCACCAAACATCGTTCTTTTGAAGAGCATACGTGTCAACTGATTCTGGTTTAAGTTCAGGGTTCAAATAAAACACTGCACTGCTTCCAGCCATACCAAAACAATGTCCACCTAACGCAATCAACGGATATACCATAGTTAAATACAGTTGGGTTACAAGCTCTATTACGCCTTCTTGCCTCAGTTTATAGATCATTTCTAGATGTTCCTCAAAAGAGTAGTGCCAGTTTTTAAATGCATATGCGTCTTTCGTGACGCTAAATCCTGAGCTTGTATAAGCTAATATGTCGAAACTATGTGTTGAGGCGGAATAAGTTTCATCTCCTTCAAATCTTAATTCTGCAAAGTGAAAACCTGGTGACAAATTGAGTATAATGGTATTGCCGAGATTTAACTGTGTTTTATTACTTGTCTGGAATGTGGTTATCAACTCGTTGTCAATTAATAACTCAATTTGTTTGTTCCCAATGGTTTCTTTATTAGAATCTTGAAGTGAACCTTCAAGTAAGATTTCAATTTCTTCGTTTGCAGGCATTGAAAGGCTAGGAAATGGTCTTCCTGTGGGTGGAGTAGAAGAATAAAAGGTATCAACTGGTATTTTTCCAGAATAGGATTCACTCATGATCATTGGATATGTCCATATGTTTGTTGAATCTGCTGGAGGAGGTTCGGGTACTTCGTCATTTACTGTGACTTTTATTTGGTAAACGGGGTAGCCTTGTTGGTCTTCAATGTTTGACACGGTTGGGTCTCTGGCGGTTGGTGTTAATGTGGGGTAGTTGATTCCTTCCGGAAGCATTGCTACTCTGTATTTTATCCATTCATTGTTTGATTCATATGTGCAGGTTTGGAAAAACACTGTAACGGTTAATGATTCAGCGCTATTGAATGGGTGACTGTAAACGTCAAGAAGTAAATTTTCTGTTGTGACAAGTAGATTATATTCGTTCCATATTAGGTCCCCAACAGGATAGATTTTTGCAATCATGTCTGTGATATATGGAGTCGTATACCAAGAAGTGACCTCTAAGCCATCTGACATAGTTAGTGATAGATATGAGTCTGTGCTAGAGGGACCTCCAAAATTGGTGATCTCAAATTCGACAGAGAATTGCGAGTTAGTATAAGCATCTAGTTGAGAAACAGACGCTATTACTTGGGGTGCTGGAGATGTTAATCCATGAACTCCATTAATGAGCGTTAAGGATAAAACCAATATTGTTATGAAAAAATACGCAGTGAATCTATTTTTCAGCTAAATTACCCCATGTAATGTTAAACCATTTCTTTCTTTAGTCTAGATAAATAAAATTTTGGGATGTAGCACAAATTTTTTAAAACAAATTGGCTATAATTGAAGGAGCATTAAAAGATTGGGGACATATTATGATGTTAAAAAGGCTATGCATCTATGGATTTATTGTCGTATTCATTCTCACACCATTTTCAATTGTTCTTTCTCAGTCGGCTACAACTCCAATAACCAGAAGTTCAGATTATGTACCTGAAAATAAGTCAATTACAGAATATTCTCAGATACTTACATCTGGCCAACAGGTTTCTCCTTCCAACCCAGCTTTGTTGGAAGAAACGTTAGAACTGAATTTATCGGTGACAACAATTGAATTATCTTTTAATTTAAACAATAATGAAAAATTTCTGGCTTTTGATGGTGCATCTCAAAGTTTCGAATTGCGTGTTGACTATGAAATCTATTTCCCAAATGGAACCTTAGCTACTGGCTCACCATTTTCAACGACTGTAGAATCACCATTTCATCTGTTCATTGATAATCCACCTTCTGGTACCTGGAGAGTTGTTGTTACTCTTGTTGATACAGGTGATACTACAGCATGGATTCAAGCAATTTCATACAGTCAAGGAACAAAGCACGTGACTCAGATAGAGAAAGAACAAGTACATCTTATGTCAGGACAAAATCTATATTATGTTATTGCTCTGGATGCTGAATCAGATTGGTTTTTCCTGCATATTACCAAGTTAGCAGGAGCTAGGGTTGACATAAATCTGCTGAATATTAACCAGACTAAAAATTATGGTCCGTACGTAAACAGTAGAAGTCTTCTTGTTACTTCGGCAGATTATCCATCTGGAATGTATATTTTGAAAATAATAAACTATGGCAGCACTGACATCTTTTTGGAAATTGTGAAACCTTCCGGAGTTTCTCATAGCTTAGATCTTAATGTTGGAAAAACACTAAAGTGTCAAATGCAATATGATTTGGAGTTTCTAAAATTTACTGTAAATCAGATTTATGACTGGATAATTTTAGATGGTGCAGTAACAAATGATAGTTCATCTGCCAATTACATGCTTATAGACCCAAACTTGGACACAATCGTGAATTATAATTCAGCCAATTCTATGTATTTTGTAGGCATGAATCCTATTGGAGCGCCAATGTTAGGTACATATTATTTGGCAATATTTGGTAATGATTACGCAGAAGCTACAGTGAAAGTGACGACTTTTGAAAGTATACCAACACTTACGGCACAAAAACTTGACCAAGTTTGGAAGTTTACCCAAGCAGGACAAGCAGTATACTATAGAATCCCTCAATCTCAGAGCTACTTTATGTTTGCTGGGATTACTCTTGATGATAATGCACGTGCCAAGTTCTCATTAATTAATCCAGATCAATCTACAGAATGGTCATGGGGAGTTAGTACTGGGTTAGCTTATTTCCCCCCACAGAAAGCAGATACCCCATTTTATGTATTAAAGCTTCAAGGTCAAACGAATTGTTCGGCATCTATCCATCTTAGACATGCTGGACAAAAAGATTTCCAGATTTCCACACCAGATAGTAGTAAATATATGTTGAGATTTTCGGGAGATTTAGTAGTGTCTAATATTTCAATCAGAAATAGCGATTATCTTTTCCAGCATTATTATTATGCAAAAAACACTGATACTGATTATGTGGTTGTTGGTTTTTATGATACAAACCTAAATCAACTATGGAAGAAGAGTTACACCCGATATAATGAAGAGGGTCTATACCATTTCCCAGAACAATACCCAATAGCACCGGGAGACTACATACAAATCGTCATAGGTGTTCGAGTTAATGAGGAATTATCAGGGAGCCCAATATTACAGTTAACAACGTTACAGACAGGCGACGAATCCATGAAGTTTTCTACTCCTTTTCAAACTTTGCCTAGCAAGGATACTGGAGATGGTTTATGGAAAGTCGAAGTTTATGAAGTACAAGTTTTACCTACACATTGGTTCGAAATTGTTACTAGTCTTTATGTGAATGATGATCCAATTAACGCATTAACTCCTTCACTTAAGGTTTGGGCTTATGGACCCCCAGAAAGCCAGAGCAGCAACTTACAAGGCGAAATGTACGCAACTTATCCTAACACGAATTCTGTAAAGTACAAACTATGGCGGGATCCCTCACCAGGAAACTGGTTAGTGGTTGTTGCTGGAATTGAATATGCTAATTCCGATAAACTGAATGGTTCGGTTTCACTTATGAGTGATATCGATTTCGGGCAAGATTGGGTGATCAGTGAATTACAATCAGGCATCATTGTTCCAATGTTTTTAACTGCAGCGATACTTGTATTATTAGTTAGGAGAGTAATAAAACGTAATAAATCAGCACCTAACTAACATCTATAAGTAACCCGAAACCGCAAGTTCACTCACATGCCCTTTTGCAGGCGCTCAACTTCTTTTACAGCTTTTATGGCTACTTCGATCATGTCGTCGTCAGGCTGTCTTGTCGTAAGATGTTGAAGAGCCAAACCCGGCGCCACCAAGACTCTCATGATTCTCGAGTTTCTGTACTTGTCGCTGAGTTTCAAAAGCTCGTAGGAAACAGCGCTAATGACGGGAATGAGAACAATTCTGTAGGCTAGCCTCATCAGATAGGTAGAACTTGGCATAAGCGAGAAAAACAGAATGCTGATTAACGTGACTATAAGAAGAAACGATGTTCCGCACCTAGCATTGAAACGAGAGTATTTTCTGGCGTTTTCAACGTTCAACTCAACTCCAGATTCATAGGCGTTAATGGCTGTGTGTTCTGCGCCGTGATACTGGAATATCCGTTTGAAATCTCCAACCAAAGATACGGCAGCAAGGTACACTAAAAGGAAGCTGAGGCGAACTATTCCCTCAACAATATTGAAGAGCACTCCTCCCCCGAAATTCAGGAGAGACGTCAAGAAAAAAGGTGTCACACTAAACAGGAGAATTGATAACCCTATGGAAAAAGCAACGACCACGGCGATTTCTATAGGACTAAGAACCTCTTCCTCATTTTCATCTTCGCCAAAAGCGGCGTTTGCGGAAAAATAGATGCCCTTGATTCCCGAGTATAACGTTTCAAACAGAGCCAGGATGCCCCTCAAGAATGGAAGTTTCAGGAAATTGTATTTCTCAGACAGGGAATGCAGTTCCTCGGTTTTTGTCACTATTTCGTTGTTTGGCTGCCGCACACACACTACCATATGGTCTTTGGAGCGCATCATAACTCCTTCCATTACTGCTTGTCCGCCAAAAGCCAATGACGGTTCTTTCTTTTCCTTATTGGTTATTCTCATATCTGAAAGGAGATTTTATCGATTCTTATATGCTTTTGTGAAAAATATTTGAAATTAAGAAAGTTTTTATGCCTGAAATTCCCTTAGGGCATACTGGGGTATGGCTCATGGAAGGAAGATGGGTTAACGACTGCCAAAGAATCTTGAAAGAGATAAAGAAGTCAGAGAAGGTTGAAGGGCATGACCGTCTAGACATGGTGCGGACCATCAGGTTCACAATTCTTGCACTGCAGCGAAGCGTAATGGGGTGGATGCAGTGGGCTGACAATCCCGACATTATGGCTCAATTCTCTCTAGATGAGTTGACGGAGATAAACAAGAATCTCGCCGATCTTGTGTGCGCCTTTGTAGACTACGACGCAAAGATAACTGGAAGCCAAGAAAAAAAGATAGAGAAGAAAATAAGAAAAGAAACCATAAAGAAACCACAAGAAGCAAAAGACATATTCTACGTGAAGTAGCGGACCGAATCTCCACAGCTATTTGCGGTTAATGGTCTATTCTGTTTCAGAATCCTTTCTCTGAGACTCGAAGATAAAGCATTAGCTATTTCAAAAAGTTAACTGTTGAGGTTTAGATGCTATGTTGCTACGAAGTTATGGGAAAATGTCACGGTGAATTCTTGAATTTTTTAAAAAAAATAAAAAGGAGGAGGTTTTGCTCGGTTTAGTTGGGGGTCTTGGCTATTTTTCGCAGTATAAAGTAGACTGCGGCTATTGCGGCTGCGGCTGCTATCAGAGCCAAACCGATGGCTACGATTACAAGCGTTTTCAAGTTTTTGATGTTTTCAGACAGGTCGCTTGCTGCGGCGTCTAGATCGTCTGGAGTTAAGGCGGCGTTTCTGAGAGAATTCAGTTTGGCTTCAAGTTCGTCAAGGGCTATGCTCAGTTCGTCCACAGCTGAACTTACAGCGGTTACGTCTGATTCGCTTGCGGCAGTGGCGTTGAGAGAATCCAAGCTAGACTGTAGATCGTTGCTTGCGTCGTTTAGTGTGTCCAAAGCTGAATCCAAAACGGCTACTTCTGTGGTGGTTGCGGTGGTTGCGCTGAGAGAATCCAAGCTATTTTGTGTGTTATCAATTGCGGTTTTTAATGAATTTAAAGCTGATTTCAGGGCGGTTATGTTTGCTTCTATGTTGTCCAGTCTAGCGTTAAGCGCTTCTATCTCTGCAAGGATGTCCTCGAGAGTGGCTGGTTCTGCGAGTACAGTGAAGGCATTTGATGATACAGTGGCTGCTGAGACCAGTGATGCCATAATGAGCATTACTAAAATTTTAGGCAATGTTTTGTTATGCATCTTTGTTTCCCCTATTTAATGCATCTTCAGTCTGTCGATATGGAATATACATAAGTTATGTCCATACTTCAAGACTCAAAAAATTTGTGTATAAACCCAAGTTAGCGACAAGGGTTTAGTTTGTTTTTTCAGTTCTTCTTTGCTGCAAAAGCTTTTTAGCTAAATCTCATATTCTGTTGGGTCCTGAATCTGAGCCTCTTCCAAGGCTCTCTTGCGATTCACACAGGATTCACATCTTCCACAATGTTTTTGCCCGTCAAAATAACAGGACCAAGTAAAGTTCAAAAGGCACACCAAGTTCCAATCCACGTTTTATTATGGCAGATTTCGGACCATCACTGAACGGCGCTTCGACAGTTATTCTTTCGCCCGTTCTCAATTCTGCTGTTCTCTCGAAAGTCTCGTAGAATTCCTTTCTGCAATCAGCACGCACATGAATGTAGTTTCATTCTTCGATGTAGACTTTCAGTCCACGTGATTTCAACGCGCTGGTAACGCTAGAACTGCTTAATACTTTAAGTAGAGCATAGCCTATTCCTGCCATTGCAACCAAACTACTGATTGTGATACTCACGATCATAGCGCCCCACACTGGCAACTGTAATCCGAAGATGTCTGGTGGCTGAAATCCAAAGAATAGCCAAAGGTAGCTGCCTACGATGATTCCGATGGGTAAAGAACCTGCAACGCAAGCCAAGAATTGCCGTTTTCTAAGCATGAAGATGACGGTTGCTGCAACTAGGTTAGCGATTGTTCCAAAGACAACATCTTGAGGACCAAGCCAGAAGTATGCATTGCCCAGAAAGCAGCCAACTGTTACTCCAGTGATCACTGGCCAACCAAACAAAGCCGCTAATGGAATCAGGCAATCAGCAACGCGCAGTTGAACCGGACCGTAAGATATTGGAGCTAAAGCAACGAGAAGAACGGCGTACAAACTGGAAAAAACTACTGCTAAACTCAGTTCATTAGTTTTCACTCATTTTCACCTCCCTACTCCGGGATTTTTATTGCGGAACGGGTGGGAGGCTCCACCTACCCGCGTCTGGAAGTGATTACAAAAGGATTGCTTAAAAAAGTTTGTTTTTTTGAATTCCACTAAGCGGATTTCAGCTTCTTTGGTTTATGGAAAAGGCTTCAACTGAATTCGCTGGAATAAACTCGGGTCTTGAAACAGTAGCTAACATCTTGCAGTCTTCAATGTGGCTTAGCCCCTTCAAACGAAGATTAGTCGTTCTTGGTATAGGACATAACCTATTTTGCTGTGCACTTCACAGAATTGCTGTATCACACATTCTACTGTTTAGAAACGGAGCAAACCAGA
>Ga0307443_1002308_pt1 | contig 10730 bp, 9 predicted proteins | sample SalMarSW160220MG_FD_202148 | JGI IMG/M metagenome (GOLD analysis project Ga0307443, IMG submission 202148) | Salt marsh sediment microbial communities from the Plum Island Ecosystem LTER, Massachusetts, United States - SW1601-220 | ecosystem: Environmental > Aquatic > Marine > Intertidal zone >... | reverse complement strand
GACATTCATGACCGGCCAGCCCGGCAGCGCGGCCGAGCTTCACCACCTGTTTAATATTGCCACCGGTTGGGGTGTTTTCACTTTCCTGGCAATCTCAGCTGTTTCTTTGTTGATAATCGCATCGCCTCCCGTTTTCCCTTGGTACAAGCGTAACCTGCTACAGAACCGTAACTACGGACGCTGGATAGAGTACTTTTTCAGCTCCTCTATTATGATCGTGTTAATCGCTCAAATCACCGGTATCAGTGATATTGCCGCCTTGCTGGCTATCTTCGGTATCAACGCTTGTATGATACTTTTCGGAGCGCTACAAGAGAAATATGAAAACCCCGGCAAGCCTAGCTGGCTGCCATTCTGGTTCGGCAGCTTCGCTGGGGCTATCCCGTGGATTGCGATCGCGATTTACGTCTGGGCGCCAGGGCTCAATGTATCTCCGCCCGGGTTCGTCTACGGTATCATTGCCTCGCTGTTCGTTTTCTTTAACTGCTTTGCTATCAACATGGTATTGCAGTACAAGAAGGTGGGACCCTGGCGGGATTACCTGTTTGGCGAAAAGGTGTATATACTTCTCAGTCTCACGGCCAAGGCGCTATTAGCCTGGCAGGTGTTCTTCCCGGTGCTGATGTCAACCTAGTTTCAGATTGGATTTCGTTAATGGCCGGGGCGTAACAGCAGAGCAATTTAATAATTACCTAAAATAAAAAAGGAGGTCAAAGACAATGACAAAAAAGGAAGAACTGGTCAAGATGTTAAACCATGCCCTGGAACTGGAACACGCCGCCAGAATACAGTATCTGGCTCACGCTGAACAGGCGACTACCCCGGCGGTAATCGCCCGCCTTAAGGAGATAGCCGACGATGAGAAAAATCATGAAGATATGTTCCGGGAAATGATTGGCGGCTATCTGGAGGGGGTGCCTTCCATGGGTATAGCCGAGACCCACCCTGTTAAGACGGAAAAGGAGAGCCTGAAGGTAAACCTCGATGACGAAAGACACGCCGTTGATGTTTACACCGGCATCATGGAAAAGCTGGGAGAAATGAGAGGCGAATTGAAGTACGAGTACTTACAGCTGGAGCACAGCCTGAGACATATCATCATGGATGAGCAGGAACATATCTCGGAACTCAAACTGCTCTTGGGGAGGTGATGTGTATTTGCCGACAAACCAATTTAGGCAAACCACTTCAGTAAAACAAAATTTGAATAGAGGAGGAAAACTATGGCTAAAGTAGCCCGAGAAATGGTGAAGATGGCGGGGGTTGACGTCGACGAACTGCTGGAGCTGCTCGTCAATAATGCGGCGGCTGAACTAACAACTTACTACTATTACACGATTCTTCGAGCGAACCTTATCGGACTTGATGGCGAGACGGTAAAGGAGATCGCCGAGACTGCCCGCATTGAAGACCGGAACCACTTTGAGGCTATTGTCCCCCGCATCTACGAGCTGGGTGGCAAATTACCGGAGAGCATGGTGGATTTTCACAACTGCTCAGCCTGTCCACCCGCCAGTCTGCCCAAGAACCCGAAAGACGTCAAGGCAATACTGAAGGTGCTGGTAGAAGCGGAGCGATGCGCCGTCAGGGGATACACCCACATCTGCAATCTGACGGCGGGCAAAGACCATCGCACCTACGATTTGGCCCAGTCTATTCTCAACGAAGAGATAGAGCACGAATCGTGGTTCTCCGAATTCCTGGGCGAGGCTCCTTCTGGTCACTTCCTGCGTCGCGGCGAGACCTCTCCCTTCGTCTCCAAGTTCTTAAAGTAACCGCGCATGATGTATTATAATGGGGAGGCCTAACGCTAATACGGGTCTCCCCAAAATTATAGGCAGCCGGGTTAGGAATGGAAATTAGCTTCTTTCAAAACCTTCATCCGGTAATACAGGCGCTTCTGGCAACCTGCTTTACCTGGGCGATGACGGCTCTGGGGGCAGCCGTAGTATTTACCGCCAGGAACATAAGCCGGCGGGTCCTGGACGCCATGCTTGGTTTTGCCGGCGGGGTTATGATTGCTGCCAGCTACTGGTCCCTGCTGGCTCCAGCTATTGAGATGTCACAAGGCAAGAGTATCCCGGCATGGGTTCCGGCTGTTGTCGGTTTCTTACTTGGCGGCGTTTTCCTGCGGGGTATTGACAAGGTACTGCCCCACCTCCACCTCGGTTTCCCCATTGAGGAAGCCGAAGGGGTTAAGACAAGCTGGCGACGGAGCACTTTATTAACGCTAGCCATCACTCTGCATAACATCCCCGAGGGGCTGGCGGTGGGGGTAGCCTTCGGGGCGCTGGCCGCTGGTCTACCTTCGGCCACTTTAGGAGCGGCTGTTGCTCTAGCTATCGGCATCGGCATTCAAAATTTTCCAGAAGGGCTGGCTGTTTCCGTGCCTCTTCGGCGTGAGGGTATGTCTCGCCGGAGAAGTTTCTTTTACGGACAGTTATCGGCCATTGTGGAACCCATCGCCGGTGTTATTGGCGCCGCCGCCGTTATTATCGCCCAGCCTATTCTGCCGTATGCTCTGGCTTTTGCCGCCGGGGCTATGATATTTGTCGTCATCGAGGAGGTAGTCCCCGAAGCCCAGCGCGGCGGCAATGCCGACCTAGCCACTATGGGGGGTATGGTTGGCTTTGCCGTAATGATGTTACTTGATGTCGCCTTCGGTTGAGCATAAACCGGCTACCGGCAATGAGAGTATTTACCAAGGAAGAACTAAAGAAGTATGACGGAAGAGGCGGCATTGCCTATGTCGCCTATGCCGGCAAGGTATATGACGTTTCCCAGAGCTTTCAGTGGCAGAAAGGTGTTCACCAGGTCATCCATTACGCTGGGTGTGATTTGACCGATGCCTTAGAACAAGCCCCACACGGTGCTGATATGCTGGAAAAGTTCCCAATAGTAGGCGAACTTGTTGAACCATGAGGACTCATAAGCCTTTGGTCGTGGGGTCGAATCCCTCCGCTGCCAGTTGTTTTTATCTCCAGCCGTTGACTATACAACGAGAGGGTCGAGGTTTCACCTCGACCCTCTTTTTTAACTTCGTCGTCATAAAACAGGCCTGGACCTTTAGTATGCCTTAGCTTTAGATTTTTGCTCCTTTTTAAGCAGTGCCTCACGTCGCGCTTGCAGCTTGGCCAGCTTTCGCTGGAGAGCATCTTCCATCATTTGACCGAATTCGCAGGTAGCACACTGGAAGGTTCGAGTGCATAGGCGGTAGGAGACATCACCCTTGATAGCGTAGCGGCAAAGCCTCTGGCTCCCCGGCAGCTCCTTAAATCTTTCCAGCGCGGCATCAAGCTCCGGGGTTGCCCCACTGGCCATTTTCTCCTGCATCATCTGGTCAAACTCACAGGTGAGGCAGTCGTAGTCTCGGGTGCAGATGCGATAAGCCACCAGTCCCATCTTCATCCAGACGCACTCCTTGGGCTTGACCTCTTCAGCGACAGGTGCCTCCTCCCCTTCAGCTACTGCCTCAACCTTTGGCGTTGCCAGTGCTTCCTTTGTCTTTCGAATCCAGACGCGGGTCTCGATATTGCCCGGGGCAATGCCGAGGATAGACTCAAATTCCTTTAGTGCCTCCCCGTAGCGACCGGCATCAAAGTGAGCCTTACCCTGCTTGAGGTGAACCGGGATTTCCTCCGGGGCTATAGCTATGACCTCCTCAACCTCTGCCTCCTCAACCCTTGCCTCCTCGGCTACCGGCGGTTGGGCTATAACCTCTTCAGGGACAGCCTTTGGCTTTATTTCCACCTGAACCGGCCCCAGGGTCTTGCGAATCAATTCCTCCAAGGCATCAAGGCTAACGGGCTTGGTCAGGTAGTCAATAGCTCCTATCTTCGTTGCCTCCACTGCCGTCTCTATTGAGGGGTAAGCGGTAATAATGATTCCCTTAAGCTGTGGCCTTCTCTCCTTGGCCTCTCTTAATACCTCAATCCCATCCTTTCCCGGCAACTTCAGGTCAAGGATGACAATACCAAAGTCCTGCTCGGCAATCGCCTCCAGCGCTTCCTCTCCTGCCTTGGCAGTCTCTACCCGGTAACCATCGTCGGTTAGCCAATCTCGCAGAGACTCCCTCATAATAGTTTCATCCTCTACTACCAATATCGGTTTCATCTTTTCACCTCCTATTTTTTCTTCCCTCAGGACTGTCTGTTTTTCCACCTTCATCACCTCCACCTTATTTAGGTGCAATTTTCTTGCCAAAACAAAAGGCTATCCTAAGTAGCTAGGATAGCCTGATTCTGACTGTAAGCAGAAGCTTAACTGTAAAAGAGTTAATCAGCCACTGTCTATTTTCTTTACATTTAATCCATATGCCCTAATCTTGTTGTAGAGCGTCATTCTGGAAATTCCCAGGATTCTGGCAGCCTCACTGTAGTTGCCGCCAGTTTCGCTGAGTATATTCAGGATATGTTTTTTCTCGACCTCCTCAAGGTCCTTCCCTGCTGGGGCTGAGCGCGCCAGTAGTAAATTTTCTTTAGGCAGGTCAGCAATCTCAATATTAGAGCCTTTGGCCAAGATGACCGCTCTTTCAATAGCATTTTCCAGTTCCCGGACGTTGCCTGGCCACTCATATTTCAAAAGAAAATCAGTAACCTCAGGAGAGAAGCCGGTAACCTCTTTCTGATTCTCCGCACTAAACTTCTTCAAGAAGTGCTGGGCTAAGAGAGGAATATCCTCGGTCCTTTCCCTCAACGGAGGTAGTTCAATGTTAACCACGTTTAGTCGATAGTAAAGGTCTTCCCGAAATTGCCCATTGGCTACTGCCTGTTTCATATCCCTGTTGGTGGCTGAAATAACCCGCACGTCAACCTTAATTGGCTCGTTGCCGCCAACCCTATTAAATTCCTTCTCCTCAAGGACCCTGAGCAGGTGGACCTGGATATTGGCGCTCATCTCACCAATCTCATCCAGAAACAGAGTGCCCCGGTTAGCGACTTCAAATTTACCCTTCTTTTGAGCGTGAGCTCCGGTAAAAGAGCCTTTCTCATGACCAAATAGCTCGCTCTCCAGGAGGCTCTCGGGCAGGGCGGCACAACTGACGGCAACAAAGGGCTTATCCTTACGATAGCTCTGAGAGTGGATGGCTCGTGCCACCAGTTCCTTGCCGGTGCCGGTCTCGCCGGTAATAAGCACCGTAGCATTGCTCTTGGCTACCACCTTGATTACCTCAACCACCTGTTGCATCCTGGGGCTTTTAGCGATGATATTCTCAAATCGGTAGCGCTCCTCCAGTTTCTGTTGCAGGGCGATGTTCTCCTCCAGTAGCCGTTGATGCTCCACCAGTTTGTCAACTAATAGCTCTGCCCGTTCCGGGCAGAAGGGCTTCTCAATGTAGTCATAAGCGCCTTCCCTGATGGCGGTAATAGCCGTGGGGATGCTACCATAGGCGGTGATGATAATTACCTCAATGTTGGGAGATATTTCCTTAGCCTTCTTCAGTAGCTCAATACCATCCATTCCCGGCATCACCAAATCAGCAATAACGATGCCTGGCTTCTCCTTTTCGATAATCTCCAGGGCTTGGGGGCCATTCTCAGCGGTAAGCACCTGGTGACCGACATCGCTCAGCCAATCGCGGAGCGATTCGCGTACGATGGCCTCATCATCAACTACAAGTATCTTAGCTTCTTTCCCCATAGCCTAAGGTAAACAGGTACTAGATGTAATACCCTCTCCCTCCTTGCTCTGTACTTAATCCGAGCCTGGCTTCTCTTTCTTAATAAAATGTACCGATGCATACCGGCATGGTCTTTGATTGCTGGGCAATTGCTTGAGCTTGGCAACCTCGTCCTCACCAATGACGGCTATCGTTCCAAATCTATCCTGTATGTCCTGGGCAAAAGCACAGTGCCCACATTCATAATTGTGGTCACAGAGTCGATAAGAAACAGCACCGAGTTCCAGCCACTGATGCCCCTTACCTGATTTCTCCTTGTGTGCTTCTCCGAGCGCTGCCCCGATTAGCTTTTCTAAATCATCAACCTTGAAAGGCTTAGCCAGATAATCAAGGAGTCCCAACCTCCGTGCCTTCTCTCGGCTTTCTTCTGTAGGGTAAGCAGTAATGACTACTCCTTTGGTTCCGGGTTTAAGCTCTTTGGCTTGCTCGAAAACCGTCATGCCATCAATGTCCGGCAGCCTCAGGTCAAGAACGACAACGCCAAACTCTTCATCCTTGATTCTCTTTAACGCTTCCTCCCCGGTCTCAACGGTCTCGACATCGTATCCATCCTCTACCAGCCAGTCCCGTATGCTTTCTCTCAACACCGCCTCATCTTCAACGAGCAGAACCTTCTTTTTCTTTTTCATCGTTTTCCCCTTTCTTCTTCATAGTGCAGTGGTAAATAGATAGTGAAGGTAGTACCTTCTCCCTCCTTACTTTGTACCTCTATTCTTCCGTGGTGACGCTGGACAATTCCGTAGGCTACTGCCAGTCCCAGACCTACCCCTTTTCCCTTACTCTTGGTAGTGAAGAAGGGAGTAAAGAGTTTGCGTTGGTTCTCCTTAGAAATACCACAGCCGGTATCCTGAATCGCTACCCTGAGTTGACCATCGCTATCTACCGAGGTATGGATGGTCAGCTTGCCCCCATCAGGCATGGCCTGAATGGCATTTATAATAAGGTTGGTACAAACCTGTTGCAGCTGGTCAAAATCAGCCATAAGCGGAGGCAGGGATGGGTCAAGCTCTTTTATCACTTGAATATGCTGTAGCTCAGCCGAATGACCAGCAAGGTCAAGAGCCCGTTCTAGGACCTCGTTGGCATTCACCTCCCTCAGGGCTGGGGGCGACTGCCGGGCAAAATCTAACAGGTTGCGGATTAGTCTGGTGCTGCGAGTAAGTTCAGTCTCCATTTTTGTCAGGTAGTCAAGGGCAACCTCTTCGGAGAATTTGCCGCTGTTTATCTTTTTAGCCAATAGTTGAGTATAGACCAGAACACCAGCCAGGGGATTATTGACCTCATGAGCAATGGAAGCTGCCAGCTGGCCCAGAGAGGTTAGCTTCTCTGCCTGAATTAGCTGTTCCTGGTTCTCCCTGAGGCGTTTATCATATTCGTCAAGCTCCTTGTAAGCTTTATCTAATTCGGCACGCGCCTTTCTTTCGCTTTCAATCCTGCTAAGCTGCATCGCCACCAGCAAACCAATGCAAGCTAAAAAGATGACAAAGAGAACAGCCCTGATGAGCGGGTCGGCGTAAGGGGAGTAAAGAAAAGCCCGTGGCAATACCACGCATATAAAGGCGAATGAAGTTATCAGGCTTCCCCATACCCTGAATATCAATGCAGCGTAGACTATGGGAATGAAAAATAATGTCCGATGTACGTCGTGAACGCCAGTAAAAAAGCTGGTGCTAAACAGCGATATGCTTACCAAGGGAGTCTGGTCAACATAGTAAACGAAGGTAAGAACTGCCATCAGAGCCACAATTATCCAGAAATGAGGACTTCGCACACCTCTTGGCCTCTGCTCCTCCGATAGCCAGTCAACGAGCCTTCCGGCGGTTTTTTCCTCCCAGCGCCGCCATATGCTCTTTGGGGTAGGATTGCTGGTCATGACTTCCTCCGTTGAATTAAACTCTTTCTCTTCCGCGCCGCCGGTATTTTTAATTCTTTCCTCAGGCTGGCTACCGAGCGCCGGGAGATAGCCACGCCAAATTTCTCCCACAGCTTTGCCTTGATTGCTTCATCGGAGACAAGCCCCTCCTCGGTCTCAAGGAGCTGCTTTAAGAGTTCCTTTCTGAACCTCTTCGGCTTGGGGAAAAAGTGTTTAAGGGGGATTTCTTCGCCCCAGGGTGTGCCGATGCTTTTGCCCCTGATGGCACGACTTATTGAGCTTGGAGCAAGCTCAATCTTCTCGGCTAGCTCCTTTTGGCTGAATGGTAGAAGAGTCCTCAAGTCACCAGACTCCAGGTAAAGTGCCTGCTGGTCAATAATATTTTGCAATATCTGGCTCACTGTATCCTTACGACTATTGATTAGTTCCAGCTTCCTGAATAGCCGCCTGGCTTCCTTGCTTTCAGCTTCGGTGAAGGCGTCAGACGCTTTTAACTCCTCGAATCTCTCATAATCTATGGAATACCTCCCCCGAGCCAAGGAGGGCGAAAAGTAGCTGATAATAAAGCCTTTCTCATCCTTCCCCACCGTGGCAACCTTGGAATAGTGAATCGCCTCTGAGCTGAGAGCAGACGGGTTATAAAACTGGCTCAAGATGGAGAAATCATCAATAAGGCTATTTATCTTCTGAACCTCTGAAACATCCAGGTCGCACTCGGCGGCGATTTCTTCCGCAGTCATTCCTGATTCAGGGAATAAGAAATATCGCTTGAATTTCTCCAGCCCCAGTCTCTGTATATGCTCAATAATGTGCTCCCTATTCAGCAAAAGGGACTCAACATCGGCAGAGCCTTTATCGGCTATTATCTCCTCCTTAAGTTCATAGAAGCTGGAGGCAATATCAGTCCTGGGAAATCTCTGGTGGCGGATTAGCTTTTCCTGGCGGTAAAGCTTTTGGAAAAGGGGATTCCTCTCTATCTCGGCAATAAGTCTCTGAAACTCGTCCTCAGGCATCTCCAGCAAAGTAGCCTGCTCCATTCGGAGGACTTGGCTTAGTTCCTGCCGCATCTGCAGGGACTGTGTTTGCTTCATTCGCAAGGCAGACATTGTATAAATATTTTACTGTTACTATTACCTATTGTCAAGAAAATTGGCGAAGTCAATATTGAATCAAACTTCCGCCAACACCACCAAGTTCTGCTAATCTTTAGATTCCCGGCCCAATTTGACCATCGTGTATCCAGCTTTGGCAAGAATTTTAGGGATGCCTTTCACCAAACTACGGTCCTTCTCCTGCTCCTCGTTGGGAAGACTACGCCAAGCTACAAGTTCTTTATGCAGCTTCTTCGGCTTGTTCGTTTTTTTCGCATATCTCCAGCCTGTATCAAGCTTTTGCTGCATCCATCGTTCATGTTCCATTCCAGCCAGTTTCTCAATCTCATCATCTGAGAATCCACTTGGAGTCTCATCGCTACGAGCAGGGAGCAAGGCATATCCGACGCTCGCCAGCTTGTTTGGAATATCTTTGACATTATTACGGTTCTGTTCTTTCTCATTTTCAGGCAAATCAGCATAAGGTTTGAGTGAACTATGAACCTTCTTGCTATCTCGTGTTACTGGTCCGTATTTGTACCCTTTTGCCCTCAAATCGTCGCAGAATACTTCATGCGCTGCTTCAGCCAGCGTTTCAAGAAGCTCCTTATCAAGCTCCATACGATGCATCAAAGCGTAGAATTCGCGGCCATCTACATGCAAATTCAACTGTTCTTCGGTAGGCAAGCTTGAACGCTCAAAGGCGGTTTTGCCGGCGAGCTGGCTGGTAACGACGATTGCTTTCATAGACCGCACTCCGTGTTTGTACTCTTTTATCAACAGAAAGGCGCGGAGTAGCCCCTCATCAATTTTTACAATTTCTTTCCCTTCGTCATTGTGCAAGAGCTGAGGCGTGTTCTTTTCAAAGACTGAGCGTAGTAGAATTGCACGCCGGATAACGTGGTAAGGGTCCCCAGTTCGCCCATGCACGCCTTCGCTTTCCTGCCTGTTTGGACCGAGGATATTGAGGAATCCTCTGAGCCGGCTGACAAAATCTGGTAACTTCACCGCCTTGCGTCTCTCCTCGTCAAGGTCGGCTCCAAATGCTTCCATGCTCCGGCTTGTGCCACCGGCAAAGACAAAGATGCTCTTGCCTATGGGGTGAGTAAGCTGACCTTCCTGGAATTCGCCGTCCTGCATTGGCACCAAGAAATATCGCAGCCAGCCCAGCGGCTGATCTCGCAGGGGGGTATCAAACTCGTCCCAAAAAACCAGAGGTATCTTGCCGGATAACGCCTTATCACGGACTTGGTGAAAGGCATCAAGCAAATCATCAGGCCCACCTAATTGTGACAGATTGAAGGTTAGCTTCTCTTCCGCGATTTCTCCCGGTCGTACCCACTTGGCAATCTCTTCTACCGCAAAAGACTTGCCAGACCCTGGTGGGCCAAAGACGGCGATAGAAAGAGGCTGTTTCTGGGGCCAGTCGCAATATTCGCTAACCAAGCTACTCATGTTATTCAAAGCTTCGATTTCCCTCCGGTCTACCGTTGCAAGCCTCCCAAACCCACCAATCGGCACTCCAGACAGTGCATGTTCCAGCCCCTCACGCACGATTCTCTGGGCTACTTTTTCAAGGGATTCCGGATTCTGGTCCTCTAGGATGGTCCAAAAAGGGTGTGCCCCTGCGCCAACAGTCGTGGTTGCCTTGGTAGACAGTACCTGCGCCGGATTCCTGATTGGTGCGGTGGCAAAGCCTTCAGGCTCCTCTGCCAGTTTGGCAGCTATCTTTGAGACTGGAAAAGCAAGATGGCATTGCCTCAGGCTGCCACTGGCATCGCCATATCCTTCAATGTGAAGAAGTCGCATGGCACCAAGGCCGGACTGAATACCTCTATGCAGATCAGGGGTAGAAGCATTGAGCATCAACTCCCGGGCAATACCCGCCGTAAGACAAGTAGTATAACCAATCATGTACCCTTTATAGTTCCGACCCCATTCACCTTCCATCGCTTTTGGATCAAAGAACAGGACAGCGTCTAGCGTGTTGTCTGACTTTCGGGAGAGTAGTATGGCGCCAGCTGTATCAAAGGAGATAACAACATGCAAGCATCGTGTGATTGCATTCACATGAGGATTATATAGA
>Ga0307443_1002293_pt1 | contig 10776 bp, 7 predicted proteins | sample SalMarSW160220MG_FD_202148 | JGI IMG/M metagenome (GOLD analysis project Ga0307443, IMG submission 202148) | Salt marsh sediment microbial communities from the Plum Island Ecosystem LTER, Massachusetts, United States - SW1601-220 | ecosystem: Environmental > Aquatic > Marine > Intertidal zone >... | reverse complement strand
TCCAAAAAAAGTGGTCCAGGCCCAGATCATGGAGTCAGGTATTAAATATATTAGCAACAATGTATCCAGAGAGATTAGGTCTAGATTGAAATGACACACTTAATTGAACATAACCCCATGGCGCGCCTCTACGATTAATCTCGCGCTGCTCGGTTCATAACTCATCTCTCATAACTCATCTCTCATAACTCATCTCTCATCTCTGCCTCTTCCTCCCCTCCTTTTTTCCTGGTAATAAGTAACCACGCTACATACAGCCTCGTTACCCCGTACAGTACAGCATACACCGCCATTATCACTGTAGCCAGTACTGCACCCTTGAAGGGATTGTAGAGCAGGAGACCACCCACAAGAATTGATATTATTGCTGTAATAAGATTCAGGGGACGGGCAGGCATCAACTTCTTCAGTCGAAAATAGGCTGCAAACTGCATTATTCCCAGGATGACTATCAGCAGTCCCATAAAGAATATCAGCAGTCCCACCGTTACTTTAGGGTATGCGACAATGAACAGGCCTATCAAGGCGTAGATAGTACCCTGGACAAATATAAACTGCCAGAATCCTGATTTCCTTGCAAGCGCAATAATAATGAGCACTATACCTGCAATTATGGCCAGCGCACCGATGTAAGTAGCAATTGTCAACAGTGCATCTGCAGGATTCATAAATATTATCACAGCCAGTGCTATGGCTATTACCCCTTTCAACACTTCCCACCCCCAGTTAGTGTGTACTGTATTATTCATAATCCACCGTTATAATAAAATAATCCTAAAGTTAACTAATTAACATATAATTCATAAATTATAAATCATAATTAATACTTCAATTTCATCTCTCGCTCCTCATCTCTCATCTCTCATCGCTCATCTCTCTTTATCCTGAACGCTCCAATCCTCGTACTATAACTCTCCGCTCCTTCCTTCAGATAATCACCAACATACCATATAGTATGGTCATCGTCCGGGTCAACCGCCGTCTGTGCATAATCCATCCACCTCATAGTATTAATCTGTGATGCTTCACCCTCAACAAGCACAGCCTCCTTCAGTGTAAGCAGTCCCGGAGGATCACCTGCCAGTCTGCCGGCAAAACGCTGACCGGGATAATGACTGGCTCCCCCGAATGAATAGCCTATCCCAATATTGCCATATTTATCCATGGCAGGGCTGCTCATCCACCGGTAATTATCGTCGGGTGCGTATGTTCCCTGCTGAAACAGCTTAACATCCCTGTTATCATCAATCCTGAATTCATACCAGCGCACACCGCCACCGCCGGCCGTGGTATTAACGGAATGAACGGCTACTATCGATTCCTGGTCACCTATCCTGCGGTATACCAGCCTCGGCATTATCTTGTCACCCTGCGAATCCAGTTTCTGGTCAGTTCCCGGCTGTGGTACTGTCTTTGTTAACTGCCCATTGCCCAGGTAATTATACTCGGCTACCTCTATCTTTTCAGGCCCTTCCAGCTTTGATTGTGACGGTTCTTCCCAATCAACACTGAACTTCCAGTAGTATATTCCATTATCAGAAAATACATCCTTCAACTGTGCTCCACCCGTAGCCATCAATATATTAGGCTCTCCTTCCGGAGGCAGCTGGTATCCGTCCAGGTCTGCGTTATTCAGGAAAACCACGCTGTCGATTACAAAACATATTTCCTGTGCAGGTTTACCTTCCAGCATCTTCTCACGCTCCACCACGCAGGCATGCTTCTGTATTACATGGTCACCCGTGCTTGTAGGTACATAATACCCGTCTGGCCATACTGCCGGCCTTGGGTAATCAGGGAACAGGGGCCTGACAAATTCATAGCGGTAATAGGAGCCAAAGGGATCAGGGCTGGTGCTTATTGCATAGCACATGCAATATGATCCCTCCTCGTTACGAGGCACACTTCTTCTTGTTCTTCGCAGCGAATCGGCCAATGCCAGCTCTTCCGGCGTTGGCTTTTGGGGCTTAAATAGTTTCTCTGCTTTACCGGGCTGGTGGGGATTCCCGGTCATGCTGGCTTTTGCCGCCTCTCCGTGCTTCTGTGTCCCGGGCTCTGACTCCCTGGCAGGCAGACGCCTGAAGATAGGCATCACTATCAGCCATCTGCCGGCAAGCTGGTCATAACGCACCACGGCATCACCGTTATTCATCTCTTCACACGGGCCGCCAAAGCCCCTGAAGACATTATTTGTATTTACCGGGCCGTAGAGCACCATGCCGGTACTGTCATACTTCTCACCCTTCTTGGTGAATATTGCCATTTTCGAATTAACAGTCTGCATGATATGATCAGGTCCCACTGCCAGTGAATTATCGGAAGGATTCCTGTGCCTTGCCGTCCCCTGCGGACCCTCAAAGCCATACCCCAGTCCATCAAAACTTGCAGCAATCTCCGCCGGTGGTCTCGTGCCCTGGCCTGTCTGCTCAACTGGTGCCGTAGGTTGTATTTCAATAGCACCGGAGAACGTTTTACTTTTATGTATGGTCTCTCTTTGCTCCAGTGCAGCAGATACATCATTCCTTCCCGATTTTGTAACTGTCATACTGCTCTGCGCAGACAGCTGAAGAGCGATAGCTGTAAGGATAATACTGATGAATAATCTTAACATAGTCCAGTTTTTTTCACAATATATAAAGATAAAAAGATATTATGACATACGCCCCTCCTCCCTCTGCCTTCAACCCTGCCTCATGCCTCGTTTAAGTCGTTTAAGAGTTTAGTTGTTGTCTTTCTGCAGGATTTCCTTAAGAGGCGCCATGGCGCGTCTCTACAATTGGTAATCACTGTAAACTTCCTGCAAAATTTACTTTATAAACTTTTTAAACTTTATCAACCTTATCAACTTTATCAACCTTATCATCACATTTCCCTATCTTTACACATCACACAAAATAACATGCCATGGACCTCAACATATCAATCATAGGTTACATCCGCAACGAATGGAACGAACCTATGCATCACCAGGCTGACAGCATCATGCGCAGCATATCAACCATCGAGGTAAAGGAAGAATATGCTGACGGGCTCTTCAAGATCGAGAACTTCTCTGAGCTGAACATCCTTTTCTACTTCGACCGCTCTGAAGGCTATGAGCTGCGCACCACAACCCACTCAGGTGATTACCGCGGCGTTTTTGCCTGCTGCTCACCCCGGCGCCCCAGCCCCATCGGCCTCACCCGCGTCACCCTCACAGAACGCAATGGCAATATCCTCAAAGTCACCGGCCTCGATGCCCTCAACAATACTCCCGTGCTTGATATAAAACCTTTTTTGGACCTGGATCACCCTTCTGCGTAATCAGCCTAAATCTGCGTAATCTGTGTCCTTAGCCTTAGCCTCAGCCTTAGCCTTTATTTCTCTCGCCTCTTCCCCCTTCGCATTTATTTGCATAACTTGTTCGCATCAATTTCGCATCTCTATTTCAAAATTATTTCATTACTTTTAATCCTTTTGATAAAGCAATTTAAATTTAAACAAGCAATACCATGATCAAAGAGATCCTATCAGAATCATTGAATACAGAAGTGTTTATCACAGAAAAAGTGAATATAATCCGACAGGCAGTGTTAGAGGGTACAGCCATCAACGCACTCTCAGGCGGGGTGGATTCCTCTGTTGTGACACTGCTTGGTCACAGGGCCCTGGGTACCAGGCTCAGGACCGTTTTTATACAGAATGGGCTTATGCGTGAAGGAGAACCGCAGAGGGTGGCTTCCTTCTTTAAGGACAAGGGTGTTAAGGTGGAAATTATTGATGCTGAAGACGCATTTCTTTCAGCTCTTAGTGGTATCACCGATCCTGAAGAAAAGCGGGAGGCCATAACCCAGACCTTTTACAAAGAAGTCTTTGGTAAGCTGGTAAGAGAGAGCCAGGCCCAGTACCTTCTACAGGGTACCATCCTTACCGATGTGGATGAGACCGTTGCCGGGATCAAGCGACAGCACAATGTGTTTGAGCAACTGGGGATTGATCCACAGGAGGCTTTCGGTTACGGTATCTTAGAACCTCTGATACAGCTAAGAAAAGACGGTGTAAGAAAAGTAGGCAAAGCACTGGGACTCACAGAGGAATATTATAACCGTATCCCTTTTCCCGGACCTGCACTGTCCGCCCGCATTATCGGTGAAGTGACCCGCGAAAAGCTGAACATGGTAAGGAAAGCCACACAGATAACAGAAAACCGGCTCAGCGACAGCGGGGCATTCCAGTATATGGCAATACTCCATGAAGATCGTGTCACCGGGATGTGTGACGGGAAAAGAGATTTTGGACACCAGATCGAGATCCGTTGCTGGGACAGTGTGGATGCACGGACCGCCACACCTACAAACCTGCCTTTTGAAACGTTAACAGAACTGGCCAACAGGATCCTGGAAGAAGTGCCCGGCGTGGTAAGCGTGACATACAACATCGCCCCCAAACCACCATCAACCATCGAAGCCGTCTGACAACATCGTTCAGCATTCAACGTTCCGTGTTCCATGTTTCAGGTTTCAGGTTTCAGGTTGACAATGTGACAATGCCTAAATAGCGCTGACCTTATTAAACCAACACGCCCTATTTCCGCTAAACCCATTCGTATAGCAGCACATAAATTGTTAATCGTTGGCTGCTTTTCTTTGCCCTGTGCTTTTTCTCTTAGTCTCTCAGTCTCTTCGTCACTTCGTCATCGCTAGGTTCGCATCATTTAAGAAATATTAACCTTTATCTTAACAACTATTAATTAACTTAGTGCAATAACTAACAATTATTCCTATGAAACCTCTTTCCAGATTAATTTTCTTTTCGATACTCTTTCTTTCCTTAACATCAACACTCTTCGCCCAGGACGACATTCTCTGGGGCGATGCAGTGCCTGAAGGATGGAATGGTGACTGGTCCGATAAGTACCTTACGGCATGTGAGAAATCGGGCTTTACCTATACTGCCAACAACCAGGATATACTGGAATATTTCGAGATGCTAATGTGGAACAGTGAGCATGTGTCAGTATTCGATATGTTCATAAGCGACAGGGGCAGGGCATGTCCCGTGCTGGTGATGGCTAATCCCAGGGTGCGGAATGCACGCGAGGCAAGAGAGTCGGGCAAGACGATCGTTTACCTGCAGGGTGGTATCCACCCAAGTGAATGCGAAGGTAAGGAAGCATTGCTCATGATTGTCCGGGATATACTGTTAGGCGATAAAAATTACCTGCTCGATAACCTTATTATCCTTGTATGCCCCAACTTCAATGTCGATGGTAATGAAACACGTAATATCAGCAGCGGTAAACCGGTTATCTCGGGGACAAGGCATAATGCCTATGATCTTGATGTTAACAGGGACGCCATTAAGCTCGAGACAACTAATATGATAGGAGCATATGAAAATGTGTTTAACAGGTGGGACCCGGTGCTGATATACGATACTCACCGCATGGGCAGCGTACGTCATGGATATCCCATTGTGTATGCCGGTTCCAATGTGGTAACTGCCCATCCCGGTCCGCGCGATTATGTCACCTACGAGATCTTCCCCGAGATAACAAAGCAGGGAAGGAAGAATGGTAAGATTGAGATTTTCTACCATTGCGGACTGTCGAGAGATGAATGGCCACCTGCGGAGTTTACACATGACAACGCCATCTGGTCCACGGAAGCAAAGTTCATGGTAAGCGGTTACGGTCTGCGTAACCGTATGGCTATACTGGTTGAGACAGTAGGGTATGTATCCCTGGAGAAGATGATATACAGCCAGTATGTATTTGCCGATGAGCTGTTGAAGTATATCTATAAGAATGGCAAAAAGATGGAGGAAGTTTGCAGGGAGGCTGACGAGGAAGTGGTGAGAAAAATTACGGAAGAAGCCCCATCCGGCAAACTGATGAATTATGTTGAAGGGGAATATGTTTCTGAAGGGAAGTATGATATCCTGGGGTATAAGGAGCTGAGCTTTGATTATATCCCCGGTACCAGCATAATGAATGTTCAGCCGGTAAGCGAAGATGGCAGTCCTGAAGTGATCCAGGGTGTTAAGCTGGTGACAAAACCCGTTGGTACTAAACAGGCTGCTGTGCCCAGGGGATATTTTATCCCGCGGGAACTGGGATTCCTGGTCGATAAGCTAAGGATCCTCGGGCTGGAAGTAACACAGCTCGAAGAGCCTGTAACAGCCTCAGGTGAGGAATTTGTTATTGATGATATGATACGTGAACGTACCAGTAGCTGGCCGGGATATATCATGACTAAGCTTGAAGGCAACTTTGTAAGGGCGGAGAACAAGTTTATCCCTGCCGGTACCTGGCATCTCGATATGGCCCAGCCCCTGGCCAATGTAGCCTTCTATGCCCTCGAACCACAGGTCGGCGACGGCTTCATAGGCTGGAACCTCCTCGATCAGTACTTTATAAACCTCGGGGTCTATGAACACAGCATCGTCTACCCGGTATTCAAGTATTTCACAAGATCCCCCTTTTAAGGGGGAAAGTACCGACCGAAGTGTCGGGACAGGGGGATGTAAATGCACAGAGCACAGGGCAGAAATCCCAATTCAACAACTAAACAGTTCAACGATTCAACAACTTCTAAACCACAAAACGCCATGAACCTCCTCAGACTAACACTGGCAACACTACTTTTAACCATTTTTGCTGTCCCTGCCCATTCACAACAATGGCGTCAACGGCGCAGCAACGAGGGAATAACCGAGACATTCAAATGGAGAAGCATAGGTCCGGGGAACATGATGGGCCGTGTATCCGCTCTTGATGTCCTTAACCACGACCATAAAGTGGCGCTCGTGGGAGCAGCATCAGGGGGCGTATGGCTTACCGTTAACGGCGGTATAACATGGACACCTATCTTCGATAACTACGGTGCAGCATCAATAGGAGATGTGGTATTCTTCCAGCCTGACTCATCAATAATATGGGTCGGCACCGGTGAAGCCAATAACCGTAACAGCAGTGCCTGGGGTGATGGTGTGTATAAGTCGACCGACTATGGGAAGACATTCACCAATATGGGACTGGAAGAGACACACCAGATAGCACGCATCGCTACTCATCCCACGGATAAGGATATCCTGTATGTCGCTGCTGTTGGTCACCTGTGGGGCTATTCGGGCGACCGCGGGCTTTTCAAAACAACAGATGGTGGAAAGACATGGAAGAAACTGACCAACGGACTTCCTGATGATGGTAAGACAGGGTGCACTGAAATACGTATGCATCCCAAAAACCCTGATATATTGTATGCAGGTATGTACCACCGGCTCAGGACCCCCTGGTCCATGCACAGCGGCGGACCAAACGGCGGTATCTTTAAATCGGTCGATGGTGGAGAGAGCTGGACCAAATTGACCAATGGACTACCTGAAGGTCAGACAGGCAGGATAGGATTGTCAATATATTACAGCAATCCCGATATTATTGTCGCCTATGTCGAAGCCAGTGATAAACTGCCTGACGACCTCAGCATACCAGGACCGGGAGTATATCGCTCTGAAGATGGTGGTGAATCATGGAAATACCTGTACAGGCATATGAGCAGGCCTATGTACCATGGCCGGATAGAGATAAATCCCCTGGATGATAACCTGATATATGTTATTGCCCGGCAATATGCTTTCTCTGATGATGGTGGTAAGACATGGTCGGGCAAGCCATGGGGCGGTGCCGGGGGCGACGACCACGACCTGTGGCTCAGCCCGGTGGATAGGGATGTGTTTTATACCGCGGCCGACCAGGGTGCACACCTGACAGAGGACGGGGGGAAAACATTCAGGAACTTTACCAATATGGCAATAGGACAGTACTATGCCATAGGTGTTGATATGCGCGACCCGTACTGGATATATGGCGGGTTGCAGGATAACAGCAACTGGGGAACACCGAGCAATACCCGTGAAAGCAGGGGCATAATGACACACCATAGTATTGAGATAGCCGGCGGCGATGGTTTCCATAACCAGGTAGATCCAACTGATTGGAGAACAGTGTATACTGTCTGCCATGTAGCAGGCGTCGGCAGGATAAACATGGAGACAAGGGAACATAAATTCATCAGCCCTACACCCGCAACCGTAACTAATTTCATGGATTATGCCGAAGCCGATTATGAAGAGACACTGGTCGACTATACCATCGATCCAGGTGAAGGCTGGCTATGGAGGGATATACCCACAAGGTTGATCAAAGGCAGTACCCTGCCTCCCCATTTCCGATTTAACTGGAACTCACCACTGGTGCTGTCACCCAATAATCCGCGTACAATATACCTTGGTGGCAACCACCTCTTCAGGTCGGTCGACAGGGGTGAGACATGGACAATAATCAGTCCTGACCTTACAACCAATGACCCGGAAAAGAGAAACTCATCAGGCACGGGCGGACTGACACGCGAGGTAACAGGAGCAGAAAATCACTGCACAATAATAACAGTCGCTGAATCACCACTTAATGAGGAACTTATATGGGTGGGCACTGACGATGGTAACGTTCAGATTACCAGTGATGGCGGTAAAACATGGACCAATGTACGGTCCAATATAGAAGGTGTACCTGAATGTACCTGGGTAAGCAGGGTGGAAGCATCCCATTTTGAGCAGGGCAGGGCTTATGTGACCTTCGACGGGCACCGGTTCGACGATAATAAGGCATATGTGTATATGACCGAAAATTTTGGACAGACATGGCTTGATATATCGGGAAATATACCCCATGGAAATGCACTATATGTAGTACGGGAAGACTTTGTCAACCCCGACCTGCTGTTTGTTGGTTCAGAACTCATGTGCTTCGTATCAACAGACAGGGGCAGGACCTGGGAGCGATTTATGAATAATATGCCCACTGTAGCCTTCCACGACCTGAAAATTCACCCGAGGGATGCCGATCTTATAGCAGGTACCCATGGCAGGAGCCTCTGGATACTGGATGATATCACACCGCTGCAGCAGCTTACCGGTGAGGTAAGACAAAAGGATGTGCACATGTTTAAAAATCGCGTTGCTACGAAATGGCTCGAGCTGGATATGGGCGATGACCAGGTATATTTCGAGTTCAGGGGTGAGAATGCACCAAGGGGAGCCTCTGTATCCTTCTGGCTGAAAAATAAGCCTGCTGAAGAAATTAGCATGACGATTGAAGACATAGCAGGGAAGTATTCAAAGACCATCAGTTTTGAAGCAGACCAGGGCATTAACAGGGCACGATGGAACCTTGAGTTTCCAGTGACGGAGACTAAGATCGAAAAGTTCAGGCAGACCTTGCTCGCAGCCGTGGCAGAAATTGAAAAGGAGAAGCTCAGCAGAGAGCACACGTCACAGCTGGCAGGGATTAAGTCAACCATTGATTCAGCAGAAGGTATACGCGAACTTAACGATGCCTATATAGACCTTACCTTCAGCTTCGGCCAGTATGCAAAGGGACGACCCATCTTCGGCAAGCAGCTCAACAACTCAATAGAAGCCCCCGCCGGAAAATACAAAGTCACCCTGGATGTTGATGGTAAAGAATACTATGGTTTCGTAGAGGTACGTAATGATCCCTTGCTATAGTAAGTTTAAGTGGTTTAAGAGTTTAGAGGTTTAGATGTTTAATAAAAACAACTTTTCCCTCCTTTGCGAAAGGAGCGTATATAACTGATATACAATACTATAACTTTCTCCTCCTCTAAAGAGGAGGAGTACCCCTGACAGAGCGACTTGTGCTGAGCTTGTCGAAGCAAGCGATTGTCAGGGGGGAGGTGGTGTATTTATAAAACAGGCCTGGCTGATGTCGGATCCACACCATAAATGATAATTTTTTATTCTTCCTGCAAAATTTAACGACGCACTGGTAGTGCGTCGCTACATTGAAAATTATTATAATCTACCTGTAAAATTCCTTTTATAAACCTTATAAACCTTATAAACTTTATCAACCTTTTCCCTGCACCCTACCCCCTGCTCCCTGCCCTTAGTACACTTCCCACTCCTGCAGCCCCGACGCACACCTCTCATGCCGTTTCACGTACATACGCAGAGATGAGGTGGTCACCGGCTCAAAACTGAGCTCATTGTACTTGTATTTCTCCGTTCCGTATTCGTTCAGGGCCTTCACAAGCTGCCAGCGTTCATTGTCATCAAGGTAGAACAACTCCCAGGACTCCGGCACCCTGCAGCAGGTCCATGGTTTATGGTCATAATATGTGGTCATTGTTGAGGGCTCGTTATCGTACCAGTATACCCTGGCAGATGATACTGTCTCAGGTTTATCGAATATATACTGCACCCACTGTATGGTATCATCCATGGGCCAGCGGTAATAATTGGATATAGGTATATTCTGGTTGTATGGGATGACGTACTGGTCGTTAACGCCCGCCAGGGTGGTGGTGTCGTATGAGGATATCACCCTGCTCCTCGATGCAATTGTAAGCTCCTGGACGGGATGAGGTATAACAGCATTTTCCTTACAGGGTATCCATACCATCATCCCGGCCGGACCCCTGTTGGCCCATAGGTAATACGGTATGGCAGTTATTTCCTGCTCATTTATAAGGGGTTCATTGTTGCCCTGTTGCTTTTTGAAGCTGTAGCCCGTGGTGGTGATTGCGTATGTCCCATCAAGCAGCTCATCCCTCTTTTCCACAGTAAACACAGCCTCCGGCTCAATCATTATATTCTGCACTAGACCATCACTGTTATCAGGTCCCTCAAGACAGTAAACTATCGGCCCGCGCTGGATAGCAAACCTGCCCTTGTCATCTTCAACCCTGTCATTTGCAGCTATCTTACGTGTTTGCA
>Ga0307443_1002288_pt1 | contig 10788 bp, 8 predicted proteins | sample SalMarSW160220MG_FD_202148 | JGI IMG/M metagenome (GOLD analysis project Ga0307443, IMG submission 202148) | Salt marsh sediment microbial communities from the Plum Island Ecosystem LTER, Massachusetts, United States - SW1601-220 | ecosystem: Environmental > Aquatic > Marine > Intertidal zone >... | reverse complement strand
GCGCGCCTGACGCCCCGAAGGGATGTCCGTAAACGAGGAGGCCGCCGTCGGTATTGGTCGGGATTTCACCTCCCATGTTGATGGCGCCCGACGCCGCGAACGCGCCACCCTCCCCCTTCTTGCAGAAGCCCAGTTCTTCGAGCTCGATAACCTCGGAGATGGTGAAACAATCGTGTGTTTGGGCGACATCGATATCCTTGGGGGTGAGTTTGGCGTTTTTGAAAGCCACTTCGCGGGCTTTCTTGAGGTGGGGCCATTCGGCCAGCGTATCGCCGGGCCAGCCGGAAGACATGCTGTGCGTGGCGTGCTGTCCGGTGCCGCGCAGGTAGACTAGAGGCCTGTCGGTGAGTTCCTTGGCCCTTTCTTCCGAGGCGATAATGACCGCAGAAGCGCCGTCGGAAAGCGGGCAGCAGTCGTAAAGGCCGAAGGGGTCGGCAATAATCCTAGCGTTGAGCGCTTCCTCCATGGTCAGTGACCTGCCGCCGAAATGGGCATTGGGACTATCCGTGCCATAGTTATAGTTGGTTACGGATATATGGGCCATCTGTTCCTTGGTCGTGCCGTAGCGTTTCATGTGCATCTTGGCAATCATGGCGAAGAAAGGCGGCGGCACTCCCAGACCCATGGCCGAATCCCAGTCATGGTCGTTGACTGCCAGCTGCGTGAAGTTGGTCTCCCATCTCTGGGGCATGTAAACCTTTTCCGCCCCCGTTACCAGCACTACCTCGGAAATGCCGCTTTCTATGAGACCCTTGGCGACGATGATAGCGGAGTTGGAACCGGCGCAGAGTGTGTCGAGTCGGATACAGATGGAAGTCGGTGATAGGCCAAGTCGGTGCACTACCAGAGGGGCGGTGTTGAGCGCGGATGAATGTCTCCCCGCCATGGTGGTGGCGATGATGAGGCCGTCGATATCCATTGGTTTCAGTGCCGGAATATCATCGGAGCAGGCTTTCATCGCCTCCTGCACCATGTCGAGCAGGTGGGCCTGCCTCACCCCGAATTTACTCGTTCCTCCGCCGACGATTACGGCTTTTTTCTTCTCTGCCATACGAACATCTCCTTTGCTAATATTTAGAATGAAGTAATCGCGGATTTCATGACTTGATAGCGGTGGTAAAATTGCTGCTGAAAATGAGTGCTCATTTCTTCCCTGTATATCTTATCAGAAAATATAGTCCAGCGTAAAGTGCCCGCCGGATACGGCATTGATTCCCTGAATTTGACACGCACGTTCAATAACCTTTAGAATTTTACTGTCGATTGTTGTAATTTTTTATTTGCGGAAAGGAGATGACGCATGGCGAAAGGTAAGGAAAGCAAGGTTATTTCTACCATGTGGTCGGCGGGTTGCGGTTCGCACGGGGGCTGCGGCTGTGAGATATATGTCGAGGACGGCAAAGTAGTCAGGGTAGAGGGTGATAACAATCATCCCTTCAACCTGGGAAGGCTCTGCCCCAAAGGCCTGGCGATTCCGCAGTATATGTACCACCCCGACCGCGTTACTCACCCATTAAAGAGGGTGGGGAAAAGAGGCGAGGGGAAGTGGGAGCGTATTACCTGGGATGAGGCCCTCGACACTATCGAGAAAAAATTCAAAGATATCCGCGAAAAACACGGCGCGGAATCGGTAATTTTCTGCCAGGGTACCGGCCGTGATATCGGCGGGCCGATTACCTTTTTAATGTACGCGTACGGCAGCCCGAACTGGGTGCAGGTGGGACTGGCCGGTCATGCCTGTTACACTCCCAGGCTGGGGGCCATGTTCGCTACCCAGGGCGCCTACTGTGTCGCTGACTGCTCGCAGTTCCTGGAGAAACGCTATGATTCACCGGAGTGGACACCGCCCAAGTATATTATTCTCTGGGCGCAGAACCCGGCCGCCGGCTGTCACGACGGTTTCTACGGCCACTGGATTATCGACTGCATGAGACGCGGCTCTAAATTAATCGTTATCGACCCCCGTTCCACCTGGTTTACGAGTCGCGCGGAGGTGCATTTGCAGAACCGACCCGGCACCGACGGCATTATCGCCCTTGCCATGCTCAACGTCATTATCAACGAGGGCATCTACGATAAGGAATTCGTTGAAAAATGGTGCTATGGCTTCGACGAGTTGAAGGAGCGGGTACAGGAATATACGCCGGAAAAGGCCGAAGAAATATCCTGGGTGCCCGCCGACCTCATTAGAGAAGCCGCCCGACTCTACGCTAAAAATAAGCCTTCGGCTATCCAGTGGGGAGAGCCGGTGGATGCTATGCCCGCCGGCAGCGTGGTCGCCCAGGCCATCAACCATCTCTGGGCTATCACCGGTAACATAGATAATCCGGGCGGCAACGTTATCGCCCGCAACTCGCACGGCGTTACCACCTATCCCTTCAGCTCCGCCGAGCTTACCAAGCTGTACGGAGAGGAGCTGGTCAAGAAGCTCAACGAAAAAAGAATCGGCGCTAACGATTACCCCATGATTAAGGGCTTCCGAGGTTGGGTGCAGCCCGATATCCTTATCGAGCAGATGGAAACGGGCAAACCCTATGAGGTTAAGGCCGCCTGGATACAAACATCCAACATCATCGGCGGTCAGGCTGCCGACCCCAGGCGGCATTATGAAGCCATGAAGAAGCTGGATTTCGTCGTGGTTGTCGACCTTTTCCAGAATCCCACCAGCATGGCCCTGGCCGATATCTTTCTCCCCGCCGCCACCTTCTGCGAGAAAGAGAGCTTCCGCTCATGGTGGCAGCCCCTCGGCGTAACTGTTAAAGCCATCGACGGCGTGGACGAGTCCAGGTCCGACTGGGAAATAAACCTTGAGATGGCCAAGCGACTCGCCACCAATCCCATTAAATACAATACGGTAAGAGAGCTTATCGACGACCGTTTGAAGGACGGCAACACCAACTTTGAGAAGTTGAAGGCCAAAGGTTGCTGGGAATACCCGCCGGAGGGGCATCCCACCCGACCCTATTACCGCTACCAGAAAGGCCTGCTGCGCGGCGACGGCCAGCCCGGCTTCGATACGCCCTCAGGCAAGGTTGAGCTTTACTCCACGAGGTACGAAGGCTGGGGTCTCGACCCGCTGCCTTATTACGAAGAACCCAGGGAAAGCCCCGTGGCCACCCCCGACCTCTGCAAGAAATACCCGCTGATACTGACGACGGGACGCCGCTCGCCGGTCTTCTTCCACTCGGAACACCGCATGATTCCGTGGTTGCGGGAACTCGACCCCGACCCCGAGTTTGAAATCAACGATAAGACAGCCGGAGAACTCGATGTCAGCAACGGAGAATGGGTCTATATCGAGAATGCGAGGGGTAAAATCAAGATGAAGGCCAAGGTCACGCCCACCGCTCATCCCATGGTCATTACCGCCCCCCACGGCTGGTGGCTGCCGGAGACCGACGGTAAAGAGCCCAACCTCTACGGAACCTGGGACTATAATATCAATAACCTGACTTCCATGGGCAACCAGGGCAAGTCCGGCTTCGGCGGGACGGATTACCGCTCCGCCCTGTGCCGCATTACCAAGATTAAAGATTGAAAGGAGTAGCCATGCCCCGAAACGGCTTATTTATAGAATACGATTACTGTACCGGATGTCATGCCTGTGAGGTCGCCTGCAAGCAGGAGCATAACTTCTCCGATGGTATGTGCGGCATCAGGGTCGATGAGCTCGTTACGGTGAGTCCGGATAAAGTCCACGTGGATTTTATCCCCATCACCACCCGCTTTTGCGACCTTTGCGCGAAAAGGACGGGAAAGGGAGAGCTTCCCGCTTGCGTCAAACACTGCCAGGCCATCTGCATGATGTACGGCCCCGTTGACAAGCTCGTTAAAGAAATGGAGAAAAAACCGAGGTCGTCTATCTTCGCACCTAAATAGACAATAATACAATCGTCATTGCGAGTGTAGCGAAGCAATATCTTAACATCGCTGTAAATGCATCTATGAGATTGCCTCGTCGCTCTGCTCCTCGCCATGACGGGATGCTACCTCGGGTTTGCGGCGGGAGCCTGGTATCCCGCCAGCAGACCTCGCGGCACCTGCTGCGTCAGTTCGTCTACTGTCCAGGGGCCTTCCCCGAACTTCGTAAGGCTCCTGGCTGTTTCCGGCTCCGAGTAAAGCCCGATACTGTTCCCCCCGAGGCTGAATACCGAGCCGCTGATACTCGCGGCGGCATCTGAAGCAAGATAGCAGATAAACGGGGCTATATATTCGGGGTCGGGAGTTATCTTTACCATGTCGTCCGAAGCGGCCTGCGGCAATTTTATGATAAAGGGATTATCCGCTTCATCCACTATTTGAGCGTACAGGCCTAAATCATAAGATGCCCTCGTCTTGGCCCACGGTGAAAAAGCGTTGCAGGTGATGCCGTGTTCGTACATCTCATTGGCCACCTGCCGGGTCAGCCCCACCACTCCGGCATTGGCGACACAGTATCCGGCGTGCTTGATAATATCGCCGTTAAAAGCCTTGGACGTGCAGTTGATAATGCGTCCCCACTTCTGATTTATCATGTGCGGCAGGGCATGGCGTATGCAGTTGAAATAGCCCTTTATCTTGACCGTCGTCACCCTGTCCCAGAGCTCTTCCGTCATTCTCTCGACGGGGCTGAACCCGAAGGACCCGGCCACGTTTACCAGGATATCTATCTTGCCGAAGCTGTCTACGGCTGTCCGGACAAGCGCTGCGGCGACGTTAAAATCGCATATATCTCCGAAGAACGGCACGGCTTCCCCGCCCTTTTCCCGGATTGTCCTCGCGGTGGTTTCAGCGTCGCCGCTGATAGAGGCAGTCTCTTTTAAAAACAACTCTCTATTTTCCCTGTTCAGCGACGCCACCTGTTCGTCGGTTAATATGGCGTTGCCGGTAGAGCCCGGACGGCGGTTATTGGTGACTATTTTAACGCCTTTTTCAGCCAGGGCAATGGCGATGGCCCTGCCGATTCCCTGGCCGGAGCCGGTAACTACGGCAACTTTGTCTTTCAAATCACCCATGTCGTTACCTCGCTTTTCACGTTATTTCTTATATATAATATAGAGAAGCAGCCCCCCGGTTGTCTATCTTTTACCGGATGGGACTGCTTCTATGGCACAAAAATAACTGTTTAAAAGGTTATCAAAGTGATGAAAACGGGGCCGAATATCACGGCCACTTTTCCTACCAGCTTGATTAGTATATTAAGGGAAGGCCCGGCCGTGTCCTTGAAGGGGTCGCCCACCGTATCGCCGCAGACCGCCGCCTTGTGGGCATCGCTGCCCTTGCCGCCGCAGGCCCCCGCCTCGATGTACTTCTTGGCGTTGTCCCAGGCGCCGCCTGCGTTGGCCATCATCACCGCCATCAGGAACCCCGTCACTAACGCACCAACGAGCAGTCCCGCCACGGCTTCGGGACCCAGCGTAAATCCCATGATAAGGGGCACGGCAATTACCAGGATGCCCGGGATTATCATGGATTTGAGGGCAACCTTGGTAGCGATGTCGACACAGGCCACGTAGTCCGGCTTTACGCCCTCCTTGCCTTCCAGGAGTCCCTTGATTTCACGGAACTGGCGCCTGACCTCGTTGACGATGGCGAAACCGCCCGTGCTGACTCCCCTCATGGCCAGCGCGCTGAAAATAAAGGTAAGCATACCACCGATGAGAATGCCGGATATGACGGCAACATTGGTCAGGCTGGCTATGCCGCCTTCCAGGTGAACGACCTGGAAATAGGTGGCCAGCCAGGCCAGTGACGCCAGCGCCGCCGAGGCGATGGCAAAACCCTTGCCGAGAGCCGCCGTGGTGTTACCCACGGCGTCCAGTGCCTCGCAGCGCTCCCTGACGTCTTTACCCAGTCCGGCCATCTCGGCGATTCCCGCCGAGTTATCGGCGATGGGACCGTAGCAGTCCATGGCCAGCAGCATGCCCAGATTAATCAACATTCCCATTGCCGCGATGGCGATGCCCAGCAACCCGCCGAAGAGGTAGGCGAGAACGGTGGCTATGACCACCAGGATAACGGGCAAAACCGTACTTAACATGCCTGTGGCAAGCCCGTCGATAATGGCTACGGCGGCCCCGCTTTCCGCGGACTTGGCAATCCTCTTGGCGGGGGGACGTTCGGCGGAAGTGAAGTATTCCGTGGCCAGCGAAATCAGGAAGCCGGCCACCAGACCCGATATCAGTGCCCAGAAGAGTTTCAGTTCGCCGGTGAACCCTCTGATGATGAAGAAGCTGGCGATTATCATCAGGATATTGCTGACATAGACGCCGGTGTTCATGGTGGCATGCGCCTTGGCAACCTGTTTCTCGAAGTCTGCGCCTTTTATTTCCTTTGGCCGGACGGATAATGCCCCGATAATAGATGCCACGATGCCTGCGGCCGCCAGCGTCAGCGGCAGGAACATGCCGTCGGTCATCCCCAGGACGAGTACGCCGAGGACCATCGAAGCCGCTATCGCCGAAACGTACGACTCGTAAAGGTCGGAGCCCATGCCGGCCACGTCGCCGACGTTGTCACCGACATTATCGGCAATCACCGCCGGATTGCGCGGGTCGTCCTCGGGGATACCCGCTTCCACCTTGCCAACGAGGTCGGCGCCGACATCGGCGCTCTTGGTAAAGATACCGCCGCCGGCTCTAAGGAACAGCGCCACCGAAGACGCCCCGAAGGCAAAACCGAGCCATACATGGCTGTCATTCCATATGAAAGAGATAATGGCCAGACCCAGCAGTCCCAGGCCGACCACGCAGAAGCCCATTACGGCCCCGCTGGAGAAAGCTATTTTCAGTCCTTTCGCCCAGCTGTTGATGGCCGCATGAGCCGTCCTGACATTTGACTTGGTCGCGATATTCATGCCCAGCCAGCCGGAAAGAGCCGACGTGACGGTGCCGGCCAGATAGGCCACGGCAACATACGGCTTGGGGTCTATAAAAATAGCCAGGACTACAAATACAACGACCGTGAATATCGACAGTGTCAGGAATTCGCGACGTAAAAAAGCCATGGCGCCCTGCCGTATGGCCATAGATATAGACTTCATTCGCTGGTTGCCTTCGCTTTCACGTAATATATTAAATGACAGATAACCAACGAAAGCCAGACCCAGAACCGCGCCCAATATAACCAGTAATTTTAAAACCCATTCTTCCATATGCATACCTCCTGGTGACTATTTTACGTTTCAGTATAAAAATAAAAGGAGGTCGTACCAACCCCCTTTTAATCACTTTATCCGAGAAGACATTCTATCCATCAGGTTCAAGGCAGTTTATCATAATTCCCCTCCAGGGTCAATAAAAAGATATATATATAAAGTAGTATCACCGCCCCTTGTTGATAATGGCGATTATCTCCTTGCCGTATTTGTTTACCCTTCTCTCCCCGAAGCCCTTGATACCGTATAGCTCCTTAATGGATGACGGGCGCAGCTTGATAATCTGCTTCAGCCATGAATTACGGGCAATAATGAACGGCGCCAGGTTTTCCTCGTTGGCTTTATGGTCCCTCCAGTCGGATAAATGGCGATATATTTCCAGCTCAATACTGTCGAGGTCTGGTTCGTCATGATGAGCGGTCTCTTCCTCCTTGGGCTGGGTATTCTTCTGCGTTAATTTTTCTTTACCCCCGTCCTTCTTCTGCAGCTTCTCCAGGTTCTTCTCCAGTGTATCCTGTCTTATTGCCAGGGTAAGGTCGCTTCGGGTCCTTTCCAGCACGCCGCGTACCATATCGGTAGTACGCCGCAGCCCGCCGGTAACGGCATCCGGGAAATCTATGGTAACGAGGACACTGTAAACATCATCCATAATGGTTAAAAGCTCCTCCCCCCGTGACAGGTCTCCCCGCCGCATGGCGTCTAACAGGTATCGCCGTACTTCTCCGACCGCTTCTCCGAGGCCGTTAAGATAAGCGGCGGTACCGACGCCCAGTCCTTTGGGTTTGGGCAGGTTCTTTCCGGTCACCAGCGCCAGTGTGATATTAGCCTCGGCTAACTCCTTCTGGGCGTCCCTGACCGCACCGGTACTGTTAAGCTCGCTATGATTCTTGACCGCTTCTTCGGCGTCGTCTAGCAGACTGCGGGCCGTTCTGATTAACTCCCCGGCTTTATCGAATTCCTGCCGGTGAACGGCGCGGATTGCGTTGCTGCAATAACGAATTGCATCGCGGCAGAGCGGCAGCATTTTTTCCCTGGCCTCATCCTTGGCCGATAGGTCTCTACGTGCCTGTTCCGATATCGATTCCAGATTATTCACTTTGTTCCTCTTCGATTATTTTTACCAGCTGTCTGGTTGTTTCTTCAATATCATCGGCTGCCATCACGGCGCTGATTACAGCGGCGGCATCAGCGCCGGCCTCGAACACCTTGCGGAGATTACTCTTATTAATACCACCAATCGCCACGATGGGCAAGTCTATCGTCCGACGTATCTCCTTTATTCTGACAGGCCCTACCACCTCGGCTCTCTCTTTGGTGGCGGTGGCATACATCGCGCCGACTCCTATATAGTCGGCGCCGTTAGCGTAAGCGCTTTCGGCTTCTTCCACAGTGCGCGCCGAAGCGCCAAGTATCTTATCGATTGGCAGCAGCCGCCGTGCCGATGCCACGGGCAGGTCGTCGCGGCCCACGTGGAGTCCGTCGGCGCCGGATGCCAGGGCAACATCGAGCCTGTCGTTGACGATAAACAGTACATCATGTTTAAAGCAGAATTTTTGTAAATCTTCCGCGATAGATATGCATTTCCCGGTGTCATGTTTCTTATCTCTTAGCTGTATGTTCCGGGCGCCTCCCCTGATTGCCTGCTCGGCGACTTCGACCGGATTGCGTCCCTTGAGAAATACCGTATCGATTATTACGTAGAGTCCGGTCAATCTTGCTATCTTGTCCTTACGCAGCATCCTGGAAAGCAGTTCTTTTTCAATCGTATACAGGGAAAATCGCGCCTGCCTGTATTTATCCGTGTCCAGCGGGATTTCCGGAGATTTGGCGGTTTCTTCCATGACTCTCAACGATTCCTGTACGCGCCTGGTATTGGCGATGATAGTCTCTTTTATGTCACGTTGTTTTTCCTGTCCGGCCGCTTCCATGTCGGCGCCGACATCGCCCTGCGAGTCTCTGGCGTCGATTAGCTGCACCTGTAATTTTTCTCCCGCGTTCAGTATATCATGGCGCATATCCTTTAGCTTCTGTGTTATGACCGTGTCGTTAAGAGAGAGACGGGCGAATTCTTCAATGACGCGCAGTCCTTCGCCAATCCGGTTCAGATTGGCATCGATAATGCGGAGCTTGTCTTTAAAAACGGCTTTCATGGCTGTGTTCCCTCGGTGGTTAATTCTAGCATAGCCGTATCGTCAGGTAAAGATAAGTGCGTTACGCCGCTTCTACGGCGTTTTCAATCAGTTCAATGCGTGATACCTTACCGGCGTTATCCATCTCAATGGCGACAACGTCGATTCTCCAGGCGGCGGGTAGATTACTGCGGTTCTGGCCGTAGTGGGCGGCCACCGTTCTCAACTTTTCCATCTTGGCAGGTGTGATAGATTCCTCCGGGGTGCCGAACCGCCGGCTTTTTTTCGTTCTTACTTCGATGAATACCAGGGTGTCCCGCTGCTGTGCAATTATGTCAATCTCGCCGGCGGGACAGCGGTAGTTGGTCTCGATGATACTGTAGCCGTTCTTGCCCAGGAAATCGCCAGCCAGTTTCTCCCCGAGTATGCCGGTTTCGCGCCGTTTCATAGGCCTTGACCTGCCATCTGATTTACCGGACGGAAAGACCGCCGGTGAAGCCGGCACGGGCCGTTTTCCCGCAGGCTGTTGAGATGCTCCCGGGTGCCGTAGCCCTTGTGACCGGCGAAACCGTATCCGGGGTATTCCATGTCCATCTCCGTCACCATGCGGTCGCGGGTAACCTTGGCTATTATCGAGGCGCAGGCTATCGAGAAACAGAGTCCGTCGCCGTTGACGATTCCCTTTTGCGGGAGAGATATCTCGGGGATGCGGAAATAATCGATGAGAAGAAACTGGGGCTCCGGCGTCAGCTGTCTGATTGCCGATATCATTGCCAGACGGGTGGCTCTGGCTATGCCGATAGAATCGATAATATCGTTGGATTCTGCGCCGATACCTGAAGATATAGCCGCATCGCGAATATACTCGTAGAGATATTCACGTTGAGACGGACGCAGCTGTTTGCTGTCCCTCACTTTGGAACGCCAGCGCGCTTTGAAATTAGGTGGCAGAATAACCGCCGCGGCCACCACCGGCCCCATCAAAGCTCCCCTCCCCACCTCGTCCACCCCCGCGATGAACAGGTAGCCGCGCGACTTTAGCAGTTTCTCTTCGGCTAACGACGGCTTCCGGTGGTTATTTATTTACCTTACCCCCTGTGTCCCCCTCTCCTGGCAAGGCTTTAAGCAGGAGAGGGGGAGGATTTGAAAAGAGGGGCTTCGCCCCTCTTAAACTCTCCTTCACCTCGGAAGCAATTTGCTTACCCTATCCCAAATCTCGTCTGATATTTTTTCTTTATCTTTATCCGCGTCAATTACCAGCCAGCGTTCCGGCTCTTGCTCCGACAACTCTAAGTAGCCTTCCCTCACACGCCGATGAAAATCTAGTTTATCTACCACTTGTTCCTCAAAATGGTCATCAATATTCGCTTTAGTTCCCCATCTTCTAGCGAGCGCTTTTTCTGGTGCTAAATCAAGCAAGATTGTTAAGTCCGGTTTAAGCCCTTTTGTAGCAATTTCATTAGCAATTTTTACCAAATCTAAATCTAATCCCCTGCCATATCCTTGATACGCAGTAGTGGAATC